>ENA-OFCX01000141-OFCX01000141.1-metagenomes-genome-assembly--contig:-NODE-141-length-39372-cov-4.698375_pt1 | contig 39372 bp, 37 predicted proteins | sample MGYA00153384_OFCX01 | MGnify analysis MGYA00153384
CCGCGGTTACGGGCTTGACACCATCACCGAGAACGATGCAACTGCGGGCAATACCGATGTTGCTCGCTTTGACACAGGCATTTCGAAAGACCAGCTCTGGTTCGTCAAGTCTGGAAACAACCTGGACGTTAGCATCATTGGTACGGCTGATAAATTTACTGTGACCAACTGGTATTTGGGTAATCAGTATCACGTCGAACAGTTCAAGTCGAGTGACGGCAAAACGCTTTTCGACAGTCAGGTGCAGAACCTGGTGAGTGCAATGGCCGCCTTCGCGCCACCAGCTGCCGGACAAACGACGCTCACGGCGGCGTACGCCGCGAGCTTGGCTCCTGTGATTGCCGCGAATTGGGTGTAGCGATGGCCGGTAACTGCGTGGTGCAGGGAGCAGCCTAGCGTTGGTTGTTTCATTGATCGCATGCCGTGCAACACGTCACACGTCCTGCCTGGCGTTATTGAAGTGCTCAACCCGGTCTACCAAGTGATTCATCTCAGCCGCAGCTTCAAGCGTCAGCGCATGCGCGGTAGAGCCTGCGCGTGGCGAAATACTTACCACCATTGCCCTGGCGCGCGCGCGTTGCTCATCTGTTGCCTCAGCGAGCAATGCGATTACCAGGTTTTCAAGCGCAATGACCCGCATGTGCATGTGAGCGCGTTCGGCACCGGTCATGTCTGCAATCGTTCGTTGCTGTGAGGCGTTCGCTGGTTTCAGCGTTGTTAGAACTGCTAAATCTGTATGAAAAATGGCTTTAGCGCAATAATTACGGGCGCAAGCAGCTATTGTTTTTAATGCGCTGCTCGCGGTTTACTTCGTTGCCTGATGTACAAAAAATCAATGCCCAGCCTCATCCTGCGGCCTGCTGGCTTCAAACAGGAACCAGGTGCGCTCTTCAGTCTGGTCGATATAGTTTTCAATCAGGCTGGTGGTGGCGATGTCGTCGTGCTTTTCGCACACGCTGTGCGCCTCGCGAAGGCTGGTGACCATAGCTTTGTTGTCGTCGCACAGTTCGCCCAACATGTCTGATGGAGACACAAATTCGCTATCGTTATCTTTAATGCTTTGCAGGCGGCCAATGTGACCGATTGAACGCAGTGTGCTGCCGCCAAGTTTGCGAATGCGCTCGGCCACCGGGTCGGTCATGGCGTACAGCTCTGCGGCCTGCTCGTCCAGCATCACGTGGTAGTCACGAAAGTGCGGGCCTGACATGTGCCAATGAAAGTTTTTGGTTTTGAAATACAGCGCAAACACATCGGCCAACACGCCATTCATGGCCACGGCAATGTCTTTGGTCGCGGCGGGTTTCAGGTCGGTAGGTGTGCGCAGAGGTGCGGCCGCGGTTTTTTTGGCGGTGGTGGAGGTTTGGCTCTCAGCTTTATTCATGAATAAACTCCATTACGAACGGTAAGTTCGGGATATTACGCGTCCAGATTAATAAGAGATCCAGTTTAGGCTTGGCAAGCCGCAGCTGTTGTAGGCCAAAAGCCGATTTGGCGGTGCGCAAAGCCTGCAAGCGGCAAAGTCACGCGCTTGGCCTACAACGTGGTTTTTGAGTGAGGGTAAGCACGGATTTCGATGAGGTTGGCAGCGCAATTAATATCAGTCAATACTTATATTAACCAAGCCCAATGCCAACGCACCAGCAAACCGCCAATCAAGCCGAGCAAACGCAGATTTTTGAATCTGCCGCCGCGCTTTTTGCGGTGCTGGCTGCCCCCATGCGCCTTCGGGTGCTGAGTGCCGTGTGCAGCCGAGAAAAGTCGGTGAACCAATTGCTGCTTGAAATCGACACGACGCAGCCGAATTTGTCGCAGCACCTGGCGGTGTTGTTCCGCACAGGCGTGCTGGCCAAGCGCAAGGTGGGAACGCAAGTTTTTTATCGGGTGCAAAGTGAAAAAGCCGTGGCGCTGTGCCGCAGCGTGTGCACGCAAATCGCGATTGAGATGGACGACCCCGATGCAACCGCCGCGAGGCAAACGCTTGCGCTGCAGCCGGTGTGCGTTGATGAAGGCGCTGGCCATGTTTAATAAATTCATTCAAAAGGCACCGGAAAATTTTTTGACGGCGCAACACGTCAGCCAGCTCAAAGCAGGCAGGCGCGGTTTTATGGCGGGCGCACTGGCATCGGCGGTTGTGGGTGTGCAGGCTCAAACTCAAAGTCCACTGGGTGCAGGCGACCCCAACATCCTTAACTTGCCCGCCCACACAAAGGGCTTGGGCCAACCAGTAGCGGCGCGGCCTTACGGCTTGCCCAGCGAATTTGAGAAGAACTTGCAGCGGCGCGAAAGCCCCGGCCTGACGCGAGTGGGCGCTGCCAGCGTTAGCTTTTCCCCGCTTCAATCGATGTTCGGCATCATCACGCCGAGTGGCCTGCATTTTGAGCGGCACCACCAAGGCTGGTGGGACATTGACCCCAGCAAACACCGCTTGATGGTCAATGGCTCTGATCCCGCCATGCTCAAGCGCCCGATGGTGTTTGACATGGACGACATCATGCGCTTGCCCAGTGTGAGCCGTATGTGCTTTGTTGAATGCGGTGCCAACACCGCAATGGAGTGGGGCAACACCGCCGTGCCCACTGTGCAGTACACACATGGCATGCTCAGCTGTAGTGAATTTACCGGCGTGCCGCTCATTACGCTACTTGAGATGTGCGGCGCAGATTTAACCAAAGGCAGGTTCATTTTGGCCGAGGGCGCTGATGGCTCCAGCATGACGCGCACCATTCCCATGAGCCTGATCGAAAGCGGCCAGGTGCTGGTGGCTTACGGCCAAAACGGCGAAATGCTGCGGCCCGAAAACGGCTACCCGCTGCGCCTGGTGGTTCCTGGCGTGCAGGGCGTCAGCTGGGTGAAATACCTGCGTCGCATTGAACTGGGCGACCAGCCTTACGCTACCAAAGACGAAACCCTGCACTACGTCGACTTGATGCCAGACGGCCTGCACCGCCAGTACACCAGCATCCAGGAAGTAAAAAGCGTCATCACGTCGCCTAGTGGGGGGCAGTTGCTGCTGGCCAAGGGTTTTCACAACATCACCGGTCTGGCCTGGAGTGGGCGCGGCAAGGTGAAAAAAGTCGATGTCTCGGTGGACGGTGGGCGCAACTGGCAGGCCGCCCGGCTCGATGGTCTGGTGCTGGACAAATGCTTGACACGCTTTCATTTTCCCTGGAGCTGGAGCGGTGAAACGGCGCTGCTGATGTGCCGCGCAGTGGACGAAACCGGGCATGTGCAGCCCAGCTATACCGAGTTGCGCAAAGTGCGCGGTACGCGGGGCATCTATCACAACAACGCCATTCAAACCTGGCAGGTGCAGGCATCAGGGGAGGTGAGCAATGTTCAGGTTTCTTGAAGTTTCGTGCGGTGTGGCGGGGCATGCTTTCGCAGTGGCGGCCCTCGCGGCAACAGGCATCGCGGCCGCCCACGCCCAACCCTTCAACAACATTGGCCGCCCTGCCACTCCCGCAGAAATCAAAGCCTGGGACATCGACGTGCGAGCCGACTTCAAAGGCCTGCCCGCTGGCCAAGGCTCTGTGAAGCAGGGTGAGGTGTTGTGGGAGGCGCAGTGCCAGTCGTGTCACGGCCTCTTTGGGGAGTCGTCTGAATATTTCACTCCAATCGCAGGCGGCACAACTGCTGAAGACATGAAAACCGGCCGCGTAAAAAGCCTGCTGCCTGGTGCCAACCAGCCGCAACGCACCACGCTCATGAAGCTGTCGAGCTTGTCAACGTTGTGGGACTACATCAACCGCGCCATGCCGTGGAACAGCCCGAAATCCCTCAGCAGTGATGAAGTGTATGCAGCCACAGCCTACATCCTGCATCTGGGGAATATTTTGCCGGCAGATTTTGTGCTGTCCAACCAAAACATGCCAGCCGTGCAGGCCATGCTGCCGAATCGGCTGGGCAAATCCACCGTGCACGGCTTGTGGCCTGGAAGCGAGTTGGGCGGTAACCAAAAGCCAGACGTGCAAGGCTCAAGCTGCATGCGCGATTGCGGGCTTGATGTCGTTGTTAAAAGCACGCTGCCTGAGTACGCCAAACCTGCTCACGGCAATCTGGCAGAGCAATCAAGAAGCATTGGCCCGAGCCGCGGGCTGGCAACCGGAGCTGTGAAAGTAGTGCAGGATTCAACGCTTAATTCTGTTCCAGACCAATCAATACTGGCGCAAGCAGCTCCTGAAGTAGTAGCGATCAATGCGCCAGTTAAATTAACGCAAATCAAACCCCTGCTTGACAAAAACAGCTGCACCACTTGCCACGGTCTTGAAAACAAGCTGCTTGGCCCATCATTTAAAGATATTGCAGCGCGCTACAAAGCCCAGCCCGATGCAGCCACGCTGCTGGCGGGCAGGATCAAAAATGGATCGCAAGGGGTGTGGGGCGTGGTGCGGATGCCCGCGCAGGCATTGAATGTAGCGGATTCAGCGAGAATCGCGCAGTGGCTTGCGGCGGGAATGCCTGAGTAATTTTGGATAACGTGCGGGTTGGGTTTAAGCAAAAAGCGCGACTTTTCGCGCTGGCGAGGCAGCCGCAGCAGGAATGTAAGGAGTTGCCCCACTGCGTTTGTACGCGCTTCGGCGTCCAATGGCGTTAATGGTTTGGTTGGTCTTATTTTTAAGGAGGTCTCATGGAACGTCGTGATTTTTTGGCCCGTACTTCGGGCGCAAGTGTTGTCGCTCTGGCCGCTGCAACTGGCCTGCCCGCTAAGGCCCAAACCGCTGCAGTCAATGCCTCCGGCTGGAACAAAGCTGCCTTTGAAAGCAAGTCGCTGGCGGATGCAGCCAAAGCCATGGGCGCAACCGCCGCGCCAATCGAGAGCAAAGAGCTGTTTCTCAGAGCGCCGGAAATTGCTGAAAACGGCAACGTGGTGCGTATTGGTGCGCAAAGCAACATCGCTGGCACCACGCAAATCTCGTTTGTGGTGGAAAAAAACCCAAGCGCTCTGGCCGCATCGTTTGATGTGCCAGCCGGCACCGACGCCAACGTCGAGACGAATATCAAGATGGCCCAGTCGTCCAACGTTTACGCGCTGGCCAAAGCGGGCGACAAGTTTTACTTCGCGGTCAAGGAAGTCAAAGTAACGCTTGGCGGCTGCGGCGGCTGATTTGGGTACTGCGCACGCTCGCTATGCCGAACAACTCAACAATGAATTCAGGAGAAAAGAATGTCAGATCCAATGAGAATCCGGGCCCAAGCCCAAGGCGACAAAACCACTGTGCGCGTGTTGGTGGCGCATGAAATGGAAAGCGGCCAGCGCAAAGACGCAGCTGGTAAAACCGTGCCCGCCTGGTTTATTCAAAGCATCAGCGCCGTGCACAAAGGCAACACCGTGATGAGCGCCCAGTGGGGTACAGCGGTGTCTAAAAACCCGTACATGCAGTTTGTGTTCAAGGGTGCGGTAGCGGGCGACAAGGTTGCCGTGAGCTGGGTCGACAACCGGGGCGAAAAGCGTACTGACGAAGCCGTGATTGCCTGATTTTCATGTAGTTCCAGGTGCCCAATCGTTGAGCATTCAGTCAACCAAAAAAAATAAAGATCGCCCCATGCAAGCATCAAATAGGCTTTTAGACCAACTAATACGGGCGCAAACAGCTATCGCTTTAATAGCAATTTGCGCGCTGCCCGCTAGCGCCTTTGCGCAGGCAAAGAGCAGCGCAGATGCCATAGCCGACTACCGCGCGTCTTTGCAAGACGGCAACCCCGCTGACCTGAATGCCGCGCGCGGTGAAGGCTTGTGGCTGCAAGCTTCTGGCCCGAAAAACGCCAGTTTGAAGGCTTGTGATTTGGGCTTGGGCGCAGGCGTGGTCAAAGGCGCCGTGGCCCAGCTGCCACGGTATTTTGCCGACGTTGGCAAAGTGATGGATTTGGAGTCGCGCCTTGTGCACTGCATGGTGACGCTGCAGGGCGCAAATGTTTATGACTTTTCGGCAGCCACGGTGTTTTCACGGGAAGGCCAGCGCGCATCGAGTGTTGAAGACCTGGTGGCCTACATATACGATGAATCGCGCGGCATGAAAATCGCCATACCGCAGCAGCACCCGCAAGAAAAAAGCGCCTATGCACGGGGCAAAGAAGTTTTTTACTTCAAAGGCGGGCCGTATGATTTTTCATGCGCGTCATGCCACGGTGAAGACAACAAACGCATTCGCCTGCAAGACTTGCCCAACCTGACCAAAACCAAACCCGCACAAGACGCTTTTGCCCAGTGGCCCGCGTACCGCGTAAGCCAGGGGGCGGTGCGCACCATGCAGTGGCGCTTGTACGACTGCTTTCGCCAGCAGCGCTTTCCAGAACTGCAGTACTTGAGCCAAACGTCGATTGACCTGATCACCTTCATGGGCGTTAACGCCAATGGCGGCACGATGGCAGCGCCTGCAATCAAGCGGTAAGAAAAACCATGACCAAATTCCCTCACCAACCTTACCGACTTGCCCGGCGGGCGGCGCTTTTGACGGCAACCATCGGCGCGGCAAGCTTGCTCGCGTCCTGCGCAACGCGCCCCAGCAACCAAGACGTGTTGGCGTCGCTCAAATCATCATTTTCTGAGCGCGGCATTGCCAAGCTTGACCGCCTGGAGCAAACCGAATTGCAGCGTGTGTGCAGCGAGGCTGCATCGAGCGGCGAGCCGGTGCCTGAAAAAACCCGCGCCGCCCTGCAAACCGCAATTTACAACGCGCTGCCTTACCCTGCAGACGGTAGATTTATCGGTGACTTCAAAGAAGGTGAAAAAGTCGCTCAAAATGGGCGCGGCATGCAGTTCAGCGATGCCGCTGGCGTGCCCAATGGAGCCAATTGCTATGCCTGCCACCAAATTTCCCCCGGCGAAATTTCATACGGCAACCAGGGCCCCAGCCTGCTCAAATACGGCGCGTTGCGCGGCGTAAAAGACGTGAACGCGGCTGAAGCATTGCCGATTGTTAAATACACATGGGGCCGCATCTGGAACACGCATGCGTTCAATGCCTGCTCAGGCATGCCGCGTTTTGGGGATGCCAAAATTTTGACTGAGCAGCAAATCAAAGACGTCATGGCGCTGCTGCTGGATCCAAAGTCTCCAGTGAACGAATAGGCGGATGCGAGCTTTTTTGTAAGCGTTTTATGCCCATAGCGCAATACATACGGACGCAAGCAGCTCCTTAAATAATAGCAAATTTGGCTTGAAGCCACAACCCGTGAAGCCGCCATGAATCTGTCTCGCCGAGAGTTTGCACGCGTCATGGCGGCTGCGCTGGCCGCAGGTTTTCCGCTGCGCCAGGGCAATGCTCAAGCGGCGAATTTGTACGACGTACCGAAGTCTGGCAACGTGCATTTGCTGCACTTCACCGATTGCCATGCGCAGTTGCTGCCCAGTTATTTCCGTGAGCCATCGGTCAATTTAGGCGTTGGTGCCATGCGCGGGCAGCCTCCACACCTGGTCGGTGAGCAATTGCTGAAGGCTGCGCAAATCAAGTCTGGCACGCCAGAAGCGCACGCTTTTACCTACCTTGACTTTGAAAATGCCGCTAGACAATACGGCAAAGTCGGCGGCTTTGCGCACATAGCCACGCTGGTCAGGCAGCTCAAGGCGTCGCGGCCCGGTGCGCTGCTGCTGGACGGCGGCGACACGTGGCAGGGCAGTGCTACAGCGCTGTGGACGCAGGGCCAAGACATGGTGGATGCCGCCAAACTGCTGGGCGTTGACGTGATGACGGGACATTGGGACTTCACGTACGGCGAAGCACGCATCAAAAAAATCGTCGATGGCGACTTTGCTGGCAAGGTCGATTTTTTGGCGCAAAACGTTAAAACCAGCGACTTTGGCGACGCGGTGTTCAAGCCGTATGTCATCAAAGAAATGAACGGCGTGCGCCTGGCCATCGTCGGCCAAGCCTTCCCTTACACGCCCATTGCCAACCCCGGCTGGCTAACGCCAAACTGGACCTTCGGCATTCGTGAAAACGAAATGCAGGAAACCGTGAACGACGCACGCGCCAAAGGCGCGCAGGCCGTGGTGCTGCTGAGCCACAACGGCATGGACGTTGACTTGAAAATGGCAGCCCGCGTAACGGGTATTGACGCCATTTTGGGTGGCCACACGCACGACGGCGTGCCCGTACCCGTCATTGTCAAAAACCCCGCTGGGCAAACCGTCGTCACCAACGCGGGTAGCAATGGCAAATTTTTGGGCGTGTTAGATCTGGACGTCAAAGGCAAAGCAGTGGTGGGCTTTAACTACCGTTTGCTGCCGATTTTTTCAAACCTGCTGGCAGCTGACAAAGACATGGCCGCGTTTATCGCAAAATCACGCGCGCCATACGAAGGCAAACTCGCTGAAACGCTGGCGACCACAGAAGGCACGCTGTACCGGCGCGGGAACTTCAACGGGACGTTTGACCAGCTGATTCTGGACGCACTAATGAAGGTCAGGGGCGCAGAAATAGCGTTTTCACCCGGTTTTAGATGGGGCACTTCGTTGCTGGCAGGCCAAAGTATCACGCGTGAACACCTGATGGATCAAACCGCCATCACTTACCCATGGACAACCCTTAGCGACATGCGCGGTGAAACCATTAAAACCATTCTTGAAGACGTTGGCGACAACCTTTTTAACCCCGACCCGTACTACCAGCAGGGCGGTGACATGGTGCGCACCGGCGGGCTGACATATGCCTGCGAGCCGAACGCCAGGATGGGCTCACGCATTCAGGATATGCGGCTGAACGGCAAATTGATTGAAGCCGACAAAACCTACAAAGTCGCTGGCTGGGCGCCTGTGGCGGAGGCCAGCAAAAACGCAGGGCCGCCCGTTTGGGAAGTGGTCGAGTCGTATTTAAAAGCCAACAAAGTCGTCAAGCCGGTCAAGCCCAATACGCCGCAATTGATCGGTGTTGCAGACAACCCGGGCTTTGCGTAATTGAATGGTTTTTGAGTTGTCACGGTTCAGTGGCACAATTTGGTTTGTTTCTGAAGTCCCTTCCAGGCGCAGTCGCATCCGCTAACCGGTCAAGCCGTGACAAGCGGAAGGTTTAATTAACCGGCACCCAAGGCTACTAGCCCCAAGATGTCCACTAATGTTTCCCCAAGGGAAACGGAGGTCAGTCGATATGAGTTCAAATCCGCACATTCCCGCGGCACCAACCAGTGCGCCCGCGTCAGCTGCAAAGTCTGCACCGTCCATCTACTCTGCCTACAGCGGGAACACCTATCTTTTCGGCGGCAATGCCCCGTACGTTGAAGAAATGTACGAGAACTACCTTGCCAACCCCGGTAGCGTATTACCCACTTGGCGCGAGTACTTTGACGCTTTGCAACACGTGCCAGCCGTTGACGGCACTGATGCCAAAGATGTACCCCACCTGCCAGTCGTCAACGCCTTTGCCGAGCGCGCAAAAAGCGGCCAAACCAAAGTGGTGGTAGCCAGCGCTGATCTGGAAATGGGCCGCAAGCGAACCGCTGCGCAGCAGTTGATTGCCGCCTACCGCAACGTAGGCGCGCGCTGGGCTGACCTGGACCCACTCAAGCGCGTCGAGCGCGAAAAAATCCCCGAATTAGACCCGGCGTTTTACGGATTCACCGATGCCGATCAAGAAGTTGTGTTCAACACCAGCAACACGTTTTTCGGCAAAGACACGATGAGCCTGCGGGAGCTGATGAACGCGCTGCGTGAAACCTACTGCGGCACGATTGGCGCGGAGTACATGTACGCCACCGATCAAAACCAAAAGCGCTGGTGGCAGCAAAAGCTGGAGACCATTCGCAGCAAGCCATCGCTTAGCAAAGAAAAAAAGCTGCACGTACTTGACCGCCTCAGTGCCGCTGAAGGCCTTGAGCGCTTTTTACATACCAAGTACGTAGGCCAAAAACGCTTCTCACTTGAAGGTGGCGAGAGCTTCATCGCCAGTATGGACGAGCTGATTCAGCGCGCCGGTGAGCTGGGCGTACAAGAAATCGTGATTGGAATGGCGCACCGCGGCCGCTTGAATGTACTGGTTAATTCGCTGGGCAAAGTGCCCGCTGATTTGTTTGCCGAGTTTGACCACACTGCGCCAGAAGACCTGCCAAGCGGCGACGTGAAGTACCACCAAGGCTTTAGCTCTGATGTGACCACGCCCGGCGGGCCAGTGCACTTGACGTTAGCGTTTAACCCATCGCATTTGGAGATCGTCAACCCGGTGGTTGAAGGCTCAGTGCGTGCCCGCATGGACCGCCGTGCTGACCCCAAAGGCTTGCAAGTACTGCCAGTGCTGGTGCACGGCGACGCCGCATTTGCCGGGCAAGGCGTTGTGATGGAAACGCTGGCACTGGCGGAAACCCGAGGCTATTCCACTGGCGGCACGGTGCACATCGTGATCAACAACCAGATTGGTTTTACCACCAGCGACCCGCGCGACAGCCGCTCAACGCTGTACTGCACCGATGTCGTGAAAATGATTGACGCGCCGGTGTTGCACGTCAACGGCGACGACCCGGAAGCGGTCGTATTGGCCACACAACTGGCGCTTGATTTCCGGATGGAGTTCCACAAAGACGTGGTGGTTGACATCATTTGCTTCAGAAAACTCGGCCACAACGAGCAAGACACACCGGCCATGACGCAGCCGCTGATGTACAAAAAAATCGCTATTCACCCCGGCACGCGCAAGCTGTATGCGGACAAGTTGCAAGCCCAGGGCATGGGCGAGACGCTGGGCGATGACATGGTCAAGGCCACCCGTGCCGCATTGGATGCAGGCAGAAGCACGTTTGATCCAGTGCTCACCAACTTCAAAAGCAAATATGCGGTTGACTGGGCGCCCTACCTCGGCAAAAAGTGGACGGACGCAGGCGATACCGCCATCCCGATGGCCGAGTGGAAGCGCTTGGCTGAAAAAATCACGACCATTCCCCCAACCGTCACGCCCCACAACCTCGTCAAGAAAGTGTTTGACGATCGCGCCGCGATGGGGCGTGGCGAGATTCCTGTGGACTGGGGCATGGGCGAGCACATGGCATTTGCTTCACTGGTCGCAAGTGGCTACTCGGTGCGTTTGTCAGGGGAAGATTCAGGGCGCGGTACGTTCACCCACCGCCACGCCGTGATTCATGACCAAAACCGCGAAAAGTTTGACACCGGTACCTATGTGCCGCTGCAAAACGTGACCGAAAACCAGGCTCCGTTTGTCGTCATCGACTCAATTTTGAGCGAAGAAGCGGTGCTGGCGTTTGAATATGGCTACGCGTCGAACGACCCGAACACGCTGGTGATCTGGGAGGCGCAGTTTGGCGATTTTGTAAACGGCGCGCAGGTGGTGATTGACCAGTTTATCGCGTCGGGTGAAGTCAAGTGGGGCCGCGTAAACGGCATCACATTGATGCTGCCGCACGGGTATGAAGGACAGGGCCCAGAGCATTCATCGGCCAGGCTTGAGCGTTTCATGCAGTTGTCTGCCGACACCAACATGCAGGTGGTGCAGCCCACCACCGCCAGCCAGATTTTCCACATTTTGCGCCGCCAAATGGTGCGTAATTTGCGCAAACCCCTGATCATCATGACGCCCAAATCTCTCTTGAGAGCAAAAGATGCAGCCTCACCGCTGAGTGAATTCACGAAAGGCAGTTTTCAAACGGTTATTCCTGAGAACAACGAAGCCGTCATTAAAAGAGCCGACAAGGTCAAACGAATCATTGCCTGCTCAGGCAAGGTGTACTACGACTTGGTGCGAAAGCGCGACGAAAAAGAGATTGACGATGTGGTGATTTTGCGGGTGGAGCAGCTCTACCCGTTTCCGCACAAGGCGTTTTCGGCAGAGCTGAAAAAGTACCCGAATGCGCAAGACATTGTGTGGTGCCAAGACGAGCCGCAAAACCAGGGTGCCTGGTTTTTTGTGCAGCATTACATTCATGAAAACATGGCTGATGGGCAAAAGCTGGGCTATTCAGGCCGCGCTGCATCGGCGTCGCCTGCGGTCGGTTACTCACACCTGCACCAGGAGCAGCAAAAAGCGCTTGTCGATGGCGCATTTGCAAAGCTAAAAGGCTTCATTCTGACCAAGTAAATTGGCTCCCGGCGCATTGCGCCGTGCGTCCGTCGATAAAAACATAAAACACAAAGAGAATCACCATGGCTATCGTTGAAGTCAAAGTACCGCAATTGTCTGAGTCAGTGGCCGAAGCCACGATGCTGCAATGGAAGAAAAAAGTCGGCGATGCGATTGCCGCCGATGAAATCCTGATTGAAATTGAGACCGACAAGGTCGTGTTGGAAGTGCCCGCACCGTCCGCTGGTGTGCTGGTTGAGCTGGTCATTGCCGATGGCGCAACGGTAGTTGCAGAGCAGGTGATTGCGCGTATCGATACCGAAGGCAAAGCAGGCGCCACAGTTGCGCCTGCGGCTGCTGCGCCCGTTACGGCAACGTCAACGACCGCCGCACAGGCAGCAGCTCCGGCATCAGGTGGTTCCATGGCAGGAGTCGCAATGCCTTCTGCCGCCAAACTGATGGCCGACAACCACATGGCGGCCGGAAGCGTTCCGGGTACCGGGAAAGATGGGCGCGTGACCAAGGGCGACGTATTGGTGGCAGCCGCTGCACCAGTTGCGCAATCCGCTCCTAAAGTAGTAGCGCACAGTCCAATTTCTACGGTTGCTGCGGTCACTTTATTGCCACAAGTTGCGAGTCCAGCTAAAACCAGTGATCTTGGAGATAGGCCAGAGCAGCGCGTGCCCATGAGCCGCCTGCGTGCCCGTATTGCGGAGCGCTTGCTGCAATCGCAATCGACGAATGCGATTTTGACCACTTTCAACGAAGTCAACATGGCTCCGTTGATGGACATGCGCAAACGCTTCCAGGAAAAGTTTGAAAAAGAGCACGGCGTAAAGCTCGGCTTCATGAGCTTTTTTGTCAAAGCTGCCGTACATGCCCTCAAGAAATTCCCGATGCTCAATGCCTCGGTGGATGGCAACGACGTTGTCTACCACGGCTACTTCGATATTGGCATCGCCGTTGGCTCTCCGCGTGGCCTGGTCGTGCCAATTCTGCGCAACGCCGACCAGATGAGCTTTGCCGACATTGAAAAGAAAATTGCTGAGTACGGCGTCAAGGCCCGTGACGGAAAGCTGGGCATTGAAGAAATGACTGGCGGCACGTTCTCGATCAGCAATGGCGGTACCTTTGGCTCGATGCTGTCCACGCCCATCATCAACCCACCGCAGTCCGCCATCCTGGGCGTGCACGCCACCAAAGACCGCGCCGTAGTTGAAAACGGTGTGGTCGTCGTACGCCCGATGAATTACTTTGCGATGAGCTACGACCACCGCATCATCGACGGTCGTGAGGCTGTGCTGGGCCTGGTCGCGATGAAAGAAGCGCTGGAAGACCCGTCACGTTTGTTGTTTGACATCTAGGAGATACCAGCATGTCCAAACAATTTGACGTTATCGTCATCGGTGGTGGCCCTGGCGGCTACATTGCTGCCATTCGTGCAGCCCAGCTCGGCTTCAGCGTAGCCTGTATTGATGAGTGGAAAAACGACAAGGGCGGCCCTGCGCTCGGTGGTACTTGTACCAATACCGGTTGCATACCGTCGAAGGCGTTGCTGCAGTCTTCAGAGCACTATGAGCACGCAGGTCTTCACTTTGCCGACCACGGCATCGAGGTGAAAGGTTTAAGCCTCGACCTGGCAAAAATGATTGGCCGCAAAGACACCGTCGTCAAGCAAAACAATGACGGCGTCTTGTATCTGTTCAAAAAGAACAAGGTGACGTTCTTTCATGGCCGCGGCTCTTTTGCCTCCAGCAAAGACGGTTTGTACGAAATCAAGGTCGCCGGTGCTGCCGACGAGCTTGTAGCAGGCAAGCACATCATTGTGGCTACCGGCTCGAACGCACGCGCTCTGGCCGGCGCTCCGTTCGACGAGCACACTATTTTGTCAAATGACGGCGCGCTGCGCATGACCGAGGTGCCTAAAAAACTGGGCCTGATTGGTGCCGGCGTGATCGGTCTTGAAATGGGCTCGGTTTGGCGGCGTTTAGGCGCTGAAGTGTCGGTACTTGAGGGCCTCCCAACGTTCTTGGGCGCAGTAGACCAGCAGATTGCCAAAGAAGCTCACAAAGCTTTCACCAAACAGGGTTTGAAGATTGAGTTTGGCGTGAAAGTTGGCGAAGTTAAGTCCAGCAAAAAAGGTGTGTCAGTTGCTTACACCAACGCCAATGGCGAAGCGCAATTGCTGGAAGTTGACAAGCTGGTAGTGTCAATCGGCCGCGTTGCCAACACTATTGGACTTGCGACTGAAACCGTGGGTTTGGTGCTGGACGAGCGCGGCGCTATTGTGGTGGACGCTAACTGCAAGACCAATTTGCTTAACGTGTGGGCGATTGGCGATGTGGTGCGCGGCCCCATGCTGGCGCACAAGGCAGAAGAAGAAGGCGTTGCTGTCGCGGAGCGCATTGCTGGCCAACATGGGCATGTCAACTTCAACACCATTCCGTGGGTGATTTATACGAGCCCCGAAATTGCTTGGGTCGGCCAAACTGAAGAGCAGCTAAAAGCCGAGGGCCGCGCTTATCGGGCCGGAACATTTCCCTTTTTGGCCAACGGCCGGGCGCGGGCACTGGGCGACACCACCGGCATGGTGAAAATGCTGGCAGACGCCACCACCGATGAAATTTTGGGCGTACACATCGTTGGTCCCATGGCCAGCGAGCTGATTGCTGAATGCGTGGTGGCGATGGAGTTCAGGGCCAGCAGTGAAGATATTGCGCGGATTTGCCACGCGCACCCGTCACTCAGTGAGGCCACCAAAGAGGCGGCGCTGGCGGTAGACAAGCGCACGCTTAATTTTTGAAACCGGTTAAATTTCATAAAATAGTGCCGTAGCTCAATAAATACGGGCGTAAAAAGCTCCTAAAATAATAGCAATGTGGAAGCTGTATCTGTGAGCGTTAAAGAGGTCTATGCTGCTGAGCTGATAGCAAGAGGATATGTATCTGACCCCGCACAGCTGAGGGCGGTGGACGCGCTGGAGCGCTGCGCCAACGAGTGGATTGAACTCAAGCAGCAGCGTTCCAATCCTCTTAAAAAGCTTATCAACCACCCGCAAACGCCACGTGGCGTTTACCTTTATGGGGGAGTGGGGCGGGGTAAAAGCTTTTTAATGGACTGCTTTTACAACGCGGTTCCGCTGAGGCGAAAAACGCGATTGCATTTTCATGAGTTCATGCGCGAGGTGCACCGTGAATTGCGCGAGCTGCAAGGCACTGTTAATCCGTTAGACGAGCTGGGCGCGCGCATGGCCAAGCGGTACCGTTTGCTGTGTTTTGATGAATTTCACGTTGCAGACATCACCGACGCCATGATTTTGCACAGGCTGCTGACGGCACTTTTTGACCACGGCGTGGGGTTTGTGACGACTTCAAACCTCAAGCCCGACGACCTGTATCCTGGCGGCATGCACCGCGACCGTATATTGCCCGCTATTGCCCTGCTCAATGAGCACCTTGAAATCATCAATGTAGACAACGGCTTCGACTACCGCAGACAAACGCTGGAGCAGCTGGATCTTTACCATTGCCCGCTGGGCGACGAGGCCGACGCGAAAATGCTCAATGCCTTCACGCGGCTAGCCGAGTCGCATGATGAAAACCCGATGCTTCACATCGAATCGCGAAAGATTCAAGCCTGCAGAAAGGCCGGCGGTGTGGTGTGGTTTGACTTTAAAACCCTGTGCGGTGGGCCGCGCTCCCAAAACGACTATCTCGAAATAGCGACCCAGTTCCATACCGTTCTGCTCAGCGATGTGCCTGCCATGCCGATGCGGATGGCCTCTGAAGCCCGACGCTTCACCTGGCTGATTGACGTGTTGTACGACAGACGTGTCAAACTTGTCATGTCGGCAGCGGTTCAGCCTGAGGCGCTGTACACCGAGGGACCGCTGGCGCACGAGTTTGTGCGTACTGCTTCCCGGTTGAACGAAATGCGCTCAAAGGCATTTTTGGCGCTGGAGCGGCGCAATGTGGACACATCGTTGATATGAAAAATGTCATTTTCTTTTGCCTGACGGCGGCTTTAAGCGGCGCTGGATCTGCGCAGCCTGAGTTGGAGGCTGAACGAGGTCGAATTGCTGCCGAACGTGCCCGTGCGCAAGCAGGTTTTGCCGCGGAAGACAGCGCTTGCTACAAACAGTTTTGGGTAAACAATTGTCTCGACCAGGTCAAGGCCCGGCGCCTTGTGGTGCTTTCAGACCTGAGGCGCCAGGAAGTTGTTTTGAATGATCAGGAGCGCAAGGCAAAGGGTGCCGAGCAGCTTCTGAAGATTGAAGAAAAATCGTCCATGGCCACTGAGCAGGCGCAAGCCGACAGGCGTTTTGAAGCAATCAACAAAGCGCAGTCAAAAAGTGAGCGCGAGGTTCAGGAAGTTCAGGGCTCGTCGACGCTTGGCACTGAACAAGCGTCTCGGGCGCAATCAGGCAAAGCGAGTGGAGCCGATCGGTTGAACGCTAACCAGAAAAAGCTCGCAAGTCGGGTGCAAAAGCAAGCTCTGGGAGATGAGGAAGCGAACAAATTCAAGGCCAAACAGCAAAGGGCCAAGGAGCGGCAAGAGAAAAACGCCGCGTCGCAAAGAGGCAAACAGAACTCACCAGCGCTGCCTGCGCTACCTGCACGCTAGGAGCCTGGGCGGCAGAAGGTACGTCGGCTACAAATTGGCCGCAACGGTCTATTTTTCGCCGCTTTCTTGCTAAATATCCAGATATTCGTCAGCGAAATCCTCGAAAACTTGGCCATCGCAGGGCCAATTTTCGCTAGGGGGACTTCTGCCGCCCAGGCTCCTAGGCCAGTTCCTCGAGCTTGACGATTGCCAGAGAAAGATTGTCGCCACCGCCGTTGGCGCGCGACCTGGCTTTCTGAATTAAAAACTCCGACGCCTCCCTGGGGGAAAGCATTGACAACGCCGAACCCATTTCACTTGGGGTGAAGTAGTGCCAAACACCATCACTGCAGGCAATCAGCGTATCGCCAGCCGTCAGTTTAGGGATGACATGGTAAGCAACGGGCGGTGCCTCTTCAGTACCCAAACACCCCATCAGGACGTTCGATTGTGGGTGTGTATTGGCCTCTTCTTCAGTAATTTCACCGTTTTCTATAAGTGACTGAACGTAAGAGTGGTCAATGGTGCGGTGCAGCAGTTTACTGCCGCGATAGTGATAAATCCGTGAATCACCGGTATGCACCCAATGACACTCTCCGCCCGGGCTGATTACAAAAGCCGCCAGCGTACTGTGCGGCTCTTCTTCGGAGGCGATGGCAGTCAGCTTTATAACGGTGTGCGCCTCATCCACGATCTGTTTGAGCATCGCTTGCGTGTCGTCGCTTTCCGGGGCGTAGCGCTCGAACAGTTGTGTGGCTGTCATCATCACCTGATCAGACGCCTTGCGGCCCCCGCTGCGCCCGCCCATGCCGTCAGCGACGATACCTAAGATACATCCAGCGGCTCGTGCGTGGCTGATTAGGCTGACTTGGTCCTGCTGGTAGTCGCGGTCACCTTTGTGAAGTCCAGTGGATGCTGTAATTCGATAACTTTTTGACATTGTGCTTTGAATTATTTGGTCTTAGATCGCTTGCTAGCGTGTGAAGCCTTATTATCAGACAAGGCTTAATCTCGTGACAAATAATTTAAATCTGAACCACCATTCGCCCGCGCGGCACCTGATCGACTTAAAAATCGAGCACGCCGATATTGATGCCTTGGTAGACAGCGCCGCTCACGCTGTGCCGTTCGATGAAATCATGCTGCGGCGCCTAAAAAAGAAGCGCTTGCAACTGCGCGACCAGATATCCCAGCTTGAGCTTTCGCTTGATCCCCGCGAGCCCGCCTGATGCGGCTGGCCAATGAAGTAAAAGCGGCGTTCGACCCGCACGGAGTGCTGGCCCGTGCCACCGATCAATTCGTGCCGCGAAGCGGTCAGCTTGAGATGGCTGTGGCGGTTGCAGATGCAATCGACGACGCGAGCGTGTTGGTAGTGGAGGCAAGTACAGGCGTAGGTAAAACCTTTTCGTACCTCGTACCAGCACTGCTCAGCGGCGAGCGAATCCTGGTTTCTACTGCCACCAAAGCGCTGCAAGACCAGCTTTTCGGGCGAGATCTGCCCCGTTTGGTTCAAGCACTCGGCTTGCCTGTCAAATCTGCACTGTTGAAAGGACGCGCGAGTTACCTGTGCCTGCATCGGTTGGGTTTGGCGCGTTGCGATACCAGAGCCCTAGACCCAAGCTCCGAGCGTTCCATTGCCAAAATAGAGGCGTGGTCTAAAGCCACCCGCGCGGGCGATTTGGCTGAGCTTCCCGGTCTCGATGAAAAGTCTCCGCTGGTTGCACTGATCACTTCCACGCGTGAAAACTGTCTGGGTTCATCGTGCCCGCAGTTTCGTGAATGCCATGTCAACCTGGCTCGGCGCGAGGCCCTTGCCGCGGATATTGTCGTGATCAACCACCACCTGTTTTTTGCCGATATGGCGGTCCGTGAATCAGGTGTCGCAGAGCTGCTGCCGACGGTCCGGGTAGCGATATTTGATGAGGCCCATCAGCTCAACGAAACCGGAGTGCAGTTTTTAGGCAGGAATCTCACCACGGGACAGTTGCTTGATTTTTGCCGCGATGTGCTGGCTGCGGGACTTCAGTTTGCGCGCGGTTTGGTGGACTGGCAGCTTGTCGTGGGTACGTGTGAGCTTGCTGCCCGAGAGCTGAGGTTGTGTGCCGGGCAAAACTTTCCGGGGACCAAGATCAGGTGGGTCGATGCATCTCCTGATGGAATTAAAATTGGTGCCTGGAAAACTGCGCTAGGTGCAGTGCACAGTGCAGTGGTTGAAGTGGACCGTCAGCTAGCCACAGTAAGTGAGATCGCACCAGATTTTTCTCGCTTGTCCGATCGGGCGGCCTTGCTTGAGCAGCACTGCGTGGATTTTTTGACTCCCAACCCGCCGGGCTTTGTTCGCTGGGTCGATGTGGGCGCCCAATTGCGGCTCGTGGAGTCGCCTTTGAATATTGCTGAGGCAGTCAAAACACGCTTGCTGGGTGTCCCATCAGCCGTTGGGAAGACCTGGGTATTTACATCAGCCACGCTGGGCGACGACGACAAGCTGAGTTGGTTTACTCAGCCCTGCGGGTTGGAGGGCGCAACAGTTTTACGCGTCGCGAGTCCTTTCGATTACGCAACACAGGCATCGCTCTATGTTCCGCAGGACTTCCCAAAACCAGCAGACCCTTTGCACCCCCAAAAAGTGGCGGAGTCTGTTGCTCTGTGGGCAAGCAAACTGCGCGGCCGCACCATGGTGCTCACTACAACGTTGAAATCCCTCAAACAAATTGGTCAGGCTTTGCAGACCATCTTGGGTGAGCAAGGGGATCTTGAGGTGTTGGTGCAGGGTGCAATGCCAAAGCGCCTTTTAATCGAACGCTTTCGCGAGGGAAATGCAAATGCGAAAAAAGGCTGCGTACTGGTTGCCTCTGCGTCATTTTGGGAGGGCATTGATGTGCCGGGCAATGCATTGCAGCTGGTGGTGATCGACAAGCTACCGTTTCCGGTACCGGTCGACCCAATGACTGAGGCCCGCACTAAAGCCATCGAGGCTCAAGGCTTAAGCGCGTTCAATGAATACTTCATACCCGAAACTGCGGTTGCGCTGAAGCAAGGAGCTGGGCGGTTGATTCGCCGGGAAAGTGATCAAGGCATGTTGGTAATTTGTGATACCCGGTTGAACACGATGGGCTATGGCAAACGCCTGCTCAGAGCACTTCCACCGATGGCAGTACTGAGATGTGAGCAGGAGCTTTTGGCCAAGCTGGCAAGACTCACCAAAGTTTGTACCACGGGCTATCCACGGACCTGAAGCCCTTGGTCAGAAACTCGCTTTGTGGGTAGGTTTTCTCCAGCACCCGCTTGGCATCGTCTCGCAATTGCACCATGCCTAACGCGTCATAAGACTTGTAAAGCAGGTAAGTCGCTTCTTCTAAAGCTGGCACGTTTCTATATTCAGTAATTGCGGTCTGCGCCCGATTTATGGCAGCCACATATGCGCCCCTCGAGAAGTAATATCTGGCTACATGCACTTCCGATTGGGCCAAGGAGTTAACCGTGTAACTCATCCGCAACCTGGCGTCAGCAGCATAGCGGGAGTCGGGAAATCGGCTTGCCAGCTCCTTGAAAGATTCAAAGGACTCTTTCGCTGCTTTCTGATCTCGCTCGGACAGGTCTTGGCGGGTGTAAGAGCCAAACAGCCCAAGGTTATCATTGAAATTCGCCAAACCTTTCAGGTACATGGCGTAGTCCAGAGCTGGGCTTGCCGGATGAAGCCGAATGAACCTGTCAAGGGTCGCAACAGCCTGCACTTGCTCTCCGCCCTTGTATTGCGCGTAGGCTTTTTCGAGTTGCGCCTGTTGGGCCAATGGAGTGCCTGCTGCTCTGCCTTCGAGTTTTTCGAAAAGCGGAATTGCTTTATCGTAAGCGCCGGAAGTGGCTTCGTCTTTTGCCTCGGCATACAACTTGTTGGGACTCCAGTTGCTAGTCGGATCAGTAGGCGCGGACGAACATCCAGCAAAAAACACGCACAAGCCGACAAAAGCCGCCAAGACGGGTGTAGACGGTGAAGCCTCAGGAAGAACCGATAATTTCATGGAAAACATACTGGGCTACCCCTACAGATGACTGACGTGAATACCAAGGGTTTTATTATATCGAGCGCTACTTTCCCCGACGACCCTTCTGAAGGCAACCAGGAAAGCGTGGACGGCTTTGCTGATGCTCTAGGTATTGAATTGCGCCATGGCATTGTGCCAATTGACGCGCATGGGCAAAGGCTTGATGTGGCTCTGGGAGGATTGGTACCTGAATTTTCGCGAAGCTATCTTCAGCAGTTGATTGCGGCTGGAGCTGTTCAATTAAATGGTTTGTCGGTGAGCAAATCAGCGGCAAGGGTAAGAGCTGGCCAGGCGCTGGGCATTGAGCTCAGGCCCACTCTTCAAAGCCAGGCATTTAAACCTGAGACGATGCCAATAGAGGTCGTGTTTGAAGATGCGTTTTTATTGATCGTCAACAAGCCTGCCGGGTTGGTAGTGCATCCAGCCCCGGGAAACTGGAGTGGTACGTTGCTCAATGGGCTTTTAGCGCGCGACCCGCAATGCGCAGCTTTGCCACGCGCCGGCATTGTGCATCGGCTGGACAAAGACACCAGCGGCTTGATGGTAGTTGCGCGGCAAAGACAAACCATGGATCAGCTCGTCGAGATGATCGCTGCGCGCGCCGTGAGCAGAAACTATCTGGCTTTGGCCCACAATGCGTGGCAAGGATCCAAAACCCGACGTGTTGACTATCCGGTGGGTCGAGATCCCAAAAATCGCCTGAGAATGGCCGTCGTTGACCTCGAAAAGAACTCCGGAAAAACCGCTGCTACTGACATCACTCTGTTGCAAAGTGCGGCGGGTTACTGCTTGGTTCAGTGCAAGCTCCACACTGGGCGCACGCATCAAATTCGCGTGCACATGTCTGCTGTGGGGCACCCCCTGGTAGCGGATGAGCTTTACGGCGGAAAACACGCGCTCGGCTTGCAAAGACAGGCGTTGCACGCCTTTCGACTTGCATTTAAGCATCCTGCTAACCAGCTCGCTATCCAGTGTGAAGCTGTCTTGCCGCATGACATGAAGGCCGCCGTCAACGAACTTGGCCTAAAATAGAAGTCTTTCTCTGTAATTCGCTGCGTGAGTTGCTCCTGAGCCCTTATGTTTAGCTCACCCCCATTGCTGGTTTTTCAGTGCACAACGTTGTGCTTTTCACCGACTATTTCGGAATCAAAGAATCATGAATTTGATGGATGCAAAACGCGTCCTCGAAACTGCACTTATCTGCGCACCGCAACCTTTGCCAATGCGGGAGATAAGTGTGTTGTTCGATGGGGAGCTGGCTTTTGACAGTATCAAGCTAGCGCTCGAAGAATTGCAAAACGATTGGGCAGACCGGGGGGTGGAGCTGGTTCAGGTAGCTACCGGATGGCGCTTCCAAAGCCGAGCTCAGATGCGCGAATATCTTGACAGACTGCACCCCGAAAAACCACCGAGGTACACGCGAGCTACGCTTGAGACACTTTCCATCATCGCTTACCGACAGCCTGTTACGCGTGGCGACATGGAGGAAATCCGCGGTGTCACTATCAACAGTTTGATCCTCAAACAGCTTGAAGATCGTGGATGGGTAGACGTTATTGGGCACCGCGAGTCGGTTGGCAGGCCCGCGTTATACGCAACCACCAAGCAATTTTTGGATGACCTTGGCCTTGAGTCTCTTGACCAGCTCCCAGCGACGGGCAACGGTATCGAGCAATCAGACGCGCTTGACCAAATTGAGTTTGGGCTTAGCGGCTTGGCTGTTTCTAGGGGCAACTTGCCGGCGGAAAACACCAACTTGCTGGCAACCCAATCTGTTGCCGACGTGAAACCGAGAGATCAAAACCATGAACCCTTCTGTACCCCGTGATCCCAGCACCTTTGCAGACGCTGATGGCACAAGCTCTGTCTTGCCCGTTGTTAAACCAGCGAATCAAAAAGAATTGATGTCTGAAGTGTCTTCCGCTGCAACGCCTGGATCTGGCTCGCCCTGCAATAATTTGTCCGCTCCTGTGCAGGGCGACAAGGGCGCAAACCTGATGACTCGGTTTGACGAGGTCATTACCGGGCAGTTCGATGCAGATGAGGCAGATTCTTCTGTAGAGTTGCCCAAACGGGTTTTGCCTGCCCAGGCCGAGACTCCAAAACTACACAAGGTACTGGCGCAAGCCGGTTTGGGGTCGCGACTGGAAATGGAGCAATTGATCCTTGAAGGGCGCATTTCAGTCAATGCCGAGCCTGCCCATATCGGCCAGCGAATCCAGTTTGGCGATCAGATCAAAATCAATGGCAAGCCTGTTCGGGTGCGCATCGACCCTCCACCAGCCCGAGTGATTGCGTACCACAAGCCAGCCGGTGAAGTCGTCACGCACGATGACCCGCAGAACCGGCCAACGGTATTTCGACGCCTTCCCAAATTGTTTCAAGGTAAGTGGCAGTCCGTAGGCAGGCTTGACCTTAACACTGAGGGGTTGCTGTTGTTGACCAGCTCCGGTGAGCTCGCCAATCGTCTCATGCACCCCCGCTTTGGCCTGGAGCGAGAGTACGCTGTTCGGGTTTTGGGCGCGTTGAACAATGACGAAAAAAAGCGTCTGCTGGAGGGGGTATCGCTAGATGATGGAAACGCGCAATTTAACTCGTTAGAAGCTGGTGGCGGAGAGGGTGCCAATTGTTGGTACAAAGTGACTCTTTCTGAAGGACGTAACCGGGAGGTCAGGCGGATGTTTGAAGCGGTTGGCCATGCGGTTAGCCGACTTATTCGGATTCGTTATGGCGCCATGGTTCTGCCACGTGGGTTGAAGCGCGGTGCATTTGTCGAACTTGATGAGCAAGAAATCTGGGCCCTTGCGAGTGCCGCCGATCGTTCAGAACGGCGCTCAACGGAACATCCAAACGGGGTTTCGACGGACGCTTCTGACCGGGCAGGACCGCAACGCACACACATCGCCAAGCGTAACTCCAATGGAAGGCAGGCCCGTAGTAATTTTAGCGGCGAGACGCAGCCAAGCCGGTTCAATAATTTCCGGTCAAAGTTGCCAGGCGAGCGTCAAGCCAGCGGCGCCAGATACGACCGAAATTCAAGCGATGCGCAACCCGACCCGTTAAAAACATCGTTTGGCTACATCGGAGCGGATAGTCTGACCCGCCAACGCGAAGGTCAAGGACAGGCAGGCCCCCGACCCGGCGGCAACAAAGGTTCGGGCGGCAACGGTGCTGGGAATGCAAATCGTGGCAACAGCAACCGTCGCGGAAACCGGTAGTGCGCAGTTGTTCAGTAGCCAGTTTGACCACACACAGCTTCGGTGTTAAGCCGCTTCCTACCACTACGCAGGTTAAACTCGATGGCTGTAGTTTTCACAGCAACATGAACAATATTTAAAGTCAAGGAACGCACATGGCAATTGAACGCACTCTGTCCATCATCAAACCCGACGCGGTAGCAAAAAATGTGATTGGGCAAATTTATGCCCGTTTTGAAGCAGCTGGCTTGAAAGTTGTGGCCGCCAAGCTGGCATATCTGTCACGCGGTGAAGCAGAAGCTTTTTACGGCGTACACAAAGAGCGTCCATTTTTTAAGGACCTCGTTGGTTTCATGATTTCAGGTCCGGTCATGATTCAGGCACTGGAAGGTGAAAACGCCATCCTGAAAAACCGCGATCTCATGGGGGCAACGGATCCCAAAAAGGCAGCTGCCGGCACTATTCGGGCAGATTTTGCTGACAGCATTGACGCTAACGCTGTGCACGGCTCTGACGCGGTCGAAACCGCTCAGGCCGAAATTGCTTTCTTTTTTCCTGGGATGAACATCTACTCCCGTTAAGCCACCAAGCACAGGAATGGCTGAGCCTTACTTCTGGTTCAGCCTTTCCCAAGCACTTCGGAGGACCGAGCCCGACTATGCCAGTTAATCTGCTCAATTACGATTTGGAAGGCCTCGCGGAGTTTTGCGAAAGTTTGGGCGAAAAGAAATTTCGGGCAACCCAGCTTTTCAGGTGGATTCACCAACGGGGAGTCTCCAGTTTTGACCAGATGACCGATTTGGCAAAGTCTTTGCGGGAAAAGCTCCCTGAGGTGGCTCAAGTTGCTGGTTTGACGGTGGTCTCGAGGCACAACTCCTCCGACGGTACTGTAAAGTGGTTGTTTGATGTTGGGGCAGGGGACGTTATTGAGACTGTCTTCATTCCAGAGGGTGATCGTGGAACCCTTTGCATTTCTTCGCAAGCGGGCTGCGCGGTGGGGTGCAGGTTTTGTTCCACTGGGCATCAGGGATTTAGCCGCAACCTTACAACTGCTGAAATAATTGGGCAGTTGTGGTTTGCTGAACACACTTTACGTGCTGAGTCCAAGGGCGCAGACCGCGCTATATCCAATGTTGTGATGATGGGAATGGGCGAGCCACTGCAAAATTACGGGCAGCTTCTGCCTGTGCTTCGCATTATGCTCAGTGACCACGCTTATGGTTTGTCACGCCGGCGGGTTACAGTCTCGACGTCTGGTGTGATTCCCATGATGGAAAGGTTGGGCAAAGATTGCCCGGTAGCGTTGGCGGTTTCGCTGCACGCTCCACTCGATGTTCTTCGAGATGACTTGGTTCCGTTAAATAAAAAGTATTCAATCGATGAGTTGCTCAAAGCCTGCGCGCAGTACCAGATCTTTGCGCCGCGCGACTTCATCACTTTTGAATACTGCATGCTTGAGGGAATCAACGATCAGGCAGCCCATGCAGAGCAACTTGTCGCACTTATGCAGGCGCATGCGGCAAGCGGCTTGGCCTGTAAATTCAATTTGATTCCGTTTAATCCGTTTCCGGCTTCAGGATTGAAGTGCTCGTCTGCACCAGTAGTTGCTGCGTTTGCCAAAATTCTGCTGGACGCTGGAATCGTCACTACCGTTCGTAAAACGCGGGGTGACGATATTGACGCTGCCTGCGGGCAACTTGCAGGTAGCATACAAGATCGCACTGGAGTAACGCGACGCATGTCGCATCTGCGTGGCGGTAAGCTAAATCAGATTCCGATTGTTTCAATTTAAGGTTAAGGCGCATGAAATCAACCATTGCCGTCCTGCTAATTGGTATTTGCTCAGCGTTACTTGTTGGCTGCGCGGGGCGGTCGTCGGGTGCGTCGTCTGGTAGCAATGGTGCAGATCTCATCACTGAATCTGATGAGCCGGAAAATCGCCGCCGCGCAAGATTGAGGCTGGAACTTGCTTCGGGATATCTTGAAAACGGGCAGACCAACGTCGCTCTGGACGAGATAAAGCAAGCGTTGATTGCAGACCCTACTTTCGCGGATGGCTTTAATTTGCGCGGTTTGGTTTACATGCGATTGAACGATAACCGGCTGGCTGAGGACAGCTTCAAGCGTGCGCTAGCGCTGAATCCGCGTGATGCGGACGTTGCGCACAACTACGCGTGGCTGCTTTGCCAACAAGCGCGCTATGCAGAAGGGTTCCGCTTTTTCGGCCAGGCGCTGGGCAACCCAAACTACCGCGGGTCTGCGAAAAGCCTGATGGCCCAAGGTGTATGCCAGATTCAGGCCGGTTTGAAGCAGGAGGCAGAGGCAAGCCTGACGCAGTCCTATCAGCTGGATGCCGGGAACCCGTTGACCGGATACAACCTCGCCAACCTGCTGTTTCAACGTGGTGAATTTGTCAGGTCACAGTTCTACATCAGGCGTCTGAACAACAGCGAGCTGGCCAATGCTGAAACTCTGTGGCTGGGCGTTAAAGTCGAGCGCCGGCTGAATAATATGGAGGTCAGTCAACAGCTCGCGACTCAGCTGAGACGCCGCTATGCTCAATCGCGCGAAGCCGCCGCGCTCGAAAAAGGCGCATTCGATGAGTAGTTTTGAATTCGATGCACCTGCCGGGCAGCATGGTTTTTCAAGTCCGAGCGCAGGTGAAATGTTGAAAACAGCCAGAGAGAAGTCAGGGCTCCACATTGCAGCTTTGGCTGTGATGCTCAAAGTCCCCGTAAAAAAACTCGAGGCGCTTGAAACATCGAGATTTGACCTGCTACCTGACATTGTCTTTGTGCGCGCATTGGCTTCTAGCGTTTGCCGAACGTTAAAAATTGACGCGGGGCCGATCATGGCGCGCTTACCCAACACCGGAGCTCCGCAGCTTGCTTTTCGCAGCAGCGGTGCAGGTGCCACGTATAGATCACCAAGTGACGGCCCGGATCCATCGATTTGGTCTGGACTTCCAAAACCTGCCGTTGCGGCAGTGCTGTTGCTTTTATTGGCCTCGCTGGTTGTCGCCTTTTTGCCGACGTTGACCACACAGTTCAAGCAGATCAGCGCGTTGATAGATTCGCGCCTGGCCAGAAGTAACGGTACGGTTGGCAACGAGTCACAGACCACGACGTTTGATTTAAAGAGCGAGAAGTCCCTAATTGGTGGGCCTACTGCGGAGCTTGGCGCGCCGGTACCTGCTGCAACGTCAACCAACACGCAGCTTAGTGACGCCTCCACTCTTTCGTCCCCAACGCAAGCGCCCTCAGCGGTTGCTGGAGCAGCTGCACCAGTAACCGATGTTGTCGTCTTTCGAGCCACGGGTGAGTCCTGGGTGGAAGTGACTGACGCAAAACGGCAAATTGTGCTTCGCCGCACGTTAACCACGGGAGAGTCGGTCGGAGTGTCTGGTGCACTGCCCTTGTCTGCCACAGTTGGCCGCGCGAACATGACCGAAGTCGCTATTCGGGGCCAAGCCTTTAATTTGGCGCCTTGGTCTAAAGACAACGTTGCTCGGTTCGAGGTGAAATAAATGTCATCGTTACCTATTGAAATCGTAGCCCCACGTGCCCGCCGCTCAATGCAGGCTCAAGTCGTTTGGGGCGCGCGAACAGTGACTGTTGGCGGCGATGCGCCGGTGCGGGTGCAGTCCATGACGAACACCGATACGGTCGATGCGATAGGTACTGCTATTCAAGTCAAAGAACTGGCACTTGCTGGCTCGGAGATGGTTCGCATTACCGTCAATACGCCCGAAGCGGCTGAAGCTGTGCCTTATGTGCGCGAACAGCTTGACCGCATGGGGATCGATGTTCCTTTGGTTGGCGATTTCCACTTCAACGGTCACAGGCTTTTGACGGATTACCCGGCGTGCGCCCAGGCGCTTTCCAAATATCGGATCAATCCAGGCAACGTTGGTAAAGGTGATAAGCACGACAAGCAGTTTGGTCTGATGATTGAAGCCGCTGTGCGCTGGAACAAGGCAGTTCGTATAGGTGTTAACTGGGGCAGTCTGGATCAGGAGCTTTTGGCCAGCCTTATGGACGAAAACAGCGCACGGGCACAACCATGGGACGCCAAGCAGGTCATGTACGAGGCACTCATTACATCAGCCATCGACTCTGCGCGGTTGGCTGAAAAGATGGGTATGCGGCGTGAGCAAATTATTTTGTCTTGCAAAGTCAGTGGTGTGCAGGACTTGATTTCGGTTTACCGTGAACTTGCCAAGCGAGACACCTACGCCTTGCATTTGGGACTGACTGAAGCTGGTATGGGCACCAAAGGAACCGTAGCGTCTGCAACAGCGCTGTCGATTTTGTTGCAAGAGGGTATCGGCGACACGATTCGTGTTTCTCTGACTCCGCAACCTGGTGAGGCGCGCACGCAAGAGGTGCTCATTGCGTCTGAAATTCTGCAATCGCTCGGACTTCGCAGCTTTGTGCCTAGCGTTACGGCTTGTCCGGGGTGTGGGCGCACTACCAGCACAACGTTTCAGGAGCTCACCCAGGAGATCGACGGCTTCCTCAGGTCTCAAATGCCAATGTGGAAAGAAAAGTACCCAGGTGTCGAAAAAATGAAGGTCGCAGTGATGGGCTGCATCGTGAATGGACCTGGCGAAAGCAAGCACGCAGATATTGGCATCAGCCTGCCTGGGTCGGGGGAGGCGCCTGCCGCGCCGGTCTATATCGACGGTGAAAAAAGCGTGACGCTCCGCGGCGACAACATCGCGCAAGAGTTCAGGGCGATCGTTGAAAACTACATTGAAAACCGGTTCGGCGTTCGCGCCCCTGCAGTTGCTTCGGAAGCTGCTTGAAAAGTGATTGCTGAAAATTGATGCTTGAAAAAACAGGTGCCGGGAAGGCGTTGGCCGAGAAATTGGTGGCGGTAAAAGGCATGAACGACATCTTGCCGCCGGATTCAGCGCGGTGGGAATGGCTGGAAGAAAAAGTTCGGGATTTGATGGCCAAGTACGCCTACCGTAACATCCGTACGCCCATTGTTGAGCCCACGCCGCTCTTTGTGCGGGGGCTGGGCGAAGTCACCGACATTGTTGAAAAAGAGATGTACTCTTTTGAAGACAAACTCAACGGCGAAGCGCTGACCCTCAGACCTGAAAACACGGCCGGTGTTGTGCGGGCGGTTGCGGAGCACAACCTGCTTTATGAAGGCGGCAAACGCCTTTACTACATGGGGCCGATGTTCAGGCACGAGCGGCCGCAACGGGGACGCTATCGGCAATTTCACCAAATCGGTGCAGAAGCACTTGGGTTTCCTGGCGCTGAAGTCGATGCAGAGCTGATTTTGCTTGCTGACGCGCTTTGGAAAGAACTCGCCCTGAGCAACATCAGGTTAGAACTCAACAGCCTGGGCCAGCCCGAAGAGCGAAAGCTGCACCGTTTGGCTTTGGTAGCCTACTTTGAAGACAACCTGACTGTTCTGGACGAAGACGCCAAGCGCCGTTTGCACAGCAACCCATTGAGGCTGTTAGACAGTAAAAATCCAGCGATGCAGCCCCTGTTGCAAGCTGCGCCCAGGCTGATGGATTTTCTTGGCGAAGCTTCCTTGAAACACTTTAACAGCGTCAGGAGTGTGCTGGATGCGTGCGGGGTCAGCTACAGCATCAATCCGCGATTGGTTCGCGGGATGGACTACTACAACCTAACCGTGTTCGAGTTCATTACCGACAGCTTGGGCTCGCAAGGAACGATTTGTGGCGGCGGACGGTACGACTATTTGATTGAGCAAATCGGCGGTAAATCCGCTCCTGCAGTCGGTTGGGCGCTGGGGGTTGAGCGCGTCCTGGAGTTGATCAAAGAGCAGGGCGTCAGTATCCCAGGTAACGCGATCGACGCATATGCTGTAGTTCCGGAAGCAGCTTCGCTGCCAGTCGTACTTCCAGTTTTGATGCAATTGCGCGGCGCTGGCGTGAGTGTGCAGATGCACGCAGGGGCAAATCTAGACGCAATGGGCAGCATGAAATCGCAGTTCAAAAAAGCCGACGGCAGCGGCGCCCGATACGCTTTGGTGTTCGGCGAAGACGAGTTAGCCCAAGGCTGCGTTGCAATCAAGCCCCTGCGCGGGGAAAAAGGTGAATCAGCAGCGCCGCAGACTCTGGTGCGACTAGACAACGTCGCAGTGTGGGCGAGAAGCCTTTGCGGCTAGGCGACGCGAGCCGGGCATGGCCACGCTGGCCTCTACAATCGGGCCAACAACGATGCGGGGCTATCGACATCCCTTGATCCGTTATCACGCAGCGATACAGCAGCAAATCAATCAATAGACTTTTATGGCCAAACACCTCGATTTAGAAGAGCAAGAGCAACTTGCAGAGTTCAAGCATTTTTGGAGCCAATACGGCAATCTGATTACTTGGGCATTGATAGCTATTTTTGGCAGCATTGCGGCATGGAATGGCTACCAGTACTGGCAGGGCAAGCAGGGCGGTCAAGCTGCAGCCATGTTTGAAGAGGTCGAGCGCGCAGTGCAATCAGGCGACGCTGCACGAATTGACCGCTCGCTGGCTGACATGAAAGAGCGTTTTGGCAAGACTGTTTATGCTGCCCAGGCTGGCCTATTGGTGGCTAAAACCCACTACGACAAGGGCAATGTGCCAGCGTCAAAGGCAGCGCTCGAGTCAGTCGTTAAAAGTGCGCCAGACGAGGCGCTCGCTTCAATCGCCAAGCTTCGATTGGCAGGCCTACTCATGGAAACCAGAGCGTACGACGAGGCACTCGCAGCCCTGAGTGGAAGTTTCAGCTCGGATTTTGCCGCTCTGGCGAGCGACCGGCGTGGCGATATTTTTCTGGCGCAAGGCAAAAAGACAGATGCCAAGTCTGAATACGAAAAGGCCTTTAAGTCTCTGGACGAGCGCGCCGAATACCGCCGCCTTGTTGAAGTCAAACTCAATGCCCTTGGTGTTGACCCAAGTGCTGTAACCGCGCCGTCAGCAGCCGCTGCTCCCAGTCCAACTATCGATGCAGAGGTGAAAAAACCATGAAATTCAAGCCTTTTAAGCCTTCAGCGCACATACTGTGGGCGCAAGCAGCTATCATTTTAATAGTATCTATATCGGGTTGTGCATTTTTTGACAGCTCGTCAAAGCCCAAGCCGGCTGAGTTGCAGCCCGTCAGCGGCTTCGTTTCAGCCAAGCAGGCATGGGTTGCCCGTATTGGACCGGTTAACTTTCCTCTGGAAGTTAATCAGGTTGCGGGCGTGCTGCATGTGGCCAGTAGCGAAGGTTCAGTGGCTGCAATCGATGGCCGCACTGGCAGCGATATCTGGCGCACCAGCGTTGGCAGCGCGATCGCTGCAGGCGTCGGCTCCGATGGAAAAATCAGCTCTGTAGTTACCAAAACCAACGACGTGGTGGCGCTGCTCAACGGCCGCGAAATTTGGCGCGAAAAGCTGGGCGCCGAGGTCTACACACCGCCGCTGGTGGCGGGTGGTCGTGTTTTTGTTCTGGCAGCCGACCGCTCTACCCATGCGTTTGACGGCCAAACAGGGAAAAAGCTCTGGTCGCAGCAGCGCCCAACCGAGCCACTGGTGCTGCGCCAAGCTGGCGTCTTGATGGCCGTTAATGACACTTTGGTGGTTGGTTTGTCTGGCCGATTGGTTGGCCTGAACCCTGGCAATGGCAGTGTGCGCTGGGAGGTGGCAATTGCGTCTCCGCGCGGCATCAATGACGTTGAGCGTCTGGTGGATTTGGTAGGCGGTACCAGCCGTGATGGTGACGTGGTGTGCACGCGTGCATTTCAAGCCAACGTTGGCTGCGTGAACACATTGCAGGGTAATCTGCTTTGGACGGTTCCAGCAAATGGCGCACAAGGCGTTCGGGGTGACGACCGTCTTCTGTTCGGCACCGAACAAGATGGCACGGTGCAGGCATGGTCGCGCACCGACGGCTCGCGCGCCTGGAAAAGTGAAGCATTGCGCTATCGCGGTCTGGGCACGCCCTTGGTGGTGGGCCGATCGATTGCTATTGGTGATGCTTCTGGCATCGTTCATTTGATAGCCAGAAGCGACGGTGCACTGCTTAACCGCATCAGCACAGATGGCTCTGCAATCGTTGTTGCGCCTGCTTTGGTCGGGAACACCTTGGTTGCCGTTACGCGCAACGGTAGCGTTTATGGGTTCGTTCCTGAGTAGAAACACTGCGTCGCTGTTGACTTGCCACCGACCGACCGCAAATGCACCAGATCACCTAGCGCGCTGCTGCTCCCGATGCAGCGCCACATGAAATGTATCGATGAAACCAGTTATTGCCTTGGTTGGCCGCCCCAATGTAGGCAAATCTACCTTATTTAACCGCCTCACGAAGACGCGGGACGCGATCGTGGCTGATTTCGCCGGGCTTACCCGCGACCGCCATTATGGCAACGGCAGTTTGGGCTCTAATAAATACATCGTCATTGACACTGGCGGCTTTGAGCCTGACGCACAGAGCGGTATTTACAAGGAGATGGCCAAGCAAACCCGCCAAGCGGTTGCGGAGGCCGATGTGGTGGTGTTCGTGGTTGACGCGCGGGCTGGCGTTAGCGCGCAGGATTACGACATTGGTAAATACCTGCGCAAGCTGGGCAAGCCCTGCGTTCTGACGGCTAATAAAGCCGAAGGCATGCTGGAGGGCATCGCGCTGTCGGAGTTTTTTGAACTGGGTCTGGGCGAAGTGTTGGCCGTATCTGCAGCACACGGGCAGGGCATGCGAACGCTGGTGGACTCCGCGCTCGCTTTGCTCAAGCTACCCGAAGAAGACCTCGATGCGGAGCCGCATGACCCATCAGTCATCAAGCTGGCAGTTGCTGGCCGCCCCAATGTCGGTAAGTCAACGCTCATCAACACGTGGCTGGGCGAAGAGCGCTTGGTGGCCTTCGACATGCCAGGTACGACTCGCGACGCTATTTCAGTACCCTTTGAACATGCTGGCCAAAAGTTTGAATTGATTGACACCGCTGGCCTGCGCCGCAAGGGCAAGGTGTTCGAGGCGATTGAGAAGTTCTCGGTAATCAAAACGCTACAGGCGATTGAGAGCTCGAATGTGGTACTGCTGCTGCTCGACGCCACCCAAGGCGTGACCGATCAGGACGCGCATATTGCAGGCTACATTTTGGAAAGTGGCCGAGCAGTGGTGCTGGCCATCAACAAATGGGACGCAGTGGATGCTTACCAGCGCGAAACATTGGCGCGTTCTGTTGAAACGCGTTTGGCCTTTTTAAAGTTCGCATCTATTTTTCACATTTCGGCAATCAAACGCCAAGGCCTGGGGCCGGTCTGGAAGGCAATTGCGCAGGCCCATGCATCTGCCAACCGAAAGATGTCCACTCCAGTGTTAACACGATTGCTGCTAGAAGCAGTTCAGTTCCAGCAGCCGCAAAGGGTGGGCGTGTTTCGACCCAAGCTGCGTTACGCTCATCAGGGTGGCATGAACCCGCCCATCATCATCGTGCATGGCAACTCGCTGGAACATGTTAGCGAATCGTACAAACGCTACCTCGAAGGGCGCTTTCGCAAGGAGTTTGACCTCACCGGAACACCCATGCGGATTCAAATGAAAACCTCGCAGAACCCTTACAAAGAGAAGGAATCGTCCTAGTCTTACGCAGCCACAGATTTGGCTGTGATATTGTTTAGGCCTATCAACTCTTGAACACGGAACATATCGTGAGCAACAACAAAGGTTTACTCTTGCAGGATCCGTTTCTCAACACACTGCGTCGCGAGCACGTTCCTGTTTCGATTTATCTCGTCAACGGCATTAAATTGCAGGGGCAGATTGAGTCGTTTGACCAGTACGTCGTGTTGCTCCGCAACACAGTCACGCAGATGGTTTATAAACACGCAATTTCCACTATCGTTCCTGGGCGAGCCGTCAATTTTGCAACCGCTGAAAGTGAACCCGATTCAGCGACTGCCAGCTGAGCCCTGCCGATTTGCTGGCATCTAAAAAACCGCTGGCCGTTTTGGTAGGGGTCGATTTCGGCTTGCCAAACTTTGACCATGATCTTGAAGAGCTGGGTTTGCTGGCCCAAACTGCCGGGCTGCAGCCCGCTGACAAAGTAACCTGCAAACGCCGAGCTCCGGATGCCGCCTTGTTCATCGGAAGCGGCAAGGCAGACGAAATTAAAATGCTGGCCCAGCAGTTGGGCGCATCCGAAATTCTGTTTGACCAGGCCTTGAGCCCAGCGCAGCAGCGCAATCTTGAGCGCCACCTTGAACTTCCGGTTAACGACAGGACCTTGCTGATTCTTGAAATTTTTGGTCAGCGCGCACGCAGCCATGAAGGCAAGCTTCAGGTTGAGCTGGCCAGATTGCAATACTCCTCAACCCGGCTGGTACGCCGCTGGTCTCACCTCGAGCGACAAACCGGCGGAGCCGGCGTGCGCGGCGGACCGGGCGAAAAGCAGATTGAGCTCGACAAACGAATGATCGGCGAGGCAATCAAGCGCTGCAAAGAGCGCTTGGTTAAAGTGAAAAAACAGCGGCAGACGCAACGCAAGCAGCGCGATCGGCGCGGCGCATTCAGTGTGTCATTGGTGGGCTACACGAATGCTGGAAAATCCACTTTGTTTAACGCCCTCACCAAAGCCAAAACTTATGCTGCCGACCAATTGTTTGCGACGCTCGACACCACTACGCGGCAGGTTTACTTGGGCGACGCGCACCGTCTGGCGTCACTGTCGGACACGGTTGGGTTTATTCGGGACTTGCCTCACGGCTTGGTCGACGCATTCGCAGCGACGCTGCAAGAGGCTGCTGATGCAGACCTGTTGCTACACGTAGTGGACGCAGCTAATCCCAATCATCTGGAGCAGATTGAGCAGGTTCAAAGGGTGCTCGATGAAATTGGAGCTTCGCAGGTGCCGCAGGTGCTGGTATTTAACAAGCTGGACGCACTTGAAAAAGCCCATTGGCCACTGCATTTGAGCGATATGTTTGAAATCAAAGACGCGTTTTCTGATTCGGTCCGGCGCGTTGAGCGCGTATTCGTGAGCGCGCAGGTGGGTGACGGATTGCCGGATTTGCGCCGTCTGCTGCTTGCCCACGCTGCTTCAGGTTATGCCCCTGATACGCAGGTTGCCTCTGCAGACACCGTCGAAGCGGGGCTTTGAATTTGGCACAATAGCACATTGTTATAAAAAGCGAGTTTGATTCCATGATTTTGAACCCAGTGTTGCGAACGTTGTCGTCACTGCCAACCAGGCTGAAGCAACTTGCCTTAGGCATGTTTAATTTGAACGATAACCGCTGGGGTCGTGACGGTGAAAGTCCAGCGCCTGACAAGTCTGCAGCAGACGAAAAACAACCTGGCACCGAGCCTGAAAGACCGGCGCCCGTAAGGCCAAAACCAAAAGGTGGTAACCAGGGCCCCCCCGATCTTGATGAGCTGTGGCGCGATTTCAACAAGAAGCTTACTGGCCTTTTTGGCGGCAACAAGAATGGACGCGGCCGCAACAACCCGCTCGGCGGTGGCGGTGGTGACGGCTCTGGCGGTGGATTTCAGCCAGACATGAAAAGTGCCGGTATTGGTGCTGGTTTGATTGCAGGCGTTGCTGTACTGATCTGGCTGGGCACCGGCTTTTTCATCGTGCAAGAGGGCCAGCAAGCAGTCATTACGCAATTTGGCAAGTACAACGCTACTGTCGGTGCCGGCTTCAACTGGCGCCTGCCGTACCCCATTCAGCGCCACGAGTTAGTGGTGGTGACCCAGATTCGTTCGGTTGAGGTGGGACGTGACACCGTTATAAAAGCCACCGGCTTGCGCGACTCGGCCATGTTGACTGAAGACGAGAACATTGTTGAAATCAAGTTTGCGGTGCAGTACCGCCTGAACGATGCCCGGGCCTTTCTATTCGAAAGCAAAGACCCTACCAATGCGATCGTTCAGGCCGCTGAAACTGCGGTGCGGGAAGTCGTCGGAAAAATGAAGATGGACTCGGCGTTAGCAGAAGAGCGTGACCAAATCGCGCCGAGAATCCGCACACTGATGCAGACCATTCTTGATCGATACAAGGTCGGTGTTGAGGTGGTGGGGATCAACTTGCAGCAAAGCGGCGTTCGCCCTCCAGAGCAGGTCCAGGCCGCCTTCGATGACGTGCTGAAAGCCGGGCAAGAGCGCGAGCGGTCAAAAAATGAAGCCCAAGCCTATGCCAACGACGTGATTCCGCGTGCCGTAGGTTCAGCATCTCGCTTGAAGGAAGAGTCTGATGCTTACAAAGCCCGCATAGTGGCGCAGGCGGAAGGAGATTCGCAGCGGTTTAAATCGGTTTTGACTGAGTATCAAAAAGCGCCTCAGGTGACGCGAGACCGGCTTTACATCGACGCCATGCAGCAGGTCTACGGTAACGTCACCAAGGTCATGATCGAGTCGCGGCAAGGCTCTAATTTACTGTACTTGCCGCTGGACAAGGTCATGCAAATGACTGGCACTGGCGCGGTTGCAGCGCCTATCGATCCGGTGATGGGTTCTACGCCCGCGCCAGCGACTCCCGCGGTACCCGCAGGTGCAGCCGCAGATCCGCGTGCCCGCGACGCACGCACCCGCTAGTAAACAAATTAAATCTGCCAAGGAATATCAAAGTGAACAGAGTTGGATTTATCGCGTCTACGCTGCTGGTGCTTTTGGCGCTCGCAAGCTCAATGCTTTTTGTTGTGGACCAGCGCCAGTTCGGTGTGGTTTTTGCACTTGGCCAAATCAAGGAAGTGCTAACCGAGCCGGGTTTGCATTTCAAGCTTCCACCGCCTTTTCAAAATGTTTCCTACATCGACAAACGTCTGTTGACACTCGAAAGTGTTGAAGCTGAGCCAATGCTCACCGCTGAGAAACAGCGTGTGGTCATTGATTGGTATGTTCGTTGGCGCATCACGCAGCCTATTGATTACATCCGAAACGTTGGCTTGGATGAAAAAGCCGGTGCCAACCAGCTGAACCGCGTAGTGCGCAACGCCTTTCAGGAGGAAATCAATAAGCGTACCGTAAAAGACTTGCTTTCTGCCAAGCGCGAAGCCTTGATGGCAGACGTAAAGCGCGAAGTGTTGCAGGCAGTGCAGGGCACAAAACCCTACGGCATCGACATTATTGACGTGCGAATCACTCGCGTTGACTATGTTGAGGCTATTACAGACTCAGTTTACAAACGCATGGTGGCAGAGCGCCAGCGCGTTGCCAACGAATTGCGGTCAACTGGAGCCGCCGAGGGCGAGAAAATCCGCGCCGACGCTGACCGACAGCGCGAAGTGACTGTGGCCAACGCCTACCGCGACGCGCAAAAAATCAAGGGTGAAGGTGATGCGGAAGCTGCCAAGGCTTACGCAGAATCGTTTGGCAGAGACCCACAGTTTGCACAGTTTTACCGCAGCCTGGACGCCTACAAAGCATCCTTCAACAAGAAGAGCGACGTGATGGTGCTTGACCCATCGTCAGAGTTTTTCAAAACTATGCGCGGTATCGGAGTCCCTGCAACACCCGCCAAAAAGTAAACCGGCCATGGACGGCAACAGCATTTGGCTGGCGCTCGCCTTGGTGCTGGTAATTGAAGGCCTGCTGCCCATGGTGTCGCCTACCAGTTGGCGCAAAGCTTTCATTCAAGCCCTGAAGTTGAGCGACGGCCAAATACGTTTTTTTGGCGTGTGCAGCTTCTTGCTGGGAGCTTTGGCGGTTGGTTTCCTGATTTGATTTGCTCGCAGCGTTAATTCGCGCTGCGACGCGAAAAAAACGGTGTTAAGCCCGGTAAAATCTTTTCTTTAACATCGCACGTTCACCCCATGCCCTCTTGGTCGTCATCATGGCAATTGCCGGATCAAATTGCCGATGTCCTGCCTTCTGAGGCGCGTCACCTTGAAGAACTTCGCCGCCTTTGGCTGGACGCCGCTCGCAGCTACGGCTACGAGCTGGTCATGCCGCCACTGCTTGAGCACATTGAGTCGTTGCTCACCGGCACTGGCGAAGCGCTCGATTTGCAAACCTTCAAGCTGGTTGACCAACTGTCTGGCCGCACGCTCGGCTTGCGGGCTGACACCACGCCACAAGTCGCCCGCATTGACGCGCATTTGCTGAACCGCATCGGTGTGGCGCGCCTGTGCTACTGCGGACCGGTACTGCACACCAAGGCCGACCGGCCGCACGCCACGCGCGAGCCTTTGCAGTTTGGGGCAGAGATTTACGGCCACGCCGGGCCTGAAGCCGACCTGGAAGCGCAAATGCTGGCGTTGGTGGGCTTGAAGGCCACAGGTATCAAAGACCTGCGTGTTGACATGGCCGACGTTCGCATCGTCAGCAGCTTGCTGGCGGGCACAACCATCCCCGCCAGAATACTGAGCCAAATACATGCAGCCTTAGCCGCTAAAGACGCGGCTGAACTGGACAGCCTCACCGCAAGCGTTAAAGATCTGCCCAACGTATCGCGTGAAGGCCTGAAAACCCTGCTACAACTGTATGGTGATGTCAACGTGCTGGATGAGGCGGAAAAATCCCTGCAGCCCAACGAATACGTGCGCAAGGCGCTACTGAATTTGAAGTGGCTGGCATCCCATGTCGAAGGTTCAGCCAAGGTCAGCTTTGACCTGGCTGACCTGCGCGGCTACGCTTATTACAGCGGTACACGCTTTGCGATTTACGGCCACGGCGCTGAGCTGGCCAGGGGCGGGCGCTACGACGAGGTTGGTGCGGTGTTTGGCCGCAACCGGCCTGCAGCGGGCTTTAGCCTGGACTTGAAGGAACTTGTCAACGTGCTGCCGCCGCGCCCGCTCAAAGCCGCTGTACGCGCACCGTGGGCTGAAAACACCGATCTGAGCACGGCGATTGCCAAATTGCGTGCTGAGGGCGACACCGTGGTTTGCGTACTGCCCGGCCATGAGCGGAGACAACGAGACGGGGGCTGCCAAGGTCGTCCCGGTCACACCGCACAGCAGGGCGGCGATGCCGACCAGGCACGAGGCCGCTGTACATCTCATGTTGCTCACTCCAAAAACATGTCGCGATGCCAGCACGAAGTAGGCACAACGCACGAGCGGCTGTACGCGGTTACATGTTCGTTGGGCGGGCGTCGATTACATCACAGGTTCCAACAATGCAATGCCCTGTTCGAGGGGGTCGCGGTGTGGCGCCGATCATGCAACTCTCAGTGCGGAGGTGGGATTCAGGCGGCCCGGACCATGAGCGCTTTGCTCACATCGCTGCGTAGTTCTGCCCGCCGCCGCCTTCTGGCGTGACCCCAGACGATGTTCCGCGTCGGGTACTTGACGTCGCAGGTCTTGCAGTGCACGCAGTTCTGCGCGTTGATCTGCAGGCAGTCGGTGTTGTCCTCGTTCTTCACGAATTCGTACACGCCGGCCGGGCAGTAGCGCGCTTCGGGCCCGGCATAACGCGCCAGGTTGATGCTCACCGGCACGCTGGAATCCATTACGGTCAACTGCGCCGGTTGCTGCTCTTCGTGGTTGGTGATGCTGATGAACACGTTGCTCAGGCAGTCCAAGGTCACCTTGCAATTGGGATTGGCATCGGTGACCAGCGTGCACGCTTCCGCAGGCTTCTGGTACAGGTGGTCG
>ENA-OFCX01000142-OFCX01000142.1-metagenomes-genome-assembly--contig:-NODE-142-length-39357-cov-5.233398_pt1 | contig 39357 bp, 29 predicted proteins | sample MGYA00153384_OFCX01 | MGnify analysis MGYA00153384
CGGTCGGGGCCTGATCGTCAATGCGCAAGCGGGCGCGGTCCCTGCCGATGGAGCTGCACCCAACGCTTTTGCGGCAATCATGCTGGCGATCGGCGGCGCGCTGCTCGGCGGGCTGATCCTGAACGTCATGCCATGTGTGTTTCCGATTGTGAGCTTGAAAGCGCTGAGTCTGGCGCGTGCAGGCGGCGATGAACGGGCGGCGAAGCGCGAGGCTCTCGCCTATACCGCCGGCGTGATGCTGACGTGCGTTGCGCTTGGGGCGCTCGTGCTCGCAGTGACCGGGGTCGCCACGCTGCTCGCCGTCGTCGGCAGCCCGCTGCTGGCACGCCTGTTCGCGGCGCGCGGGCTGCGCAGCGCCGACGACCTCGACGACGGCCTGGCCCGGCTGCTGCCGCCGTCGGGCCTGCAGGGCGCGCCGGCCGCCGCCCGCCTGCTGGCCGATGCGATCCAGCAGGGTCGGCGGCTGTGCGTCGTGGCCGACTACGACTGCGACGGCGCCACCGCCTGTGCCGTCGCGTTGCGCGGGCTGGCGCTGCTGGGCGCGGCGCCCGGCACGCTGCATTACGTGGTGCCGGACCGCGCCGTGCACGGCTACGGTTTGACGCCGGCGATCGTCGACCTGGCGATGCAGCAGCGGCCCGACCTGCTGGTGACGGTCGACAACGGCATCGCCAGTCTGGAGGGCGTGGCGCATGCCCGTGCGCTCGGGCTGGCCGTGCTGGTGACCGACCACCACCTGCCGGCGCTGCACGGCGACGTGGTGGTGCTGCCCGACGCGCAGGTCATCGTCAACCCGAACCAGCCCGGCTGCAGCTTCGCCAGCAAGCACCTGGCCGGCGTCGGCGTGATGTTCTACGTGCTGATGGCGCTGCGCGGCGAACTGCGCGAGCGTGGCGTCTACACGGCGCAGAGCCAGCCGCGGCTGGACGTGCTGCTCGACCTGGTGGCGCTGGGCACCGTCGCCGACGTGGTGCGGCTGGACCCGAACAACCGCCGGCTGGTCGCGCAGGGCCTCAAGCGCATCCGCGCCGGCCAGATGCAGCCGGGCGTGGCGGCGCTGTTCACCGCCGCCGTGCGCGATGCGAAACACGCCAGCGCGTTCGACTTCGGTTTCGCGCTCGGTCCGCGCATCAACGCGGCCGGGCGGCTGTCCGACATGACGCTGGGCATCGAGTGCCTGCTGACCGACGACGCGGCGCGTGCCACCGAATTGGCGCAGGCGCTGGACGCCATCAACCGCGAGCGCCGCGTGGTCGAGACCGGCATGCGTGTGGCGGCCGAGGCGATGCTGGACGCGCTGCTGCAGCGCGCGGGCGGCGCCGGTCCGGACGCCGACCCGCCGTCGGCGCTGTCGATCTACGACCCCGAATTCCACGAAGGCGTGGTCGGCATCGTCGCGTCGCGCTTGAAGGATCGCGTGCACCGGCCCACCTTCGTGTTCGCGCGCGGCCAGGACGGCTGGCTGAAGGGCTCGGGCCGCTCGATCCCGGGTTTCCATTTGCGCGACGCGCTCGACCTGGTGGCCAAGCGCCACCCGGGCGTGCTGCGGCGCTTCGGCGGCCACGCCATGGCGGCGGGCTGCACCATCGCAGCCGAGCATTTCGACACCTTCGAGGCCGGCCTGCGGCAGGTCGCGCTCGAATGGCTCGAGCCGGCCACGCTGGCGCGCACGCTGCTCAGCGACGGGCCGCTCGGCGCCGAGCATTTCAATGCGCAGACCGTGCGCCTGATGGACGCGCAGGTGTGGGGACAGGCGTTCGAGGCGCCGCTGTTCAGCGACACGGTCGAGATCGTCACGCAGCGGCTGGTGGCCGAGAAGCACCTGAAGCTGGGCATCCGCCACGCCGGCGTGCTGCGCGACGCGATCTGGTTCGGTCGCACGGCGCCGCTGCCCGGCCGGGTGCGGCTGGCCTATCGCCTCAGCCTGGACGACTACAACGGCCGCGAGCGCGTGCAGATGGTGGTCGAGGCCGCCGAATAGCCGTTGCCGGCCGGTGCGACGGCCGCACCCGCGCGACCAGACGTCGCCGGTTTGTCACGCCCCAGACCCGGCAACGCAGGCGCGCCACCGATCGGCTACTCTCGCCGGCTTCGCCCTGGCGCACCCACCCTCAGTGCGCGCAGCGACCGCCACGGAGATCCCGCGTGTTCAGTCTGTTCGAGAGATTGGTGCATCCCTACCCGGATGCCGTTCCTGCGCCGCCACCGCGCGGTTTCCTGCCGTTCGTGTGGGCGTGCTCGCGCGGCCTGCGCGGCTACATTGGCGCGATGACGCTGTTCACCGCCGCCACCGGCGTGTTCGAAGCGCTGCTGTTCGCAATGCTCGGCCGCATCGTCGATTGGCTCGGGGCGGTCGAGCCGACGCGGCTGTGGACCGATCAGCGCCACAACCTGCTGCTGCTGGTGGCGGTGCTGCTGGGCAGCACGTTGCTGATCGCGCTGCAGTCGATCTACAAGCACCAGACGCTGGCCGGCAACTTTCCGATGCTGCTGCGCTGGAACTTCCACCGCCTGATGCTCAGCCAGAGCATGCATTTCTACCAGGACGAGTTCGCCGGCCGGATCGCCACCAAAGTGATGCAGACCGCGCTGGCGGTGCGTGACGTGTGGATGATCCTGGGCGACATCCTGGTGTTCGTCGTGATCTATTTCGTCACGATGGTGGTGGTGGTGGGCGGCTTCAACGCCTGGCTGCTGCTGCCGTTCCTGGGCTGGGTGCTGCTCTACGTCGTGGTGATGTATTTCTTCGTGCCGCGCCTGTCGCGCACTGCGCGCGACCAGGCCGACGCGCGCTCGTTGATGACCGGCCGCATCACCGACGCCTACACCAACATCGCCACCGTCAAGCTGTTCTCGCACGCCGGGCGCGAGGCCTCGCATGCGCGCTCGGCGATGCAGGACTTCATGACCACGGTGCACGCGCAGATGCGGCTCGTCACCGGCTTCGAGGTGATGAACCATCTGCTCGGCATCACGCTGATCCTGTGCACCGCGGGCGTCGCGCTGGCGCTGTGGATCCAGGGCCAGCTCGGCGTCGGCGCGGTCGCGGCGGCCACCGCGATGGCGTTGCGGCTGAACGGCATCTCGCACTGGGTGATGTGGGAGATGGCGTCGCTGTTCGAACACGTCGGCACGGTGCAGGACGGCATGAACACGCTGTCGCGTCCGCACGCCGTGCAAGACCGCGCCGATGCCGTGCCGCTGGTGGTTTCGCGCGGCGAGGTGCGCTTCGAGCAGGTCGGCTTCGGTTACGGCGGCACCAGCAAGATCATCGACGGCCTGTCGCTGCACATCCGGCCGGGCGAAAAGATCGGGCTGGTCGGGCGCTCGGGTGCCGGCAAGAGCACGATCGTCAACCTGCTGCTGCGTTTTTACGACCTCGAGAGCGGCCGCATCCTGATCGACGGCCAGGACATCTCGCACACCACGCAGGACAGCCTGCGCGCGCAGGTCGGCATGGTCACGCAGGACACCTCGCTGCTGCACCGCTCGGTGCGCGACAACATCCTGTACGGTCGGCCGCAGGCCAGCGACGCCGAGATGGAAGCCGCCGCGAGGCGTGCCGAGGCCTTCGATTTCATCCAGGGACTGGTCGACAAGGCCGGCCGCCGCGCCTTCGACGCGCATGTCGGCGAGCGCGGCGTCAAGCTCTCCGGCGGCCAGCGCCAGCGCATCGCGATCGCCCGCGTGATGCTCAAAGACGCGCCGATCCTGCTGCTCGATGAAGCGACCAGCGCGCTCGACAGCGAGGTCGAAGTGGCGATCCAGGCCAGCCTCGATCGGCTGATGCAGGGCAAGACGGTGGTGGCGATCGCGCACCGCCTGTCGACCATCGCCGCGATGGACCGGCTGATCGTGCTCGATCAGGGCCGCATCGTGGAGCAGGGCGACCACCGCAGCCTGCTCGCGCAGGGCGGGCTGTACGCGCGGCTGTGGGCGCACCAGAGCGGCGGCTTCCTCGGCGAAGAGGCAGACGATGACGTTGTCGCGCAGCCGCAAGCCGAAGCCGCCGTCCGCTGAGGCCGCCAGCGCGGTGACGCGCCGGCGGCAGGTGCCCGCCGCGCCTGGCGTGCCCGCCACGCCGGCCGGTGCGTCGGTGGCCACGGCACCCATGGCGTCGGCCGATGGCCCCGTTGCCGCGGCGCCCAGGAGGCCAGCCAACGCTCGAGGCGTCGCGGCGCTGATCGCGTCGGCCGATGTGCCGGTTTTCACCACGCCCAACACGCCGGCCAATACGCCCGAAACCGCCGGGCCTGTTTCCGCCGAACCTGTTTCCGCCGGGCCTGTTGCGAAGGCCGATGGGCCCGTCGCGTCTGCGCGTCGCCGTTCGCGTCCTGGCGCGGCCCGCGGCCCGACAACGCGTGCGGCGGTGCCGCCAGGCACGCCGCCGCCCGACGCAGCGGCCTGGTTTGAATCGCGCGGCTGGACGCCGTTTCCGTTCCAGCGCGAGGTCTGGGCCGCGATGGCCGCCGGCCGCAGCGGGCTGCTGCACGCCAGCACCGGCTCGGGCAAGACTTACGCGGTCTGGTGGGGTGCGCTGCAGCGCGGGCTGCGTTTGGCGCCACTGCCCACGGGTCGGGCGCCACTCGGCGTGCTGTGGCTCACGCCGATGCGCGCGCTCGCGGCCGACACCGCGCGCGCGTTGCAACTGCCGATCGACGAGCTGGGCATCGACTGGAGCGTCGGGCAGCGCACCGGCGACACGCCCTCGGCCGAACGCGCCCGCCAGGACCGCCACTGGCCGAGTGCGCTGATCACCACGCCCGAGTCGCTCAGCCTGATGCTGACGCGCGCCGACTCGCCCGAGCGGCTGGCCGGCGTGCACACCGTGGTGGTGGACGAATGGCACGAGCTGATGGGCAGCAAGCGCGGCGTGCAGGTGCAACTGGCGTTGGCGCGGTTGCGGCGCTGGAATCCTGCGCTGGCGGTGTGGGGCCTGAGCGCCACGCTGGGCAACCTGGACGAGGCGATGCAGGTGCTGGTGGGCGTGAACGCCGCGCACGACACCGGCACGGCGGCCAGCACGAACGCGGACATGAGTGCGGACGAAGGCGCGGGCAAAAGCGCGGCCATGGGCGCGGACACGAGCTCGGACAGAAGCGCAGGGGCGGGCGCGGGCACGAGCGCAGACAAGAGCTCGGGCCCGAGCGCGGACATCAGCTCGGGCCCGAGCGCGGAAATGAGTGCGGACATGAGCTCGGAGACGGGCGCGGGCGCGGGCACTGGCGCGGGCACGAGCGCTGTCACCAACGCGAGCACGAAGGCCGCCGCGACGCCGGTCGCCGCCGTGCTGGTGCAGGGCCGCATCGACAAGCGCCTGCGCATCGACACGCTGCTGCCCGACAACCCCGGCCGCTTCTCGTGGGGCGGCCACCTCGGCCGGTCGATGCAACTGCCGGTGGTGGCCGAGATCGAGCGCAGCGGCACCACGCTGGTGTTTTGCAATACGCGTTCGCAGTCCGAGATCTGGTATCAGCTGCTGATCGCGCTGCGGCCGGACTGGGCCGGCCTGATCGCGCTGCACCACGGCTCGCTCGACAAGAGCGTGCGCGAATGGGTCGAGGCGGGCCTGAAGGCCGGCACGCTGAAGGCGGTGGTGGCGACCTCGTCGCTCGACCTCGGGGTCGACTTCCTGCCGGTTGAGCGCGTGCTGCAGATCGGCAGCGCCAAGGGCGTGGCGCGCCTGCTGCAGCGCGCCGGCCGCAGCGGCCACGCGCCCGGCCGCGACAGCCGCATCACGCTGGTGCCGACCAACACGCTTGAACTGATCGAGGCCGCTGCCGCCCGGCGCGCCGCGATGGCGGGCCGGATCGAGAAGCGCGACACACCGCGCCAGCCGTTCGACGTGTTGGTGCAGCACCTGGTGACGGTGGCGCTGGGCGGCGGCTTCGAGGCCGAAGCGATGTACGCCGAGGTGCGCAGCGCCTACGCCTACCGCGCGCTGACCCGCGACGAATTCCAGTGGGCGCTCGACTTCGTCGAGAACGGCGGCGCCAGCCTCGGCGCCTATCCCGAGTACCACCGCATCCGCAACATCGATGGCGTGTTCCGCGTGCCCGAGCCCGCCATTGCCAAACGGCACCGGCTGCAGGTGGGCACCATCGTCGGCGACGCCACGATGCAGGTCAGCTACCTCGGCGGCGGCCGGCTCGGCACGATGGAAGAAAGCTTCATCGCCCGGCTGCGCGCGGGCGACCGCTTCGTATTCGGCGGGCGCGTGCTCGAATTCATTCGCACCAAGGACATGACCGCCTACGTGCGCAAGGCGACCAAGCCGGGCGGCATCGTGCCGATCTGGAACGGCGGCAAGATGCCGCTGTCGAGCGAACTGGCCGATGCCGTGCTCGAACTGCTCGAGGCGGTGCGTGCCAACGACCCGGCCGCGCTGGCCGAGCCCGAAATGCAGGCCGCCGCGCCGATGCTGCGCACCCAGGCGCAGCTGTCTCGCCTGCCGACACGCAGCACGCTGCTGATCGAGCGGTACGCGTCGCGCGAGGGCCAGCACCTCTACCTTTATCCGTTCGCAGGCCGCAACGTGCACCTTGGGTTGGCCGGCCTGCTGGCCTGGCGGCTGGCGCGCGAGGCGCCCAACACCTTCAGCATCAGCGTCAATGATTACGGCTTCGAGCTGCTCAGCGCCGAGCCGGTCGACATCGCCGGCCTGCTCGACGCCAGCTTGTTCGATGTGGCCGATCTGCTCGGCGATGTGCTGGCCAGCCTGAACTCGCGCGAGCTGGCGCAGCGCCGCTTCCGCGAGATCGCGCGCATCGCCGGGCTGATCTTCCAGGGCTACCCCGGCGCGCCCAAGAGCAGCCGGCAGCTGCAGGCCTCGAGCGGCCTGTTCTACGAGGTCTTCCGCCAGCACGACGCCAGCAACCTGCTGCTGACGCAGGCGCAGTCCGAGGTGCTCAGCCAGGAGCTCGAGATCGGCCGGCTGCGCCAGTCGCTGGAGCGCATCCAGCGGCAGACGATCGACTTCGTCGAGCTGAAGGCGCCGAGCCCGTTCAGCCTGCCGCTGCTGGTGGAGCGGCTGCGCGAGAAGCTGTCGACCGAAAAGCTCGCCGACCGGCTGGCGCGCATCGTGCGCGACGCCGAGCGCGTGGCCGACCGATGAGCGCGTCGCGGTGGCCGGCCGGATGGGCCGACATGCCGCCGTTCTGGCGCGTGCCGAGGCCGCCGGCCCTTCCGACCCTGCTGCGGGCGCTGCTGCCGGCGCTGCTCTGCCTGATGGCGTCGATGCCGACGTCGGCCTTCGACGGCATCGTCACGCGGGTCAGCGATGGCGACACGTTGTGGGTGCGGCCCGACGGCGACCGCCGCAAGCCGGTCAAGGTGCGGCTGCTCGGCATCGATGCGCCCGAGCGCTGCCAGGCGTGGGGCGAGCAGGCGACGGCGGCCTTGCAGCAGCGCGTGTTGCACCAGCGGGTGTCGGTGGCGACGCGCGCCCGCGACGACTACGGCCGCTGGCTCGGTGACCTGCGCCTGGCCGACGGCACCGACATCGCCGGCTGGATGGTGGTCACCGGCCACGCCTGGAGCGCGCGCCATCGCGCCGACCCGGGCCCCTATGCCGCGCAGGAGCGGCAGGCACAAGGCGCGCGGCGCGGCTTGCACGCCGACCCGCAGGCGCTGCTGCCGCGCCTGTTTCGACAGCAGCACGGGCCGTGCGACAACCGGCCAGCGGCGCGCTGACACGGCCTGACACGGGCTGACCCGACCGATCGTTGTTCGGCATCGGGTAGTCTCGCCTGCTGTCTTGTTCCACTGCGATGCCCACCTTGAAAACTCCGAAGCGGCCATCGCCGGCCGCACCATCGCCGGCTGCATCAACGCCCGCCGCATCAACGACCGCCACGCCACCGCCGGCCGCGCCACTGGCCGTTGCGCCCCGCACCGGCGACATCACCACGCTCGACCGCACGATGACGGCGGAAGACGCGCTGGTGCACGACACGCTGTGCGCATTGCAGGCGCCGTCCGGGCTGACCCGCATCGCCGATCTGATGGGCGCGGGCGGCCTGCGCACGCCGCGCGGCGCCGCGTTCAGTCCGGTCGAGGTGCGCCGCGTGCTCGACCGCCTGCTGGCGGCGCAGCATGTCGGCCGCGATCCGCAGGGGCGCTTTCAAGCGCTGGCGCCGCACGGCCCGGCACGCTATCAAAGCATGATGCTGGAGCCAGCGCGGGCCACGGCGTGGTTCGAGGCCTGGCGCAAGCTGAACGATTTCGACCGCGCCTATTCGCTCGGCTTCCAGGAAGAAGAACAGCTCGCCGCGGCGATGCGCCTGGTGATCTACGGCGGCGCCCGGCTCGAGCACCTGTCGCGTCTGGGCGATCTGGCCTACAGCTTCACGCACCTGTGGGCCGGGGCACTCTGTTCGGCCGTGCTCGATCCGTTCGATGCCGAGTTGTACGGCCGGCTGGCGCCCGACCTGCAATACCACCTGGCCGAACAGCTGACGATGCAGCTGAGCGGTCACACCGAATCGCCGCTGCGGCCGCTGGAAGACTGGCTGCTGGAGCGCGTCGACGGCGACACGCGCGCTTCGCCGGGGCTGCGCTGCCGGTTGGCCGAGACGCTTTTGTTCCGTGGCGACATCGCCGGCGCGCGGGCGATGGTGGGCGCTCTTTCCGGTGGCGCGGCCGAATTGATGCGCGCGGCGCTGACGATCGCCGAGGGCGATTGGGAACGCGGTGCAAATGAGTTCGAAGCGGCGTTGAAGCTGGCCGCCAGCGAGCTCGGCCGGCGCAAGAACCTGGCCTCGCCGGCCCTCGGCTGGCTGTACCTGATGGCGCTGCTGGCGCAGCCGCAACCCGCCGCGTGGGGCAAGGCGCGCAAGTACGCCGCCGCCGAATCGGGCAAGCGCGACGTCGATCCGTTCGGCATGTGGGCGATCTGGCAGGACGCGATCGACCAGCGCCTGGGCGACTCACCGAAGGCGCCCGGGCACTTTCGCCTGTCGCCTGCCGATGCGATGCCGCTGCGCACGCTGCAGGCGCTGCACCACCTGCTGCTGGCGGCCTGGTTGCGCATCGAGCTGGTGTCGGCCGACGCGCTGCGCCTGCACGCCGAGGCCTTGTCGCACGAGTTCGAGACCGCCCGGCTCGCCTGGCTGGCGCGGCTGGTGCGGCTGGCCGCGGCGTCGCTGCTCGGTGAGCCGCCCGCCGCCGCCGACGCTGGAGCGCCCTTTTTCGTCGGGCAGGCGCAGGACAGCTGGCGCGAGGCGCTGGCGTCGATCCTGGCGCTGGGCGGGGGTGACAGCGGTGCGGCGGCCGGTCGCGGCGGCGCCGTGCCCGACCGGCTGATCTGGGTCGTTCAGGCCGACCGCGACGGCCGCATCCAAAGCCTGGAGCCGATGGAACAAAAGGCCGGCGTGCGCGGGCTGGGCAAGGCCAAGCCGGTCTCGCTGGTCACGCTGTCCAAGCGCAAGGACCTGCCGGCGCACGACGCTGCGGTGCTGCGCGCCGTGCAGCGCGAGGAGCATGGCAACCGGCCGGTGCTCGATCCGGTGGTCGCTGCGCAGGCGCTGGTGCGGCACCCGTTCGTCGCCTGGCTGCACGACCCGGGCCGCTTCATCGAGGTCAGCGAGGCCCTGCCCGCGCTCGAGATCATGACCACCGGCGAGCACATCACATTTCGCCTGCTCGACCCGGTGCGCACCGAGCAGCACAAGAAGGACGAGGCGCGCGACGAGTTTTTGCCGCCGCGCTGGCGCCAACAACGCGCCCGGCTGCGCAACATCATGCTGCTGCCCGAAGGCACCACGCACGCGCGGCTGGTGCGCCTGACGCCGGCGCAGCTGCGCGTGGCCGAGCTGGTCTCGCAGGGCTGGAAGGTGCCGGTGGCGGCACGCGCCGAACTCGACGCCGCGTTGCGTGTGCTGGCGGCGCATTTCCAGGTCGCCAGCGACGCCGACGCCGGCCACGAGGTCGAAGCCCACCGCCAGCTGCGCGCCGAACTGACGCCGCATGGCAGCGGCCTGCGGCTGAGCCTGCTGGCCGCGCCGTTCGGCGAGTTCGGGCCGCGGCTGGCGCCTGGCCTCGGCCGCGTGCGCGTCACCACGGTGCACCAGGGCGTCACGTTGTCGACCCGGCGCGACCTGGCGCATGAACGCGCCGTCGCGCAGCAATTGCTCGATGCGGTCGACCTGCTCGACCCCGACGGCCACGAATGGTTGCTCGACGAACCCCACGATGCGCTCGGCGCCGTCGAGGCGCTCAGCCGGCTCAGCGAATCGATCGTCACGGAGTGGCCCAAGGGCAAGCCGATGCGCGTGCGCAGCGTGCCCGACCAGAGCGTCAAGCTGCGCGCCGCGACACAGGGCCAGTGGCTGCAGCTCGACGGCGATCTGCAGCTCGAGGGCGGCGAGGTGCTGCGGCTGCGCCAGTTGCTCGACATGGTGCAGGCCAGCCGCAGCCGTTACGTGGCGCTCGGCGACGGCGACTTTCTGGCGCTGGGCGATGCGTTGCGCCAGCAGCTCACCGACCTGGCCGCCCTGTCGCAGCCGAACCCGCGCGGCGGCGACCCGCACGGCCAGCGCCTGTCCGGTGTGGCGGCGCTGGCGTGGCAGGCCAGCGGCCACAGCCTGGCGATCGACGGTGACGCCGCGTGGCAGCAGCGCAGTCGCGCGTGGGCCGAGGCGCAGCAGCGCGTGTACGAACGCCCTGCCGGCCTGGTCGCCGAACTGCGCGACTACCAGCTCGACGGCTACCGCTGGCTGATGCGGCTGGCCGACAGCGGCTTCGGCGCCGTGCTGGCCGACGACATGGGCCTGGGCAAGACGGTACAGACACTGGCGATGCTGCTGCAGCGCGCCGGCGGCGGGCCGGCGCTGGTGGTGGCGCCGACGTCCGTCTGTGGCAACTGGCTGGCCGAGATCGCGCGTTTCGCGCCGGGGCTGGAGTTCGAGTTGTATGGCGACGTGCTGGAAGGCGGCCCGGTCGAAAGCGAAATGGCCGAAGACGATGCGGCCGATGGATGCAACCCGCCGGATGCGCTGGGCGCGCTGGACGCGCTGGACGTGCCCGGCGCAGCGGACACGCCGGCTGCCGCCCGATCGGCCAACGCGACCGCTGACACGGCCGACCCGGTCGAGACGGAGCCGGGCCCCGGCGCCGATTCGGCCACCGACTCGACGCGCCGCGCGGCGCGCCGGCGCCAGGTGCGCGGTCTCGGCGCCGGGCAGGTGCTGGTGTGTTCTTACGCGCTGCTGCAGATCGACGCCGATTTGTTGTGCGGCCGTCAATGGCACAGCATCGTGCTCGACGAGGCGCAGGCGATCAAGAACCCCGGCACGCGCCGTTCGCGGGCCGCGCTGGCGCTGCAGGGCGATTTCCGCCTGGCGCTGACCGGCACGCCGATCGAGAACCGTCTCGGCGAGCTGTGGGCCATCATGGGCTACTGCAACCCGGGCCTGCTCGGCAGCGCCGAACAGTTCGGGCAGCGCTTTGCCAACCTGATCGAACGCGGCGACGATCCGCACGCCAAGGCGCAGGCCTCGCGCCGGCTGCGGCGGCTGTTGTCGCCGTTCCTGCTGCGGCGCACCAAGAGCGAGGTGCTGACCGACCTGCCGCCGCGCACCGAGATCGTCCACGAGGTGGTGCCCGGCGCCAAGGAGCGCGCTTTGCTCGAAGCGCTGCGCCAGCAGGCCGAGGCCAGCGTGTCGCAAACGATCTCGGCCAATGCGCAGGCCGGCGGGCAGCGCGAGGGGCAAAACCAGTTCCACGTGCTGGCCGCGCTGACCCGGCTGCGCCGCGCGGCTTGCGATCCGCGGCTGGTGGCGCCCGAGCTCGGCATCGTCGGCGCCAAGGTGCAGGAGTTCGAGCGGCTTGCGATCGAGCTGGTGGCGGGCCGCCACAAGGCACTCGTGTTCAGCCAGTTCACCGACTTTCTCGGCCTGCTGCGCGAGCGCCTCGACCTGGCCGGCCTGAGCTACCAATACCTCGACGGCAGCACGCCGGCGGCCGAACGCAGCAAGCGCGTGGCCGCGTTCCAGGCCGGGCAGGGCGATTTGTTTCTGATCAGCCTGAAGGCCGGCGGCTTCGGCCTGAACCTGACCGTCGCCGACTACGTGATCATTGCCGACCCGTGGTGGAACCCGGCCGCCGAAGAGCAGGCCAGCGCGCGCGCCCACCGCATCGGCCAGCAGCGGCCGGTGACGGTGTACCGGCTGGTGACGCAGGGCTCGATCGAGGAAAAGATCGTGCGCCTGCACCGCAGCAAGCGCGACCTGGCCGAAGGCATCCTGAGCGGCCAGGACAGTGCCACGCCGGTCGATGCCGGGCAGCTGATGGAGTTGCTGAAGGCGCAATGAGCCGGGTCTGGCGAAGCGGGCTGCGCCGGTCGTGCGACGGCTCGAGCCGCCCGACACGCGACGGACTGCTGTTGCAGCCCGAGGCAGCTCAGCCGCCGCGGTAGACGTTGAACTCCTTCAGCGTGTCCCCCTTGGCGCAGGTGGTTCAGCCAGCGCCTGCGGCGGAACTCCGCATGGCGGTTGGCCACCACGGGTGGCACTTTCGGGGCGTTCGATCTGCCTGCGTCGGCCATGGGTTTCCTCCGCAACGGGCTGCATGGGCACGACCCTGCACCTGCCGGTCGCCAGTATTCCCGAGCCAGCAGCGGCCGGCAATGGCCGCTTTTTGCGGCACCCGAAGGGCCGTCCAGCCGCTGCCGCACGCGGTCTCGCCAGTCCACGCAAAATCGAGTTCGAATGATCTCCAAGGCCCTGATCTGGTTCAAGCGCGATCTGCGCATGCAAGACCACGCACCGCTGGTGGCGGCGCAGGCGCACGACCAGGCGCTGGGCCTGTACATCATCGAGCCGGCCTGGCTGCAAAGTTCCGAGTGCGACCCGCAACATGTCGATTTCACGCTGGCCTGCCTGGGCGAGTTGCGCGTCGCGCTGGCCGCGCGCGGCTTGCCGCTGCAGGTGGAAGTGGGCGAGGCGACCGCCGTGCTCGAACGCCTGCGACGCAGCTTTGCTTGCACCCACTTGCTCAGCCACGAAGAAACCGGTTCGGGTTGGAGTTATGCACGCGATCTCGCGGTCGCTGCCTGGTGCCGCGAGCACGGCGTGGCATGGCGGGAATGGCCGCAGAACGGGGTGGTGCGTCGACTGCCGTCCCGGCTGGGCTGGGCCGGGCGCTGGGCCGCACGCATGGACGCGCCGCAAGCCGCGCTGAGCGGTGGATTCGCGGCGCCGGGTCGCCCTGATCTGCCCGACCTGCCGACTCTGGCCAGCCTGGGCTTGCCGGCGCACGGTCGGGCCTTGCAGCCGGCCGGCGAGCGCGCCGCGCACGACACGCTGGCCAGCTTTTTGAAGGGCCGCGGCCGCGACTACCGCAGCGCACTGTCGAGCCCGCTGACCGCCGAGTCGTCCTGCAGCCGGCTGAGCCCGCACCTGGCTTTCGGCACGCTGTCGATGCGCTGCGTGCATCAGGCCACCGAGGCGACGATCCGCGCCACCAACGACCGCGCTCTGGCCTATGCCCTGGGCGGCTTCAAGGGCCGGCTGCGCTGGCATTGCCATTTCATGCAAAAGCTCGAGGACGAGCCACAGATCGAGTTCCGCAACTTCGCGCGCGTCTGCGACGGGCTGCGACCGGGCGACGGCATGAATGCGCAGCCGTTCGACCGCGCACGCTTCGAGGCCTGGTGCGACGGCCGCACCGGCTTTCCGATGGTCGACGCCTGCATGCGCAGCCTGCGCGCCACCGGCTGGCTGAACTTCCGCATGCGCGCCATGGTGGTCAGCTTCGCGTCGTACCACTTGTGGCTGCACTGGCGCGAGACCGGCCTGTTCCTGGCGCGACAGTTCCTCGATTTCGAGCCGGGCATCCACTGGAGCCAGATGCAGATGCAAAGCGGCACCACCGGCATCAACACGCTGCGCATCTATTCGCCGTCCAAGCAGGCGCTCGACCAGGACCCGAGCGGCGAATTCGTGCGCCGCTGGGTGCCGGAGTTCGGCAGCTCGGCCTACCCGGCGCCGGTCGTCGATGAGCGGGCAGCGATGAAGCAGGCCAAAGAGCGCATGTACGGCCTGCGCGGTACGCCGCAGGCCCGCGTCGAAGCGGCGGCGGTGCAGCAAAAACACGGCTCCCGCAAGAGCGGGCTGCCGCCGTCCGGCGGCCCGCGCCGGCGCCCGGCCGCGGCCGGCAAGCGCCCCGCGGCGGCAAAGGCGGAGGCGTCCGGCGCGGCACAGCCACAACTCGACCTGTTCGCCGAATGAGTTTCAAGGGCAACAAGCAAGCGCTGCCCAGCAAACTCTGCGCTGTGTGCGGCCGGCCGATGAGCTGGCGCAGCGCCTGGGCAAAGAACTGGGCCGAGGTGCGCTACTGCTCGCAAGCCTGCCGGAAAAAGAAAAAGCATGCCGAGCCGGTGTGAGATCTGGCAGCCCGTGCCCGGCGGCAGTTTCGACGCGACGCCCCGCGCGCGCGAGCGGGTCGAGCGCGCCGCCATTCAACGGGTGCATCCCTAAACGCTGGGCGAAGCTCCAGCAGCCGGCGGCCGGTGGGTGTGCTGGGCGAAATCCACTGCTGCTGGCCGTGGAGTGCCGCGCGCCGGGGCTTCGTCGGCGCTCGCAGGATGGCGCTTCGCGAGCGCGTGCTCTGCAGCGATCGCCTGGCCGGCACCGCCGCGCTGCCGGCCTCGGCGAGCGCTCTGGCCGACCCGCATGCGCTTTCGGGGCTGGGCAGGGCCGATCTGGAGCTGCCGACGCTGTTGATCGAGCCGGGCCGGCGCTGCGCCTCGTTTCCGCTGGCCTGGTCGCGGGTCGAACCGAAAAGCAAGCGCTTCTCGGGTCAGGCGCCGTGAGGCGGTCTGTCTCGGGAGGGGTGGCTGTCGATCATGGCGCTGACCGCGGTCGGGCGCCCGGCGCCGCACCACGACGATCGGCGCAGCGCGAGCTCAGCGGCTGCCCGCCTCGACCCGGGCCAGCGCATCCAGGCGCTGGCGCCGCAGCATGAACTGGCGGTCGGCGATGACGCCGAGCAGGATCACGGTGCCCATCACCGCGAAGTTCAGCGAACTCGGGATGCCCAGCAGGTTGACCAGGTTCTGCAGGATCTGCAGCAGCACCACGCCGAGCACGATGCCGAGCACCGAGCCCTCGCCGCCGCGCAGCGAGCAGCCGCCCAGCACGGCGGCAGCGATGGCATACAACTCGTAGAAGTTGCCGTGCGCCGACGGCGATACCGAGTTGGTGTAGAACACGATGAAGGCCGCCGCCAGCCCTGCGAGCGCGCCGCACAGCACGTAGGTCGAGGCGATGATGCGGTGGCTGCGGATGCCGCTGTAGCGCGCCGCCTCCTCGTTCTTTCCGACCGCGTACAGGTGGCGGCCCCAGGCTGTGCCGTGCAGAGCCACGGCCAGCACCACGGCAATCAGCACGAAGGCGATGAACGGATGCGGCACGCCGAAGCTGCGGCCCGACATCAACCACTGCAGCGTCTCGATGTCGCCGCCGTAGCCGAAGCCCATGGTCTGGTCTTCGGTGTAGTAGCGCGCCGCGCCGCGGTAGATCAGCAGGCCGCACAGCGTGACGACGAAGGGCTGCAGGCCCCAGCGCGTGACCAGCCAGCCGTGCAACAGGCCCAGCACGGTGCCGGACGCCACCACCAGCCCCAGCGCGGGCACCCAGTGCATGCCGTAATTGGCCAGCAGGTCGACGAAGACCACGCCGAGCAACGCGAACATCGAGCCCACCGAGAGTTCGATGCCGCCGGTGATGATGACCAGCCCGACACCGAGCGCAAAGATGCCGTACAGGCCGATCAGGTTGGCCATGTTGACGATGTTCACCTGCGACAGGAAGCGCGGGTTGATCGCCGCCGTGACGCCGCCGATGACCAGCACCAGCATCAGCAGGCTGAGTTCCTTCTTCATCATGTCTCAGGCAGGTTGCGACGCGAGCGTCTGGGGGTTGCGGTGGATCGGTTGCCCGATGGCCAGGGCGAGCACGTTGCTTTCGCTGAATTCCGGCCGTTCCAGCAGGCCGGAGATGCGGCCCTCGTGCATCACCGCGATGCGGTCGCTGACGCCGATCACTTCTTCCATCTCGCTGGAAATCATCAGGATCGCCACGCCGCGGTCCGACAGCGCGCGCATCAGCGCGTAAATCTCGTCCTTGGCGCCCACATCGATGCCGCGGGTTGGCTCGTCCAGGATCATCAGGCGCGGCCGCATGGCCAGCCACTTGCCCAGCACCACCTTTTGCTGGTTGCCGCCGGACAGCATGCCGGTGCGCGTGGCCACCGAAGGCGTGCGGATCGCCAGCGCCTTGGCTTGCACGCGGGCGGCCTGCTGCTCCGCGCCGCGGTCGAGCACGCCGTGGCGGCGGTAGGCGCGCAGGTTGGGCAAGGTGATGTTCTCGGTGATCGACAGGTCGAGCACGACGCCGCTGCGCTTGCGGTCTTCGGGCACCAGGAACACGCCTAGGGCGATGGCTTCGGACGGCGAGCCGATGCTCACCTGATTGCCGCCGATGCGCACAGTGCCCGCCAGCAGCGGCTCGATGCCGAACAGCGCCCGGGCCAGGCTGGTGCGCCCCGATCCCACCAGGCCGGCCAGGCCCAGGATCTCGCCAGCCAGAATGTCCAGGCTGATCGTTTGCTGCGCGAAGGCCTGGGTGCGCAGCCCCTGCAGCCGGCAGTAGACGTCGCCGGGCCCGGCCAGGGGCGGCCGGTACAACGCACGCAGGTCGCGGCCGATCATCAGCCGCACCATGGCATGGTGGTCGACATCTCCCTTTTCCAGCGTGCCGGCCACACGGCCGTCTCGCAGGCACACCACGCGGTCGGCGCAGGCCGTGACTTCGCCCAGCCGGTGCGAGATGTAGATCACGCTCACGCCGCTGGCCTTGAGGTCGGCAATGACCTGCAGCAGCCGCGCCGTTTCGGTCAGCGTCAGGCTGGAGGTCGGCTCGTCCATGATGATCAGTCGCGCATCGAGCCACAACGCCTTGGCGATCTCGACCATCTGGCGCTGCGCGATCGACAGCATGCTCACCGGCACGTCGACGCCGAAGTCCACACCGAGTCGGCGCAGCAGCGGCGCCACCCGCTCGCGCAATCTGCGCTGGTCGATCAGCCGCAGCCAGCCACCGCGCAGCGGCTCTCGGCCGATGGCGACGTTGGCCGCCACGTCGAGGTTTTCGAACAGGTTCAGTTCCTGGTGAACGAACGCGATGCCCTTTGCGATCGCGTCCGCCACGCTCAATGACGCATGTTCCTGTCCGTCGATCACGATCGTCCCGGAGGACGGTGCCACCACGCCACCGAGCACCTTCATGAGGGTCGACTTGCCGGCGCCGTTCTCGCCGATCAGGCCGAGCACCTCGCCGGCACCGACCTGCAACGACACGTCGTGCAGGGCGACGACGCCGGTGTAAGTCTTGCCGATCGAACGCAGCTCGAGCAACGCAGTGTTCATCGCGAGGTCATTTGCCGAGCATCGCCTTCATTTCGTTCTGGAACTGAGCGACGTTCGACTTGTCGATGATCCTGGTGGGCACGATGCGCAGCTTGTCGGCCGGGATGAAGGACCTGTCTCCCTCGATCGCCTTGGCCAGGTAGATCATCGACTGGTAGCCGAACTCGAACGGCTGCTGCACGACGGTGCCGGCCACGATGCCGTCGCTGATGGCCTTGAGCGTGACCACGTCCTCGTCGAAGGCGATGATCTTGACCTTGCCCGCCTTGCCGGCGGCCTTGACGGCCTCGATGATCTGCGGCGGGTTGTACGAGTACAGGCCCACCAGCATGTCGATGTCGGGGTACTTGGTCAGCGTGTCCTCGGCGTTGCGGCGCGCCTTGGCGAAGTCGATCTCGTCGGTGCGCACGTCGAGCACTTCGATCTTCGAGCCGACCAGCGCCTTCTTGATGCCTTCGACGCGCTCGCGCGCATTGGCGTTGTCCATCGTGCCCACGAACAGCATGGCCTTGCCGCCGCCGGGCAGCGTCTTTTTCATCAGCTCGCCGGCCTGCACGCCGGCGGCGACATTGTCGGTGCCGATGTAGACGCTGCGCTTGGAGTTGGGCGCGTCACTGTCGGAAGTGAACAGCACCGCCTGGTCGGCCACCTTGTTCAGGATGTCGGTGGCCTGCGCCGGATTGACCGGGCTGATGGCCACGCCGGCCACGCCCTTGGCGAGCAGATCGTCGAGGATGCGCCGCTGTTCGGCCGCGGTGGACTCCGACGGCACGATGAAGCGGATGTCGTACTTGGGCAGTTCCTTGGCGGCCTTCTCGGTGCCGCGCCGCGCGATCGTCCAGAAGTCGGCCGACGCGTTGGTGACGAACACCAGGCTCTTTTTCTGCGCCCAGGCGGCAGGCGCGTACAAGGCGCCGATGACGGCAGCGGCAGCGGTGAGCACGAGCGCCCGTTTGGTCGTTTTGATCATGATCTGTTCTCCTCGGTGGTGGTGTGTGGTCGGAAATGGCTTGGCTTCGGGAGCGGAACTACAAAGTGCGCCGGGTTCGGCGGCGAATGAGGCGGGGCCCGCGCTCCGCTCAGGAGCCCCGGTCGGGGTTGCAGGGGCGGTGGTGTGGCGGGCTCAGGCCCAGCCTCCGTCGGCGATGTAGCTCTGGCTTGTCATGGCGCTCGATTCGTCGGAGGCCAGAAACAACGCGATGCGGGCGATCTCTGCCGGCATGAGCCGCCGCTTCAGGCATTGGCGCTCGTCGATCATCCGTTCGGCCTCGGGCGTGACCCAGTGGGTCAACTGGCGCTCGGTCATGATCCAGCCCGGCGCAATCGAGTTGACGCGGATGTTGAACGGGCCGTAGTCGCGTGCCATCGAACGCGTCAGCCCGAGCACCGCCGACTTGCAAGCGGTGTAGAGCGCCATGCCGCCCATGCCCAGCATCCATGAAATCGAGCCGAAATTGATGATCGAGCCGCCACCGGCGGCCTTCATGTCTGGCAACACCGCCTGCGCGGCGAAGAACTGGTGTTTCAGATTGACCGCGATGCAGTTGTCGAAGAATTCCGGCGTGACCTCTTCGGTGTCGTGGCGCTGGTCGTTGGCGGCGTTGTTGACCAGCACGGTGATCGGCCCGAAATGGGCGCGGATCTGCCCGACGGCGCGGCGCAGCGCCAGCGTGTCGCGCAGGTCAGCGGCTTCGAAGTGCACGCTCTGGTTCAACGAGCGGGCGTTGTCGAGCACGCTCGCCGCGCCCGCCTGGTCGATGTCGATGAAGCCCACGCGCGCGCCCTGCGCCGCGAAAGCCTGCACGATGGCGGCGCCGATGCCCGAGCCGCCGCCGGTGACCAGGACAGTGCGCGACTTCAGGTCGGGGTAGGTGGCGCCGCTCATGGCAGCGCCTCCGCGCACCACACTCCGGCACGCACCCTGGGGGGCAGCCCGGCGGCTCATGGCGTGCCCTCGTCGGGTTGCGGGGCAGTGGCTTGCAGGAACGAGAAGTCGCAGCCCTCGTCGGCTTGCAGCACCCGTTCGATGAAGAGGCTGGCGTAACCGCGTTTCGCGCCGCCGAGCGGCGGCAGGCGCGGTTCGGCGGCGCGCCGCTGCAGTTCGTCGTCGGGCACCAGCATGTCGATGCGGCGCTGCGCGGTGTCGAGCCGGATCAGGTCGCCGGTACGCACCAGCGCGAGCGGCCCGCCGACGGCGGACTCGGGCGTGATGTGCAGCACGATGGTGCCGAAGGCGGTGCCGCTCATGCGCGCATCGGACAGCCGCACCATGTCCTTCACACCCGCGCGGGCCAGCTTCTTCGGGATCGGAAGGTAGCCGGCCTCGGGCATGCCCGGCGCGCCTTTCGGGCCGGCGTGGCGCAGCACCAGCACACTGTGCGCTTCGACCTCCAACTCGGGATCGTCGATGCGGCGGGCCAGGTCTTCGAGGTTTTCGAACACCACGGCCGGGCCGGTGTGTTGCAGCAACTGCGCCGACGCCGCCGACTGCTTGATGATGGCGCCGCCCGGCGCCAGGTTGCCGCGCAGCACCGCCATCGCGCCGGTGGGGTGGATGGGGTTGTGCAGAGGCCGCACGACGTGCTGTTCGGCCACGTCGGCCGTTCCCAGGTAATCACGCAGGCTGCCGCCGGTCACCGTGGGCGCATCCAGATCCAGCAGCGGGGCAATTTCGCGCAGCAGCGTGGCCAGGCCACCCGCCGCGCTGAGGTCTTCCATGTAGTGCTGCCCGGAGGGCTTCATGTCGATCAGCACGGGTGTGTTGCGACCCATGGCATCGAAGTCGTCGAGCGATACCCGATAGCCCACACGCCCGGCGATGGCGGTCAGGTGGATGAGCGCATTGGTCGACCCGCCGCAGGCCTGCACCACTCGAAGGGCGTTGTCGATCGAGCGCCGGTTGATGATTTGGGTGGGTCGCAGACCCTCGGCCGCGAGCTGCACGGCACGGCTGCCGGTTTGCTCGGCCAGCCGCCGCCGTTCGGCGTGCACCGCGGGCACGCAGGCGGCGCCCGGCAGCATCATGCCCATCGCCTCGGCGGCCAACGACATCGTGCTGGCCGTCCCCATCACCGAGCAGGTGCCCACCGTGGGCGCCAACCGGCTGTTGACCTGGGCCAGCTCGGCCACGTCGATGTCGCCGGCGCGAAAGCGCGCCCAGTAGCGCCGGCAGTCGGTGCAGGCACCGATGCGCTCACCTTTCCAGTTGCCTGCGAGCATGGGGCCGGTGGTCAGCAGGATGGCGGGCACATCGGCGCTCACCGCCCCCATCAGCAGCGCGGGCACGGTCTTGTCGCAGCCGCCCAGCAGGATCACCGAGTCCATCGGCTGCGCTTTGATCATCTCCTCGACGTCCATCGACATCAGGTTGCGCAGGTACATGCTGGTCGGATGTGCAAAGCTTTCGTGGATCGAGATCACCGGGAACGGCACCGGAATGCCGCCGGCCAGCAGCACGCCGCGGCTGGCGGCGCTGATCAGGTCGGGGATGTTCTGGTGGCAGGCGTTGAAGCCCGAGTCGGTGTCGACGATGCCGATGACGGGTCGGTCGAGCGCGCCGTCGGTGTAGCCCATCGCCTTGATGAAGGCCTTGCGCAGGAACACCGAGAAGTCGCTGTCGCCATAGTTCGGCAAGTTACCGCGCAGGCCGGGCAGGGGGGTCATGGGAGCACACGTGGGCTGGACATCCAACGACTTTATGTATCACCAACAATCGTGTCAACAATCTTAGTTACATATTTACCCTGATAGACCGGCGTGATAAATCGGCTCCAATTCAACCGGCCGGCGTCTGTGCTCGCCTGCGCCCGAAGCCACGCCCATGCCGACGATTGAAGCCCCGCCGCACACCGAGCCGCCCCTGTCGGAGCTGGACCGACCACGAGCGCCGGAGCGCCTGCGCGGCATCGTCTCCGCGATCGAGGAAGAAATCGTGCTGGGCTGGCTGCAGCCGCGCGAACGACTGGTCGAAGAAGAACTGTCGGCGCGCTTCGCGACCAAGCGGCATGTGATCCGCGAGGCGATCAGCGAGCTCGAGCGGCTCGGTCTGGTGGAACGGCAGGCCAACAAGGGTGCCACGGTGAAGGCGCTCGGGCGCACCGACGTGGAACAGATCTACACCGTGCGTCAGGCGCTCGAATCGTTGGCAGCGCAGCAACTGCCGTTGCCCTGCGACACGTCGCTGCTCGAGACCTTGACCGCCATCCAGGCAGTGCACAGCCGGGCCGTCGCGTCGGCCGACCCGCGCGCTGCCTTTCGGGCGAACATGAGCTTTCACGAGACCTTTTTCGCCGCGTGCGGCAACCCGCACCTGGCCGACGCGATCCGCCTGTTCGCCCAGCGCGTGCACGGCGCGCGCTCGTTCACCGCGGCCGACCCGGTGTACCTGCGGCGTGCCGCGGCCGAGCACGAGGAGATGATCGCGGCGCTGCGGCGTGGCGACCGGGAGCGACTGGTCGCGCTGTGCAGGGACCACCTCGGTCCGTCGCGCGACGCCTACCTGGACGCCGTGCAGCGCGGCCGCGGGCCGCACGGCGTGCTGCGCCGGTCCTGAACACAGCTGGCCCTGGCGGCACTGCTGTTTGGTGACGGCGGTGGCCCCGGTTGCCTCAATTGCCGCTGCCGATCGGATCCCGAACCTGCACGGCTGCTCGCATGCCGCATGCCGCATGCCTCATTCCCGCTGTGCGCCTCGGTGCATGGGCAGAGGCGATCACCGGCGTTCGTCCGACCGGTGCATCGGCAGCTCCTCGCGCCCTAAAGGCTGCAGGCCCGCGCATCGCCACCAGGTTGCCCATGCACCGGCGCTGCATGCGGCCACAGCGCCGTCAAATCAACCCCACCCGGGCGGTCCGGTGCCCGAAGGTCGTGGCGCTGGAGCATGCTCAGGCAGCGCCAAGTCCACGCGCCGGGCGGGTGCATCGCGTCGACATGGGCAGGCGCCGGTCGGGGCTGGCAATATGCTGCGCATGACGATATCGAACCCCGACAGCGGCGCCGGACTCACCGTGCTGTACGACGGCGCCTGCCCGCTGTGCCGCCGCGAAGTGGCCGTGTACCGCGACCTCACGCCCTTGCAACCGCTGCAGTTTCTCGACGTCAGCGATGTGCGGGCGACGTTGCCGGCCGGCGCCGCCCGCGCCGACTACCTGGCGCGCTTTCATGTGCAGCGCAGCGACGGGCAGGTGCTCAGCGGCGCGCGCGCCTTCGTGGCGCTGTGGGCCGCCCTGCCGGGCTGGCGTTGGCTGGCACGCATGGCCGCATGGCCCGGCGTCACACCGGTGCTGGAACTGGCCTACCGCGGCTTCCTGCACCTGCGGCCCGTGCTGCAACGCATCGCCCGTGGTTTCGACACCCCGCGCGTGCCGGCCGACCTGATCGGTGAACTGCGTTCCGACCACGCTGGCGAGACCGGCGCGGTGTGGATCTATCACGGCGTGCTGGCGCTGTCGCGCGATGCCGGCGTGCGCGATTTCGCACGCCGCCATCGGGTGACGGAACAGCGTCATCTCGCGCTCGTCGAGGCGCTGCTGCCGTGGTCGAGCCGCAGCCGCCTGCTGGTTCCCTGGCGGGCTGCCGGATTCCTCACCGGCGCGTTGCCTGCGCTGTTCGGGCCGCGCGCGGTCTACGCCACCGTCGCTGCGGTCGAGACTTTCGTCGACCAGCATTACCAGCAGCAGATCGACCGCTTGCAAGGCCGCTCAGACCATCGGGCCCTGCACGACCTGCTGCGGTCCTGCCAGGCCGACGAGTGCGAGCACCGTGACGAGGCGTTGGCGATGACGGACTCGTCGCCGCCTCGGTGGCTGGCGATCTGGTGTGCTTTGGTGAGCCGCGGCTCGGCGTTGGCGGTGCAACTGGCACGGCGCCTTTGATTTCGGTGTGCGCCGGTCTGGAGTGCGAACCGAGCCGCGGCCCGCCCAGCGCTGATACTGCAGGCCCGTGAGGCCACTTCCAGGAAATCTCGATGATCGAATTCACCGTGCCCAGCATGACCTGCGGCCACTGCGTCAAGACGGTGACACAGACCGTGCAGCAGCTCGACGCCCAGGCCACGCTGCAGATCGACCTGCCAGAACACCGCGTGCGCATCGGCTCGACGCTGCCGGCGCAGTTGTTCGCCGCGGCGCTCGCCGAGCAGGGTTACGCGCCGGCGCCATGAATCCGCGCGTGTCTGCAACACGCCTTTCTTTCACCACTTTCACACACGGCTGGAGCCGACCATGAAACGTCTCATTCCGGCGGCGCTGCTGGCCGCCACCACCTTGCTGTTGCCACTGGCCGCGCAAGCGCAGACCTTGCGCTGGGCCTCGCAGGGTGACGCTCAGACGATGGACCCGCACTCGCAGAACGAGTCGATGACGAACATGATGAACGGGCAGGTCTACGAGCGGCTGGTCACGCGCGACCGGCTGCTCGGCATCAAGCCCTCGCTGGCCACCGAGTGGTCGCAGACCGGCCCGCTGACCTGGCGCTTCAAGCTGCGACCGAATGTCAAGTTCCACGACGGCACGCCCTTCACCGCCGACGATGTGGTTTTTTCAATCAAGCGGGCGCAGGAACCCACCTCCAATGTCAACAATTACGGCAACGCCGTCGGCGAGCCGGTCGCGATCGACCCGATGACGGTCGAGTTCCGCTTGAAGGCGGTCAACCCGGTGTTCCTGCAGCACATGGACGCGCTGTGGATCATGAGCAAGGCCTGGTGCGAAAAAAACAAGGTCAGCAAACCGCTGGACTTCAAGAACAAGGAAGAGAGCTACGCCGGCTTCAACCAGAACGGCACCGGCCCCTATCTGCTGGCGACGCGGCAGCCGGGCATCAAGACCACCTACAAGCGCAACCCGAACTGGTGGGGCAAACCCGAAGGCAACGTGCAGGAGATCGTCTACACGTCGATCTCGAACGACGCGACCCGGCTGGCCGCGCTGGTGTCGGGCGAGATCGACTTCGTGCTCGATCCCGCGCCGCGCGACGTGCCGCGGCTGCGCAACACCGATGGCGTCAAGATCATCGACGGCCCGGAGAACCGCGTCGTCTTCATCGGCATGGACCAGGGCCGCGACGAATTGCTCTACAGCAGCGTCAAAGGCAAGAACCCGTTCAAGGACGTGCGTGTGCGCAAGGCGCTCTACCACGCGGTCGACATCGAGACGATGAAGACCAAGTTGATGAACGGCCAGAGCTTTCCCACCGGCGGCATCACGCCGAGCCCGCTCGGCAGCTACAACGACCCGCAGATCGAGACCCGCCTGCCGTTCGATCTGGCCAAGGCGCGCGCGCTGATGGCCGAGGCCGGCTACGCCGACGGCTTTGAAGTGACGCTCGACTGTCCGAACAACCGCTACATCAACGACGAAGAAATCTGCATCGCGCTGGCCGGCATGTGGGCGCAGATCAAGGTCAAGGTGAAGGTCAATGCGATGCCGCGCGCAACCTATTTTCCGAAGGCCGAAAAGCTCGACACCAGCCTGTACATGCTCGGCTGGGGCGGCTCGGTGACCGATGCCGAGACCACCATCACGCCGGTGCTGCGCGTCCGCAACGACAAGGGCGCTGGCCTGTTCAACTACGGCAGCGTGCGCAACGAGAAATTCGAGGAACTGGCCGCCGCCTCGAGCGTCGAGCCCGACCCGAAGAAGCGCGAGGAGCTGGTCAAGGCCGCGTTGCGCGAATACACCGCGCAAGCGCACCTGATTCCGCTGCACCGCCAGGTGATCCCGTGGGCGGCCCGCCGCAACGTCGACGCGGTGCACCGGGCCGACAACTGGCTCGAGGTGCAGTGGGTGACGGTGAAGTAGGCGCGCGGGTGCCGCGCGCCGCCTGCTGAGTCCATGACCAGGGCCGCGCGGCCCGACGTCGGCCGGTGTCAGGCGAAGATCGGAAACGCTTCGAACCGGCCTCGCACCACGGCCGCTGTGTCCTGCAAACCGAGCCAGCCTTGAGCCACCGTCGCATAGACGCGGCGGAAGTCGGTGGTGTGCACCAGGTTGTCGTCGGCGGTGCGCAGGGCCAGATTGGGCGGCTCGCCGTACTGGCCGCCGCGCACCGGTTTGCCGGCGATGAACGTCGGCCCGGCGGTGCCGTGGTCGGTGCCGAGGTTGGCGTTCTCGGGCACGCGCCGGCCGAATTCGGAGAAGGCCATCAGCACCACGTCATCGGCGCGGCCGATGCGTTCGATGTCGCGCAGAAAGCCGGCAACGGCGTCTGACACATAGGTCAGCAGCCGCTGGTGCGTATCGATCTGGTGCACGTGCGTGTCGAAGGCGTTGTTGCGGTACGAAACGTAGTAGATCCGCGTCGACACACCGGCGGCGATCAGCGCGGCGACCTTCGGCAGATCCATCGACAAGAGCCCGTAGTCGACCGGTGTGCGGTAGCTGGCGCAGGCATCGCGCACGCGCGCCGACGAGACGCGCGCACTGCGCGCGATGTCGTGCAGATAGCGGCGCGTCGGGTTCCGCTCGTCGTCCTGCGGCGTGTCTCGATCGAGCAGGGCGCGCTCCTCGAAAGGTGCCTGACGGACAAAGCGCTCGGGATCGTCGAACACCACCGGCACGTGGCTGCGGCTGCGCACCGCCAGCGACTGCGACGACGCGATGTTGATGACGAAGCCCGGCTCGCCGCCCGGCTGCAACGCATCGGCCAGGCGACCGATCCAGCCAGTTTCCTCGCCGCTGTTGGGGGCCGCGGTGTGCCAATAGGCCATCGACGCGAAGTGCGAAAAGCTCGGCTGCTCGTAGCCGCAGCCGTGCACGATGGCCAGCCGCCCGTCCTTGTACAGGCGCTCGAAACCCGACATGCCGGGGTTGAAGCCGTGCCGATCGTCGATGCGCCGCACGCGTTCGGGCCGGATGCCGATCTTCGGCCGCAGGCGGTAATAGATGTCGTCGGCATGCGGCACGACGGTGTTCAGCCCATCATTGCCGCCGGACAGCTCGAGCACCACCAGGATGCGCTCGCGGGTTCGATCTTCGGCAGGTACGGCAGCGCGGATCGCGCCGAACGGCAGCGCCAGTCCGGCACCGAGCAGGGCGCGGCGCATCGGCTGCATCGATTGGTGATGGATGGTCATATCGAGCCCTCAACCCAGTTGGTAATCGGGGCTGCTCAGCATCAGATGCAGCAGCATGCGCAGGCCGTCTTCCATGTAGGTGCGGGCGCGTTCGATGCGGTCGGTGCCGAGTTGCTCGCTCAAAAAGGCGGTCCACGCCGCGCGGTCGGCGCTGGCCATCGGCACACTGAAGAAGCGCTGCGCGTACAGGTCAACCACCTCGGCGGTGCTCTGCGCGCCGCTGGCCAGCACCATCGCGCTGAGATCGATGCGGGCCATCGTGCGAGGAATCGGCCGGATCACTTCGGCCGCCTTCTGCCAGCCGCGGTAGCTGCCGTAGCGGGTGTTGAAGTCTTCCTCGCGGTCGAGCTTGCGGGTCGATTCCGACATCGCAGCGCCTTCAGCCATCGTCGCACCCATCACCGCACCCGTTGTCGCAACCGCTGCGGCACTCGCTGCGGCACTCGAAGCGGCACCCGTTGCCGCACTCGCTGCGGCACTCGCCTCGGGCATCGTCGCCGCGGTCACGTCCAGCCCGCGCGAGATGCGCTCGTGCACGGCGCGCACCTCGGCGCCCACCGTGATTTGCGGATAACGATCGTTCGAGATGGCCATGAAGTTCGGGAACACCAGGTCGCGCACGAAATTGCCGCGCTCCATCAGCAGTCCCGGCGTGATCCAGGCCCGCCCCTCGGCCCAGCCGGCCACCGTCGGCGGGTGCAAAAGGTGCTGCCCGAGCGCGCGCGTCACCTCGTTGAAATCAGGCAGGCCCGGGATCTCGCGCAGCCCGAGCCTGCGGTAGGTCGACACCAGCAGTTCCACCGGGCCCTTGATGCGCGTGCCCACCGACGCGGCGCTGTAGAAGTCGCGCGACAGGAAAATCGTTTCGAGCAGTGGCGCCAGCTCGTAGCGGTTGTCGCGCAGCACCGCGCCCAGGCGCCGTTGCATCTGCGGCGAGATCTCCTCGCGCACGAAGTGGCGGTAGATGCGGCCGGCGACGTAGTCGGCGGTTGCAGGCTGCGCGAGGATCAGGTCGATGACCTGCACGCCATCAAAACGGCCCTCGCGTCCGAAGACTTTCTTGATGCCGTCGTCGTGCCGCTCCGCATCGAAGACGAAGCGCGTGCCGAGCGCGTTCCAGCCGGTGAACGCACGCGCCGATTCGCGGATGTCGAGTTCGCCATAGCGGCCGACGCCCATCGTGAACATCTCGAGGATCTCGCGCGCGAAGTTCTCGTTGGGCGCATCCTTGACGTTCACGCCGGCATCGAGAAACGCCAGCATCGCCGGGTCTTGCGCCACGGCGATCATCAGGTCGCGAAAGTTGCCCAGACCGACGCGCTGGAACAGTTCGACCTGCTTCAACATCTTGCGGTGGTCGCGCACCTTGTCTTCGTGGGTTGCGAAGTGGCCGTGCCAGAACAGCGCCATCTTCTCGACCAGCGGACGCTGCGTCACCAGCATGCGGTTCGCCCACCAGTAGTTGATGCGGTTGCATTCGAGCGCGCTGGCACGCACCCAGAAGAAGAACTTGTCGACCACCGGCTGCAGCCTCCGGTTGCCGGCAGGCTTGACCTGAATGCCGAGCGCCTCGCCGCGCGCCTTGGCGGTGTCGGTCGCCAGCGGCCGCGTTTCGGGAAACGGATCGATGCCCGCGTCCGGGATGCCCGAGGGCTGAAACGGACCGACCGCCGGGTCGTTGTTTGCGCCAGACCGCACCAGTGACCCGACTGCAGCGCGCGCGCCGAGCGCGAGACTTTGCTGCAGGTCGTCGGGTGTCGCGCCGAAACCGGCGCGCTCGAACAGGTGGGCGGCGCGCGCTGCATTCCAGTCTGACGCGGCGATCGGTTGCAGGTCATCGACCCATTCGGTCGGTGCCTCGGGCAGGCCGGCCTTGCATTGCAGCGCGGCCAGCAGGCCCGTCATGAGCGCGAGCCGCCCCACCATTCGAATCACATGCAAGGTCTTGTCCTTTGAGGCTGCATCGCGCCGAGTGTAGACAGGATGCCCTTGCGAAACTGCATCAGTCTGCAGCCTCGCAGGCGCCCGCCTGCCGCAACTGCGAACCCGCTTGATCCGGCGTTACTGGAAGCGGCTCAGCATCTGCTCCAGCGCCATCGTGAACGGCGCCTCCATCATCGGCAAGGTCAGCAGCACGCCGAGCAGCCCGACCGACAGCGTGATCGGAAAGCCGATCGAGAAGATGTTCATCTGCTGCGCCACGCGCGACACGATGCCCAGCACCAGGTTGGTAAACAGCAGCATGCCGCACAGCGGCAGCGCGATCCACAGGCCGAGCCGGAAGATCTCGCTGCCCCAGGTCTGCGGCTGCACGGCACGCAGGAAGGCAAACGGTTCGGGGCCGACCGGAAAGGCGTGGAAGCTCTGCACGATGGCCGCGATCAGCAGCAGGTGACCGTTGATGACGATGAACAGCCAGCTCACGGCGACGCCGAAGAAGCGGCTCACCGCGGTGGTCTGGCCGCCAGTGGCCGGGTCGAAGAAGCCGGCGAAGTTCAGCCCCATCTGCAGGCCCACGAGTTCACCCGCCAGTTCGACCGCGGTGAACACGATGCGCGCCGCAAAGCCCAGCGACAAGCCCACCAGCAACTGCTGCAGCACGGCCTGGAAGGCCAGCGGCGAATCGAGGGGTATGACCGGAATGGGCGGCAGGCTGGCCTGGGCGCAGAACGCGATCAGGAACGACAGCGCCACGCGCACCCGCAACGGCACGCTGCGCTGCCCGAGCACCGGCATCGTGCCAAACAGCGCCAGCACGCGCAGGAACGGCCACAGCAGCGGCGTGACCCACGCCAGCACCTGCGCCTCGGTGAAGGTCAGCATGAAAGCAAGTAAGCCGGGCCGCGGCGCAACCGCAAGCCGCGGACTTTCGTCAGGCGCTGGGCCGCCCCAAGCCGGGCGGCTGCGACGACCCGTCGAGGGGCTGCGCCGCGGCGCAGCCGCAAGCCTGGGGGCTGCATTCCCTTAACCGACCACCGTCGGGATCGATTGCAGCGTGCGCTGCAGGTATTCGACCAGCGTCGTCAGCATCCACGGCCCGGCGATCGCCAGCACGGCCACGGCGGCGACGATCTTCGGCACGAACGACAAGGTGGCTTCATGGATTTGCGTCGCGGCCTGGAAGATGCTGACCACCAGGCCAACCGCCAGCACGGTCAGCAGCACCGGTGCCGACACCATCAGCAGGAGGTACAGGCCCTGCTGGCCGATCGTCAAGACTTGTTGTGGGTCCATGGGGGGATTCCGAGTGAAGTGGGGGGTGACGCCAACGCCAACGCGACCACGCGAACCGTCAGGTCGAGAAACTCGCGGCCAGCGAGCCGAGCAGCAGGTTCCAGCCGTCGGCCAGCACGAACAGCATCAGCTTGAAGGGCAGGGCGACCAGGACCGGGCTCAACATCATCATGCCCAGGCTCATCAGCACACTGGCCACGATCATGTCGATGATCAGAAACGGGATGAAGATCAAAAAGCCGATCTGGAATGCGCTTTTCAACTCGCTGGTGACGAACGCCGGCACCAGCACCTTGAACGGCACGTCGGCGGTCTTGACGGCCGCATCCACCTTGGCCAGCCGCGCGAACAGCATCAGGTCGGCCTGCCGCGTCTGCCTGAGCATGAATTCGCGCATCGGCACCTCGCCGCGCTTGAGGGCTTCGTCGAAGGCGATCGCGTTGGTCGAATAGGGCAGCCAGGCCTGGGCGTAGACCTTGTCGATGGTCGGGCTCATCACGAAAAAGGTCAGGAACAGGCTCAGCCCGACGATCACCTGATTCGGCGGCGCGGCCTGCGTGCCGAGCGCCTGGCGCATCAGGCTGAGCACGATCACGATGCGGGTGAAGCCGGTCATCAACAGCAGCACGGCCGGCAGGAAGCTCAGCGCCGTGAAAAACAGCAGCGTCTGGATCGGCACCGAGTAGCTGTTGCCGCCCGCGCCCTGGCCGATCACCAGCGGCAGCCCGGCATTCCCGGCATTCCCGGCATTCCCGCCATTGGCGGCAACCTGCGCCAAAGCCGCTTCAGGCCAGGCCGACAACAACGACAAGCCAGTGATCAGCGCGATGCCGGAGCGAGGATGCAACAGTGCACGCAACAGCGCACGCAACAGTCGACGCAAAAGTGCACGCAGCAGGGCGTTCATCGCGGATTCCGGTCGCTGCGCAGGCGCGACAGCAACTGCGCGAACGGCGTCACCGTGGCCCCGGTCGCACCGGGCGCGCCCAGTCCCGCCGCCGCGTCGGCATCGACCGCGGGCGGCTCCATCGTGTGCAGCGTCGTGATGTTTTGCGGTGTGACGCCCAGCACCAGCCAGCGGCGCGCATCGCCCTGGCCGACCTCGATCGTGACGATGCGCTGGCTGGTCGACAGCGGCAGCGCCGCCACCTGACGCAGCAGGTCGCGCGTGCCCACCCCCCCCAGCGGCGTGCGTTTGAGCAGCCACAGCACCACCGGGATCAGTGCCAGCACGGCAAAGAACCACAGCAGCGAGCTCAGTCCGGGGTTCAGCATGACGGCATCGAAGCGTTGTTCACGCCCGGCTGAGCCGGCGCATGCGTTCCGACGGCGTCACGATGTCGGTCAGCCGGATGCCGAACTTCTCGTTGACCACCACCACCTCGCCCTGCGCGATCAGGTAGCCGTTGACCAGCACATCCATCGGCTCGCCGGCCAGCGCCTCGAGCTCGACCACCGAGCCCTGCGCGAGCTGCAGGATGTGCTTGATCGGGATGCGTGTGCGGCCCAGCTCCACGGTCAGCTGGACCGGGATGTCCAGGATCATGTTGATGTCGTTGCCCGCGCCGGTTGCAACCGTCGATGCGAAATTGGTGAACGAGACCGGCGCGACCTGTTCCGTGGCGCTCAGTTCCGATGCGCTCTCAGGCTTTGTTTCTGCAAGGGCGGCCGCCCATTCGGCGGCCATGGCGTCTGCGTCTTCGGCGCCGTTTTCAGTTGACATTTCTTTCCCCCAGCCAGCCCATCTGCGAGCCGGTCAGCAGTTGATCGATCTTGAGCGCGTACTTGCCATTCGAGGTGCCGTAATGGCAGTCGAACACCGGCACGCCCACCACCTTGGCCTTGATGCTCTTTTGCAGGTCCAGCTCGATGAAATCGCCGGGCTTGAACGACAGCAGTTGCTCCACCGTGGCCGGTGCGGTGGCGAGCTCAGCCACCAGCTCGACCTCGGCGGCCTGGATCTGCTGCTTCATCAGGTTGACCCAGCGCCGGTCGGGCTCGTTGCTGTCGCCCTGGATGGTCGAATACAGCACGTCGCGGATCGGCTCCAGCGTCGCGTAGGGAATGCAGAAATGAATCGTGCCGCTGCTGTCGCCGATCTCCAGCGTGAAGCTGGTGGCCACCACGATCTCGCTCGGCGTGGCGACGTTGGCGAACTGCGGCTGCATCTCCGAGCGCTGGTATTCGAGCTCGAGCGGATAGATGCCCGACCAGGCCTTCTTGTATTCGGCCGTCACCACCTCGACCAGCCGCAGGATGATGCGCTGTTCGGTGGGCGAGAAGTCGCGCCCCTCGATGCGCGTGTGGTACTTGCCGGCGCCGCCGAACAATGCGTCGATCACGGCGAACACGAGCGTCGGGTCGCACACGATCAGGCCCGAGCCGCGCAGTGGCCGCACGCTGACGATGTTGAAGTTGGTCGGCACCACGATCTCGCGCAAGAAGGCGCTGTACTTCTGCACCTTGATGCCGCCGATCGAGATCTCGGGGCTCTTGCGGATCAGGTTGAACAGGCCGATGCGGATGTTGCGGGCGAAGCGCTCGTTGATGATCTCCATCGTCGGCATGCGCCCACGGACGATGCGCTCCTGGCTCGACAGGTCGTACGTGCGGATGCCGCCTTTTTCCTCGTCTGCCTCGTCGAGCTTCTGGCTCTCGCCCGTGATGCCCTGCAGCAGCGCGTCGACTTCGTCCTGCGAAAGGATCTGTTGATTCATCTCAGCCTTCTAGCCGGCCGCCACACAGCCGCCATCTCAATTCGCGGCTCGCCGGAACGCCGGCAACGGATTCCACAAGGGACGCGCCCAACGCGCAGCGAGCGAGTTTCCTCAAACAGCCACCGCGGATCCGGCTTTGCCGGTTCGCCAGTGGCGCCCCCTTGACCGGGTGCGGCGAAGCCACGACGGGGGTGGGCGTCATTGAATGATGAAGTTCGAGAAGTGCACCTGCTGCACCGGGTTGTGCTCGGCCGAGGGCTTCTTCTTTTTCTTCTTCTTCGGCTTGGGATCTTCCTCGTCGCCGGCATCGGCGGGCGGCGGCTCTGCCTCGGCTTCGGCGACCTCGATGCCCAGCGGGCGCACCGACTCGCGCATGATCTCGGCAGCCAGTTGCTGCTTGCCCTCGCGCCCCAGCAGTTCTTGCGAACTCTTGTGCGCCAGGATCATCAGGATGCCGTTGCGGATCGCCGGCATGTACAGCTTCAATTGGTCGGCGAACTTCGCGTCGTCGATCTCCAGCGTGATGCCGATCTGCGCATAGCGCTCGGCATCCTTGTCGGTCAGGTTGACGACGAACGGCTCAAGCGGCACGAAGGTCGGCGGATGCTTCGGGTCGACCTTGTGCGCCTTTTGCGCCACCGGCGCGCCGTCTTCGTCGGTGCTTTCCTCGGTGTCCTGCGCCTTCTTTTTCATCAGCATCATCGCGGCTCCGCCGGCCAAGGCCAGCAGCATCACGGCCGCCACGATGATGATCAGCAGCTTTTTCTTGCCCTTCCTGGGGGCGGCCCCGGCGGTGGCGACATCGGCAGCAGCGGACATTCAATCTCCTTCGGGTCGCTCGCCACGGCGGCGACGACATGCGCGCCGAATTGCATCGGCATGCAGCAAATTATCGAAATCCAGGGTCGCGGGCGATGCACCGATAAGGGCGTGCTTTCGACGCCAGTCCAGACCCGCTGTGCGGCGTCGTCGTGGTGCGTGCGCGCTGGTACACCGAAGCGCGCGATGCCATGGCGCGGCCGGGCTCACGCTGCATGGCGTGCCTCGATGTGCCGGGTGCGCCGCGCCGGGTGATCGAGCGCCGAAGCCTGCGCGGGTCCAGGCGTGAGCCGCCCGGCGTGCCGCAGGCCAGGCGGTGCCGCGCCGATCAGGCGTTATCAGGCGTAGAGGTCGACGCCGCTGACGCTGCCGCTGCGGCGAGCCGCAGCGGGTGGCAGAGCTTGCGCGATCGGGCTGCTGCCGGCGATGGCCTCGTCGCGCCGGCGCCCAGGCAAAACGTCGCCGCGGTCGTTGCGCGGCGGTGGCTGGTCCTGGCGCTGACCCGGGTGCTGGGTCACACCGCCGCCGCTGAGCGTCAGTCCGGCGTCGAGCAGTGCCGAAGCCAGCGCAGGCAGGCTGGCCTCGATGGCTTGGCGCGTGGCGGCGGCGTCGGCGGCGAAATCGACGCGGGCCTCGCTGCCGTCGAGCGTGATGCGCACCGACACCGGACCGAGTTCCTTCGGGTTCATGTGCAACTCGGCGTGCTGCACGCCGTCACGTGCCAGCAGGCTGACCTGCAGGCCCAGCGTCTGCGCGAATTCGGGTGAATCGAGCGGGGTCGCCACCGTCAGGCTGGCCGCGGCATCGACGCCGGCAGGATGCTCTGCCTGCTGCGTCGGGCCGGCCGCGAGCCAGCCGGCTGGAACCTGCAACGCATCGGCGCCGACTGCCCGCCCGGCCGCGTAGCTAGTACCGATGTCGCGGCCCGCCGAGGCTGCCGCTGTGGCGATCGCCTGGTCGAATGACGAGGTATTCGCTGCGCCAGGCCGCTGCGCGGCAACCGCCAGCAGCATGTCGCGCCGATCACCGCCAGCGCGTGCGGCCGCGGTCGCGTGGGCGTTGCCCGATCGACCCGGCCACGCGTCGCTGAAGGGCGGAGCGACTCCGGGCGGTGCGGTCGCGTCACGCGCGGCGATCGCCTGGTCGAATGACGAGGTATTCGCTGCGCCAGACCGCTGCGCGGCAGTCGCGGGGGCGTTGCCCGATCGACCCGGCCACGCGTCGCTGAAGGGCGGGGCGACTCCGGGCGGTGCGGTCGCGTCACGCGGTCGCTGCGCGGCGTCGCCCGGCGGTCGTGCGGTGGAGTCACGCGGCGACCGCTCAGCGGGGTCACGCGGCGGCCGTTCAGCAGAGTCACGCGGCGGCTGTACAGCCGCGGGCTCTTGAAACGCCGCGCTTGCCGGATCGGCGCGCAAGGCGTCGCTGCGAGCTGCCGCCAAGGCGAGCGTCGACGGGCCGGCGTCGGCCGACGCGGCGGAACCGGCGGCGCTGTCGGGGACGACCTGCGCCGTGACCGCTGCCAGCCAGGCGGGCAGGGGCGTGCCTGTCGTGGTGCCCGCGGTGGTGCCCGCGGTGGTGACTGCCGTGGTGTCTGCCTTCGTGCCAATCCGGTCGTGCTGGCGGTTTGCGCGTGCGGCAGCGCTGTCGGTGTTGAGGTCGTCGCGCGGTCCGACCGTCTGGCGAGCAACGGCCGAGCGCGCATCGGCGCGGGCCGCCGCGGTGTCGTTGCCGATCGCCAGCGGGCCGCGCGCGTCGATGCCCTGGGTGAGACCGGCGCCGCTGGCCGGGTCGGTCGTGTCGGTCGTGTCGGCGGCGCCGCGACCGGTGCGCACGGCCTGGCCCGGCGCCCTGTCGGGGGGCGATGCGCCGCCATCGGCACGCCGCGCGGTCGCGCCCGCATCCGCCGTGGTCGCATCGAGGCGCGCGCCGGCGCGGGTGACGGTGGAGGTTGTGGCGTCGCGGCGGGCCGAGCTGGTGCCGTCGCCACCGTGCACTGCGCGATCGACCCGGCTGTGGCGAGGCGAGTCGGCGATGTCTGAACCTGCCGCCGCGACCGAGTCGGTCCCCGTGCGCGAGCCCGGTGGAGCAGCCACCGTGTCGGCCGGCATGCCGGATGCATCGGCCCGCGCCGCGCTGCGGTCGCCGTTGCCGGTGCCGGACGGTGCAAGACCGCCACCGTGCGTGGCCACAGCCGACGCGACCGCAGCCGACACGGCATCGCCCGCAGGCGGCAGCGCCGCCCCTGTCGCCCCTGTCGCCCCTGTCGCCGCTGCGGTGGTGGCTGCGGCCAGGGCTTCTTTCTGTGTCGACGTGTCGGGTGCATCGAGCGTCGGTCGTGCTGCCCGCAAGTCGGGGCGGCGCTGGGCATGGGCCGCTTCAAGTGCGGCACGGGCCTGTCGCGCCTGGAGGCTCTTTTCCTGCGCCAACAGCGCAGCGGCGGAACGGGGCCGACCTGCCGGCGTGGTGGACGCGTCCGACCGGGCCGGCCTGTCCTGATCCTGCGGCTGCGGCTGCGCCTGCGTCTGCGCCTGCTCCTGACGGCGGGACGGCGTCGCCGCCGTGGGCCTGGCCGGGGCGTCGGTCTGGCCGGCTTGTGCGCGCCCCGGCGACGCGGCGGCCGGGGTGGTCGACGCCGTGGCTGCGGTGGGCGTGGCTGCCTTGGCGGGATGCTCGGGGTGGACCGGATGTTTCGGATGAACAGGATGCTGCGGATGCTGCGGATGTGTCGGCCGGTCGGACGCGGCCGAGGTGGCCGAGGTGGCCGGCGGCGGGCGGTTCTGCGCCATCAGCGTCGAGAACGCGCTCTCGGACCCGCTGGCCGCTGCAGTGCCGGTGCCGTGGGCCGGGAGGGTGGGCAGGAACGGTGCGGCCGCTGGGCCCTTCGGAATGATCTGCATGGCGCTCTTTCGCTGGTTCAAGCGGCGTAGTTTCTGCCGTTGCCGTTCATTCGTCCCCAGGCCAAGCGGGCGGTGATCTCGTCGCTTTGCTTGGCGTCGCGCCGGTCGGTCTGCAGCTGCGCTTGCGCCATCCGGCGGCCTACCAGCTTCTGGACCGACGCGACGCGCAGTTCCTGCGCCAGCAAGGTCGCCTGGGCGCGCTCGAGCTGCACGCCGGCGTGCCGCGCCACGCGCTCCTGCTGCTCGACGGCCTCGGTCAGCCGGTCCATGAAGCCCTGGTAGCAGCGCACCAGTTCGATCTGGCCGTGGCGCGCGAACTGGCTGTTCCATCGCTGTTCGTATTCGAGCCGGTAGCACAGCAGTTGCTGCGACTGCGTCAGCGCGGCCTGGTGCGCGGCCAGCGCCTGCCGCTGATCGGCGCGAGCGGCATCGCGCTGCGATTCGGCATGGGTCAGCAGGCTGGCCAGGGGTTGCGGTTCATTCATGGCGGCGTCCTCGTTCAGGTTCGGCAGGGTCACTGCCCGACCACCGTGCGCAGGTGGTTCAGGCTGCTCAACAGCGTGGCGGGTTGGTGCATGTCTTGTTGCAGCAGCTCGGTCATCGGCCCGTGCAGACGCACGGCGGTGTCGAGTTCGCTGTCGTGGCCCGGCGCGTAAGCGCCGAGCTGGATCAGGTCGCGTGCCTTGTTGTGCTTGGCCAGCAAGTGGCGAAAGCGCCGCGCCGCATCGACGTGCACGCCGGGCACCACGTTGGTCATCACACGCGAGATCGATCTTTCGATGTCGATGGCCGGGTAGTGGCCGCTCTCGGCCAGTTCGCGCGACAGCACGATGTGGCCGTCGAGAATGCCGCGCGCGGCGTCGGCGATCGGGTCTTGCGGGTCGTCGCCTTCGCTCAGCACGGTGTAGAAGGCGGTGATCGAGCCGCCGCCGGCCACGCCGTTGCCGCTGCGCTCGACCAGCTGCGGCAGCTTGGCGAAGCAGCTCGGCGGGTAGCCGCGCGTGGCCGGCGGCTCACCGATCGCCAGCGCGATCTCGCGCTGCGCCATCGCGTAGCGCGTCAGCGAGTCCATCAGCAGCAGCACGTTGCGGCCGCGGTCGCGAAAGTGCTCGGCGATCGCCGTCGCGTAGTTGGCGCCCTGCATGCGCACCAGCGGCGGCGCGTCGGCCGGTGCAGCCACCACCACGGCGCGGCGCAGACCCTCTTCGCCGAGGATGTCCTCGATGAATTCCTTGACCTCGCGGCCGCGCTCGCCGATCAGCCCGACCACGATCACGTCGGCCTCGGTGTAGCGCGCCATCATGCCCAGCAGCACCGACTTGCCCACGCCGGTGCCGGCGAACAGGCCGATGCGCTGGCCGCGGCCGACCGTGAGCATCGCGTTGATGGCGCGCACGCCGGTGTCGAGCGGGGTGCGCACCGGGTCGCGGTCCATCGCATTGATCGGGCGGCGGATCAGCGGCTCGTTGTGCACGTGCGTGAGCGGGCCCTTGCGGTCCATCGGCACGCCCAGCGAATCGAGCACGCGGCCGAGCAGGCCGTCGCCGACCGGCAGGTGCAGCGTGCGGTCTTCGCTGCGCCGCCACGGGTGCTGCGCCGCGCCCAGCTTCATCGGCAGCACCGGCGACGGTCGCGGCACCACGCGCGCACCGCTGGCCAGACCGTGGATGTCGCCGGTGGGCATCAGGTAGGCGCGGTCGTCGGAAAACCCGACCACCTCGGCCGCCACCGGCGGCAGGCCGTCCATGCGCACCTCGCACACCGAGCCGACCGGCACGCGGATGCCAGCCGCTTCGAGCACCAGGCCGGTCACGCGCACCAGCATGCCCTGTGTCTCGAGCGGCACCACGTCGGCCGAAAACTCGCGCAGGTCCGACAGGTAGCGCAGCCACTTGTCGGCGGTCGCCAGTGCACGGGTCTCGAACGGTGAGTTGATCATGCGACGTTGTCCTCGGGTGGGTGTGCAGAACCGGTCCACGGCTCGTCGATGCCCAGCGTCGCGGCGGCGCGGCGCCAGCGGGTTTCCATGCTGGCGTCGATCACGCCGATGTCGGACTCGACGATGCAGCCGCCGCGCAGCACGCTGGCGTCGCCCAGCAGCCGCACGCCGCGCGCGGTGAGCACCTCGGCGGCGCCCTGCGCCACCAGCGGTTGATCGTCGGGGTGCACGCGCAGCGTGATGTGGCGGGCGTTCAACAACAGCGTGTCGATCGCCTCCTGCGCCACCGCGGCCACCAGCTCGGGGCGGGCGACGAGCTCGCTGCGCACGATCTTGCGCGCCAGCTGCGTGCTCGAGATCGCCAGCGAACGCGCCATGTCCTGCTGCAGGTCGTCGAGCTGTTCGCCCAGCGCCTGCATCAGCTGACCGACCTGCATCGTGATCTGCGTGGCATAGCTTTGCTTGAAGGCTTCGAGCGCCTTCAGGCCGTCGCGGTAGCCGTCCTGGTAGCCGGCCTGGCGCACCGCGCGCTGCAGCGCCGCGCCGTCTTCGACCGGCTCGGGTGCCGGCGTGGGCGTGCTGCTGGCCTTGTGCACGCCGTGCGCGTCGGGCGGCGCGCCGCCCGACAGCGCGCCCGGGTTCCAGGCCGCGAAGCTGCTGACTTCCTCGCGCGGGATGAAGCGCGCATAGACCGACGACTTGGCCGCTGGCGGCGGGTTCTTAGACGAAGTCATCGTCGCCTCCGCCCATCAGCACGATCTGCCCTTCGTCGACCAGACGCCGCACGATCTTGAGCATTTCCTTCTGTTCCGACTCGACCTCGGAGACCCGCACCGGGCCGCGCGAATCGAGGTCCTCGCGCAGCGTCTCGGCGGCGCGCGTCGACATGTTCTTGAAGACCTTTTCGCGCAACTCGGGCTTGGCGCCCTTCAGCGCGATCACCAGCGACTCGGACTGCACTTCCTTCAGCAGCGACTGGATGCCCTTGTCGTCGATCTTCTCGAGATCGTCGAAGGTGAACATGTTGTCCATGATCTTCTGGGCCAGGTCGCTGTCGGCGTCGCGAATGAAGTCGAGCACCGCCGTCTCGACGCTGGTGCCGAGCAGGTTGATGATCTCGGCCGCCGCCTTGACGCCGCCGAGCGACGCCTTCTTCAGGCGGTCGCCGCCCGACAGCACCTGGCTCATCACCTCGTTGAGGTCTTTCAGCGCCGACGGCTGGATGCCGTCCAGCGTGGCGATGCGCACCA
>ENA-OFCX01000143-OFCX01000143.1-metagenomes-genome-assembly--contig:-NODE-143-length-39350-cov-4.325461_pt1 | contig 39350 bp, 30 predicted proteins | sample MGYA00153384_OFCX01 | MGnify analysis MGYA00153384
GTACCGGCAGCTTCACCAGCGCCGACGGATTTCGCTATGAGGGCAGTTGGGTCGAAGGCCGGATGGAAGGCACCGGCTCGATCACTTATCCCGATGGCGCGGTCTATGTCGGCGCGATGCTGGCGGACCTGCCTCAGGGCGCAGGCGCGATCACCTACCCCGACGGCACAACCTATGAAGGCGCGTGGGAAAGGGGCCTGATCTCTGGCAAGGGCCGCGCCGCATATCCCGGCGTGGATGATTTATCCGTTGTTCTGGGCCTGTTTCGGTCTGATCGCGCCCTTCGTGAAGTCGTCGAACTGATGAAGAATCGACTCAAACTTCTTCGCACCGAGCGCGGTTGGACCCAGGAACAACTGGGACAGGCGTTGGGCGTCTCGCGCCAGGCGGTGAACGCCCTGGAGACCGAGAAACACGATCCGTCTCTCGACCTGGCCTATCGCATCGCCGTGCTTTTCGCCCGGCCGGTGGAAGAGATTTTCGACAATCCGCACGCCTGACTACAGGTCAGTCTAACCTTACAGGATAAGATCATGATGTTCACGTACCGCCCCGGCGGCGGCCGCCGGCTGAGCGGGCTGACCGTGCTGAGCTGGCTGAGCTGGTCGCGCTGGTCGCGCTTGGGGAAAAGTGCAGATACCGACTGCAGCGTGCGTGCACTTCTTTCCCGTGCGCGCACGGTGAACGTCGAAGCGTCCCGTCAGAGCAGCAGGCACCGGCCGACCTCTTGAATGCAAGGGTAGGCGTGATACGTATTCTTGGCGCCTCCGACCGTACAAAGCGACCCGAAGAACTAGAAAGCGCGCCACCAGCCATCGTCGATCATCCGGCGATAAAAAGCCGAAAAATCACGAAAAGACAACCCCAAGCATCGAGATCGTCCTAGGGCGCGTGGGCCGTCACCGCGGATCGACGTATACAGCGCTGTCCTGACGATCTCCGCGTCAAGGCGCGACTGCGAGTTCTGCTTCCCATTCTTACGGACGCGTGACCGCCGACCCGCCGGCGACCCGAGGCATACGAAACAGGAGAACAAGCGATGACTTCGTGGAGCCGTTTCAGATTCGGCTGATCTTCGTTCTGTCTCGCGTGCACTGCGCACTCTCCGCACACGTCAGTATTGAAGTGACACCGCAGCGTGCAGGCAGACTCTGCCGTCCGCCTGACACGCAGTCCGCCGAAAAAAGACAGGGTTGCGATTGTCGTCGCGGTCGCTAGCCACGCATTGATAGGTCTATCGCAGGCTAGGCGTTGGCTTCAACGAGACTCAAAGCCTGCAAAGGTGAGGCACCGTCATGATTGCCGCGCAGCATAATCGGACATTGGCCGAAGTCTTGCACCACACACCCACGTGACGTGAGCACGTCACAAATTTGCAAATTCGCAGATCTGCCAGATTATAGGTTCCGTGGTCAACGGTTCACCAACTACAAGTTCGAGCATACCGAGTCGTTACGCAAAAGCGCTCACCTTTCTGATTTCGAGGGTCATGTGGCGGCAGCGAAAAAGACGCGGGTAAAGAAATCGGCAAAGAAGGCAAAAAAGGCTGCCAGATGTTGGCCTGGTTATGAGCCGACTCCGGGCAAAAAATCATTTTCAAAAGGCAGTTGCAAGCCTAAGAAAGAATAAAGTGCAATTTTCTTTCTGCGGACTGTGAACATCGTACGGACGCAAAGATGTGTGAGGCGTCAACAATATGCGACGAACGTAATTGCCGATTCTGTATTAGGCAGGATTTTTGTGACCTACGCCGTTTCTGTAGCTCTCGTGGCGCACTGCTGTCTCCTTCGAGTTACCGTCAAAGTATTAAAAACAGCAGTTCACGGTCAGACTGTCACCGCTCCAGTACACCCTTCATAACGAATGCTGTCACCGCACGATCATTCTCATCATTAATCGAGTACGCAATGGCTGAAGTCACCGAACATGCTACGAATTCTGCAAATGACGAGCTGCTGAATGGTTATACGACAGACATGCTCGCGCTCGAAACACATATCCGGACGGCAATCGCTGGTCAGATCAAAGATCTTGATGAAGCCAGTGAAGCCAAAAGTACCCTGATCCGGATTCACTCCATGTGCGATGCACACGTTCATTCCCTGGAGTCGATCACACAACGGCGTGAGCAGAATGTTGGCGGTGTGTCAAAAGTCGTAAAGCAGGCCGTCTCGTCAGTTCTTGGTGCAGGCGCAGCTGCAATAGGATTCGTGCGAACGGAGAAACTGCCGAAGGATTTGCGCGATACCTACACGGCACTGTCCCTCGCATACGTCGGTAGTCTGATGCTGCACACGTGTGCGCTGACGCTCGGCGATGAGGAGATTGCGGCGACCGCCAAGATCAGCCTCGGTGATCATGCCGAAGCGATGATGACGCTGCAGCACGTCATTCCAGCTGCGACCGTCGCATCGTTGGTCAAGGAAGGCATGACAGTCGATATGACGCAGATGAGTACCATCGCAGAAACCATTCATTCTGCCTGGCGCAAATAGCGCGGTAACTTGTTGTCGCTCCGTCCGGGTATGAACCCGTGCCTGGATGGGGCGCAGCGTCATGGGCAATTTCATAAGTGATGCCACGTCCCACGATATTGCGACGCTGGCATCAATTCTTCTTGCCATTTCGAACGCTGTCGTGTGTGTGCGACGCTCAATTGTACTTCTTGATCTGCAATCCGCGAGACGGATGTGATCGAAGCGTTAGTCGCTCAGACCTGACCTCGCGGCTCATTTTTTCGACGCGCAGTCACTATACAAGTGTATGCGTGTTTACCGAGATCGCCGGCGCGATCGGCCAGATCAAGAGAACGCGTGTTACTCCACTCTGCGTGATCGAAGTGCGCTGACATCAGCCTGATGTCAATCATGCTAGATCAATTCGCCAGAATCTTTTTATTGATTTTGTCGGCAGACGGCGATTCGCCGGGAATTTTTGCATAATTTCTTTCGATGCTCAGGAAACTCTTTTAGCACTTACGTGAAGGCGTCTTCAGCGCTGGCCGTTTTCGCCATCCAGGCGTCGTACGGTGGAGAGCGGAGTCGGAGTACGTTGAGAAATGTGACCGATTAACGTGTCATCTTTTCTACGGCTGCTGCGCATCACGTCGCCCGTTCTTAGAGCGCGCGTGAGCAGCGTGCCGTCTTTTGACGCATGTATCGCTGTGCACTTCATACGTGCGCGCCATCACCCGCTCGGGCCTGTGTCGCCGTCGCCTTTGCCACTGCGGTATTGTCAGCGTCGCTGCGCAAACTCGCGACCAGGCGTGAACGCTGGCCTTTTGGGCGGAGCTGACCTGCGCGAAGCGGTGGGCTCCGTTTCGCGTGCATGTTCTATTTGTGCTGGCGGTTAGTTAGAGCTTCGTTCCGAACATCGCCTGCCGCGAAGTAATGCACGAGCGCCTTTTATAACGCGTCAAATACAAGTCGCAACTGTTTCTCGGCGGCTTGCCGCAGTTGTGTAGTCTGCCTTCAGTGAGCGCTAAGCCTGTCGAGAACTTCGCGGCTGGTGCCGATGAGTCCAATTCAGTGCGACATCGGTTCCACGGCTACGTGTTGTCCCTTCGTGACTGACATTCGCTGCAGCGTACCAGTGATACTCGTGCTGATACGAACACGACAGGACTGCTGAATTTGGCCAGCGTCTGCCCCACTTGGCACGAAATTCAGGTATTCACTCTTTCCACCACGAGATTAAAAGAAAAGGCAGGAGACCCGGATCAACCTCTGCCACGCTCGCGCATCCACCACGAGGTAGATGCCCAGCACAGAGCGTCGTCGCAGCAGGCTGAGCGTGCGCCGTGGACCGGACGATGCGACGGGCTTCACTGCCGCGGCTGCGACGGGTGGCCTGACAGGCTCAGGCTCTGATGACCATAGTGGTATCGCCAAGCAAATCGTCTTTTGTCGGGTGTCTCACGCCGTTACCACATATCAGCACAGGTTGCGAGCGATACAGCGCAGCAAACGCAGCGAATCCTCGGTAGCGGTGGTTGCACGCAGCATACCACGGTGCGATGGCATGGCGCGGACGATCTGAGCCATGCCTATCGGGTTCTTCATGAGGAGGTCGCGCCGAACGGATGCGCGACGCACGCCGTACAACCTGAGTGTCATCGACCGCTCGCGCTAACCTCGCACCCTCACGCCCCGACATCATGCTTCGCCTGCGCACGCTCGTTCCCTGCCTCGCCCTGCCGTTCTCACTTGGCGCCCAGGCATCGCTGTCCCGCGCTGAACAGGTGCTGCGCGCGGCTGTCGAGTCGCGAGGCGACGAACAGGTCGCCTACCTCGAGCGACTGGTGAACATTCCCAGCGGTTCGCTGAATGTCACGGGCGTGCGCGAAGTCGGTCGCGTGATCGGAGCGACGCTGGACTCGCTTGGCTTCGCGTCCCGATGGGTCGACGTGCCAGCGGGCATGAAGCGCGCGGGACATCTCGTTGCCACGCACAGCGGCAGGGTGGGCGCGCCGCGCATTCTGTTGATCGGACACCTCGACACGGTGTTCGAAGGCGCGAACCAGCGCTGGGTGCGACAGGATTCGATCGGCAAGGGCGCAGGCTCGAGCGACATGAAGGGCGGCGACGTGATCATCCTGTATGCGTTGAAGGCACTGCAGGCAACCGGCGCGCTGAAGGACATGAACATCACGGTCGTGATGACGGGCGACGAGGAGCTGCCGGGGGAACCGCTCGGCGAGGCACGCGCTGCGCTCGTCGATGCCGCGAAGCAGAGCGACATCGCGCTCGCATTCGAAGGCGGCTCACGCATGACCGCGACCATCGGCCGTCGCTCGGCGAGCAGCTGGGTGCTCAAGGTGACGGGACGGCAGGGGCACTCCTCCGGCGTGTTCCGCGGTGGGTATGGCGCCATCTACGAGACGGCGCGCATTCTGGACGAGTTCCGGCGCGAGCTTGCAAGCGAGGAGAACCTGACGTTCAATCCCGGCACCATCGCCGGAGGCTCCGACGTGACATACGACACGCTCACGCTGAGCGGTACGGTGTCCGGGAAGACCAACATCATCGCCCCGATTACGTGGGTGCAGGGCGACCTTCGCGCGATGGACGAGGCGCAGATTCTTCGCGCCAAGACGAAGATGCGCGAGATCGTCGGTCGCAACCTGGCGCAGACGAGCGCCGCGATCGCGTTCGGGGAGGGCTACCCGCCCATGGCCGTGACGTCGGGCGGTGAACGCTTGCTGTCGTACTACAGCGGCGTGAGCAACGCGTTGGGATATGGTGTCCTCACGGCGAGTGATCCAGCTCGACGCGGTGCCGGCGACCTGAGTTTCGTGGCGCCATACATCGACGGCATCGAAGGACTCGGTGCACTTGGCTCAGGTGCGCATTCGCCCGACGAGTCGGTCAACATCCCGGCGCTCACCATGCAGACGCAGCGCGCCGCATTGATGCTGCAGCGACTCTCGAAGGAGAAGGCGGCGACCTTCCAGCGTCAAGGCAAGATGTGATGAATCGCCGGGTGTCGCGCGCGCTCCACCTGCGACACCCAGCGACGCGTGCCGCGCCCGTATCAGAGCGGGGCGCGCACCGCACGTGGCACTGAACGCACGACCTGCAGCAAGCGCTTCGCAAGGTCGGGCTTGAACAGCAGCTGATGCACGCCGATACGCACCGATTCCGCCTGCAGCTCAGTCGTCAGATAGCCCGACGTGATCACGACCGGCAGATCCGGACGGATCTCGAGGACCGCACGAGCGATATCCAGACCGGAGAGCTCCGGCATGTTGAAGTCGGTCACGACGACATCGAAGTCATTTGGTCGCGTGCGGATCATGTCAAGCGCATCGACTGCGCGCGCAAATCCGGTCACGACGCAAGCTGACTTCGCGAGCAGCCTGCTGACCAGCGACACGATCATCTGGTCGTCATCCACGTAGAGCACGCGAATCGCGTCGGTCGTCCCGACATCATATGTAAGCGCTTCCACCATCAGCGGCGTTTTGCGCGTGATCTCCGGTTCATCCGCGTTGGCCGGAAAGTAGAGCGTGAACGTGGTCCCGACATCGAGTTCGCTGTGCACGGTGATCGCGCCGCCGTGTGTCTCCATGATCCCGTGGACCACCGAGAGGCCAAGTCCAGTGCCGTCACCCGGCTGGCGCGTGGTGAAGAACGGGTCGAAGATGCGTGCCTGCGTCTGCGGACTCATGCCGACGCCGTTGTCGGACACCTTCATGCGCACGAAGCGACCAGGGACCAGCACACCCGGTGCCTCGAGGCCGATGCCGACACCGGTACGCCCGTGATCGACCTGGATGTCGATTTGGCCCACCCGACCCGCGCCAGCTGTGCGCTCCCGCAGCGCGTGCATGGCATTGGTGCACAGATTCATCACGATCTGGTGTAACTGAGTGGCATCGCCCATGATGAGCGGTTCGTCGGCCTCGAGCATCGTATTCAGCTCAATGCCCGCGGGAATGGTCGCACGCAGCAGGCGCGCCGCCTCCTTCACGGTGTCGGCTAATGCGATCGGCAGACGTTCGTGCGGTTGTTGCCGACTGAACGTCAGAATTTGCTGCACGAGACGCGCGGCACGCTCAGCCGCTTCCTTGATCGCGGTGAGGCTCTCGACCACCGATGCCACGTTCGATGGCATCGTCAGCGCGAGTTCAGCATTCCCCAGGATTGCGCCAAGGATGTTGTTGAAGTCGTGCGCGATGCCGCCGGAAAGCGCGCCGAGCGACTCCATCTTCTGCACCTGACGCAGCTGTTCGGCGAGCGCAATCTGTGCATCAGCCGAATGGCGCGCCTCGGTGACGTCACGCCAATGCGCCACGACACCGACGCACGTGCTATCGATGCGCTGTGGCACAGCGACGCGCTCGAAGGTGCGGCCATCAAGAAAATCAAAGACGTCGAACACCTCGAGTTCCGGGTTCAGGCGGCTTCTCTGTATTGCTTGAAGAAAGCCGTCCGGATCCCGCAGCTGAGGCGCAAATCGTTTGGCGATTTCAAACGCCTCCAGTTGCAGATCGACGCTCTGGACGCCCCAGATTGCGGAGAACCGGGAGTTGTGCGCCATGATCCTGCCAGACAGGTCATAAGCCACGATACCGTCCGGGGCGCTCTCCAGCGTTGCGTTGAGCAGCGAAACGGACATGGAAAGCGCTGCGCTACGCTCCTCGAGCTGCGCCTTCGTTTCGTGCAGCTCCTGCTCGGCGCGGTATCGCAACGCGAGCATGTCGGTCGATGTGCTCACGGCGACGTCGTGCAGCGTGTGCGCGCCGTCGTCCGGGTCAGGTCCCGATACCGCGCTGCTCATCCGCGCCTGTGCGCCGCGTGAAAGTAGAATTCGCTCGTCACCGTCCACGATGCGATGGCACCGTATCGACGAAGCGTAGCAGTGACATCCGTCATTCGTAGCACCTAACAGGAAAGCGCAGGGCGTTTGAGCCGCGACTTCGGCACATCATCGTGGACCGTGCGGTTGAACGACGATACACGAATGGCACAGGACTCGTCGGGAACACTGCAGTGTCGGCACGTGCGAAATAGTAGTGGAAAACAAAACCGACCACAGGATCTCTTGATTAACGCGTGCTCACACGCAGAATATATCAGAAGAGAACTTATGGCTTTTCGCCACAGCCTCGGCGGTGTGACATGCAGGCACAAACACACATGCCGTCAGGCGTCGGCGTCGTCGGCGCTCGCCGATGGAAAAGTCTTCGTGGGCGCGGTGCTGAACCAGACGACGCTCGCGCCAACCACGCCGGCCACCACGGATGCGATCACGATGCCGAGCTTCGCCTGCGCCAGAAGCGCCGCGTCCGGAAAGGCGAGCCCGGAGATGAAGAGCGACATGGTGAACCCGATGCCGGCAAGGCATGCGACACCGAACACCGTCGGCCAGGTGGCACCGGTCGGCAGCGTCGCGCCAAGTCGTGTCGCCATCCAGACCGCAATCGTGATGCCGATCGGCTTGCCCAGAATCAGGCCAAACGCGACACCGATGCTGACCGGACTGACCAATGACGGCCCACTGTTGCCCGAAGCGTTGCTGGACAGTGCCACGCCGGCGTTGGCGAGCGCGAACAACGACATGATCCAGAAGTTCACTGGCACGTGCAGGAGATGACGCAGCCGTGCGAGTGGCGGCTGCAGATCCTCGACGGCCGTTTCGATGGCGGCAAGTGCCTGCTGCTGCCCGCCGTTCGAGAGCACCGGCCGATGGTCCTCACCGGTCGCGATGGCGAAATCATCGAGTTGGTTTCGCGCTTCCGCCTCGAACCGTACGGGATCGATGCGTGAGCGAGCGGGCACGGTCAGCGCGAGCAGCACACCGGCGACGGTCGAATGCACGCCCGACCGCAACACGCAGTACCAGAGCGCGACGCCGAGCAATGCATAGATGCTGACCCAGGCGACACCGGCGAGGTTCGCAGCGACCAGCACGCCGAAAACAGCGGCGGCGAGCAGCAGATAGTGCACGTCGGGGGAGTGCCCGTAGAACAGGCTGATCACCAGCACGGCCCCGAGATCATCGGCGATTGCCAACGCCGCGAGAAATACGGTCAGCGCCGGCGGCACGCGCGAGCCGAGCAGCGCCAGGACACCGAGCGCGAATGCGATGTCAGTGGCCGTGGGAATGGCCCACCCCGGCGCGCCTGCGGTTCCGCGATTGAACGCATGGTAAATCAACGCCGGTACCAGCATGCCACCGAGTGCGGCCGCCAGCGGCAACGAAGCGCTGCGCAGGGATGACAGCTCGCCGACCAGCAGCTCGCTCTTGATTTCGAGACCGACGAGCAGAAAGAAGATGGCCATGAGGCCGTCGCTGATCCACTCGCGCACCGTGAGTTCAAGTCCTGATGCACCGAAGGAGAGCCGCAATGGCGTCTCCCAGAACGACTCGACTGGCGCATGCCACGATGAATTCGCAATCAGCATCGCCACGGCAGCGGCGAGCAGCAGCATCACGCCGCCTCCAGCCTGCCATTCCGTGAACCGACGGAGCGGACGGCTGAGGCGTACAGCGAGCACGGGCGAGCGATCTGGGGTCATCTTGAAGAATACTCGGCCAGCGCCTGTCCTGAAGCCACGGCTTCAGTCATCACGCACCATTGAGCAGCACTGCTGCTGGCCGCTATTCCAGTCGCCTGCCGCGACCTCGCGCACTGTCGGTGCGGCTTTCGATTCGGCGCCGCAACTGTTCCATCATGCCGATGTAGCGCGCCCGCTGCTCAGGCGTAAGAAACTCGCTGAGTGCCGCCTGCTCCTTCTGCTGCAGGTCGAGCCGCTTGCGTTGCACCGCCAGCAGATCATCGAGCAGCTGCGCCGTTGCCGCTGATTGTGCTGTGTCACCACCAGCGATGGAACGGCGCAGGTCGCGCCGGATGCGCAGCTCCTCGCGTGTCACCGTCGTCCGCTCCTCACTGAAGCGGCGGTTCACGTCGACCAGCCGCGCGGTCTGCTCATCGGTCAGATTGAGCCGGCGACGGACGGCCTGCGCGAGCGAGGTACGCAGCCTGTTCTCGGCACGAAGCCTGTCGTCTACGCCTGTACCGCCGGCACGAGGCATTCGCTGTGAATCGGGATTCGCCAGCATCTCACGACGTGCATCACGACGCGCGCGAGCGCCATCACGGCCGCGTACGCCCTCCTGCGCCCGCATGAGTCCAGGCGACGCGCCAAGCAGCAGCGCCGCGACGAGCCACGCGCGTGTCGAATACGTCATCATGCTCCCTCCCCATCAACAAGATCCGTCATGTCATCAGGCTCCGCCGACGGCACACCGTCAAGCGCCTGGATGTCCTGCTCGAGCGCACGCAGCTCCTCAACGGTCAACTCGTCCGTCGGCGCGCCGAGTCCGAGCTGCACGATACTCTCGACGAGCGCGAGCGACTCGGCCTGTGTGATGGTGGCCACTGGCAACGCTGTGTGACGCACTGCGCGCGTTGCCACGACAGCGCCACCACCAAGCACGAGCAGCAGGGCGGCGGCGCGCGCAAGGCGCGACATGCGCGGTGCGCGCACCGGATCTCGTCGTGCTGCAAGCTCGTCGAAATTGCCGGTCGTCGTCGACACGGTGCCCTCGGCGCGCTGTCCGGATGCTGCCGGCAGTGCCGCCAGGATACGCGACATGTCGATGGCTGGCGTGGCCGCATGCGCGGCATGCACCTGCTGCAGCAGTGCCAACTGTACGGCCAGGTCCGGATCGGACAGGATGACGCGCTCGACGTCGGCACGCGCCGCATCCGACAGCCGCCCGTGCAGGAGGTCGGGCAACAGGTCCTGCGCGTCCGCCGCGTTCATGTCATGCATCGAGATATGTCCTCACTGATCGCATTGCATTGTGGTAGTGCACTCGTGCCGCACCTTCGGTCGTGTCTGCGACGATGGCAATCTCCTTATACGACAATCCTTCCACCACACGCAGCGTGAACACCTCACGTTGCGTTGCCGAGAGCCGCGCGACGGCATCACGCAACCGCGCGGCCGACTCGTTTGCGACCACGCCATCGAGCACATCGTCCGCGGCCACCAGCTCCGCGTGCACATTCTCCAACGGAACGTGCCGCCGCATGCGATGGGCCGATCGTCGCTGGTCCAGCACGAGACGACGCGCGATCGTGAACAGCCATGCCCGCAATGACGACTCGCCACGAAACGCGTCGAGCGAGCCGAACGCCTTCACGAACGTGTCCTGCACGATCTCTTCCGGTGCATCTGCGACGCCGAGGCTCGCGACGAAACGCGCCAGTGATGGCGCATGGCGTTCCACCAGCGCCGAGGCGGCACGCTGGTCACCGCCATTCCATCGGGCAATCAGCGCGCGGTCGATCGCTGCGTCGTCGCCGGCTCGCATCAGGTCTGTCATCTTGGTCTGATAGGCAGACGGCGGGTCCGGGGGCGATGTTAAGGGCGTGCTCGACTGACCTGCCTCCTTATTCCGCCTCGAGGCGCCTGCATGCCTGCCCAGTGCAACACCCGGCCAAGCCTCATCGCGCATCGCGGCATGCCGCGCAGACACCGCGAGAATACCCTGCCCGGCTTCCTCGCCGCCACCGCCGCCGGTGCCGACGGGTGGGAACTGGACGTGCACATGACTCGCGACGGGGTGGTCGTGGTGCACCACGACCCCGTGCTTCCTGCCGCGGCGGGCGCGCTGGCCGGTGCTGCGATCGCTGATCGTGACTGGTGCGACCTGACCGACGTGTCCGTGGGGGCGGCGGGTGAGCGCATGCCGTCGCTGGATGAGGTGCTGCGCAGTGCGGCGCCGACGATCCGGGTGCATGTGGAGGTGAAGGCACGTGGCATCGAGTCGGCGGTGCTCCACTGCCTGGCGCGGCACCCTGGCGTCCTGACCGCCGTCCACAGCTTCGATCATCGGGTCGCGAGGCGAATCCACGACGCGAATCCGCAGGTGCCGGTCGGCATCCTCGTGGACTCGTACCTGCTGGACGCGCCACACGCGCTGCGTGGCGCGGGTGCGCGGGATTACTGGCCACATCGCGAAATGGTCGACGAGGCGCTGGTCACGAGCATTCACGACGCCGGCGGTCGCGTGATCGTGTGGACAGTGAACGATACGACGCAGGCGGCCGCACTGGCGCGGATCGGTGTGGATGCATTGTGCAGCGACGTGGTCGACGAGCTGCGGACGTCACTGGAGCACTGAGGGAAACGCAACCGCACCGGTCGATGGCGGCGAGGCGCTCCATCGCGCACATTCGCGTGGCAGGTCTTTCTCGGAGTCCACCCTCTGGAGGTCGAGCACGTGCGACACATCGTTGTACTTCTGTGCGTGGCGGGATCCGCGCTGCAGGCGCAGGAAACCAGTTCGACTGCCACACCCGTGAAACCGATGGCACTGCCTGGCACGGGTGCCGTCGCGCTCCCGAATGCCAATCCGTTTCCCAGCACGTACCGCGCGCCTGCGTCGCGTGCAACCTTGATCACGAACGCGACCATCCTCACGGCCGCCGGTCCGCAGATCGACCGCGGCTTCATTTTGCTGCGCGACGGCAGGATCGTGAGCCTCGGCAACGGCACGCCACCGGCCGCGGGTGACGCGGAGGTGATCGACGCGAATGGTCGCTACGTGACGCCGGGCTTGATCGACACGCACTCGCACCTTGGCGTGTACGCCGCGCCGGGTGGCGAGGCGCTCAGCGACGGCAACGAGGCCACCGCGCCGACCACCGCGCGCGTGTGGGCCGAGCACAGTGTCTGGCCGCAGGATCCGCAGTTCCCGCGCGTGCTGGCTGGCGGCGTCACGGCGCTGCAAGTGCTTCCTGGCTCCGCGAACCTGATTGGCGGGCGCAGCGTGGTGTTGAAGGTCGTACCCAGCGTCAGTGTGCAGGGCATGAAGTTTCCCGGCGCGAAGTACGGCGTGAAGATGGCGTGCGGCGAGAATCCCAAGCGAGTCTACGCCAGTCGCGGTCCGTCGACGCGCATGGGCAACGTGGCCGGCTATCGCGCCGCATGGATCGCCGCCGAGACATACCGGCGTCGCTGGGACAAGTGGCTCGGCGACAAGTCGGGCGATCCGCCGCAGCGTGACCTCGAGCAGGAGACGATGGCCGAAGTGCTGCGCGGCAACATCATCGTGCACAATCATTGCTATCGTGCCGACGAGATGATGCAGATGATCGACATCGCACGCGAGTTCGGCTACCGCATCCGCTCGTTCCATCACGGAGTGGAAGCGTACAAGCTGGCTGACGTCATGGCGCGCGACAGCATCTCCGGCTCGCTCTGGAGCGACTGGGGCGGCTTCAAGATGGAAGCGATCGACGGCATCCGTGCGAACATCGCACTGGTGCACAATGCCGGTGCGCGCGCGATCGTGCACAGTGACGATCCCAGTGGCGCGCAGCGACTGAACCAGGATGCGGCGAAGGCGCGCGCTGCCGGCGCTGCGATCGGCATCGACGTGGATGACGCCACGCTGATCCGGTGGATCACGTTGAACGCGGCTTGGGCGCTTGACCTGCACGATCGCATCGGGTCGCTGGAGCCGGGCAAGAATGCCGACGTCGTGCTCTGGTCGTCAAACCCGTTCAGCGTCTATGCCCGTGCAGACCGCGTGTGGATCGACGGCGCATCGCGCTTCGACCGCATGGACCCGAAGCAACTCTGGCGCACCGACTTCGAGCTTGGCTGGGTGCCACTGCCATCCACCTCCACGCAAGGACGTCGCTGATGCGCACCACAGGCAGGATCGTCGCGACCACGCTCGCGCTGGCGCTCACCGGAGTCGCGCAGGCACAGGACATCGTGGCCATCACCGGCGGGACGATCTATCCGGTCAGTGGCCCGCGCATCGAGAACGCGACGATCGTACTCACCAACGGCGTGATCACCGCGATGGGTGCGAGTGTGGCTGTGCCGGCCGGCGCGCGTCGTGTCGACGCCACGGGGAAGTGGATCACCCCGGGCCTCGTGGCTGCATCCTCCACGTTGGGTGTCGTGGAAGTAGGCGCGGTGGCGGACACGCGCGACTCGCGCGCACGTGGCAAGGACAACATCGCGGCCGCGTTCCGCGTCTGGGATGCCTTCAACCCGCAGGCGGTCTCGCTGCCGGTGGCACGACAGGATGGCGGCATCACCACCGTTGGCGTGATGCCGAGCGGTGGCCTGATCGCGGGCCTCGGTGCGGTATTCGAGCTGCGCGAGGGCGCGTCCGCCGAGAGCATGCTGCGCAAGGCGCCGGTGGCGATGATCGCGACGCTCGATGCGTCGTCGGCCGCAGGGTCCGCGTCGCGTGCCGAAGCACTCGGGCGCCTGCGCACGCTGCTGCGTGACTCGCGCGAGTTCACCCTGGCTCGCGCGCGGTATGACGCCGGCAGCATGCGCGAACTGAGTGCGAGTCGCGCCGACCTGGACGCGATGCAGCTCGTGCTGAAGGGCACGATTCCGCTGGTCGTCGCAGCCGATCGCGCGAGTGAAATCCTGAATGCCATCAGCATCGGCAGGGAGTTCGGGATTCGCGTGGTGATCAGCAGCGGCGCCGAGGCATGGAGCGTCGCACCGCAGCTGGCTGCCGCGAAAATCCCGGTGCTCACCGGCGCGATGAACAACATTCCGGAATCGTTCAATGCCCTCGGACAACGCCAGGAAAACCTTGCCCTGCTGCGGGCAGCGGGCGTACAGGTCGCGATCGTCGGCAATGGTGCCGGCGGTGAGGACAACTTCAACGTCCGTAACCTGCGGTACGAAGCGGGCAACGCCGTGGCGTACGGGATGTCGTGGGACGACGCACTCCGCGCGATCACGCTCACCCCGGCCGAGATCCTCGGCGTGAGCGACAAGGTCGGCTCGCTTTCGATCGGCAAGAGCGCGAACCTCGTGATCTGGAGCGGCGATCCGTTTGAGTATGCCACCATTCCCGAGCGTGTCTTCGTGGCCGGCAAGGACACGCGCATCATGACGCGCCAGGACCAGCTCACGGCGCGCTACCGCACGTTGCCGGTGAAATACTGAGGCTCCGGCGGCAGGTCGTACAGGTATGCTGGCTGGAGAGCGATGTGCGTTGACGCGAACGAGGGGCTGGCAGGTGATGCCAGCCCCTCGTTCGTCGTCTCAAGGGTCACGCCGTCGTGGTACGTCTCGCACGATCAGCGCGCCACGCCGATGTCCATGCCGACGTACCAGTTCCGCAGTGGCGACGGCTCCAGAACGCGACCGAAGGCGCCATTCACGGTCACGGCGCCGATGTATGCGTTGTTCTGGGCATTCAGCACGCCGACGAACGGTTCGAATCGATAGCCGTTCCGCATGCCTGACCACGATGCGCGAACATTCGTGACGCCCGTGCCCCATCCGGGCACGCGGATCGTGTTCAGATCATCCGCGAACAGTGCGCTGGTCCAGGTCTGGTCTGCATCCAGCGTGAAGCCGCGCAGGGATCCGGAGCGCAGCCCGACGCGCAGTTGCTGCGGCGGCACGCCTGGCAGCTGCTTGCCATCGAGCGTATCGACGCGCGTGCCGTTGGTCTGGCGGTAATCGGCAAAAGTGAGATTTGACCAGGTGTACGCCGCGTTCACCGAGGCGACGCGCGCGAGGCGGATGCTGCCGCCGGCCTCGATGCCGGCGTTGCGCGTACGTCCCGCGTTCTCGAAGAATGCCGTGCCATCGAGCACGCGCGACTGCACGATCGCGTTGCGCACATTGGCACGATACGCGGCCACGTTCCAGCTTGCGAGCGTGGAGACGGCACCGCGCGCGCCGATCTCGGTGCTCAACGTGCGCTGTGGACCAAGGTCGGGATTGAAGCCGCCTTGACGGTCAGGCCGGACCTGCAGCTCCGTCGTGGTCGGTGTCTCGAAGCTGGTGGAGATGTTCGCATACGGTGCGAACAGCGTCCATCCGGTCACGGTGAGTCCGGCATGTCCGCTGACGGCCGACAGTGGACGCGACCCGCTGTTGTCGCCCTTGTTCACGCCGCCATCGCCCGTGAAGTAGTCGCGGACGGCGAACGTCAGGCGATCATAGCGACCGCCGGCACTCAGGAGGATGCGCGAGGTCGGCGTCCACTGAGCTTGCACGAACGGTGCGATGGTGCCCACCGTCTCGAACTGATTCAGAATGATGCTGTCTGTGCGCGCCGTCGGCCGACCGGCGGTGGAGCGCTGGTTGATGCGGAGATCGCGCATCTGCTGCAGGTCGAATCCACCGGCGATGGTCGGCGCGCGCGGCGTCTCGCCGAGGGTGTAGCGCGCGCTGAGCCGCGTACCGTAGAAGGTGCGCTCGAGCGTGGAGTAGATGCCGCGGGTGGGCGAAACGGGACCCGGCGGCGCCGTCGAGAGTGCGTTGCGCACCCCGCGCGTGCTGATCCATGTCGTCGCGACGTACTCCGCGCGTTGCGCTTCCGATCCGTGATGATACGAGATGCTGAACTGGTCCTGCTTGACGCGCCGGTCCGAACCACGACGGATGTTCGCCGCACTCGCCGAGTCGCGCCTGATGGCATACTCCGCAAACGTCAGCGCACCGGGATTGAATGCATTCGGCACCTCGGCCACCTGCGCGCGCACCTCGATTCGGCTGTCCGCGCCGAGCGAGTAGTCAAGCGCCGCATTCAGTTGGCGACTCTCCGCCGCACTACGCTGACGGAAGCCATCAGTCGTCATGCGTGACACCGACAGCGAGCCGATGGCCTTGCCGGCGCGACCCACGGTGCGCAGCTGCGTCTTGCGCTGTCCGTACGAGCCGGCGAGCACACGAACGCTTTGCGCAAACGGTGTCGGTGCGCGCAGGTCGTTGGAGAATGACAGCACGCCGGCCGAACCGTTGCCGTACAGCGATGCGGTGCTGCCGCGGAGCACCTCGACACGATCAATGTTGCCCAGTTCGACGTTCGTCAGTTGCGACTGCCCGTCAGGCAGCGTCTGCGGCACGCCGTCAAGGAAGACCTTCACACCGCGCAATCCAAAGTTGGCGCGTGCACCTGCGCCACGGATCGAGATGCGGGAGTCGGTCGCGAAGTTGTAGCGGCTGGCCACGAACACGCCGGGCACCGAGCCCAGCGCCTCGTCGAGGTTGACCGTTGGCTGACCGCGGCGAAGCTCACGCGTGCCGACGACACCGACGGCCCACGGCACCTTATCCAGCGAGCGCCGGTCGGCCATGACACGCACGGTGACGGTGGTCAGCGGCTGGATACGCATCGAGTCGACGCGCATTGAGTCACGTGGCGCGGAACGCTGAGCGATGACGACGGAGGGCAGCGACACGAGCGCGAACGCAAGTGACGCGGAGCTGCAAATACGAATACGAATCACGTTTCCGGGACGACGGGTGACAGGAAATGCGCCGCGCAGTGCGACGCAGGCCGAGACGCTTCAGCGCGGCGTGGCCGCCACCGTCTGGGCAAACGCAGGGCGTACACGATGTGCTGACGCCTGTTCGAACGCATAGCCCGCGCGAAAGAGCTGTGCTTCACTCCACGCGGCCCCGAAGAACGAGATGCCGATCGGGAGGCCGGCGACGCGGCCCGCCGGCACCGTGAGGTGCGGATATCCCGCCACCGCGGGCGCCGTCGAGACGCCGCCACCGAAATGATCGCCCGTCACCAGGTCGATGGTCCATGCCGGTCCACCGGTGGGACCGATCAGCAGGTCGCATCGCGTGCGCTTGATCACCGCATCGATACCCTCGCGGCGCGACAGTCGCACGCACTTCTCGCGGGCACGCTTGTAGGCAGCACTGCTCAGCGCACCGCGCTTCTGCGCCTGCGTGAACGTTTCCTGCCCAAACCACTGCAGCTCGCGATCGTCGTTCTTCTCGTTCCAGAGAATGAGCTCGGCCAGCGAATGCACCGGGATCGACGCCGGCAGGTTGGACAGGTATGCGTTGACGCCCGACTTGAACTCGTGCAGCAGCACTTCCAGCTCCTCAGTGCCGTACTTGTCGGCGTTCGGCACGTTTGCATTCTCGACGATGACGGCGCCTCTGTCACGCATCAAACGAATGGCATCCTCCATCAGCGCGTCGACACGCGAGTCGAAGCCGAAGTAGTTCCGTGCCACACCGATGCGCAGGCCGCGGAGGCCGTCGACGTCGAGCGTGCGCGTGAAGTCAGTCGTGATCGATGCAGGCACATTCCTCGTCGCCGCGTCCAGCGTGTCGCGACCCACCATGCCGTTGAGCAGCAGCGCCGCGTCGCGTACGGTGCGCGCCATGGGGCCCGCCGTGTCCTGACTGGCGGAAATCGGAATGATGCCGGATCGGCTCACGAGTCCCACGGTCGGCTTCAGGCCCACGATACCATTGAGCGACGACGGGCAGACCACTGAACCGTCGGTCTCGGTGCCCACGGCAACCATGCAGAAATCCGCCGCAACGGCGGCACCGCTCCCTGACGATGATCCGCATGGTGAACGATCCAGGACATGCGGGTTCTTCGTCTGTCCGCCGCGGCCGCTCCACCCGCTGCTGGAGCGTGTGGATCGGAAGTTCGCCCACTCGCTGAGGTTCGTCTTGCCAAGGACGACGACGCCCGCAGCACGCAGACGCTGTACGACGCCCGCATCGCGCCGCGCGCGGTGCTCGGCGAGTGCCAGTGATCCCGCACTGGTGCTCATGCGGTCGGCGGTGTCGATGTTGTCCTTCAGCAGCACCGGCATGCCGTGGAGCGGGCCCATGGCACGACCAACGCGGCGTTCAGCATCCGCGGCATCGGCGCGTGCGAGCGCATCCGGGTTGACCTCGATGACGCTGTTGACGCGCGGGCCGTCAGCGTCGAGCGTGCGAATGCGCATGAGGTAGTGCTCGGTCAAAGCGCGCGAGGTAAGCCGTCCCGCGGCAAACTCGACCTGCGCCGCGGTCAAGGTCAGGTCGTCGAGTGGACTAGCCGGCAGCGAGAACGACTGCAGCGGCAGCGCGCCCTGCTCACTCCGTGGCCAAAGGCTGCGGAGCGGTGCTGCGGCCGTGAGGGCGACTCCAGCGGCAAGGAAATCTCGGCGTTCCATGCGATGCATCCGATGTGGGAGTGTAGCCTGCACCAGCCAGCGCGATCAGCCTTCGCCGACAGTGTGCGCCGCGGAGCACGTCAGTGCCAGTGGGATGCAGCGTTTTCCAACGCTGCACGCCGCAACGCAAAACGCCCCCGCATTGCGGAGGCGTCCGGCAAACCAACGCGCGTTCAATCAGCAGCGATGGCTTCGACTTCCATGGGCAACGGCGTCACGCTGACCTTGATGCGACGCTTGTCCTTCGGCGAGAACTGCACCGTGCCGTCGATCAGCGCGAAGATCGTATAGTCGCGACCAAGGCCGACATTCAGGCCCGGATGCACCTTGGTACCGCACTGGCGGATGATGATGTTGCCGGCACGCACGAACTCGCCACCGAACTTCTTCACGCCGCGGTACTGCGGGTTCGAATCGCGACCGTTGCGAGATGAACCTACGCCCTTTTTATGTGCCATTTGAGTCTCAGCCCAGCGTGATGTCAGTGATCCGGACTTCAGTGAAGCCCTGACGATGGCCCTGCTTTCTGGCGTAGTTCTTACGACGCTTGAACTTGAAGACGATGATCTTCTCGCCGCGACCGTGCTTCACGATCTGGGCATTGACCTTCGCGCCAGAAAGCGTCGGCACGCCGGTCTTGACGGAGGTCCCGTCAGAACCGAGCAGGACTTCGTTGAATTCGACGGCAGCACCGGCATCGCCCAGCAGGGTCGGGATGCGGTAGGTCTGGCCAGCACTCACGCGGAACTGCTTGCCGCCGGTGCGAATGATCGCGTAGCTCATAGGTGTACGACGTGTAAGGGTAATTAGCCCACGAAGTTAGGTGACCGGAGCCGAGGTGTCAACGGTCGAGCGGCACTGGCCTGCGGAATCCGGCGTCTGACCGGGAGCGGCGGCCGCTGGACTGACTCAGGCGAGGGCGTACTGCGCTGTCACATCCCGCTGGGCGCCCTTGACCACCAACTTGTACTCATCCGGCCGCAGCAGCGGATCGTCTCGCAGCTCGAGCGGAAACGACACCACCTTCTCCAGCCTCGACAGGATGTCGGGCTCCTGCTCGAGCACGTACATCGCGACGTCCGGGTGCAGCTTGACCACCATTGGATCACGTCGGCCCTCGACGCCGATCCGCTTCACCGACCGCTCCACCCGCCGGACGATCGTTTCGGGCGTGAAGATACGGCCCGTGCCATTACAGGTCGGGCATGGCTCCGTGGTTGCCTGAAGATGGCTGGCGCGGACACGCTGGCGCGTCATCTCAATCAAGCCGAGCTCGCTGACCTGGAACGCCTTCGTGCGCGCACGGTCGCGGCCCAGATGCGTGCGGAGCTCCTGCAGCACCCGATCGCGATTCGCCCGCGTCTCCATGTCGATGAAGTCGCAGACGATGATACCGCCCATGTCACGAAGACGGAGCTGGCGCGCGACCTCTCGCGCCGCCTCCATGTTCGTCTTCATGATGGTCTTCTCGGGATCCTTCTTGCCGGTGTAGCGGCCCGAGTTGATATCGATTGAGACGAGCGCCTCGGTCGGCTCGATGATCAGGTAGCCGCCCGACGGCAGGTCGCAGCGACGCTTGAAGATGTCGCGAATCTCGGACTCGACATCGTGCTTGTCGAAGAGTGGCTGCGCTTCTTCGTACAGATGCACGCGATCCACGAGCTCCGGCCCGACGCCCTTCAGATACTCGACGATCTCGTTGTACAGCTGCCGGCTGTCCACGACCAGCTTGTCGACCTTGGCGCTGAAGAGGTCGCGGATGATCCCGCGTGCCAGGTTCGTCTCCCGATGCACCAGCGCCGGCGCGCGCATGAACTGCCGCTTCCGGTTGATACGCTTCCAGTTGTTGATCAGGCCGGTCAGCTCACGTTCGAACGTCTCGGCCGTGACGTCCTCGCCCACGGTGCGCACGATCACGCCACCGGCATCCTTCGGGAGGAACGCGTTGACCTGCTCCTTCAGACGCTGGCGCTCCGCACGCTCGCCGATCTTGCGGCTGACGCCGACGCGCGAGGCGAAGGGCATGTAGACCAGAAACCGCCCCGCCATGGACACCTGGGCCGTGACGCGCGGGCCCTTGGTGGAGATCGGCTCTTTGCTGACCTGCACCAGAATCGTGTCGCCGCGCTTCAGGACATCCTGGATCTGCGGCGCTTCCTTCTTCGGCGCCCGACCGTTGGTCGGAGTGTCGCTGCCACGCGATGCGGCGTCCTGCGACGCCTCGGCAGCGTCATCGCCCTCGTTCTCGTCGTCATCATCGTCGTCATCATCGTCGGTCTCGTACACGAGATCGGAGGCGTGAAGGAACGCACTCTTCTCGGTGCCGATGTCGACGAATGCTGCCTGCAGGCCCGGCTGAACCGCCTCGACGCGGCCGAGGTAGATGTCGCCGATCATCCGGCGCGCTTCGGGGCGCTCGACGAGCAGCTCGACCAGCTGGTCGTCTTCGATGATGGCTACGCGCACTTCCCGTGCGGCAGCATTGATCAGGATGTCACGCTTCATGCACGCCTCGCGATTTGCGTGAGGCGACCCCTACACACGCAGCCCGTGGGCTGAACAACGTGGAGGATCGACGCGCGGATGCGCACCGATCACCAGCGGCTGCCGCACTGCACGCCTCACCCGGTCCAATCAGTCTTGCCCGCCCGCATGCAATGCGGCGACGCGAGTTCCACTGCGACCGGTGGCCATGCGCGATGGCCCGTGAAACGAGTACGGCCCACTCTGCCCGACGCCGCAACTCCAGCGCCGATCGCAGACCGGGGACCAACGCACCGTCGCAGGGGTCGCTCCGCAACGGCGATGCACGCAACGCACTCAGGCGCGTCGCTGACTCCGCGAAGCCTATCGCGGCGTCACACCGGATGGCACCCCATGCATCAGCAAAAAGCACTCTCCGCGATTGGAGAGGGCTCACGCGTGCGTCAGCGGAATGGACTGAACAGCAACCAGAGCAACACGACGACGGAGCCGAGTCCCGCCTGCCATTCATTGTGTCGCATGTACAAGGCGAAGCTGAATCCGCCGCTGCGATCGGCGCCCGCCGGACCGGACCACGCCGTCAGGCGCGGCAGGAATGCCGGCACGTTCGCCTCGTACTCGGCGTACGCGGCACCGTAGCTGCCACGCAGATAATCGCGCTCCCGCTGGATCGTTGGACCGTACACGGCGATCCAGAATACCACGACGAGAATCACCGCGATCCAGTGAGCTGCGAGGGCAAACCCGAGCGCGATGAAGAAGCTGCCCAGGTACAACGGGTTTCGCGTGTGCGCGTACGGACCGGTGGTCGTGAGGTTCCGGTTCTTCACGATGTGCCCGGTGGACCAGGCGCGAATGAGCACACCGAGGGCGGCGATGAGGCCTCCGATCAACAAGCGATCGGGTGTCGTGTATCGAGGTGCGAGCCACAGGAACGCCGCGCCGAACAGGAAGCCGAGCGGCACCCGCAGGCGTTGCGTCAATGACTGCGAACCGTCGATCACCCAGTGATCTCCTTCACCAGATGACGCGCGATGACGAGGCGCTGGATTTCAGATGTGCCTTCGCCGATCTCGCAGATCTTGGCGTCGCGCATGTAGCGCTCGACAGGGTAGTCGCGCGTGTAGCCGTAGCCGCCGTGAATCTGGATGGCCTTGATGGTGGCGCGCATTGCGAGTTCAGAGCAGAACAGCTTGGCCATCGCCGCTTCCTTGCCGTACGGCTTGCCCTGCTGCGCGAGCATCGCCGCGTGATACGTGAGGTGCTTGCCAGCCTCGATTTCGGTGGCCATGTCGGACAGCTGGAACGACACGCCCTGGAAGTTCACGATGGACTGGCCGAACTGCTTCCGCTCGATGGAATAGGTGCGTGCTGCCTCGAATGCGCCCTCGGCGATGCCGAGTGACAGCGCAGCGATGCCGATGCGTCCTGCATCGAGCGTCTTCATGAAGTTGATGAAGCCCATGCCCTCGGCGCCGAGCAGGTTCTCTTCGGGCACTTCCACATTCTCGAAGATCAGTTCACGCGTGTCGCTCGCACGCCATCCGAGCTTGTCCTCCTTCTTGCCCGAGCGGAAACCGGGCATGGCCACAATCGACTCGTCGTGTCCGATGCCGACGGCGCGAGCTGCATCCAGATCGCAGGTGTCCTTCGTGAGGATGAACGAGCTGATGCCCTTCGTGCCGGCCGATGGATCGGTGACTGCCGTGACGATGAACACCTCGCCGACGCCTGCATGCGTGATGAAGCGCTTGGAGCCGTTCAGGACGTAATGGCTGCCCTGCTTCACGGCGGTCGTCTGCGTGCCGCCGGCATCACTGCCCGCGTTCGGCTCGGTCAGCCCGAAGCCGCCAAGCACCTTGCCTGCGGCGAGCATCGGCACGTATCGCTGCTTCTGCGCATCGCTGCCGAAGTAGACGATCGGCGAGGTGCCCAGCGTCGTGTGTGCCGAGATCGTGATCGAGTGGCTGGCGCAAACCTTGGCCAATTCATGGATGGAAATGATGAAAGCCATCGAATCGAAGCCGGTGCCGCCGAGATCCTCGGACCATGGAATACCGAAGAGTCCCAATTCAGCCATCTTCGCGACGTTTTCCCACGGAAAGGTGGAGTCGGCGTCGTGTTGTGCGGCAACGGGACGGACATGGTCGTTCGCGAAGGCGCGGACCATTTCGCGCACCTGCAGGTGCTGCTCATTGAAGTACAGCGAGTCGTCCATTGGATATCAGTTGGGGGCAGCCACATGCGGGCGCCCGTAGAGTGGGAAACGTAGTGGTCGACGTCGCGCCGAGCAGCGCTTGCCGACGGCGGCAAAGCCTGTGGCGCCGCGCGGTGTTCCCTGCCCGCACACATCACCTCGATCAGCGCCCGTGAGAACGGATGACGTCGAGGAACGGCGCGGCGTAGCGCTCCAGCTTCACCGGGCCGACCCCGGGCACTCCAGCCATTGCCGTGGCGGTGAGCGGGCGCTGCGAGGCGAAGCCAGCCAGCGTCGCGTCTGGAAACACGACATACGCCGGCCCCTGCTGTCGTGCGGCCAACGCCGCACGACAGGCCTTGAGGGCCAGAAACAGCTCCGTGTCGGCCTCGGTGACCGTGCCGCCCTTTTCCTTCGATTTCCGCTGCGTGTCACGACGTGCATTCGGGTCACGTGATGCCCGGGTGCGTCCCGTCTCGCCCGACCAGACGCTGCGAACCGCTGGCGCGCTCCGCGTTTCGCCGAGGCAATTATCGCACGCACCGCATTCCGCACGCGCCGCCGGATCGCCGAACCAGAGCAACAGGGCCTGACGCCTGCAGGTGGAGGCGTAAGCGTAGCGCTGCATTGCCTCGAGCTTGTCGAACTCACGCTGTCGGCGACGGTCGATGGCGCGCCAGTCGATGGTGGTTCGGTCCAGCGACATCGCGGGATCGACGAGCCGCAGCCCACCACCGACGCGTTCAACCTGCACGAACTGGCGCGCTTGGAGCGACTCCAGCATGGGGAAGCTGCCCGAGAAGCCGCCGAAGCCTGGCGGCAGTCCATCGAGGTCGATGATCGCGCCGCGGGCAAGCTGGCTTTTCGCCACACGCCAACAGGCGCGCAGCAGCTCGCGCTCCATCTCCGAGTCCGCGCCGCCAAGTTCGTCCTTGATGCGTTCGGGCGTCGCAAGGAGCCGCACCGACACCAGTCCCGCCGACTCCGGATCCCATCGCAGCACGCTGGCATCGGCCAGCACGCGCAGCGCCGACTCCACCGCCTTCGACGACACCTTGCCGCCGATGCCGCCGGCTAATTCATCGGCTGTAGCCGCGACCACGCCACCGCGATCTGCCTCGCGCTGGCAGCGACGATGCACCTGCTCGATCAGCGCACGATCCGGCAGCGCCGACTTGATGAAGAACTCGTGCGTGAACCGATCGGGAAATGCGTGCAACAGGTAGCAGTTGCTGTGCAGGCCATCGCGACCTGCACGTCCTGCCTCCTGATAGTACGCCTCCAGCGTACCCGGCATCGTGTAGTGAACCACGAGTCGCACGTTCGACTTGTCCACGCCCATGCCGAAGCTGTTCGTGGCGACGATGACACGCGTGCGCTCGGACATGAAGTAGTCCTGCACGCGCCGACGCCGCTCGTCATCGAGGCCGGCGTGGTACGCACTGGCCGGAATGCCCTGATCGTCGAGATACTGCGCGAGGCGCTCGACGGTCTTGCGCGTCGATGCGTACACGATGCCCGTGCCATCCTCCAGCGTCCGCAGCAGGTCCACGACGACTGCGTCCTTCTCGCGGTCGCCCTTCGCGGCAATCACGCCGTACGACAGGTTCGGACGATCGAATCCCGTGACGATGATCTCGGGGTCCTTCAGGTCCAGAATGCGCGCGATGTCCTCTCGCACCACAGGCGTCGCCGTGGCGGTGAGCGCGATCGTGGGCGGATTGCCCAGCCGTTGACGCACTTCGCCGACGCGTCGATAACTGGGGCGGAAGTCGTGGCCCCACTCGCTGATGCAGTGCGCCTCGTCGACAGCGAGCATCGCAATACCGATTGCCTTCAGCCGCTCCGCTGTGGCACCGACATCGAATCGCTCCGGCGCGACGTACAGCATCTTGATGTCGCCGCGCTGCGCCCGCATCATGCGGTCACTCACCTCGGCGCTGCTCAACGTGCTGTTGATGAACGCCGCGGGAATACCGCGGCGTTCGAGCGCGTCGACCTGGTCCTTCATGAGCGAGATCAGCGGCGAGATGACCACCGTGAGCCCGCGCGAGATCAGCGCCGGCACCTGGTAGCAGAGCGACTTGCCGCCGCCGGTCGGGAGCACGACGAGCGTATCGCGGCCAGCGATGATGCTCTGAATCGCGCGTTCCTGCCCGGGACGGAACGCGCCATAGCCGAACCGCGCCTGCAGCACGGCGCGGGCATCATCAATCGTGGGAGCACTCAGCATTCGGCTGGACGACGGAGGTGAGCGCGCGCCTGAGCGACGCGCGTGTCGTCCAGCATTGCAACGTGGGTCAGCACTGCGTCACGGAACCTGCGTGCCAATGGCTCGCAGCACTCAGACGATGAAACCGGCCTTGGTGGCCTGCTGCGATTCCCACGCGGTGCGCAGGCGGGTGCGACGGCGCTCCAGCTCAGCCTCGGCGTCGGGAATGGCCATCACGACCGTCTCGATGTGCGCGAGCGCGTGCGGGCCGGTGCGCGCGCGAATCTCGGCGAGGAAGGGCTGCAGCTTGGCGAACGTGCCGACGATTTCGCCATGCGCGGCCATGAATGCGGCATGATCGATTGCGCCCTGCACGACCAGCGAGGCCGCCATGTCCCAGTAGCCCACGACCATGCGCACCCACGAATGCTTCTCCGTCGCCATCAGCGCGAAGTACTCGTCGGCCGCCTTCGGATGGAATTCCATGATGAACCAGTCACGGGCTTTGCGCAGCAAGGGCTCGCGACGCATGTCGAACAATTGCAGGTTCAGCTGGGCGGATTCGAAGGCAGTCGACATGTGGGACACTGGGTGGAAGCGACGTTCAGACGGCACGAGCAAAATGCCCGCGCGTGAATGACTGGCCGTACAACAGGCGAACACGATCCGTACCGACACGTTGACCACTCGCGAGCTCGTCGAGCATGGCGCGATACCCTGCGACGACATGGGCGACCGGATCGCCCTGCACGTTGAACAGGAGACGATAATGACGCACGCCGCCGCGCCAGAGCCGCGGCAGGTACTCCCCTGCCTCGATCGGTCGCGAATGCAGCAGGCGGTTGCGACAGGCGCTGTCCGTCGCGACCGGAAATGTGTAGCCGGCCGGATCGGTGATGGAAATGTTCGGATGCTTCTGCACACAGAGATCGCGGCAGGTCGCGACCGCGCGGTCGAAGGCCGCCGACAGCACGCAATGCTCGATGGTCATGCCTTCCGGCCGGCCGAAGATCACCGCATCGAAGCGTGAGCCGGCCCACGGCGCACTCACGGCCAGCATCTCCTCGACGGTGTGTTCGACGGACAGCGTGAGGCGATGGGCGCCCAGCGCGAAACACTCGGCGGCCGTGTGCTGGTTGAACACGTTCAATGCATAGTCGCCCGTCACATCGCGGCCTTCTGCGGCAAGCTCCGCGAGCAGGCCGAGGTGGCCGGTCTGGATTGGTGTCATCAGCGCGAGCCACTTGCTCACGGCCTTCCGATCCTCGGGCCGCACGATGGTCGGCGTGCGCAGCCGCAGCGTCACGCCCATCGTCGCGAGTTCAGCCTGCAGCGCGCGCACTTTCATGAGCGAAGGTGCCGGGTGGCGCAGGAACGGATCGAACACGATCTCCGTCGCGCCTGCCGACGCGGCCGCGAGCGCATCGTCGACGGTGTACACCTCGGCGATCAGTGCCGACGTGACGTCGGTGGCCATCACGACCGGCGAAGCGATGGCGGCCGTGATCGTGGCCGCACGCTCGGTCAGGCGCGTCTGCTCGGCCCAGTCGCGTCGGACCATGAGCTGGTCCACGACATCCTGACGCAAGCGGTTGATGGCACTCACAGGCAAAAACATTCCGTCGGCGAGCCCGCCAAGGTCCATTGCGCCGAGCACGAACGGCGTCTCGCCGAGCCGGCCAAGCTGTTCGCGCAGCATCGTGTCGTCCAGCGCGCGCTTGCTGGCCGGCGCCAGGGCCGCTTCGCTGCGCGCGCTGGCCTCGTCGTCACCGCACTGCGCCACGACCTTCAGCGGGCCGCCAGCGCTGCCGAAGAGTCGCAGGTCGAGACGGTGCTTCCGTTTCTGCATCGTGAGCGGCAACGCGGCAAAGCTCTCACGCGCGGTCTGCAGCAGCGCTGCGTGCGACGAACGCACGACGCTCCAGCCAACGGGAATGCGCTGCCGTGCGTGAATCACCTGGCGGAACCTGCCATCACGCTCGGACACCGTGCGCACGGCACCGACACTGAAGCCGACCGCCTGCGTACCGCCAAGTTCCGGTGGCTCGAAGCCGATGCCGTCGCCGACCTGGATCGCATGCGTGACCTCCACCGTGACTTCTGTCGCGGTGCTTTCGCGCACATGGCCGATGGTCATGCCGTGATTGTCCGGCTGCGCGCGCGTGATGTAGTCGCGACCCGCGCGTCCACCATACATGCCGCCGGTGTTGCCGCGGCTGTAGATCTGCACCAGCGGCTCCGTCGCGGTGATCGATGGCGGGGTGCGATCGCCCATCGACAGACGCGTGAGGAAGCTGCGATAGCCCTGCGTGACCGTCGCGACATACTCAGGCTTCTTCTTGCGCCCTTCGATCTTGAGGCACCCGACACCGGCGTCGGCAATGTCGGCGAGATGATCGTGGGCCGCGAGATCCTTTGCGCTGATCAGGTAACCGCGATCCAGTTCCGCGCCATTCGCCTCGTCGGTGAGCACGTAGTCCTTGCGGCAACTCTGCGCGCACGAGCCACGATTGGCCGATCGCTCGGAGATCATGCCCGACATGTAGCACTGCCCGCTGTACGAGATGCAGAGCGCGCCATGTATGAACGTTTCGAGGCCCAGATCAGGCACCGCGGCATGGATTGCGCGGATGTCGTCAAGTGTGTTCTCGCGGGCCAGCACCACACGCTCGACACCAAGCCGCTGCATGACGAGGGCGCCCGACTCGTCGTGCACCGTCATCTGCGTGGAGCCATGGATCTCGAGCGACGGATAGATGCGCTGGATCAACCTGACCACGCCGACGTCCTGCACGATCGCCGCGTCGATGCCCCGGTCGATGCATTCACCGAGGTACGTCATCGCGTCGACAAGTTCGCCGGGCTTCACGAGGACGTTGAACGTCAGGTAGACGCGTACGCCATGCTGGTGGGCCAGACGACAGGCTGCGTCCAGCTCGTCGAGCGTGAGCTGGGCACCCTCGTCGCGTGCATTGAAGCGCTCGGCGCCCAAGTACACCGCATTGGCACCGTTGGCCACAGCCGCCCGGACCGCGTCGAAGGAGCCGGCGGGGGCAAGAAGTTCAGGAACGGTGCGCGAGGAGCGGGACATTTCCGGAAGATAGCGACCCCGGGCGCCACACGGGCCCCGTCGAAGTCGGAGCCGAGCGCCGATGCCGGATCAGCGGCCCGTCGCGCGCGTCCGGATGAAGCGAAGTACGAGCGCAACGATGAGCGTCCCGATGGCGGCGAGCCGAAAGCTGTCGCTCTCGCGCAGGACGCCGAACAGAAACATGCCTGCGCCGATCAGCGTCAGCGCGATCTGCACCCTGATGATCGTCACGCCGGTCGCGACCGATCCAGAAACTTGCGGACGCCGGCACGGAAGTCGTCGGTCGCGCGCGATTCGACGTTCGTCGTCACACCAAGGCTGATGCCCTGCGTGAAGTCCGCGTCGTCGAGCCGGTAGAGCAGACGCTTGGTCAGCGCGAGTGCGGCCGCCGATGACTTCACCAGCGCCTCGATGCTTTTCGCAACTTCCGCGGGAAAGACCGCGGACGGGATGCAACGGCTGATGAGGCCGATGCGCTCCGCCTCCGCGGCGCCGATGATGCGACCCGTCAGCACCAGGTCGGCCGCGCGCTTCTCTCCAACGGCGCGGCGCAGCATCGTCATCACCATTGCCGGCACAAACCCGATTTTCACCTCGGGATACCCGAATTGCGCGGTGTCTTCCGCGAGCACGATGTCGCATGCCGTGGCCAGGCCCGCACCACCGGCGAGCGCGCGCCCCCGCACGATCGCGACGACGGGCTTCGAGAGGTCGCGCATGATGGTGAACACGCGACCCAGCGCTCGCGCATCCTCCACCTGTACATCGACGCCGTCGTTCAGCGTCGCGTCGAGTGCGGCCAGGTCCGCGCCCGCGCAGAAATCGTCGCCATCACCTTCGACGATGATCACTTTCACATCCGGGGCTGCGTCGAGCGAGCGCAGTGCCGTGGCGAGCTCGATCGCCGTCTGCCGATCGAGCGCGTTCTTCTTCTCCGGACGCGCGAGCGTGATCACGCCCAGCCCGTCGGCGCGCACCATGCGGATGCGCGTGAGGACCGCGGAGAGCGACGAGGGCGTGGGGATGGACATCGCTCAGCCCGCGGCCGGATACACGGGCAGGTGGAGCGATGCAGCCTCGTCGGCGGGCACGTCGAGCACCATGCGCAGCATCGCCGTGGAAACGACCTTGCCCTGCGCGTCGGTCTTCAGCGAGAGCGTGCCGCCACCATCGAGCGCGCCATGCAGCAGGAAGTTCAGCGCATTGAGGTTCGGCAGCTCGAAGCGATCGACGGTGCCGGAAATCAGGTCACCGTAGTGCGCACTCACACGACTCGCAGTGAGCTCGCGCACGAGCAACGGATACCATTCCGGCCGCAGCGCGATCACGCCGCAGTTGGCCATGTCCCCCTTGTCGCCGGACCGGGTGTGCGCGATGTCCAGCAGGCGGACCTTCACGGACGACGTGCTCATGACATCACCTCGACGTGCGTCGTGACGACGCGCTTGTCGATCAGCGCCGGCCAGTACGCGATCACTTCCTCCACCTTGGGGCGGCCACCGGCGAATCCGGTGACGCTGGGCGGACCGTTCAGCACCAGCGGTGCGATCTCACGCGTGAACCGCTCGATGCTCGCGCGGTCCCCTCCTCGCACCCCGACGCGGAACTGCACTTCCGGTGCGTCGCGACCATCGCCTGACAGGTGACCATGTGTCGCGTTCGCACCAACGAATTCCGTCAGCACCTGATCGAAGTGAAGGCCCAGCCGGTCGAGGCGCTCGCGCAGGATGCGGTCGGCCAGTTCCGCCTTCTCCATGGCATCGGGCCACGAATACACGAGCGAACCGACGGCCTTGTAGCCAGCGCGATAGGCGATGGACACCTTGAGGAACGGCGTGGCCGGTCCACCGGTGATGCCATGCACGCGCACACGGTTCTCGCCGTCAGCCGCGACGCGGATCGACGTGAAGTCCGCGACCACATCGGGCGTGATGTAGGAGTGCGGATCGCCCATCTCGTACACCAGCTGCTCGGTCACGCTCGGCACGCTCACGCGACCGCCGGTGCCCGGGTGCTTCGTGATCACGAACGTGCCGTCCGACTGCACCTCGGCAATCGGGTAGCCGACGTTGGCAAGGTCGGGAATGGTGCGCCAGTCGTGCAGGCAGTTGCCGCCCGACGATTGCGCGCCACACTCCAGGATGTGCCCGGCGACGATGCCGGCCGCGAGCTGGTTCCACGAGTCGGCCGCCCACCCGAACTCATGACGCAGCGGTGCCATCGTGAGTGCGGTATCGGTGGAGCGGCCAGTGACCACGATCTGTGCTCCCTGCTGCAGCGCTTCGACAATTGGCGTGGAGCCGATGTAGGCATTCGCCGACAACACGCTGTCACGCACGGTGGACAGCGGTGCGCCTGTCTCCATGTGCTTCAAGGCGTGGCCTGCGGCGAGCAGCTCGTCGATGCGTGGGAGGAGGTCGTCGCCCGTGACGACACCAACCTTCACCGTGCCGCCGTGGCCGGCCTTCGCGATGGCTTTCACCAGCGCCTGGGCGCAGGCAACAGGGTTCACGCCCCCGGCATTCGCAATGACCTTCACGCCGCGATTCACGATGCCTGGCAGCACACTCTCGATCGCGCCGATGAAGTCGCGCGCGTATCCCATCTGCGGATCACGTTCCTTCTGCTTCTGCAGGATGGACATCGTGACCTCCGCCAGATAATCAAGCATGAGATAATCGATCGGGCCGCCCTCGACCTGCTGCCGCGGCGCATCGAGCGAGTCGCCCCAGAAGCCCTGACCGCTGGCTACGCGTACCGTTCGTGTCATCGAATCTCCAGGCATGAGTTGCTCACGCCATTTCCATCGGTTGCGGGGGAAGCACGAAGGCTCCGAGATGTGGCCCCGGGTTGCGACGCACGGCGCGCAGTGCCAGCGCGAGCAGCGGGCGTGTGTCTTCGGGGTAGACGATTGCATCGGCAAAGCCACGAGCCGCGGCGTAGCGTGCATCGAGCTGCTGCTCGTAATCCTCGCGCATCGATGCGATCGATTGCTGCAGTTCGTCGGACGGAGCCGCGCCCACCTTCTTCAGCGCCTCGAGCGTCGGGCCATGTACGGCCGCGATCGCGCTCTCACCTTCCATGACGGCCATGCGTCCCGTGGGCCATGACAGGATCAGGTCCGGATCGAAGCCCTGTGCGGCCATTGCATAGTAGCCGGCGCCAGAGGCGTGGTTCACCGTCAGCACCAGCTTGGGCACACGTGCCGTCGCCATCGCCTCCACCCAGCGGGCACCGGCGCGGATGATGCCCTCGTGCTCCGCCTCGGGTCCGACCATGAAACCCGAGACATCCTGCACGAACAGCAGCGGAATGCCTTGCCGGTCGCAGCGGTCGATGAAGAACGCGACCTTCTCCGCACTCTCGGCGTAGATGATGCCGCCGAAGCGTGGCTTTTCGCCCGGACGACCCTTGATCAGGCCGCGCTGGTTGCTGATGACACCGACGGCAATGCCATCCACGCGTGCATCGGCGCAAATCACTTCCTTCGCGAGGTTCGCCTGAAACTCCATCATCGAGCCCGCGTCCACCACGGCGTCGAGCACGTGATGCATGTCATACGACATGCGATGGTCGCTGGGCAGCACGTCGTACAACGAATCCGGCGCGCGTGAAGGCGCGCACGATGCCACGTCCGCGTTGCGCGCGTCGTGTATACCGCCGGGCAGGCGCAGGATCATGTCGCGCAGCATGCGCAGGCAGTGCGGATCGTCGTCGGCGGTGTAGTGCGCCACGCCGCTGACGGCCGTGTGCGTGCTGGCACCACCCAGTGTCTCGCCGTCGATCACCTGACCCGTCGCACCCTTCACGAGATTGGGACCGCCGAGCCCCATGAACGACGTGCCCGTCACCATGATGATCACATCGCTCAGCGCGGGCAGGTAGGCGCCACCCGCGATGCATGGACCCATGACGGCCGCAAGCTGCGGGATGCGCAGGTAGCGTCGCATCACCGAGTTGTAGTAGAAAATGCGTGCGGCACCGTACTGCCCGGGGAACACGCCGCCCTGGTAGGGCAGGTTCACGCCGGCGCTGTCGACCAGGTACACGATCGGGATCCGGCAGCGCATCGCGAGTTCCTGCGCGCGGAGGATCTTCTTGATCGTCTCGGGCCACCAGGAGCCGGCCTTCACGGTCGCATCGTTCGCGACCACGACCACCTCGCGGCCATGCACGGTGCCAAGTCCGGTGATCACCCCCGCGGCAGGCGCCTGCCCGTCGTACTGATCGTAGGCGACCAGCAGACCCAGTTCGAGAAAGGGCGTGCCGGTGTCGCACAACCCGGCGACACGTTCCCGCGCCGTCAACTTGCCGCGCGCATGTTCCTTTGCGGCACGCTGGGCACCACCCCCTTCACGAATGCGCGCTTCGACCAACCGGACTTCATCGCTGAGCTGCCGCAGCCGGGAGGTCACGTCGGCTGCGACTCCTTTTCCGCGAACCAGGTACGGATGAAGTTCACGAGGTCGGCCGTGCTGGTGCCCGGACCGAAGAGTTGCCCCACGCCCTGCGCTCGCAACGTCGCCATGTCTTCCTTCGGGATGATGCCGCCACCCGTCAGCAGGATGTCGTCGCGCCCCTGCTCCTTGAGCAACGCCAGCACGCGCGGGAAGAGCGTCATGTGTGCACCGCTCAGGATGGAGAGGCCAACAACGTCGACGTCTTCCTGCACGGCGGCCGTGGCGATCATTTCAGGCGTCTGGTGCAGCCCCGTGTAGATCACTTCCATGCCGGCGTCGCGCAGGGCTGCAGCGACGACCTTGGCACCGCGGTCGTGACCATCCAGGCCTGGTTTTGCCACCAGCACGCGTATCGGTCGAGTCATGACAAATGAGGTCGTGGGAACTGAGAACAGACGCGCAAACTTAATTGCGCGTCCGCTTTCGAGTGAGCAACGGCTTCCGCGCGACGAGCATCATCTCCGCCGAGGTACGCCGGAGCGGCCGGTCGTTCAGGCCGTCGTACACCGCGACGACGTCCAGCCCCGCATCGGCACAGAGCTCGGCCAGGCGCGTGGCCGTGTACAGCCGGATCCGGTGCATGCGCTGACCCGAACCAGTGGGACCACGCCAAGTGGTCTGGATCGTGATCTGGCCCGTGCGCGGATCGAACGAGCGCTCGTGAGCGATGGTGGAGCCGTCCTCCGTCGTCCAGCGATCGCGGCCGACCCAGCGTGACACCACGCCGTCGCGGCTCCCTCCGAACCAGATCAGCGTGCCGCCAGGCGCCAGGACGCGTGCGAACTGCTGGATCACGTGCGCATCATCCGTCGCGTCGTCGAAGAAGCCGAAGGAGGTGAACAGGTTCAGCACGGCATCGAAACGACCGGTCCAGCGCTCGGGCAACGCACGCATGTCCGCCTTCCGGTAGCGCAGGCGCGTGCCGGTGCCGCGCGCCTTCGCGACACGGAGCAGCGGCATGGAGTAGTCCACGCCGGTGACGTCGTAGCCCGCTTCGGCCAGCAGGTGCGCATGGCGACCCTGCCCGCAGGGGCAGTCCAGGATGCGCGCACCATCTGGCAGCTCGAGCAGCTCCATCAGGCGCGTGACCTGCGCCCGATTGATCGTCTCCTCGAAGAGCGGCTCGAATTCGAGCAGGTAGCGCTCGTCGAAGTAGGTGGCCCACCAGGGTAATCCGGCAGCGGCTGGCACGAAGGTCAGAAGCTCTTGCCGAGCAGCACGGCGTTGGCGAAGATGGCCGACAGGCCGCGCCATTGCGCGCGATAATTCGGGTCACCAGCAAAGCCGATCACGCGACCAGCGCCGACCTGTTCAGTCCAGAGATATGGTGATCCTGCGAGGCGATCCCATGCCTCGGGCCAGAGATATCCGGTAAGCCGCAAGCGGGCACGTGACGCGTAGCGGAGCACCATTTCACCAGGTCGCACATCGCGCGGTGCAGCGAAGAAGCGGTCGCCGTCCAGCAGCACCGGTACATCCGTTTCACGCACGCCGGCGAGCAGCGGCGAGAGCGTGTCGGTGACGGCGCGAAGAATTGCGCCCGGTACATCGACAGGCAGTGGCGCGGTGCCGGTGGAATCGGCCTTGCCGTCGCCTTCCTTGCGCATCCGCAGACGCGACAACCCCAGGCGCTCGCTCGCAAGCCAGGTCGTCGCATTCTCGAGCGTCACCAGCACGCCGCCAGCACGCACCCAGGCGGCGATGCGATCACGCCCGCCATCGCCCAGGCCGCGCTCGAGCGCACCGGCGGACGTGGATGGCACGACGAGTACGTCGAAGTTCGCAAGCACACCGGACGCAATGCCATCGACACCGATGGAGGTGACGGGGTACTTCATGCGCTGGTCGAACTGGTACCACGCGAAGCCGAAGGAATTGCCGCCGATCGGCGCGCCACCGAGCATTGCCACACGCGTCGGGATGATCGGGATGACGCTGTTGCTGCCCAGGTCCGTCCCGTCGTCCGCCATCGCCGACGCGAGTGCCAGGACATGAGCGCCGCTCGTCAGCGCCACGTCCCGCACACGTTGATGGATGGTGCCGGCGTTCGCGGCAATGCGGATGACGAATGCGCCGCGCGGGAACCGCGCATCACCGACGCGAAATGCCTTCGGTGCCCAATACAGCCGCGCACTGTCGGCGAGCATCCGGGCGATGAACTGGGTCGCTGCTTCGCCGCCGGGTTCAATGGCGTACGCGTACTGCGCGATGGCTGGCACGGTGACGTTCGGCATCAGCATCGCACGCGTCACCAGCGTGCCACCCGTGGGTGGAGTGCGCGTGGAGAAGGCGCGCACCCGGAACGCGTACGGCAGCGACCAGCCCGTGACGTCGTAGAAGCGTAGTGGCTGCCCCGTGCGACGTCGCTCGAGCTCATCGGCGATGAAGGTCGAGTCCAGCACGGCATCCTGCTCCAGGATCGACGTGGCCAGGCGGCCCTGCGGCTGCGCCATGTTCACGACGTAGGCGCCGTTCAGCGTCACGGATGCGCGGGCCACTTCCGAGAACGGGGCTGCACCAGCCAGCGTGACAGGCCCATTGATGCGTCGGACCTCGATGGAATTATCGAGCATCAGGGCGGCCAGCGAGTCGGCGCGGCCATGCACGTCGCGCTCGAACACGACTGCAGGCGCCGTCGATGCGGTGGTCGCGGTCTGGCGGAAGGTGACGTAGTCGCGGAGACGCTGGCTGCGACGCTGCGTGGTGGTCAGCAGTGTGGCCCAGGCGGCGGTGTAGTGATGCGACGCCGCGTCGCGCAGCGTCATGATCGTACCATCGCGACGGCGCACGGCACCGCCATTGCTCGACGCCTGCTCGAACGTCATGCCGACGGCACCGGTCAGCAGCGGGAAGCTGATGCCGTACCCGGGATAGAACTCGTCGTATCCTTCGCGCCGGAAGTAGCTCCAGCCGTTGCGGTCGAACGCCGCGCCGATGCCCTTGGCCATGATGTCCCACCACTGCATGATCATGGGCGGGACGTTCTTGTTCACCGGCTCCATTGGCGGTGCGAAGTAGTACGTCGAGTTGAACCCCATCTCGTGCAAGTCCACGGCGACATGCGGCCACCACGAGAACACCGTGCTCACACGAGCGCGCGTCTCGGGATGTGACTGGATGAACCAGTCACGATTGAGGTCGAAGTAGTAGTGACTCGTGCGCGGACCGGGCCATGCGCCGCTGTGCACCAGCGCAGCAGGCGTGGTCGGAATGCCCATCGACCCGCGTGCACGCCAGGTATCCTGTGCATGCCGCTCATGGCCATCTGCATTCTGCACCGGATCGATCAGCACCACGGTGCTGTCGAGAATCATGCGGGTCTCGGCGTCGGTGCCGGCGGCGAGCTGGTAGATGCCCGCGATCGCGGCCTCGGTTCCTGACGCCTCGTTGCCGTGCACCGTATAGCCAAGCCACACGATGGCCGGTGTGCTCGCCACCAGCGATGAAAGCTCGGCCGCTCCCTGACCGCGCGGGTCGGCAAGCTTGCCGGCAGCACCCTTGATCTCGGCCAGCCGTCGCAGGTTCGCTTCACTGGTCGCGATCACGAGGACCACCTCGCGCCCCTCGAACGTGCGCGCCAACGTGTCCAGGCGCACACGCTTGCTGGCGAGTGCAACCCGCTCGATGTAACGCAGCAGCAGGTGGTGCGGCGTGAAGCGCTCGCCCAGCTCGTAGCCGAGCACCGCACGCGGTGTGGGCACTGCGGGATCGTAGGCCGTCGAGGCGGCAAAGGGATGCTGCGCATGCAGCGACGCAATGGGCAACACCAACCATGCGGCTGCGCCAGCTGCGAGCCGCAGACTCCGCCAGACTCCGATCATGTAGTGCGTTCCGTTAGCCAGGTCAGGTGGGCAGCCAGGACGGCCCCCCACGATCGTGCAGACATCAGAAGAAGACAGGCTCGCGGTAGGCACCGAAGACGTCTTCCAGCGCAGCGCGGATCTCGTACAGCGTCGCATAGCTGCGAGCGCAGTCCAGAATGAGCGGCACGAGGTTTCGTTCGCCGCGTGCTGCCGTGCGAAGTGCATCGAGGTTGACCTGCACGGCCGCGTTGTCGCGCGTGGCACGCATGTTCGCCATCTGCTCACGCTGCGCACGCTCGGCATCCATGCCGACCTTCAACAGCGGAATCGTGATCTCCTCGTCGTCATCCGTGAACTCGTTCACGCCGACGACGAGGCGACGGCGCTGCTCGATCTCCCACTGATGACGCGACGCGGCTTCCGCGATCTTGCGCTGGAACCACCCTTCCTCGAGTCCGCGCACCACACCGCCCTGCTCCTCGATCTGCGCGAACAGCGACTCCGCCTCGGCTTCCAGCGAGTCGGTCAGCGACTCCACGTAGTACGAGCCGCCCAGCGGATCCATCACGTTCGGAATGCCGGTCTCGTAAGCGAGGATCTGCTGCGTGCGCAGTGCGACCTGCACCGCCTCTTCCGTCGGCAATGCAAGCGTCTCATCCATCGAGTTCGTGTGCAGCGACTGCGTGCCGCCCAGCACCGCGGCCAGCGCCTGGTAGGCCACACGCGCCACGTTGTTCACCGGCTGCTGCGCCGTGAGGGTGACGCCGGCGGTTTGCGAGTGGAAGCGGAGCATCCATGACTTTGGATCCTTGGCGCCGAACTTCTCGCGCAGCACGCGCGCCCAGATGCGCCGTGCGGCACGCAGCTTGGCGATCTCCTCGAAAAAATCGTTGTGGATGTCGAAGAAGAACGACAGGCGCGGTGCGAACGAATCGACGTCGAGTCCGCGAGCGATGCCGCGCTCGACGTACGTGAATCCGTCGGCGAGCGTGAAGGCCAGCTCCTGTGCCGCCGTCGATCCCGCCTCGCGAATGTGATAGCCTGAAATCGAGATCGTGTTGAACAGCGGCGCGTGCTGCGCACTCCACTCGAAGCCGTCGACGATGAGACGCAGTGCCGGCTCGATCGGGAAGCACCAGGCATGCTGCGCCATGTACTCCTTCAGGATGTCGTTCTGCACGGTGCCGCGGATCTTCGACGCCGGCACGCCCTGCTTCTCTGCCGCCGCAATGTAAAAACAGTACAGGATCAGCGCGGGTCCGTTGATCGTCATCGACGTGGAGACCTTGTCGAGTGGAATTCCCTCGAACAGCGTCTCCATGTCCGCCAGCGACGAAATCGACACGCCGGTCTTGCCGACCTCGCCCTCGGAACGGGGATGATCGGCGTCGTAGCCCATCAGTGTCGGGAAGTCGAACGCGACCGAAAGTCCTGTCTGGCCCTGCGAAAGCAGAAACTTGAAGCGTTCGTTCGTGTCGCGCGCCGATCCGAAGCCAGCAAACTGCCGCATCGTCCAGAGCTTGCCGCGGTAGCCGGTCGGGTGAATGCCGCGCGTATACGGCCACTCACCCGGCATCTCCATCGCCATCTCCGGGTCGGGACCGTCGAGCGGCGTGTACACGGGCTCGACTTCGTCCGCCGAATTGATGTAGGCAACGTCACGCTTCGCGCCCGTGTCGTATCGTGCACGCCACTGCGCCACCTCGGTGCGAAGGCGCGCAAGCTCGGCCTGCTGCTCGCGAACGGTTTCAGAAAGTTCGGCGATCGAAGTCATGTCGTGTGCCCCGCCATCAGGGTTGCGCTGCGCGCCAGAAGTGCATCGGCGATCGCGAATGGAGTGGTGTCGCCGCGCTCGAGTGCCGGGAGGTTGTCATCGATGAAGGCCTGGGTGCTGCGATCGCTCCACAGGCGACGGCGCAAGCGGTCCTCGGCGACCTCGACGACCCGCTCTCGCATGCGGCTCCGGCGACGTTCCGCCAATCCGCCGGATTGCTGAAGATACTCGAAGTGCCGGGCGATGGCCGCGAGCAGCTCGGGCACGCCGCGCCCATCGGCTGCCACGGTGTTCACGACGGCCGGCACCCATCCACCGGCGGCGTGCGGATCCGCCGTCGCCTGGCGCGCCGCCTTCGCAGGTGAAAGCGCCTTCTTCGCCGCGTCGCGATCCTCCTGTGCCAGTGCGCGAAGGTCGACGCCGTGATGTGCGGGCACGCCGCGCATCGTGTCGCCCATGCGCATGCCGAGCATCAACTCGATATCGCCGCGCAGACGGTCGGCGCCGGGACGGTCGCTCTTGTTCACGACGAACAGGTCCGCGATCTCCATCACGCCGGCCTTGAGCGTCTGGATGCTGTCACCGCTCTCGGGTACGAGCACGACGACACTGGTGTCGGCCGCGCGAGCCACATCCAGTTCACTCTGGCCCACGCCGACCGTCTCGATGATGATGCGATCGAAGCCGAAGCCATCCAGCACGTCGCAGGTCTCGCGCGTGGCCGCCGCGAGTCCGCCCAGCGAGCCACGTGTCGCCATGGAACGGATGTACACGCCGGGATCGAGTGCAACGCGTTCCATGCGGATGCGATCCCCGAGCAGCGCGCCACCGGTGAAAGGTGAGGTGGGATCGACGGCGACCACGGCGACCGTCAGCCCGTCGAGGCGCATCGC
>ENA-OFCX01000144-OFCX01000144.1-metagenomes-genome-assembly--contig:-NODE-144-length-39246-cov-5.523079_pt1 | contig 39246 bp, 40 predicted proteins | sample MGYA00153384_OFCX01 | MGnify analysis MGYA00153384
GTCGGGGATCGTGGCGGCCAATCAGATTCTTGACGCCGCAAAACGCGTCAACCTTGTCGTTCGCGGCTTGCAGCGCGATGAACTGGCTCTTTGCGTTCGCCTCGAAGCCGGCTTTATCAAAGTCGGCAGGGATGCCGAACGTACCTGCGGCCATGACAGGCGCTGCTGCACCGCTCATCGCACCCGTTCCGGAAAAGGCAGTGGGTTCAACGCGCTGCTGCGGTGCGCCGAAAGGGCTAGGGCTGCCCATGCCGTTAGGAGCAGCCATCGAGGGATTCTGCTTGCGCATATACATGCGAACCGCGATGAACAAGCCACCGATGACCAGAGCCGCCAAGAGCACCATCATGAACATGCTGGCTGCACCGCCGCCCAATTGCGAGAACAGGTAGCCCAAGCCAAGACCGGCAGCGATGCCAGCGAGAGGGCCCGCCCATTTAGCCATGCCGGTTTTTGGCGCTGCTGCTGCGGCCGCAGCTGGGGCAGCCGTTGCCGCAGCTGCTGGAGCGCCTGCCGTTGGCGAAGCGGCGGGAGAGGCAGCAGGGGCGCTGCGCTGTGCGCCGACTGACTTGCCGCCGCCGATTTTCTTGGCCTCAACCGAAGCGGCAGCACCGAGCGCGAGCGCCGCTGCGGTGATCGCCATACAAATACTTTTAAACATAAATCCTCCTAAGGGTGGGTTGTGTCATAACGATAACAAAATAGGGGCACAGCGCCAGAAGTTCAAGTGAAGCTTATCAGGGTTTTGTCTACGACAAGCATCATGCTTACCCTGACTGTAATTGGACTGAAATATCAAAAGCGGAAGCCGCGATGCACTGCAACGATACCACCGGTCAAGTTGAAATAGTCAACGCGCTTGAAGCCCGCTGTTGCAAACATGGCTTTCAGTTCATCCTGCGGCGGATGCATGCGGATGCTTTCGGCCAAATACTGATAACTGGCTTCATCGCCTGCAATTTTCGCACCAAGTTTCGGTAGGACGTTAAACGAGTACCAGTCGTACGGAACTTGCAGCAGCGGATAGGGGCGCGAAAACTCCAGCACGAGCGCGCGACCACCGACTTTGAGTACGCGGTGCATTTCGGCTAACGCCAAGTCTTTGTGGGTGACGTTGCGCAAGCCGAACGCGATGGTCACGGCATCAAAGCTGCGATCCGCGAACGGCAGCGCCTCGGCGTTGCATTGAGTGGTTGGCGTCAACACGCCGTGATCAAGCAGGGCGTTGCGGCCCTCGGCCAGCATCGCAGCGTTGATATCGGTGTGCAGCACCATGCCGTTTGCACCAACGTGCGGTTGCATGAGTCGAATCAGGTCGCCAGTGCCGCTCGCCAGATCAAGCACGCGCTCGCCTTTGCGCAATTGCAATTGATCAACCGCAAAGCGCTTCCAGATGCGATGCAAACCGCCGGACATCGCATCGTTCATCACGTCGTATTTCGATGCAACGGAATCGAACACACCGCGAACTTTGCCCTGCTTTTCAGCATCGAGAACGGTGTCAAAGCCGAAATGGGTTTTGCCTTGCTCAGTCACGCGCAGCTCCCGCCCGCTCCATGCGCGCCAGATATTCCTTCCACAACAAATCCTTCTCCACGCACAACTTATTCAAATAATCCCAAGAAAAAATGCCGGAGTTGTGGCCGTCGCTAAATGTTGGTCGCACCGCATACATGCCCACCGGCTCAAGCTCGGTGATGTCCACCGCACGCTTGCCGACTTGCAATACTTCTTGCCCCGGCCCGTGGCCGCGCACTTCGGCTGAGGGCGAGTACACGCGCAGCAATTCGAAACTCAACTCGTGTGATTTGTCCACGTAGGCCAGTACCAGTACGTGACGTTTGCGATCCAGCGTGATTTCGGTGGGAATCGGCGTGTCGTGTTCAAGACCGGGCATGGTGGCTACAAGAAAAAGCAGGTAATTGCTATTTTCGCTTATGCGGCGCGTGTTGCCCGAGCGGTTGGCCAGGTTGCGAGAACGACGCCTGCCAGAGCGCAAGCAAACGCGAGCGCGTGCGCAGCGGTGAACGACTCACCCAAAAACTGCACGCCTACCAACGCCGATGTGATCGGCAAAAACACCGTGAAAATGCCGGCCTGAGTCGCAGGCACGGTTTTAAGCCCCGTCATCCACAGCCACACCGTCCACATACTTGCAGCCAGCGCGTAGAGCACCAGGCCGCCCCAAATGTTGACGCTGACGCTGGCAAAGTCAAACGACCAGGCCGCATAAATGCCCAGCGGGGTGACCAGCGCCAGTCCCCACACGTTGATTAGTGCACTGATGCGCTTGGGCGACAACTTTCCGGTGAGCTGTTTGCCGATGACTACATAACTGGCTTCACACAACACGGCCCCCAAGAGTAGTAATGTGCCCAGCATTGATACCGCGCCTTCGTCACGCCCACCTCTCGACAGCGCGAGCACGGAAATGCCAACGACCCCAAGCGCGATGGCGAGCATCATGCGCACAGACAGCCGCTCTTTCAAAAACACGCGTGACAACAACGCGACGGCGGCCGGAATTCCCGCCATGATCACACCCGCCGAAATTGCCGTGGCGTGCAGCATGCCGAACAGCATGCAGACTGAAAAAAGAAAGTTGCCAAGAAAGGATTCGAGGAAGACGAGATAGCGTGTGCGGGTGTCAAGTGGGGCGTCGTCGCTGCCTCGCTTGAGCCATGTTGCCATCGCGATGGCAGCGATGCCAAAGCGTAGCCACGCCAGCAGAAACACTGGAAACACCGCGACCAGCAGCTTGGAAAATCCAACGTATGCGCCCACGATCATCATGGCACTGGCGAGGCTTAGGTAGGCGAGCAAAGGAGTTGTTGGAGGTGATCGGCGATGAGGCTACAAGATGACAACGTAACAATGCGACAAGGTAGTGGAGTGGTGCGGGCGCGACACATGAGTCTTGCGACTTCGCGCGCCGACCACAGTCGTCACATTGTCACATTGTCACCTCATCACCTCAACAGGTCACTTCATCATGTCAAGATGTTCGAGTCCTGCGAGCATATTTCGGCCGTGCGCCTCATGACCTTCGAGCTTGATGCGCAGGCGAACATCGTTCACGCTGTCGGCATTGCGCAGCGCGTCTTCGTAGCTGATGTGGCCCGCCTCGTGCAGTTGAAACAGCGCTTGGTCAAACGTTTGCATGCCCAGTTCGTTGGACTTTTTCATGATCTCTTTGATCTCGCTGACTTCGCCTTTGAAGATCAGGTCAGCGATCAGTGGCGAGTTCAGCAGCACCTCAACCGCAGGTACGCGACCTTTACCGTCGCGCTTGACAATCAGGCGTTGCGAGATGAACGAGCGCAGATTCAGCGACAAGTCCATCAGCAGCTGCTGACGCCGCTCTTCCGGAAAAAAGTTGATGATCCGGTCAAGCGCCTGATTGGTGTTGTTCGCGTGCAAAGTGGCCAGACACAAGTGACCCGTTTCTGCAAACGCGATGGCGTGATCCATGGTTTCGCGTTCGCGGATTTCGCCGATCATGATGACATCGGGGGCCTGACGTAGCGTGTTTTTCAGGGCAACCGCCCAACTCTCGGTATCGCTGCCAATTTCGCGTTGCGTGACGATGCAATTGCGATGCTCGTGTACGAACTCAATGGGGTCTTCAATGGTGATGATGTGACCGCGCGAATTGCGATTGCGATGATCTACCATCGCCGCCATCGACGTGGTTTTTCCGCAGCCGGTTGCGCCAACAAAAATAACCAAACCACGCTTGGCCATGATGATGTCGCGCAAGATCGGCGGCAGCATCAATTCTTCAAACCGCGGGATGGTCACATTGATCGTTCGGATCACGATGCCGACGTGGTTTTGCTGCATGAACGCGCTGCAACGAAAGCGACCGGTACCGGGCGGATTGATCGCGAAATTGCATTCGTTGGTGCGCTCAAATTCAGCCGCTTGTTTGTCGTTCATGATCGAACGGGCAAGTGTCAGCGTGTGCATCGGCGAGAGCGTTGTCTTCGAAACCGGTGTGATTTCTCCGTCAACCTTAAACGCAGGCGGAAAGCCAGAGGTGATAAACAGATCAGACGCTTTGCGCTGCCCCATCATCACCAATAGCGAGTTCATAAAGGTCGTGGCTTGTTCGCGTTCCATGAATTTCTTTCGTTGTGCCGAAGCGCTTCGCGTTTCGCGTTACGTCGATCAGGCAAACATTTCGCCTTGGCGTGCCGCCAGTTTTGCTTCTTGCGGATTGATGAGATTTCGCTTAATCAATTCGACCAAACACTGATCAAGCGTCTGCATGCCAGCGCCAAGGCTCGTCTGAATCACCGAGTACATCTGCGCGATTTTGTTTTCGCGAATCAAGTTCCGAATGGCAGAGGTACCGATCATGATCTCGTGTGCAGCAACCCGACCGCTGCCGTCCTTACGCTTGAGCAGCGATTGCGAAATCACCGCCACCAACGATTCAGACAGCATGGATCGCGTCATGTCTTTCTCTGCGGCGGGAAACACGTCGACGATACGGTCGATGGTTTTTGCGGCAGATGACGTGTGCAGTGTGCCGAACACCAGGTGACCCGTTTCGGCAGCCGTGAGCGCGAGGCGGATGGTTTCCAGATCGCGCATCTCGCCGATCAAAATGATGTCCGGATCTTCGCGCAATGCCGAGCGCAGCGCGTTCGAGAACGACAGCGTTTGCTCGCCCAACTCGCGCTGGTTGATCAAACATTTTTTGCTTTCATGGACAAACTCAATCGGGTCTTCCACCGTGAGAATGTGGCCCATGATGTTCTCGTTGGCGTGGTTCACCATCGCGGCGAGCGTGGTGGATTTTCCGGAGCCGGTCGGTCCGGTGACCAGCACCAACCCGCGCGGCTTCAAGGCCAGTTCAGCAAAAATTTTCGGCGTCGCCAACTCTTCCAGCGACAACACGCGCGACGGAATGGTTCGGAACACGGCGGCCGCACCGCGCTCCTGATTGAACGCATTAACGCGAAAGCGCGCCAAATTTGGAATCTCAAACGAGAAGTCGACTTCCAGGTTTTCCTCAAAAATCTTGCGTTGCTGATCCGACATGATGTCGTAGACGAGGCTGTGCACATCTTTGTGCTCCATTGCGGGCAAATTGATGCGTCGTATGTCGCCGTCCACCCGAAGCATCGGCGGCAAACCAGCGGACAAATGCAAGTCCGATGCCTTGTTCTTCACCGAGAACGCCAAAAGCTCCGAAATATCCATCCCTATAATCCTTTTTCGTTTCCCGCCACGCGGCTCACCAGAACGGTGCGCGCCTTGAATAAGAGCCTGCTTGATTGCAAGACACTGTCATTATGACCGCAAGCTTTGACCCACCGCAAGCCTGCGTGAGCCTTGCTCGCGTGCAATCGCGAATTGATGCGGCGGTGTTGCACGCAGGCCGTCAACGCGCCGACGTGTCGCTGCTGGCGGTGAGCAAGTTGCAAGGTGCCGACAAAATAGAATCGTTGTATGCCGCTGGGCAGCGTGCATTCGGCGAAAACTACGTACAAGAAGCTGTCGACAAGATCATCGAGTTCGCCGCCAATCCGCAATACGCCGATATCGAATGGCACTTGATTGGGCCGCTGCAATCAAATAAAACGCGCGTCGTGGCCGAAAACCTTCGATGGGTTCACTCGGTTGATCGCTTGAAAATTGCCGAGCGTTTGTCCGCGCAGCGACCCGCACATCTGCCACCGCTCAACATTTGCATTCAAGTTAATATTAGCGGCGAGGCGTCGAAAAGCGGTTGCCCGCCGGACGACGCGGTTGCGCTCATGGATGCTGCCGGCAAACTGCCGCGACTCGCGGTGCGCGGCTTGATGGGCATGCCGGAGCCGGGAATCGGCGACGCCGCGACAAGGCGGCAATTTTTGATGCTCGCAGCGTTGTTTGCTGAGGCCCAGTTACGCATCGCATCTGTTGACACGTTGTCCATCGGCATGTCCGACGATCTTGAAATCGCCGTGGCTTGCGGATCAACGATGGTGCGCGTCGGCACAGCGTTGTTTGGCGCTCGACCTGCTGCATGAACCGAGAAAATTCCCCTGCGCTATTTTCATTCGTCGCCCCTGCGAAGGCAGGGGCTCAGCGTCTTTCGTGCCTGTGCAAACTATGCTGGAGTGCGCAAAGTCGCTGGGCTCCTGCCTTCGCAGGAACGACGAATAGAGATGTCGACACTCTAGTGAGCCCCCGAGGAAAAACGTGAAAAAAATCTGCTTCATTGGCGGTGGCAATATGGCCAGCGCCATGCTCGCCGGGTTGCGCAAAAAGCATCCGACCCTTGGGTGTCACATCATCGAGCCGTTTGCGGAAGCCCGAGAAAAGCTCGCGGCACTGGACGTGACGGTGTACCCCACCGCCGTTCGCGCCGCTATTGCTGGGGCCGACGCTGTGGTGTTGGCCGTCAAACCGCAGGTGCTGGGGCAGGTGTGTGGCGAACTGTTGCCCTGCCTTGACGGCGAGCTGGTTGTGAGCATCGCAGCGGGTGTTCGCATCAAAACACTCGCTCGTTGGCTCAGCGGACATGCGCGTATCGTGCGCACCATGCCCAACACGCCTGCGCTGATTGGTCAGGGCGTGACGGGCGTGTATGCGCCTGCTGGATTGGCCGCGACCGATCTCGCCACAGCTAGTGAATTGATGCGATCAACCGGCGTGGTAATTAGTGTCGAAAGCGAGGACATGATCGATGCGGTGACCGCTGTGTCGGGCAGCGGCCCGGCCTATGTTTTCCATTGGATTGAATCGATGCTGGCGGCGGCAGAAGACGCCGGTTTCGATGCGGCTGACGCGCGCACACTGGTGTTGGGCACGCTCAAGGGCGCAACTGCGTTGGCGGAGGCATCAGACGTTTCGCCGGACGTGCTGCGCGAACGGGTGACGTCAAAAGGCGGCACCACCGCTGCCGCGCTCGCTGTGTTGAACGAGCGCGACGTGGCGGGCGCGATTTTGCAGGCCGTGCGAGCTGCTAAAAATCGAGGCGCAGAGCTTGGCGATGTGCTGGATCGCGAATGATTGGGCCGCGCTCCCAGCAAAATCGGTGATCTGCGGTTTCCTCAACGAATCGCAGATTAAACCCCGTTTGCCTTGAACGCAGTGATGGGTTTGATCCCTAGAAGTAGGTGTCAACCCTTCGCGTTGCTCAGGGCGAACGGGCTTTGATTAAACCCGCGCTCCCTGAGCCGCGCCGCTATGGTGCCAACCCCGGCATGCCGCACTTGCGTTGCAGATGCGTTTTAATGGCGATCCAGGTGTTTCGTTGCGCGTTCGGGCCGGTTGCATTCGCGGTCACGGCGTTGTGACTGAAGCCGAGCAATGCGCGCACCAGCAGCAATCCATCGGTGGTGGGCGAAACGATGCCATCGCCATCCAAATCAAGCGTACACGTGCCCACAAATTGCGGCACGGCAGCGCTCAGCGCGCCTAGGCCGTCGCCCAATTGTCCAAAGTTATTGCCTCCCCAGCAGCGAACTTCGCTGCTGGTCAACCGTGCGCAGGTGTGACTTTCGCCCGCATCAACGCGGGTCGCATTGCCAATTCGAAACACTGCGACAGGGGTGCTGCTATCGACCGTGCCACCATTGCCGAGACGCCCGCTGCTGCCGAGGCCCCAACACTGCAATCCACCGCTGGCGAGCAGCGCGCAGTTGTGCGCGTTGCCCACTGCGACCGAGGTGGCCGTGGTGATGCCGCTGACCGCCACCGCGGTGCTGCTATCGACCGTGCCACCATTGCCGAGTTGCCCGTTGCCACCGGAGCCCCAGCACTGCACGCCACCGCTGGCGAGCAGCGCGCAGTTGTGCAAGCCTCCCGCTGAAACTGCGGTGGCCGTGGTGATGCCGCTGACGGCCACCGGGGTGCTGCTACTGGCCATCCCGCCATTGCCGAGTTGCCCGCTTTCACCGAACCCCAACACTGCACGCCACCGCTGGTGAGCAGCGCGCAGCTGTGCGCGTCGCCCGCTGAGATCGACATATAGTCCTGCGCGTAGAGCGGTGCGGAGCCGAACAGCAGCCCCAGCAGCGCCGCCGCTCGAACCAAAGCGGCGCTGATAAATCGAATAAATGTGCTCACCACAATCCCCGATCAGCTTGATATCGCCAATGCGGACACTGCGTGGTGCATGCTGCCCTGATTGGAAAGACATTATTCTCGTTTTTTCTGCGCCGTTGTGTTTTTTATTATTTGGAAGCGCGCGGGCTCTAGGCCCGCCCAGCCCTGTCGCCGCTCAGCGTCGAGTACGGCAAAATAGGGAGTCTGCGCGCCAAAGCGCAACTTCGCAAACGCTTGAACCCTGAACCGCACGCACCATGACCTACGCCGTAAACGACAGCTGCATCAAATGTAAATACACCGACTGTGTGGACGTGTGTCCCGTCGACTGCTTTTACGAAGGCGAGAACATGCTCGTCATCCACCCCGACGAATGCATCGACTGCGGCGTCTGCGAACCCGAATGCCCGGTAGACGCGATCAAACCGGACTCCGACATCGCGGAAAAGTGGATCAAACTGAACGCAGAATACGCCGTCATCTGGCCGAACATCGCCCGAAAAAAAGCAGCGCCCGTAGACGCCGACGACTGGCGCGACAAAAAGGACAAGTTCGAATTTTTCTCCGCTAATCCGGGGAAAAAGTAGCGCTAGCGGCGACGCTGCGCTAGACCGCGAGCTTCACCTCGGGCGTGAGGCCAACCCGCTTGGCGCGGCGAACGAAACCCTTGTCGTCAAACGTGACCAATGCTGCGCAGGTACCGCTGCTCGCCCAATGCAAAGCGTCCGCAAAGTCGAGGCCTTGCTTGTGCAATGCGAGCGCGTCGTTGACGGCCTCCCAGCGCTCAACGGTAACGTGTGACATGCCTAGAAGGTGCGTCACTGCCCGACAAAACTCTTCGGTTGACGCCTCATAAAACCCGCGCATCACCCATTCAAATTCGAGCACCACGGTCAGCGGCACGAACAGCGACGCTGATTCCACCATCACGCGGCGTGCCGCGGGCCGCTGCCGTTTCGCCTCGGTGTCTTCCGGATCGTCGCAGTAAAAACGCGCCAAGATGTTGGTATCAACCGCGATCATTTCGCCGTCTTGCGCGTTGCTTGTGGCCCGGTAACGGTGAGCGAAGCTGGGTCAAATTGAGACAACCGGCGCGCTGCCCGGTCTGGCAGACTGGGCTTGACACGCACCAGTCCATAACCTGATGCAGGATCCGTTGCCGTCACCCGACGGCGCACCAGCAGACGAATCACGCCACCTTCATCAACAAATTCAACCTGCGTACCCGGCGTCAGCTCGTACCGTGCGCGAATGTCCGCCGGGATGATGATCTGGCCTTTGGCGGTGAGTGTGGCTGCGCTCATGGTGCGTGCGTTGGTTTGCTATACATGCACAGAGTTTAGCATCTGCTTACAAGGTAAGCTAAAAAGAGCGCACCTTGTCATCTTTGGGTCGTTCGGCAAGCGTGTCTTTCTAGGGATGTGTACGTTCAAAGTCGCGCGTCATCGCTGGCTCGCGGCGTCGGTTTCTTGTTCGGTCAGAGTGGCACTAACCGAGCCAATCCTCCACCGTTAGCCCGGGCACGCGAACAAACTCGCGAACGCTATTCGTCACTAAAGTTGCGCCGTGCTCCAGCGCGTTGGCTGCGATCAACAGGTCGCAGGGGCCTATCGGCGTGCCTGTTGCCCCAATTGTCAGGTCGCTGCGTAGTTCTGCTGCTCGGTTGGCGATGGGACGGGTCAATGGCAGCGACGGAATCAGCGCGAGTAATTGCTCGATCAGTGGCCGGCTTTTGACTGCTGGACTTCGGGCGAAGCGGTGGCGCAATTCATGTTCAACCAACACGCTGACGGCGAGGTCGGCAGGGGCGGCTGCGAGCATTTTTGCCATCAGCGTGGTGTTGATGCGACGTGCAGCTTTACGTGGAACCCCTTGTTTAACATGGGCGAAACGTTAATAATGCTAATTGTCGATATTGCACTAAAATACCCTTAAGCCCAAGTGGAACGGTGCTTTCACGAAAAAGCTATTAATCCAATTTCCCAACGCTGCACCGCCAACCCCGCGCCCGTCCTTGATCCAGTTCGCCTCCCATTCGTCGCAGCGCCAGTGCATTCACAAATCAGCGGTGGCACACTGCCTGCAACCCCCATAATTTGTACCCACGCGATGAATTCCAGTTCCCTTCCTCCCAACGCTGAGCGCGTCGCGCCGTTGCTGACTATCGCGCCGCTGACGTTCGGGCAGCGGGTGTGGAAAGGCTTTGGCGGTACCCCTTGGTGGCGCTTGGTGGTCGGCGGGTTGATCGTGTTGACTTCAGTGGCGTTGTTCACGGTGCCGTTTGATTCGCTGCGCTTGCAGCCGATACTCAAATCGCAGGCAGCGAAACAGGCGTTCAAATTTGCGGTACAAAAGCAATTTCTGGAGCGTGCGCGCTCAGGCTTGCTGAGTTTTCGCGCCATCACCAACGATCCGGCATCGGTCAAAGAAATTGATGACGCGATTAGCGAGGTTGAGCGCGAATTGTCGACGCCCAAGCATGAGGTGGTGGTCAAAAGCGTCGCGGAACTGCAGACGTTGATCAACGCGCAACAGGATGACATCAAGAAAACCAGCCGCGCGCTGGAGCAGGTGGCGGGCAAACTGACGGGAGGCAACGATTCGCCCGAGGCGACCAACAGTATCGAGCAGTTCGCGAGCAAGCTGGAAGCGCTGCAGGAGAGCGTCTCGCAGTTGCAGGAAATGCAAAGCCGCGTCGGAGAGTTCGATACCGGAGCTGACGGCGCTAAAGACAAGGTCATCACGTTTAGCGTGTTCGGAAAAAAAGCGCTGGCGGTGATCAATCTCGAAGATCGCCCGGTGGCCGACCCGATCAATCTAGATCCCGACACCCGCGCGCTGATCAGCACCACAGTGCACCGCGACGCGCAAAAACTCATCGCCGGTGGTGTGTCGTTTCTGGCGTTGATGACGTTATTTTTTCTGATGCTGGTGGCGCGCGCGTTCGCGGGACGCGCTGCCCGTGGCGAGCAGCGCGCGGTGATCGCCGAATCGCGCGAACGCTCAGAGACCTACGCGCGGCAACTCGCTGAGGCACGGTTGATGGTGATGCGCGCGCAGGTTGAGCCGCACTTTTTGTTCAACACGCTGGCTCATGTGCAGGCTTTGCAGGAGATCGATCCGCCGCAAGCCGGCGTAATGCTGGAGCGGTTGATTTCGTACCTTCGCGCGGCGATGCCGACGATGCGCGAGACGACCTCCACGCTGGGCCGCGAGATCGAGGTGGTGCGCGCGTATCTTGATTTGCTGAAAATTCGCATGGGCGAACGCTTGCGCTATGTGATCAACGTGCCGGCGGAGTTGAACCACATTTCGCTGCCACCGACCATGATCGCCACGCTGGTGGAGAACGCCATCAAACACGGGATGGAGCCCAAAAAAGAAGGTGGCACCATCGCCATCAACGTGCGCGTTTTGCCTGGCAAGAACGGCGCATCGGACACTCTCGAAGTGTTGGTCGCCGACGATGGTCTGGGCCTCGGTGGTGCCGAAACGGGCGGCACCGGCATTGGCCTCGCCAACACGCGAGAACGCTTGAAAATGCTCTACGGCGGCGCAGGCGAATTGGTGGTGGAGCCCAACGCACCGAGCGGCGTGCGCGCGATTTTGCGAGTGCCGACGGTGGTGCCGGAAGTGGTTGAGGAGATGACCGAGGCCGAACAATTGGCCAGCGGCGTCTCGCCATTCACGATGCAGACCGTCGGCCTGCTCGCGGCGTTCGTCGGCTGGCTGGGCGTGCATCGTTTTTATGTGGGCCGCATGCGCTCCGGCGCGTTGCAAACGGCACTGAGCACGCTTAGCATTTTGTCGGGCGGCGTACCGATAGTTCTGGTGCCGCTGATCATGTGGGTGATTTTGGACGTGGTGTGGATCATCACCCGCGAGTTCCGCGACAACAACGGACGACGCATCGCACGACTGCATAGCGAAGATCGCCGCGCCTATAACGGCGCGCGTGCGCTTCATGGGCCGGGCAGGGAGCGCGATGCCACCACGTCGCGCTGCTCACGCGCGATTGCGTTGATACTGACGTTGCTGCTCGGGTTTGTCGGCGCGCATCGCTTTTATGTGGGGCGTACCGGCACCGCTTTCGCTATGCTCTTCACGCTCGGCGGCCTCGGCATTTGGTGGCTGATCGACATAGTGATCGTAGCGAGCGGACAGCTCAAAGACAACGAAGGAAAGTGGGTCAGCGCATGGGAATGACAATGACGGCGGTGCTGGCGGAGGACGAAACCGTTCTGCGCCAGTTCCTGAAGAAAAAGCTGGAAAAACTGTGGCCTGAGTTGAGTGTGGTTGGCGAAGCCGAGCATGGCTTGGCGGCGGTGGAGTTGATAACCACACTCAAGCCAACCGTCGCGTTTCTTGATATTCAAATGCCTGAGTTGACCGGTCTTGAGGTCGCCATGCGCATCGCCGAGGAGAGCCCCGATACGCACATCGTATTCGTCACCGCTTATCACGAGTACGCCGTTGCCGCGTTTGATCGCGGCGCAGTGGATTACGTGCTGAAGCCGATTCAGGAAGCCCGCTTGATCACCACCATCGAACGCCTGAAAGAACGCATCGAAACCGAAGACAAGGACGCGCCGACGCTGCCCGACAATCTGTCGCAATTGATCGCATCGCTGAAGCGCGAAATGCGCGGTGCGGCAGGCGGTGCGGGTGGCGCGCCGGTGGAATACATGCGCTGGATCAAAGCCTCGCTCGGCTCAAGCTTGAAGTTGATCGACGTCAAAGACGTGCTGTTTTTTAACTCTGACGAGAAGTACACGCGCGTGGTCACGGCCACCGAAGAGGCCCTGATCCGCAAGCCACTACGCGAACTGCTCGATGAACTCGATGCCAACATCTTCTGGCAAATCCATCGCGGCACCATCGTGAATGTGAACGCGATTGCAAGCGTCACGCGCGATTTTCGCGGTGATGCCACGGTCAAGGTGAAAGATCACAAGGAGCAACTTAAAGTCAGCCGCCCGTTCTCGCATTTGTTTAAGCAGATGTAGCCCCGCAGGTCGACCGGTCAAAAAAAATCGGGCTATGAGCCCGATTTTTTTAGTGAGCGAATCGACTACACCTTAAGGGCTTTTTCAACTTCCGTAATTTTGAAACGCGCCATGCCCAGATTGCCTTTGCTGCGGTCAATGACAACGTACAAAAACAAGCTTCGATGCGCGACTAACGGGCGCAGAATATGGTATTGGGTAGTCAAGGTGATCAGGATATCTTCGATTTCACCGCTCAGGCCGAGCGCATGTGCCACTTTCATTTTGGCGCGCAGCACTTCGGTGTTACCCGCAGCGGCTACGTCCAGATTAACGCCGCTGCCCGCTGTGCCCAGCGTCATGCCGGAGGTGTAATCGACCAGCGCGCATGCCATAGCGCCGTCGATGGAGAGGATTTGATTGAGGGTTTCGGTAACGTTGGCCATAGTGATGCTTTCAGGATGTAACGGTTGAGGTAAGAATTTTGCCGCCTTGGGCGGCGGCTTGGAGGATTTTTTTGTACCGGACAAAGGTAGCGCTCTTGCGGTTTGCGGCGCTATTTTTAAGTGGCCGGCGTCGTTGGTTGAAGACGGCGTCGTTACCGGTAGCGCTGGCATCGCCGGTACGGCGATTTTTGCGGCGCCTGAGCGTGCCGCCTTGGCCTCCGCGGATTCGCCCGTAATCGTTTCAGATGCAGATCGTCGTTTAATCTCAAACGCCAGACTCTGCTCAATATCGATTAGCGCTTCGCGAGAATCTGCGAGCGTGCTGACCAGTATCACTTCGGGCGAGAACCCCGATTCGCGCGCCAATTCGCACAGCGCTTGATCGGCGTGAGACGCGCGCCGCGCCAGCAGAAAGACGATGCGTGCCGGCTGTGAGCATTGTTTGCAAAGCGCCGCAGCACTCACCACCAAGTCGCGCAGGTGGTCATTGTTCAGGCTACCGATCATGAACACCAGCGTGTCCGCATCGGCAAAAATTGACGCGGCGAGGTTGTTGTGAACGCTCGAAATTTCGCAGGCCATCAGGCGTACCGGCACGTCCGGCGCTAGCGGGTAGTCGACGTATTCGACGAGGGTCTCAGTGCGGTTTTGTGAAGCGAAGTCCGAAAATCGGGTTCGCCCCGTCGCGACGTTATGTTTCAAGCTTGCCGAGGTGATCACGGCAGACGTCCACATCAACATGGCACCAAACAGCACCACGCGAATAGGACGAAAGTTTTCCGAAGCGTGTGCCACAACCGACGGCCAGCACAGCGAGCGCATAAAGTCCTCTGGCGTAAAAGAGCCGCCACTCAGCGCGTTTTTCGAGAAACTCAACACCCGCTCGCGCGCGCTCGATGAGGTCTCTCGGCGCTCGACTTTGTAGCCACCCCACGGCTGAATCAGCCGATGAACGGCAGTGCGGTGCAGCAGAATTTGAAAATCGGTGTGTTGATCACTTCGCTCAATGTTTGCAGCCAATGACTTCACGTGCTCGGCCGGCCCTTGCAACCATTGAAGGTAGTTGCCGTCGAGCGCCACCAAAATGCCTGATATGCCGTGTGCGGCGTTGGCAGCGGTCCAGCGGTTCACCAACGCGGGAAGCGACGCCGCAGTTTCTAATCGTCCGTTGGAGCGACTTGCGTATACCAGATCGACGAGGTCCGACGCCGCAGCGTTTACGCTAGAGCTGACGCTGATGGCTTTCAGGTTGTGTTCAGCCGACACGTCGCGGGCGGGTAATTCAGATATCACCTAAATAGTTTACGTTATATTCTCGAAAAACGCGACGACCTAAAGTGCTAAACAAGAAAGTTAGGATCAGTCGGCACGCAGGATATGTCGAGAAAATTGTTGGTACGCCTGAAAATCCACCGTGAATGACACCGGCCTTACAAAAGAATGTGGCGATACAGCCGCTTCAGCGCAGCGTAATCTGGCTGCGGACGGATGCCGTGAAATGCTGGCGATGGCTGCGCGCGACAAGGCGATGAATGTGCTTTTTGCGCGCGTCCAAACGAGACAATGGTGCAGGAGGCGTGACACAGCGCAGCGCTTGGCAAAGCCGCGAACGGTGCCAGGTGATGGGTCGGTTGTCAATTCTTAATTTGCTGGAATTCCGGTCGTCGCTGATGCCAACACGCAACTCGCGAAACTGTCGCGCGGTGTTTCCGCAGAACGATCCTCGCTTTTGTTCACGCATTAGATGAGTATCGCGTGGCTGATTGGCATTGCGCCGTCGTTTGCTGGGGGCATAAGGGTTCGCGTGATGCAGGCAGGTTTGCTGGTGCAGTGTCGCGTTACGCTTTGAGAGATTTCTCACAGCAGCGAGCGCGGTTCTGCGCGCTGTAGCAGAATAGGTTGATGGCAGCCGTAAAGTCCCCTTCAGTTTCCTCTCCGCCTTCTGCAATTGCGAAAGGTGCGCCGCTATCGGAGTCGTCTGGAGACCGTCCGCTTACCTTAGAAATGGTGCTCCGCGAGTTGGCTGCGGATGCGCTGGTGGACGCTGAGCTGATCGAGGCGCTGCGCACCAACGCCAGGTTCCGCAGCTACGACCATCCGCTCACGTTGATCGCCGAGCAGAAGTGGCGCAGCAACAAGCCACCCAAGCGCGTCCTGACGCTTGAAGCGCTGTCGGAGTGGTTCGCGGGGCGAATCAATGTACCGTATCTGCACATCGATCCGCTGCGGGTGGACTTCACCGCAGTGGGCACCGTGATGAGCACCAGTTACGCCAACCGCTACCGCATTCTGCCGGTCGCCGTGACGGTGGAAACGGTGACTGTGGCCACTTCTGAGCCGTTTGTGCGCTCATGGATTCCTGAGTTATCGAGCCTATTGCGTCGCCGCGTGGAACTGGTGTTTGCCAATCCGCTGGACGTCAAACGCTACGTTGCCGAATTTTTTGCACTGGCGCAATCAGTGCGCCGCGCGCAAGAAAAAGCGACCGACGACAAAAGCGCGATCTCTTCGTTTGAACAACTGGTGCAGGTCGGCGGACCGAACGCGCCGACGCCGGACGCCAATGATCGCCACATCGTGCGCATCGTTGACTGGCTGTGGCAATTTGCGTTCGAGCAACGCGCAAGTGATATCCACATCGAGCCGCGTCGAGACTTCGGCGTGGTGCGGTTTCGCATCGATGGCGTGCTGCATCAGGTCTACCAGATTCCGCCCGCGGTGTTGACCGCAATGGTCAGTCGTGTGAAGCTTTTGGCACGCATGGAAATCGTTGAAAAGCGACGCCCGCAAGATGGCCGTATCAAAACGGTTTCGCCAGAAGGCGTTGAGGTTGAACTCCGCGTGGCGACCATGCCGACGGCGTTCGGCGAAAAGATTGTCATGCGAATCTTCGATCCGGAAGTGTTGCTGCGCGACTTTCGCGATCTGGGCTTCAGCGATGATGATTTGGCGCGGTGGGAGAAGATGATTGCGCGGCCAAATGGCATCATTTTGGTGACCGGCCCGACTGGTTCCGGCAAGACGACGACGCTGTATTCGACGTTGAAAACACTGGCCACGCCCGAGGTGAATGTCTGCACGATTGAAGACCCGATTGAAATGGTCGAGCCGTCGTTCAACCAGATGCAGGTGCAAACGCAAATTGGTGTGGACTTTGAGAGCGGCGTGCGCACGCTGATGCGGCAAGATCCAGACATCATCATGGTCGGCGAGATTCGCGATTTGCCGACCGCTGAGATGGCGGTGCAAGCCGCGCTGACCGGGCATTTAGTGCTGTCCACCTTGCACACCAATGACGCGCCCACTGCTATCACGCGGCTGGTTGATTTGGGGGTGCCGCCGTACTTGGTCAACTCGACCGTCATCGGCGTAATGGCGCAGCGTTTGGTGCGCACGCTGTGTGCTGCATGCAAGGAGCCAGCCGAGCCTTTGGATGATGAATTGTGGGCCGCGCTGACCAAACCGTATCGCGCGAGCAAACCGCCGGTCACGTACAAAGCGGTGGGTTGCTTGGAGTGCCGTATGACCGGTTATCGCGGTCGCGCCGGGCTGTATGAGGTGATGCAAATGACGCCGGAGCTGCGCAAGATGGTGGGCGCGGGCGCAGGCTTGGACGAGATGCGCGAGCAAGCATTTCGTGACGGCATGAAGCCGCTGCGAGCGTCCGGTGCGCACAAGATCGCAACGGGGCTGACGACGATCAAAGAGGTGGAGCGCGTTGCGCCGCCGGTGTGAGTTGTCGATGATGAGGTGAGAGGGGTGACGACTTGATGTAGGTGACTAGAATTCTGTCATTTTTGTCACCTGAGTCACCTTAGCCAGTCACCTCAAGATTTCTAGGATTAAGCATGAAAATCGTATTAAGCGGCCTCGGTCGCATGGGGGCCAACATGGCGCGGCGCTGGGCGCGCGGTGGTGTGCAGGTCGTCGCGTTTGACCGGAGTGCTGAGGCACGGGCGGCCACCGCTGAGACAAACATTACGACCGTTGCCTCCCTCGCGGATGGACTCGACGCGATGCCCGCACCGCGCGTGGTGTGGCTCATGTTGCCTGCGGGTGACATCACCGAATCCACGATTGATACGCTGCTGCCAATGCTCAGTCAGGGCGACTTGCTGGTGGATGGAGGCAACGCGAATTACAAAGACACCGTGCGTCGCGCGGCGAAGGCAGACGCTGTCGGCATCGAATACGCCGACGTGGGCGTATCCGGTGGGGTGTGGGGCTTGCAAAACGGCTACTGCGTGATGACCGGCGCTACGGCAGAAAGCTATGCGCGACTCAAACCGTATCTTGAAGTGCTCGCGCCGTCACCCACACAAGGCATTGTGCATGCGGGCGCTGTCGGTGCGGGTCACTTTGCCAAGATGATCCACAACGGCATCGAATACGGCATGATGCAAGCGCTCGCTGAAGGCTTCGCGTTGATGGAAGCGAAGAAGGAATTCGCGATGCCGATGGCGGAGATTGCCGAGGCGTGGCGCGATGGCTCGGTAGTGCGCTCCTGGCTGCTCGATCTCACCGCTGCGTCACTCAAAAAACCGGATGACATTGCAGCGATTGCGCCGTATGTGGCCGACTCCGGCGAAGGTCGTTGGGCGGTTGAGGCGATGCTCGATTTAGGCGTTCCCGCCCCGGTCACAGCGCTCGCGCTGACCACCCGTTTTGCCACCCAAGGTAGAGGCGATTACGCCGCCAAACTGCTGGCGCAAATGCGCGCAGGGTTTGGTGGGCATGCGGTGAAAAAAACGTAAGTCTCTTTTGCTCGCGAACGATGATTACTTGGCGATCAGAATTGAACGAGATTATTCATTAGTGACAATCCCCCTTTTTGTCGTTCCTGCGAAGCATGTCCTGAGCCTGCCGAAGGGGCAGGAACCCAGCGACTTTGCGACTTTAGCCGCGCTTTTGGAATGCCCGAAAGACACTGGGCCCCTGCATTGACGGGGGCGACGATTGGAAATAGCGCCAATGAATAATCTCGGTTCAATGCAGATGACTTTGCTGCGCTGGTCTTCGCTAAAAAAGCGTGATGGGTCGTGCTGATCGTCAACAGCTTTTTGCCGGAACGCCCGAATCAATTGGGCTTATATCGCTAAAATTACTTTATCGACAATAGTCGTTTTATAGCGTTAAACCCAATACCAGCGGCGGATTGGTAAAAAAGTCGTTAGGCACGTTGTGCGCCGAAAGTGTTGCCTCGACGCAGTGCGCCCAAGCCCAGTCGGACAGATGTCAAAGTTTTTAGTGACGAGTCTTAGTTCGCTGGCGGCGGAATCAAATCGCAAATCATCTTTGACAGCAATGTCATCGTGGCCTGTTGCGTGAGTGTCGTCGGGCGCAGCGCGCTGGTGGCGATCGACAACCGCGTGCGCAGCGGCGGGTCGCACACGGCGCGCAGCAAAAACGCCGACGGTTTGATGGAGCTGGCCACCGCGTTGCGCGAGAGCAACGCGCTGCCTGCGCCGTCTGCGACGAGATCCAGTATGGCCGATACGCCGTCGATTTCTAGCGCGATGTTGGGGCGGCAACCGATGCCTGCCATGGCAGCCTCCACGTGCATACGAATCGCGTTCGGACGGCTTGGAATTACCAGTGGCTTTGCTGCAAGCGTTCTAAGGGCAATCGGCCCCGGCGGAGGGTCTTCAGCAAGTCCTGGTGGTCGCGCGCTGACCAGCACCAGCTCTTCCTCCGTCAACGGCAGTAGATCGATTTCGCTGCCGCGCTGGGCGTTGTAGAGCACGGCCACATCTAGCCGCCCGTTGACCAGCCCGTCCTGCAATGAGGTCGACAGCGCCTCGCTGATCGAAATCGATGCATCCGGCATTTGGGCGCGAAATTGCCGGGTGAGTGGCACTGTCAAGACGCGCGCCAAACTGGTCGGCAAACCAATTGCCACGCGCCCAGCCAGCGCGCCGCGCACCCGTCCCAGCTCCTCACGCGCGCGCTGCACTTGATGCAGGATGCCTCGGCTGTGTTCCAGAAGCAGCTTGCCCGCCTCGGTGGGCGTTGCGCCGCGTCCGTTGCGCAGCAAAAGCGTTTGCCGCAGCTCCACTTCAAGCTGGCGCACTTGACGGCTCAGTGCGGGCTGCGCGATGTCAAGCGCCGCTGCAGCTCGCGTGAAACTGCCCAAGTCAGCGACGCGAACGAAGTATTCGAGTTGTTTGAGATCCACTAGCCAGAATTCTCCACTACCATTTTGGACGCAGAACATCGCTGCCCCGAGAATGGGTTGAGGCCGATGACGATGGGTATCGCTGCGCTCGACCCGTCCTGAGCAGCTACGCAGCCACCACGATGCACCCAGTAATGCTATGCCAATTTGCTATAGCTGTTAGCGTCAATCCGCACTTTATGTGTGGCACGTTAGGTATGAAAATAGTGCCATGAACGCTCCAGACATTTCCGTGCGTCCGTCTTTGAGCGGCATCTCCTCAATGGCGACGCGCCAGTTGCTGCCTGAATTGGCACGCGTGAATGCATCAGTAGGGGGCACGCCCTTAGCACTTGAATCGGTCGGCGGGGTCGATGCAGCGCGACGGGTGCAGGCAGGCGAGCCCTTTGATCTGGTCTTCCTCGCATCGGACGCGATTGCCGAGCTCATCAATAGCGGTCGCGTGCTGGCCGACAGCCGCGTTGACTTGGTGCGCTCGCTAGTCGCTGCGGCGGTCAAAGATGGCGCGCCGGTGCCGGACATCGCCACCGCGACTGACGTGCGGCGGGCCGTGCTCAGCGCCGTACTGATCGGTTATTCCACGGGCCCGAGCGGCACTGCGTTGCTCGCGCTGTTCTCGCGCTTGGGCATCATGGCCGAGGTGCAGCGCAAATTGCGACAAGCGCCCGCTGGCGTGCCAGTCGCCGCGATGGTGGCCCGTGGCGAGGTTGCGCTCGGCTTCCAGCAGCGCAGCGAGATGATTGACGCGCCCGGCATTCAGGTGATTGGCGATCTACCCGCTGAAATCGCAATCGTTACCGTTTTTGCGGGGGGCGTGTGCGGCGCATCAAAGCGCCGTGACGACGCGCGTGCGCTGCTATCCGCGTTTGCTGCGCCGATCCATGCGGCAATCAAGCTTCACTATGGGATGGCGGCCGTCTGAAATCGCCTGACGAATCGAACAGCAGGGCGCTCCTATGAATCCATTTTTCGGGCGAATTGCTTCGTTGCGTCGTGCTCGCAGTCCTTATAAACCAGGGCGTAGTTTTTGGTTGCTGCGCGCGCCTCGCCTAGCACTTCATCCCGCAAATCCGAATTGATAAAAGGGCTCAGAAAGTAAATACATGATCATCGATTGCCACGGCCACTACACCACCGCCCCCAAAGCGCTGGAAGACTGGCGAAACCGCCAGATTGCGGGCATCAAAGACGCCGCAGTGATGCCCAAAGTGAGTGAACTGAAAATCAGCGACGACGCGTTGCGTGAGTCAATCATTGCCAATCAGTTGAGGCTGATGAACGAGCGCGGCAGCGATTTGACCATCTTCTCGCCTCGTGCGAGTTTTATGGCGCATCACATTGGCGACTTTAATGTGTCTGCCACATGGGCGGCGATCTGCAACGAACTTTGCTATCGCGTGAGCCAGCTCTTCCCCGACAGTTTTGTGCCCGCAGCGATGCTGCCGCAAAGCCCTGGCGTTGACCCGAAAACCTGTATTCCCGAGCTTGAAAAATGCGTCAAGGAATACGGCAATGTCGCGATCAATCTGAACCCCGATCCATCGGGCGGACATTGGACATCCCCGCCATTGACGAACCGCGCGTGGTATCCGATTTACGAGAAGATGGTCGAGTACGACATCCCGGCCATGATTCACGTGAGCACCAGTTGTAACGCCTGTTTTCACACTACCGGCGCGCACTATCTGAACGCCGACACGACGGCGTTCATGCAATGCCTCGAAGGCGATCTGTTCAAGGATTTCCCGACGCTCAAATTCCTGATTCCACACGGCGGCGGCGCGGTACCCTACCACTGGGGCCGCTTCCGGGGTTTGGCCGACATGATGAAAAAGCCGAACATCGAAGAACACTTGATGAACAACATTTTCTTCGACACCTGCGTGTATCACCAACCGGGCATTGATTTATTGACTACCGTGATTCCGATCAAGAACATTCTGTTCGCGTCCGAAATGATCGGCGCGGTGCGCGGCATTGATCCGTACACCGGGCACTATTTCGACGACACCAAACGCTACATCGAGGGCGCGAAACACTTAACCGCAGAATCGCGCCACGCGATCTTCGTGGGCAATACGCGACGCGTGTTTTCGCGACTCGATGCGCAACTTAAAGTCAAAGGAATGTAATCGTGAGCATGAACAATCTCGGCGTCGTCAAACGGAACATCGTGCGCGCCGATAAGGCCGCAGTGGACAAACTGTCGCGCTTTGGCGCGGCAACGATTCACGAAGCCATGGGCCGCGTCGGCTTGATGAAACCCTATATGCGCCCGATTTACACCGGCGCGCACCTGTGCGGCACAGCGGTCACGGTGCTCTTGCAGCCCGGTGACAACTGGATGATGCATGTGGCCGCTGAGCAGTTGCAGCCTGGAGACGTGGTGGTCGCGGCTTGCACCTCCGACAACAACGACGGCTTTTTTGGTGACCTGCTCGCCACCTCGTTTCGCGCACGCGGCGCGCTGGGCCTTGTCATTGACGGCGGATGCCGCGATGTTGATGATTTGACTGAGATGAGTTTTCCGGTGTTCAGCCGCGCCATTCATGCCAAGGGCACGATCAAGGCGACACTCGGATCGGTGAACATTCCTGTGGTCTGTGCGGGGGCGCTAGTCAATCCGGGTGACGTGGTCATCGCGGATGCGGATGGCGTGGTCGTGGTGCCCGCAGCCATGGCGCAACAGGTTGCCAACGCGGCCGAAGCGCGCGAATCATTGGAAGGTGAAAAGCGAGCCAAACTCGCCGCAGGCGTGCTCGGCCTCGACATGTACAAGATGCGCGAATCGCTTGAAAAAGCGGGCTTGCGCTACATAGACTGAACCGACACTAGCGGCAATCACGCCCGTCGTCGTTCCTGCGAAGGCAGGAACCCAGTGACTTTGCGCGCTTCTCGTTGGTTTGGATGTGATCGGAAGACGCTGGCCCCCTGCCTTGTCAGGGGCGACGATTGGAAGTAACGCTAATGAACAATCCCGATTAACTGGGCGACAGAATGAAATTTGAGAAAACACTTGGCTGGATGGACTGGTCCGCGACTCCGTCCGCGCCCCGCTTTTGTGTGCCTGAAGGCGCGGTGGATGCGCACTGTCATGTGTTCGGGCCGGGAGACGAATTTCCGTTCGCTCCAGAGCGCAAATACACGCCGTGCGACGCGTCCAAGCGCCAGCTGTATGCGCTGCGCGACCATCTCGGTTTTGCGCGCAACGTCGTGGTGCAGGCCACGTGTCACGGTGCCGATAACCGTGCGATGGTCGATGCGCTGGGGAGCAGCGGCGGCAAGGCGCGCGGCGTCGCCACGGTCAAGCGCAGCGTGACCGATGTCGAACTACAGACAATGCATTCGGTCGGCGTTCGCGGCGTTCGCTTTAACTTCGTAAAACGTTTGGTGGACTTCACGCCGAAAGAGGAATTGTTGGAAATCGCCAGTCGCATTGCGCTGCTCGGCTGGCATGTTGTGATTTACTTCGAGGCGGTTGATCTGCCCGAGTTGTGGGATTTTTTTACGTCACTGCCAACGACGGTAGTGGTCGATCATATGGGCCGTCCCGACGTCAGCAAAGGGGTCGAGAGCGCGGAGTTCGCATTGTTTGAAAAATTCATGCTTGAGCATAAAAATGTGTGGTCGAAGGTGAGCTGTCCGGAGCGGCTGTCTACTTCGGGACCTGCAGCGCTGAACGGCGAACAAAACGCCTATCGCGACGTGATTCCATTCGCCAAGCGCATCGTCGAATCCTTCCCGGATCGCGTGTTGTGGGGCACCGACTGGCCGCATCCGAATTTGAAGGATCACATGCCGGATGATGGCTTGCTGGTGGATTTTATTCCGCACATTGCGACCACGCCCGAGTTGCAACACTTGCTGCTCGTCGACAACCCGATGCGCCTTTATTGGCCAGAGGAGCAATAGATGTCGCTCGATAAACCGTATCTCGACGTACCCGGCACGACGATTTTTGATGCCGAACAATCGCGCAAGGGCTTTCAGCTCAATCAGTTTTGCATGTCACTCATGAAGCATGAAAACCGTGAGCGATTCAAGGGGGATGAGCGTGCGTATCTCAATGAATTTCCGATGACGGACGAGCAGAAGCAGGCGGTGCTGGCTCGCAATTTCAACGCCTGCATTGCGCTGGGTGGCAATATTTATTTCCTCGCCAAACTCGGCGCAACGCATGGCAAAAGTTTTCAGCAAATGGCAGGCAGCATGACCGGCATGACCGAAGAGGAATATCGCAACATGATGATCGCAGGCGGGCGCTCGGTTGAAGGCAATCGCTTCGTCGGCGAGGATGGCAATGCGCAGGCACAACATCAGCCGCAGGGCAGTTCAACAGCGGGAGGGCGGCTTTAATCATGGCAAAAATTACAGCAAGCGTTTTCACGTCACACGTACCCGCAATTGGCGCGGCGCTTGATCTGGGCAAAACAGCAGAGCCTTATTGGCAGCCACTTTTCGCAGGGTACGATTTCTCCAAGCAATGGATGAAAGACAACACGCCAGACGTAATCTTTCTCGTGTTCAACGATCACGCGACCGCGTTTTCACTGGAGATGATTCCGACGTTCGCTATCGCCTGCGCCGACGAATTTAAGCCGGCGGATGAAGGCTGGGGGCCGCGTCCCGTGCCCGTCGTCAAAGGCCATCCCGATCTTGCCTCGCACATCGCACAGTCAGTGATTCAAGATGACTTTGATCTCACCATCGTCAACAAGATGGACGTGGATCACGGCCTGACGGTGCCGCTTTCGCTGATGTTTGGTCAACCTCCAGAGTGGCCCTGTCCGGTGATTCCGTTCGCAGTGAACGTGGTGCAGTATCCGGTGCCGTCGGGCCGCCGTTGCTACAACCTCGGCAAGGCTATCGCCAAGGCTGTGGATTCCTACGATCAGCCGTTAAACGTTCACATCTGGGGTACTGGCGGCATGAGCCATCAGTTGCAGGGGCCGCGCGCAGGGCTCATCAATCGTGAGTGGGACAACGCGTTTCTAGATAAGCTGATCGCCGACCCGGAGGCTCTCGCTGGCACGCCGCACATTGATTACGTGCGCGAAGCCGGCTCGGAAGGTATCGAGCTCGTCATGTGGCTCATCGCACGCGGAGCGATGAGTGATAAGCCGCCAAAAGTGCGGCACCGCTTTTATCATGTCCCCGCGTCGAACACGGCGGTGGGTCACCTCATTCTGGAAAATATGTAATATGAAAACGATCAAAGTTGCACTCGCAGGCGCGGGCGCATTCGGCATCAAACATCTTGATGCGATCAAGCTGATCGACGGCGTTGAAGTGGTGTCCCTTATCAGTCGCGATCTCGACAAAACAAAAGAAACGGCCGCCAAATATGGTGTCGGTCACGTTACGACCGATCTTGCCGACAGCCTCGCATTACAGGAAGTGGACGCGGTGATTTTGTGTACGCCCACGCAGATGCACGCTGAGCAAAGCATTGCCTGCATGAAGGCGGGCAAACATGTGCAGGTGGAGATTCCGCTCGCCGATTCGCTTGCGGGCGCGGAGGCGGTGGTGGCACTGGCGAGGCAGTCAGGATTGGTTGCCATGTGCGGCCACACGCGTCGCTTCAACCCGAGTCATCAGTACGTCCACAACAAAATCAAAGCGGGCGAATTCAACATTCAGCAGTTGGATGTGCAGACCTACTTTTTTCGGCGCACCAACGTTAATGCTCTCGGTCAGGCGCGGAGTTGGACGGATCACTTGCTGTGGCATCACGCAGCGCATACGGTGGACTTGTTTGCGTATCAAACTGGCAGCGAAATTGTGAAAGCCAACGCGATTCAAGGCCCGATTCATCCGGCGCTGGGCATCGCGATGGATATGTCAATTCAGCTCAAAGCCGCAAACGGCGCGATCTGCACGCTGAGTTTGAGCTTCAACAACGACGGCCCGCTCGGCACCTTCTTCCGCTACATCGGCGACACCGGCACGTACATCGCGCGCTACGACGACTTAGCGCAAAGCACGAAAGAGGGCAAAGAAGAAAAAATTGATGTGGGCAAGGTCGCGGTTTCGATGAATGGAATCGAGTTACAGGATCGTGAGTTTTTCGCTGCGATCATGGACGGCCGCGAGCCGAATTCAAGTGTTGCTAAAGTGCTGCCTTGCTACCGCGTGCTGCATAAGCTTGAGCAGCAATTAGGGTAAGCGTCGCCTTCAGCTTTTAGCGCTATCGCTTTATTTACTAGGGCTGGCGCGATTTTTAAGCAAAAGTCGATAACTGCTAAAAAGCGGCGCTCGCCCCAGTAAGAAAAGCAAAAGGCGAGAAAGCTGTTCCAATAAATCGTCGGGGTGAGAGGACTCGAACCGCCTGCGTCTGCGTTCCGAACGTAGCGTCAAGCATCACGCCGTACGGCGTAAGCGCACAGTTCCAACATCCATTTTTTCGAATTGCTCTCGGGCAAAAACGCGATTTCTGCGGCGGCGGCGGCGGCTTCGGATTCAGCGCGCGCAAGGCTTTCATCCAATGCGCCGCATCCCTCCAGCGCGTCCATCACTTCGCGAAACTGACTAGGCAATACGGCATGGGGTTTGGCCAACACCGAGCGCAGCAATGCTTTGCCGCCTTCACTGCCGCGTTGCAGCGTGATGATGATCGGCAACGTGAGCTTTCCTTCGGCCAGATCGTCACCTAAGCTCTTCCCGAGCGTGTTCACGTCGCCGCGATAGTCGAGCACGTCGTCGGCAATTTGAAACGCTACGCCCAAGCGCCGCGCATATTCCGCGAGCGCGCGTTCGGTTGCTGCGGGAGCGCCCGCGGCGATGGCCCCGAGTGCGCCAGCTGCCTCAAAAAGCTTCGCCGTTTTCGCTTCGATCACCCGCATGTAATCGGACTCGGTCAGTCCGAGATTGCCCAAGGCCATCAGCTGCATGACCTCGCCCTCAGCGATGCGGTTGGTCGCCTCGGATAACAGCGCCAATACACGCATTTTGCCTGTGCCGACCATGACCTGAAACGCGCGGCTGTACAAAAAGTCGCCCACTAAAACGCTTGCCGCATTGCCAAATTCGGCGTTAGCCGTAGCGCGACCACGACGCAGCGCGGATTCGTCGACTACATCGTCGTGCAACAACGTGGCGGTGTGAATCAATTCGACTGTGGCGGCAAGATCAATGACCAGCGAGGCCCGGGGATCCGCCCCCAGCGCTTGCGCTGAGAGAAACACCAGAAGCGGGCGCAGTCGTTTGCCGCCTCCAGACACGATGTATTCGGAAATGGAGCGTACGAGATCAACGTCCGAGGCCAGCGATTCGCGCAACTTGCGGTCAAGCAGGTCAAATTCCGCCGTAAAGCTGTTGCGTAACTTTGCGCCTAGCGGGACGCCGACGATTTCAGCGGAAGCTTCGGGGGGCGGGGCTGGCAGCGATACGCTTGCGAGTTGCTCAACATACATTAAAAGAATTGTACTGGCGCGTCCCGTAAGCGTGTCGTCATCCGGCACGATCACTGTTTCGAGCACCGAGAGCGGTTTGCTTGCAAAGCGGCCGTTGATTTCGGCTTGGCTACGCGATGTCGCCGGTTCAGACGGCGTTCGAAAGGGCCGCCCTTGATAAGCCGTCAGCGGTGCGCTACAATATTGGGTTCCTCGATTTGCTTTGGGCGGATTGAGGAAATCATAAAAAATGAAAAGGTTCGTCAACAATGTATGCGGTCATAAAAACCGGCGGAAAGCAGTATCGTGTTTCCGCTGGCCAAAAATTAAAAATAGAACAGATACCAGCAGACTTAGGCTCAACCATCACCTTCAACGAAGTTCTGGCCGTCGGGTCGGGCGCGGATGTGGTGTTTGGAGCACCCCTGGTTTCAGGGGCGAAAGTCGATGCAACGGTTGTCTCCCATGGTCGTGGCGAAAAGGTCACCATCTTCAAGATGCGCCGCCGTAAGCACTACCAACGTCATGGCGGTCATCGCCAAAATTACACCGAGGTTTTTTTCTCGGTGATCTTCGGTGCTGATGGCACCGAACTGGCAAAAGCCGACGCGCCTGTAATGAGCGCTCCGGTTGCCCTCGAAGCCTCTGGTGCCTCAGTGGCCGCCGCTAAACCTGCCGCAGCTAAAAAAGCAGTCAAAGTGCGCGGTAAAGCGCGTGACGGCAGCGATGATCTTGAGCTGATCGAAGGCATCGGTCCGAAGATCGCAGAACTTCTCAAAGGCGCTGGCATCGACACGTTTGATGCGCTGGCCAAAGCCCCGGTCGAAAAAGTACAGGAAGTGCTCGACGCCGGCGGCAACCAGTTCAACCTCGCCAAGCCAGAAACCTGGGCCGAGCAAGCAGCGCTTGCAGCCGCAGGCGATTGGGCAGCATTCGACCAGCTCACCGAAGCGCTGGTCGGCGGCGTTCGTAAGTAAAGTAGGAGTCAGACTATGGCACATAAAAAAGGCGGCGGATCAACCCGCAACGGTCGCGATTCAGAATCAAAGCGCCTGGGCGTCAAGTCCTACGGCGGCGAGCTGATTAATGCGGGCACCATCATCGTGCGTCAGCGCGGCACTGAGTTTCATCCTGGCTTGAACGTCGGTATGGGCAAAGACCACACGCTGTTCGCCAAGGTCACCGGCACGGTGTTGTTCGGCGTCAAGGGCGAAAAAAATCGCCGCTACGCAAACATCGTCCCCGCAGTGACCGCACCGGCAGTTCTAGCCGCAGAGTAAGTTTTTGCGCGCTGAAAAATGGCACCTGAGGGTGCCATTTTTTATGCGCGACAGTCGCGATGATCGGGCGCTCTTCGCGCCGCCTGCCGATGGTCGCTCCTACAATGGAGACACCCACATAGTGAAGCTGAAAAGTGCCCGCTCCCTCTCTCGCTCTCGCCCGCAAATACCGCCCGCGTAATTTCTCTGAATTGATGGGGCAGGAGCACGTGGTGCGTGCGTTAACGCATGCGTTGACCACCGGGCGGTTGCATCAGGCGTACCTGCTTACCGGCACCCGTGGCGTCGGCAAAACGACCATCGCGCGCATCCTGGCGAAAACGCTGAATTGCGAGACCGGCGTCACGGCAACGCCATGTGGCGTGTGCCAAACGTGTCTCGACATCGACGCCGGTCGTTTTCCCGACTTGCTCGAACTCGATGCCGCGTCGAACACCGGCGTTGACAACATGCGCGAAATCATCGACAACGCGCGCTACGCCCCGACCGCCGGACGCTACAAGGTGTATCTCATTGACGAGGTGCATATGCTGTCGAAGAGCGCGTTCAACTCGATGTTAAAAACGCTCGAAGAACCGCCGGAGCACGTGAAGTTCGTGCTAGCCACGACTGATCCGCAGAAGATTCCCGTCACCGTGCTGTCGCGTTGTCTGCAATTCGCACTCAAGCAATTTCCGCCGGAGCGCGTGGCCGAGCAACTGCGCAAAGTGCTCACCGCCGAGAACGTGCCGTTCGACGCGCCTGCGCTGCGCTTGATTGGTGAGGCCGCGCAAGGCTCGATGCGCGACGCGCTGTCGATTACCGATCAGGCAATTGCCTTCGGTCACGGCCAAGTCGAAGAGCAGCAAGTTCGCCAGATGCTCGGCAACGTGGACCGCGATTTTGTGTGGCGCGTGCTCGATGCCGTTGTTGCTCGTGACGCAGCGGCGCTGGCGGCGGAGGTTGAGCGTTGCTTTGAGCAGGCGTTAGCGGCGGACGACGCACTCGCACAACTCGCCCGTGCGCTGCATCGCATCGCCCTCGCGCAACCCGTGCCGGCGAGTGTGGATGCGGATGACCCGGACTACGCAACTATCACGCGGCTGGCTGCGGCGTTGACCGCTGAAGAGGCGCAGCTCTACTATCAAATTGCGTTGCATGGACGGGACGATTTGCGCCTCGCACCGGATGAGCAGACGGCGTTGATGATGACTTTTTTGCGGTTGCTGGCGTTTGCGCCGAGCAATGGCAACGAGCCGGTGCGGGAGGCGGCACCTTCGCGTGCGCCGCAGGCGTCCCCTCTCCCCTCGCGGCCTTCGTTGCAAAAGGCGGAGAGTGAGGGGGCGGGCACCACTCCGAAATCAACTTTGCGCGCAGAGCCACCATCCCCTTCTCCCCGACCCTCTCCCGCGAGGGGAGAGGGAGCAGAACCGTCCGCACCTCAAACAGCCTCCAGTCGGCAAACGTCAAGCGCAACCAACAATCAGTCCAACCAGCGCGAATTCGACGGGGACTGGCACAGTCTCGTGCAAATCCTCCCGCTCGCCGCCGTAGCCCGCGAGCTCGCGCGTCACAGCGTGCTCATCAGCTGGGACAAAAACCTCATCAAACTTGCTTTGCCGCAAGACAAACGCCCGCTCGCCACCCAGAAAGAACGGCTCGGCAATACCTTATCTGAATATTTCGGTCGCCCGCTAAAACTTGAGATCGAGCTCACCGACAACGCCGGTGAATCGGTCGCCTTGCGCGACAAGCAGGTCAAGGACCAAAAGCAGATCGCCGCTGAGATCGCCTTCATGGCCGACCCTGCGGTTCAGGTGCTACTCACCGAGGGGCAGGGCCGCGTTCGGGCGGGTAGCATTCAGGCCAACGATTAGTGAATTTGGAGACATACGATGCTCGGTAAAGGCGGAATGGCTGGCCTCATGCAACAGGCGCAGCGCATGCAGGAAAATCTCAAAAAAGCGCAGGACGAAATCGCCGCGATGGAAGTCGAAGGGCAGGCGGGTGCCGGCATGGTCAAGATCACCATCACCGGCAAGCACGACTGCAAACGCGTGCAGATCGACGCCGGCGTGATGGACGACAAGGACATGCTCGAAGACCTCATCATCGCCGCGATCAACGACGCCACGCGCAAACTCGCGGCGCAAAGCGAGTCGAAAATGGGCGCACTCGGCGCAGGCATGAACCTGCCGCCGGGCATGAAACTTCCGTTTTAGTTTCCGCTTGATTCCGCGTCAGCTTTTGACTGAAACGCTTATTTCACTGGGGCTAAGCGCGGTGAATGGTCGTAAATCGACTATAGACGTTTTATGCGATGATGCCCAATTAGAATGGGCTTCTTCACCAAAAGCTGAATATGCACGTTCCGTAGGGTGGGCACCCCGTGCCCACCGACCGTGGCGCGCTCGCCGAGGCTTGGTGGGCAGATGGCTGCCCACCCTACGAACCCGATATGTAGGAGAGGCTCTGCCGCGACCAGGCTTATCGCAGACCGAGGTCGCGGCAAAGCCGCTCCTACAAGGGTTCCGGTGACGCGACCATGACCACCCCCGTCTCCTTCAAAACCCTGATCGACGCCCTGAAAGTCCTCCCCGGCATCGGCCCGCGTGCCGCGCAGCGGATTGCGTTTGATCTCGTGCAGCACAAGCGCGATAGCGCCATCGGGTTGGCTCGCGCCATCGAAGGCGCGCTTGAAAAGCTGCGTTCCTGCGAGCGTTGCAACACCTTGTCGGAGACGCCGATCTGCTCGCTGTGTTCGAGCAAACGGCGCGACCCGGCGCTGCTCTGCGTCGTCGAAACGCCCGCCGATCAGATCACGCTGGAGCAGTCCGGCGCGTTCAGCGGCCTCTACTTCGTGCTCATGGGCCGCATCTCGCCGCTAGATGGCGTCGGCCCCGCGCAGATTCATCTGGAGCGCCTCGTCAACCGCGCCACCGACGGCACGGTCAAGGAAGTGATCCTCGCGACCAACTTCACCAACGAAGGCGAAGTCACCGCGCACGTCATCACCGAGCTGCTCGAACCGCAGGGCGTCAAGGTGTCGAGGCTCGCGCGCGGCATTCCGATTGGCAGCGAGCTGGAATATGTGGATGCGGCGACGGTGGCGCAGGCGGTGCGGGAGCGGCGGTAATTGTGATGCAACTGACGTACATACTGATGCCTGACGTGGCCGGTAAATTCGTAACTAAGACGGCTTCTTTAGCTGAATTTGCGCGAGATGCTCAAGGTGTCTTTGTGCGAAAAGTTATTCCTCCGCTCGCTATTCTCAATTGCGCGCTTCTCGCTGGCGGAACTGGCCGGGAAGCCGACTGGGATGCCTTTTCGATTAGCCCAGAAGACTACGCTGAACTGGTTTCTGAGCTTGCTGGTGAACCGCCTTTGGGTTATCGAGTCGATGTATCGCCGCCGGAAGTTGTCACTCACGATCAGTGGGTCGACTGGGTACGCGGCAGATACTAGTCAGCGTAGCCTCGATGCAGCGCAGCGGAATCGAGGGCTCGTGACGCAACCATTCCGCGATTCCACTTCGTTTCATCGCGGCTACGGAGCTTGAATACTCGCGAGCCGTAGGGTGCGGTTCACCGCACCTCGTGACCCCAATCTGTAATTGGCTCGTATCAATTTGGGTGCGGTGAACCGCACCCTACGGTTTATTCGCAAACGCCCAATCACTAATCGCCACAAACTCCGCTGTCGTCAAATCTTCTGCGCGAGCTTTGGGGTCTACGCCTATCGCCCCCCAGCCGTCCGGTGTGACCCAGGCGGACAGGCTGTTGCGCAGCATCTTGCGGCGTTTGGCGAAGGCGTGGGTGACCATTAGCGCGAAGGCTTTTTCGTCCTTCGGTTTGAGTCTTTTGGCAGCCAGCGGCGTGAGGCGCACGATCGACGAATCGACCGCTGGCACCGGCTTGAACGCGGTCGGTGGCACGTCGAAACACTTCTCGATTTTGAAGCGATATTGCAGCATCACCGAGAGCCGCCCGCGCGCGGCATCCCCCGCGTTTGCTGCCATGCGATCCACGACTTCTTTTTGCAGCATGAAGGTCATGTCCGAGATTTGGTCCTCGTATTCGCACAGCCGAAACAGGATCGGCGTGGAGATGTTGTAGGGCAAGTTGCCGACCACGCGCAACGGCGCTGGCAGGGTGGCGAAATCAAACTCCATCGCATCGGCCTGATGCACACGCAGCTTGCCCGCATCGAACTCATGCACCAGGCGCGCCACGAGATCGCGGTCGATTTCGATGGCGTCGATGCTGCCTTTGGGGCCTAGCGCATTGATGAGTTTGCGGGTGAGCGCGGCTTGTCCGGGGCCGATTTCAACGATGTGTTGACCGGCATGCGGATCAATCGATTCGACGATGCGGTTGATGATCGACTGATCGACGAGAAAGTTTTGACCAAAGCGCTTGCGGGCGCGGTGCGATTTGGGGTGTGCCAGGAATTCAGACATGGGCAGTACGTGTGTTGTTCATTGGTCCGTCGTTCCTGCGAAGGCAGGAACCCAGCGACTTTGTTTGAAGAACGAGGATCGTCTGCCATGGAAGACGCTGGGCTTCTGCCTGCGCAGGGGCGACGAAATCGAAAGTGACTCTGATTTGTGCCTCATGACATGGCTTCAAGTTCATTGAGCAGTCTTGGTAGTGCGTCGGACATGCCGCGATAGGCGACGATGGCGGGCGTCATAGAGCGCAGCGATGCGGCAAGTTGTTTGGCGCGCGCCATAGAACCCACGGAACCATCAAACCCTTCACTTCGCTCAGGGCCTGCCCCGTACTTGATACGGGGGCGAACGGGGGAAGGTAGATTTAGCATCTTCGTCAATGGGCACATCATCACTCGAATAAAAAAGACGGCGCGCTGCAAATGCGCTAGCGGCCAGGTCGTTTGCCGCTCAATGCGGAAGAAGAGGCGCGGCAACAGCGGCGATGGATCAGCTAGGGCTTCACTCCACCATGCCTGATTTTTCTCGGGATGCTGATCTAGGCTCGTGGCGGGCACGATCAGCCATACGTGACGCAACATCGGTTGCTGCATGAACGCCATGGTCATGAGCTTTGAACCCGCAGCGATCAAAGACTCGTTATCGGCAACCGGCGCGTGGATAGATGCGAAATCAAGCCCGAGCTTTTCGCGCGGATCCCAGCGCGATGGGAAGCAGACAGAGAGGTATTCGGTGCGCAGCGTGTCATCGTGTTGTTTCAGGATTACGAAGTCTTCCTGCAGCAAAAGCGCAACGTCACGCGCTGCAGGAGCGGCCTTGGCCGCGATGGGCGTGTCGCGGCCGTTGATCGCGGCCAAGGCCGCTCCTACATGGGCGAGATGGGCGATTGCAGCGAGTGCTTCGTAACTGGGCGATCCGGCGGCTGCTCGACTGTGGTGTGCGGTGAAGACTCGCTCCCGCTCTCGCCGATACACATCCGCCAACTCATCACGTAGCAACAATGCAGGCGCAACGGGATCGAGCTTCTCCAGATTCGGGCGCATGCGAAATGGTGTGACAACGGGCCACGGCATCTTTTCGGCGGGGGTCAACCAATCAGCACTCACTACTTCGTCGTTCCTGCGAAGGCAGGAACCCAGCGACTTTTGGTTGAAGTACGAGGCGCGTGTGCGACGAAAGACACTTGGCCCCATCCTTCGCAGGGGCGACGAAATTGAAAACAGCCTTCCATCACGCAACGTCCCACGCGGTCAAATATTCTTGCCAATGCGGCGCGTTGGTCGCGGCGAGCTTCGTGCGCAGTAGCTCGATTTCGGCATCGTATTCGGTGCGATTCAGGTCGCCGCGCATCGCCATGAAACGCAAAAAAAGCAGGTAAGTATTCGCCACGTCGGTTTCGCAATAGGCGCGAATCTCGGCGAGTTCACCGCGCTGAAACGCGGGCCACACCTGGCTGCCGTCCATGCCCAGTTTGCCGGGGAAGCCGCAGAGCTTGGCCATGGTGTCGAGCGGTGCGTTGGCGCGCGCCTGATACATGGCCATGAAGTCCATCAGGTCGAGATGGCGTTCTTTGTAGCGGTTCAAATAATGATCGAAACTGAAGGCGCGATCGTTCGCTCCAGTCTCCAAAAAACGCGAAGCGGAAACGCCCGTGATGAGCCCGCGCTGCATCAGCACAGGCAGATCAAAACCGCCGCCGTTCCAGCTCACCAAGTGCGGCGTTTTGCGCTCAATCAACTCGAAGAATTTCTGGATGATCGTAGGCTCATCGTCAGTAATTTCACCAAGCGTCCAAACAGCTAACTTATCCGCGCCTTCGCGAAATGCGCACGAGATGGCGCATACGCGTTGCAGATAATGTGGCAAAAATTCGGTGCCATTTTTGATGCGCTGTTGCGCAAAGGCCCACAGCGCAACCTCGTCATCAGTGAGCGATGCAGGCAGATCGTGCAGGCGGCGAATTCCCGGCACGTCGGGGATGGATTCGATGTCGAAAACTAGGGTAGGCAGCATCTATGGATTGTAGGAGGGGTTCTACCTCGACCCGTGCCCGCATGGCTTAACGGCTATCGCGGTGGAACCGCTCCCACAGAAAATCTAACCGGGGAAAACACCCGTCGACAAATAGCGATCTCCACGATCACACACGATGAACACAAAAGTCGCGTTCTCGACGCCCTTCGCCAGCCGCAACGTGATTGCCAGCGCACCCGCAGCGCTGATGCCGCAGAAGATACCTTCCTTTACCGCCATGACGCGCGCCATGTCTTCGGCGTCTGTTTGCGAAACCTCTTCAACCCGATCAACGCGGGCCTTTTTGAAAATGGCGGGGCGATACGCTTCCGGCCACTTGCGGATGCCTGCGATGCTCGACCCATCGGTCGGTTGAGCGCCTACGATGACGATGTTTTCGTTCTGTTCTTTAAGATAATTTGAGATGCCGGTAATGGTGCCCGTAGTGCCCATCGCGCTTACGAAATGCGTCACGCGACCGTTGGTTTGTCGCCAGATTTCCGGTCCGGTACCGGTGTAGTGCGCGAGCGGATTGTCGGGGTTGGCGAACTGATCCAGCACGCGGCCACGGCCTTGGCGTTGCAGCTCAACAGCGAGATCGCGCGCGCCTTCAATGCCTTTTTCTTTTGACACCAAAATCAGCTCCGCACCATAGGCCTTCATCGACTGTCGTCGTTCGATCGACTGGTTCTCGGGCATTACCAACAGCATTTTGTAGCCGCGCATCGCCGCGACCATCGCCAGCGCAATGCCGGTGTTGCCAGACGTGGCCTCGATCAACGTGTCGCCCGGTTTGATGGTGTCGCGTTTTTCAGCTTCGACGATCATCGAATACGCTGGCCGATCCTTCACGCTGCCCGCTGGGTTATTGCCCTCCATCTTGCCAAGGATCACGGTGCTGTCGGGCACGCCATGCATGGCGGGTAGGCGTTGCAGGCGAACGAGCGGCGTGTTGCCGATGGTGGAGTCGATGGTGGGGTACATGCTGGTTGAATTGGGACCGCTGGTGGACAAGTCAAATTATCGATGTATTGACGATTTGCGTTGCGCCAATGAAAAACCCCGCCGAAGCGGGGTTTTTTCTGGACAACCTGAGAGGCTTATGGCTTCTTCGGGGTGTCTTCTTTCTTGGCTTCAACTTTAGGCGCGTCTTTTTTTGCTGCGTCTTTGGTTGGGGCTTCTTTTGCTTTGGCAGCATCAGCCTTTTTCTTGGCTTCTGCATCTTTCTTCGCTTTAGCTTCGGCTTCTTTCTTAGCTTTGGCATCATCCGCCTTAGCTTTTTTGTCAGCGTCCTTTTTCGCTTTGGCTTCTGCTTTGGCTTTTTTGTCTGCTTCTTTCTTCGCTTTGTCAGCGGCGGCTTTGTCTTCTTTGCTCATCGGCTTGTCGGCAGCTTTTGGTGCTGCGGCCGGAGCGGCCGCAGCAGGCGTTGCGGCTTTACCAGCGTCAGCTTTCGGTGCGTCTTTCTTGCCCGCGTCGGCCATTGGTGCAGCCGCTTTGCCAGCATCGGCTTTCGGTGCGTCTTTTTTCGGCTCAGTCTTCCAATCGATTTTGGTTGGACCGGACGTCGAAACTTTGTCCTTCATGTCCATGAAGTTCTTGTCGCCTACGCCTTCAACTTTTTTCAGATCTTCACCTGTTTTGAACGGGCCGTTTTTGGTACGGTAATCGATGATCGCTTGAGCGCGAGCAGGGCCGACCTCTGGCAGCGCTTCCAGCTCAGCTTTGGTGGCGGTGTTGATGTTGACGGCAGCGAAGGCCGAGCCAGCCAGCAGGAAACCTGCAAGCAGTGCGTAGATTTTGTTCATGTAGATAAAGTCCTCGTGTGATGAAAACCGGTTGTGCCGGGGTGACGATTTTGTTGAGCTGGATTTGCCTGTGCAGCAAAACACCGCCAGTCACAGTGCGCTGCTTAAACGCTGGAATTGTACCGAGGGTTGACAGCGCCGCTACGGCGTAGGCCAGCGACTCTAGATAACGCGCCGATGCACGCGTGGGGCGACTGCGGTTAACAGCTCATAGCCGATCGTTCCCGCAGAATTCGCCACCTCGTCGACCGGCAGTTGCGCGCCCCAAAGCTCAACCGAGCTGCCGACCCGTGCTAGCGAAATGTCAGTGACATCGACCGTGATTTTGTCCATGGAGACACGCCCGACCAGCTGCGTGCGCGTGCCGTCAACGATGATCGGAGTGCCCGTGCCAGCGCTACGCGGGTAGCCGTCAGCATAGCCGCAGGCGATCACGGCGATGCGCTCTGTTTTGCTCGCAGTGTACGTTGCGCCATAGCCTACGGTATCACCCGCCGCCAGCGTTTGTACGCCGATGACCTCGGTGGTCAGCGTCATCGCGGGTTTGAGCTTGAGCGATGCGGCGCTGCGCGTAGCGTGCGTGAAGGGCGTGGCGCCGAACAGCAATATGCCGGGGCGGGCGCTGTCGCTGCTGGTCACAGTCGCTGCGCCGCCGACGCGATCAAAGTCAAAGCACGCGGCGGAGTTCGCAAGCGAGCGCGCATAGGGCAAGCCCGCTGTGGCCTCGTTAAACAGTCGCAGCTGCTCAAGATGACCGTCAGGCTCGTCGGCGCGTGCGAAGTGCGTCATTAACGTAAGCTCTCCGACGCCGACGTTCAACGACAAACGCGTCGCCAGATCGCGCGCTCTATCCACACGAAAGCCGAGACGGTTCATGCCGGTATTAAACTTGAGGTAGATGTCGAGCTTGCGGGCGAGTGGCGTTGCTTCAAACTCGCTGAGTTGTTCGTCCGAATGAATCACGCACGTCAAACGATGCTCCGCAGCGGCACGCCAGTCGACGTCGGAAAAACAGCCTTCGAGCAGCAAAATCGGCTTCTTCCAGCCGAGGTCGCGCAGTCTGATCGCGTTCTCAATCTCGATCAGCGCGAGTCCGTTCGCATCGGCGAACGCGGTTGCGGCCACCGCAATGCCATGACCATACGCATCGGCTTTAACCACCGCCCAGACGCGCGCGCCTTGGGTCAGTTGCGCGGCCAGTGCGAGGTTGTGTGCTAGCGCCTGACTATCAACTGTGGCAACGATCGGACGGGTCATAACGTAGTTCAAGATCAAACAATACAGAAGGCTATGCTACTCTCCACACACGATCAGAGGAGGAGATCAGAGCCGCATGCAGCGAGGGTTTTACACAATCATGGCAGCGCAGTTTTTCAGCTCGCTCGCTGACAATGCGCTGTTTGTGGCGGCTTATCAGTTGCTTCGTTATAACGGTGCGCCGGCTTGGCAGGGCGCGGCGCTGGTTCCGTTGTTCGCGTTTTTTTATGTCGTTTTGGCACCGTTCGTGGGGGCGTTTGCAGATCGCTTTCCGAAGGGGCGCGTGATGTTCATGTCCAACTCGATCAAAGTGGTCGGCTGCCTCATGCTGTTGTTCGGCACGCATCCTCTGGTAGCCTATTCGGTCGTAGGGTTGGGTGCCGCAGCTTATTCGCCGGCCAAGTACGGTATCTTGACCGAACTGTTGCCGCCGTCGCAACTGGTTAAGGCTAATGGCTGGATTGAAGGCTTGACGATTCTCTCGATCATCATGGGCAATGTGCTCGGCGGCATCTTAGTCGGCCCTCGGGTCGGCGACTGGCTTCTCAATCTTGACTTCCCGTTTTATGAGTTCGACATTGCCACGGCACCGGAGGCAGCCATCGCCTGCATGATCGCGGTGTACGTCATTGCGGCGGCGTTCAATCTGCGCATTCCGCACACCGGTGTGGCGATGCAACCGATTCCAACACCCACTCATTTGTTGCCCGATTTTTGGAACTGTACCACCCGATTGTGGAAGGATAAGTTGGGCCAGATATCGCTGGCGACGACTACACTTTTTTGGGGTGCAGCAGGTAACCTTAAAGTGATTGTGATTGCATGGGCGGCCACCGCTCTGTCGTACAGCGTGACTGAGGCGACGACATTGGTCGGCGTGGTGGGCATCGGCACGGCGGCGGGCGCGGTGTACGCGTCGATGCGCTGCTCGCTTGACCGGGCCACCAACGTCATTCCGTTAGGCATTGGCATGGGCTTGGCCGTAGCCGCCATGATCTTCATCACCAAACTTTGGGTGGCGGTGCCGTTTTTAATTTTGCTCGGAGCTATCGGCGGTTATTTGGTGGTGCCGATGAATGCGCTGCTGCAACATCGCGGTCACATGTTGATGGGCGCGGGGCGCTCGATTGCCGTGCAAAACTTCAACGAGCAAGCGGCGATTTTGGCGCTCGGTGGCTTCTACACTCTGATGATTAGCCTGGAATTGTCGGTCTACGTCACGGTGGCGCTATTCGGGCTGCTGGTGGCGGGTTTCATGTATGTGATTGGACGCTGGCACAAGGCCAATCTGGTCAATCATCCTGCGGAGCTTGCTCGCCTGCTGGCGATTGCCAAGAGCGACAAACACTAGTGTTTAGTTGCACAAATATGCGCATTCAAAATTCCGTGGCATCGTCGTGCGTGTCGTTGCAAGTTCTA
>ENA-OFCX01000145-OFCX01000145.1-metagenomes-genome-assembly--contig:-NODE-145-length-39171-cov-6.153927_pt1 | contig 39171 bp, 36 predicted proteins | sample MGYA00153384_OFCX01 | MGnify analysis MGYA00153384
CGGTGGCGCGCGTGGCGGCCCGCACGGCACTCGACACGGCCTGGGCGCCGGCCTGGGGCAGCGGCAAGTAGGTGGCGTGCATGTGTTGCGCCAGCCGGCTGGCCTGGGCTTGCGGCTGGGGCGATGTGTCGATCAGCAACGCCGGCACACCCGCCGCGCGCAGCCGCGCGGCTGCCTGCATGGCGTCGGCCTCGGCGCGCGCGCGGCCCCCGGTGCCGTCCAGCGCCACGTTGGCACGGCCATCGGTGAGCAGCACCACCAGCGGCGACTCGCCACGCCGGCGGGCAATGTCGGCCATTGCCTGGGCCGCATCGATGGCCGCCGCCAGCGGCGTGCCGCCGCCACCGGGTAGCGACGCCAAACTGCGTTTTGCGCGCACCAGCGAACGCGTCGGCGCAAGCAACGTCTCGGCCGCTTTGCCACGAAAACTCACCACAGCCACCTGATCGCGGCGCACGTAGCACTCGGCGAGCAATAACTCCGCTGCGCCCTTCGCTTCGGCAAGGCGGTGCAACGCGGCTGAACCGGATGCGTCCACCGCAAACAGCGTGAGCGTTTCGCTCCGATGTGCGCGACGAGAGACGTGCCAGTCGTCGCGACGAATAAGTACGGGCGGCTGTCTTTCTGTCGATGCGATTTGCACTTGGGCTCGCTCGGCACGCCGAATCGTTTGCCACGGCGCGGCTGCGCGCAGCGTGGCGAGAACATCAAGTCGTGCGCCGCTCTTTGGATCACCTCGCCTTGACGCGAGTGGGCGCCCGCGCAGATTCGATAGCTGTTGTCGCCCTGCGCTGCCACCGCTGCGCTGCCCGTGCGCCGCGGATGCGGGGGACATGGCCGCATGAAGCTGAGCAAGCAAATCTGCAGGAATCGCCGCTTGGGCGGCTTCAAGCACACGATCTTTCATCGGCTCCGGCTCGTCTCTTGAAGTGTCGCTTGACGTTTCCGCGTTCGCTGTTTTATCGTCGGTCGGAGCTGTGTCTTGCGGGTCGGGCTGCGGCTGTTGTTCGTTGTCGGGTTGAGGCGTGTCCTCGTCGGCTTCGTCGTCTTCCGACTCGTCTGCTGATGGTTCGCTATCGTCGGGCTGCAACTGTGAGTTTGGTAGCGACTTGGCCTGTGGAGCAAGCACGAGTTCAGCGGCCATCGTGACGTCGTCTTCGGTGACCTGTTCGCGACCAAAGACCCTAGCCGACGTTCTAGCTGCTGCGACTGCTAACTGCGCTGCACGCAGCGAAGTGATGCCGAATGCAAGTGCGACGTGGCAAAGCGCTGCGATTTGCTCTTCGTCAATCGTGGCATCCAACAACGCATGCGTATCGTCGACATCGCCCACTACTTCGGTAACAGGCGCTCCAAATACCCCGAGGATTCGCGGAGGAATCTCGCGCAAATCGAGGCGAAATGCGATGCGATCTAACAAGGCAGTGGGCGGGCGCTCGTCGTCGGCTGCACCCTCATCAAACGCAATCAACACGAAGCGAGAATCGTCTTGCCCCTGAAGGCCATCGCGAGCGAACTGCACACGACCGGTGTCCATCGCGGCGCACAGGCGCGAGCTGGTCGACGCGGACATCCGCTCCGCCATGGTGGCGAGCAGCACGCCACCATGGGCGCGCGCGAGCAAGCCCGATTCAGCAACAGGTCGCCCCATCGCCAACGTAGCGACAAGATCAAGTCCGCCCAGCAGGCGATCATCGCTCGCGTTCAATGGCAGGCGATGCAGCGTGGGCGGGCGTCCACTGCGATGCTGAAGTCGTGCTGTGAAATGGGCGAGCCACGCGTCACGAACAGGGCCAGCGCCGGCGCGGATGCTTACGCCATGCAGTAAGGTTGGATTGCTGGCGAGGAAGTCTGCGACCAACAACGCACGTTGCCACTGAACTAGCGCCCGTTCATGCGCCTTACTGAGGTCGGTTTGCGGCGTTGACATACGTCGAGTGGGCCATCGGATTACGCCGACGCGGACGTTGCATCGGCAAAGATTTCGGCAAGCGCTCGCTCCACGCGCACCGCCGAGCCGGAATCATCCAACGGATCGCGGCGCAAACGATGGGACAGCGCCATCGGAGCCACGCGTCGAAGCTGGTCGTCGCCGACCGTTGCGACATTCTCTAACGCAGCGAGCGAGCGCGCCGCGCGAATCAGAGTGAGTTCACCACGCAAACCATCGGTGCCGAGCGCCATACAAATTTGCGCGGCGCGAGTGAGCGCCGCATCCGTCACTTCGACCGCTTTTAGCCGCTCGCGCGCGGCACTGATTTGCTTGCGCAACTTGTCTTCAGCACGCTTCCACGTTGCGGTGAACGCCCCGGTATCGCGCTCAAATTGATCGCGGCGCTTGATAACCGCAACGCGTTCTTCGATATTTTTGGGCGTGGTCACATCCACCGACAAACCAAAGCGATCCAGCAGTTGCGGCCGCAGCTCACCCTCCTCGGGATTGCCACTGCCGATCAACACGAACTTTGCCGGATGGCGGATACTCAGGCCTTCGCGCTCGACCACGTTTTCACCCGATGCTGCGACGTCAATTAGCAAATCGACCAAGTGGTCTTCAAGCAAATTCACTTCGTCAATGTAGAGAAAACCGCGATTGGCTTTGGCCAGCAATCCCGGCTCGAAAGTCTTTACACCGCGCGCCAACGCACTCTCCAAATCAAGCGCGCCAACCACGCGGTCTTCCGTCGCACCGAGGGGAAGGTCCACGACGGGTACCGGAATCAGGTGACTTTTGATGGTGGTGCCTGATGCTTTGAGCGTCGCGCATTCAGCGCAAGTTGCAGTGGCGCTCGCAGGATCACAGCCATACTTGCAACCCACGGTCGCGCGCATTTTTGGCAGCAGTGCGCCGAGGGCACGCACTGCGGTTGATTTTCCGGTACCACGATCCCCAAGCACCAGCACACCGCCGACGCTCGGGTCAACAGCGGCAATCAACATCGCAAGTTTCATGGGCTCTTGAGCAACGATGGCAGAAAACGGAAACGGGGACGACATATCGGACAGGTCCTTAGCGATTGAGCGACGCTGCAACGCGCGGTTGAAAGCGCATTCGCATGTCGATGAGATGAGTGAGGAGCGCGCCGATCAACGCGAGCGCGATCCAGAACCAATCGGCGCGAACCAAGGCCGCTCGCAAGGCAAGTGCAAGAAACAAACCGGGAAGCAGCGCTACAATGATACTGGCGGCGGAAAGCGTCAAGGTGCCTCGACGCGACCACGCGATGAGCACCGCAGCCTCCACCACCATGACGGCAAGCACTAGATCAGCGATGCCGCCGTCTAGAAAAAACGTGCTGATTACATCCATGAGTTATCGAGGCAATGGCGGTTAGGGTTGAGCACCCAGAAGTGCGCTTGCAACAAGAAGCGTCGGTGCGCCGCGGCGAAACGCCCGCACGTCACAGTCGCGCAAATCCCGCCAGATGCGCCAAGTCTTTAAAGAAAATACGCACATGGGCCATCGGTTTCGCTTTGATCAGTTTTTTGTGCATGTAGGCTTGCCACGTGAGGTGCTGCACATCCGGGTCGCGGCACATCGAGACGAAACGCTCGCGCCGCTTATCACTGGAATACCAAAATTTCTGCATGATGCCGAGCACCCAGAACACTTTGCCGTGCGCCTGCATAAATCGTTTGCGAGCCGTCGCGAGTGTGCGCACGTCGCCGGTAGCAAGCGCTAATTCAACGGCATCTGCGGCAAGTTGCCCGCCAAGCATCGCGTAATAGATGCCTTCGCCGGATGCCGGCGCGACCACACCCGCCGCATCGCCCGCGAGCAGCACGTCGCGGCCGTTGTCCCACCGTTTGAGCGGCTTCATGGGAATCGGTGCGCCTTCGCGACGCAACGTATCGGCATCAGCCAAGCCACACTTCGCTCGCAGCGCCGCAACCGAAGGCCGAAGCGCAAAGCCTTTGCTCGCGCTGCCCGTTCCGATGCTCGTGGTGTCGCCATGCGGAAAAATCCAACCGTAAAAATCGGGGGATACGAGCCCTTGGTAATACACATCACAGCGTGCCGCATCAAACAGTTTTGGCCCATCCAGAGGCTTTAAATATGAAGGCTTCGGTGATCGAACAATCTCGTGATATGCATACACAAATTTAATGCGTTCAGCACCTTTAATCTCTTGTCGTGCCACCTGAGATAGCGCACCATCCGCGCCAATAACCTGCCGTGTTCGTAACGTGCGCGACTCGTCGATTCCGTCCGCGTTGCGTTGCGAGTAATGCACGGTGACGACGCCATCTGCGCGTGTGATGTGGTCATATGCACCAGTGAAACGTGTCGCACCTACCAACGCCGCACGAGCGCGCAACCACTCGTCAAAATGCTCGCGATCCACCATGCCGATATAGCCGCCATCAATGGGCATATCAACCTGTTGCCCCTTTGGCGAGACCATGCGCGCGGACTTGACTTTGGCAACGATCAGATCGTCGGGAATCTGAAATTCTTTGACCAGAATGGGCGGCACCGCGCCGCCACATGGCTTGACACGACCCGCACGATCCAGCAGCGCTACTTTACGCCCGCCCCGCGCTAGCTGGGTCGCGGCGGTCGCCCCAGACGGGCCACCGCCTACGACCACCACATCAAAGATATCTTCTTGATTCATCACGATTTCCTTTACTGAACACCCGAACACCGACCATTTGCTATTTGTTTCCCGCCGACTACTGGCACATTCTTCGGAGGTCGGTTAGCGCTCACGAAACGCCCAGACTGCGCAACGCAAATGCGCTCACCATCATGCCCGAGACGTAAACTGTCACGCCGAGCGCGCTGTACCAAACGGCTCGTGCAACCGGGTTCATCATGAACTGAACCATCAGCGCTGCCTGCGCAATCACCAGCGCGGCGACGAATCCGCCCTGCACACCTAGGCCCCATGCGAACAGCAAACCAACGACCACGCATTGCGAAAGCAGCATGAACAGGCACGCGCAACGAGCAGCGCCTTGTACGCCCAATTGCACCGGCAGTGAGGCGATGCCCATGCGCCGATCACCTTCAATGGCTTTGAAGTCGTTGAGCGTCATAATGCCGTGAGCGCCAATGCTGTACATCAAAGCAATGAGCAAAATTTTTGGCGACGGCATCTGACTGCCCAGCATCACTGCGGCGCCCGTCACCCACGCAAGTCCTTCGTAGCACAGGCCACAAGCCGCATTGCCCCACCAACCGTTCTTCTTTAAACGAAGCGGCGGAGCGCTATAGGCCCAAGCGAGCAAAAGCCCGGCAGCGCCCGCTACGAATCCCCACGGCCCCAAAAAATATGAAACACCCAGCGAAAGCGCTGTCCACAAACAGGCGATGTAGAGCCCCCAGCGTCCCGGCATGCGACCCGATGGAATCGGGCGATGCGGCTCATTGATGGCGTCGACATGGCGATCAAACCAGTCGTTCACCGCTTGACTGCTCGCGCAGACCAAAGGCCCTGCGAGAATGACGCCGACCACAATCAGCAACCATCGGCCCTCAGCGCTAACGCCAGAAGATATTGCGCCGCAGGCGAACGCCCACATCGGTGGAAACCATGTCACTGGTTTCAGCAATTGAAGCACTGCGGAGATCTGAGGTGTCGTTCGCGCGGGAAGGGCCGCTTTAGGAACGAGTGACAACGGAGCCGTCGCTTTCGCCACCTTTTGACGAGATGCGAATGCGAGGACCGGAGAAGCTTTGATCGAGTCCACGCCAAAACTACCTAATCGTTAAGCGACTCGCCGCTCAGCCGCTCGTCGGCTGGCAGGTCGCCCAAGCCGTGACGGCGCAGTTTGACATAGAGACTTTGGCGGCTGAGACCGAGCATCTCGGCTGCCGCTGCACGATTGTCTTGCGTGAGCTCTAGCGCGGCCTCAATGCACAGACGCTCGATGATGTCGGTGGTTTCGCCTACCAAATCTTTGAGTGGCACTCGACCAACGAGTTCAGTCAATTGCTCGACCGTGCGCGTTTGTGGCCGCTCATTGCTGGCAGAGGGCGTGTTGCTCGCGCCCAGTCGACGCCCCACATCGCGAATTGCAAATCCAAATGCGCGGTCTCGTCCTGAAGAAACGGTCACCGCAGACACTTCGACCTCAGCCACATTGCCCTGCGCGCCGCGCATCGTGGTGCCAAACAGCCGCACCGATCCGTACTGCCGCATGTTGGTGAGCAACACATCAGCGTCAATGGTGGTGCGCCCAAGCCACTGTTCAAGCCGACGTCCACACACTTCTTCCTCAGACGCAAGTTGGGCCAGCTCGACGAAAGTTCGATTGGCGGCGATGACGCGACCATCCATATCCGTCATGAGAAAGCCATCAGGCGCAATATCGATTAACCGATTCATCACGCTGCGCGCGTTGTCGTCGACCCGCAGAGGCGTCAGTCGAACCATGAACAACGCACCGTTCTCTTGCCGCACATGCGAGCAAGCAACAAAAAACTCTCGGCCACCATCAATCAGACGCGCCTGAACTTCGTCAACGACCGTGCTGACCCGCGCTTTGTTTAGCTGTGCTGCGATGGCTTTACTACTTTCTGCATCAAAACCATTCGGGAACGTACGTCCCACCATCTCTGAAGAGGGCAGCGACAAAAGACGACCCGCAGCCGGATTGGCTTCAATCACGGTGAGCGTGCCCGCATCAATGATGAGCATCGCATCTGACGACAACTGCAAGGCAACCCGGTACAGCGACTGCGCATGACGCAGACGCCAGTAATCACGCTCAACCGATTGCTGAGCTTCGACCAGTCGCTGTTGCAACGCTGAATTAGCACGCAGATCGCGGCCCATGGCCACCAGCGTTCCTCTGGAACCAAAGCGTCGCACCGCGTACGAAATCGGCACATCCGCACCGCGAGCGGACGGGTGATTGACCTGCCGCCATACCGTCGGGCCGCCGTGCTCTGCCTCTCGCAGCAGCGCCTCCAGCTTCGGCACCGTTTCTTTGGTAACGGTCGAGCTCCACGGCTTACCTATCCAGTGGCGCGCACCATTGTCCAGCAACGACTCGTCGCTGAAATAAACATCTCGAACGACGCCTTGTTTATCGAGAAGCAGCGTCACGTCGATAGCCGCTGCCACCGCTTCAAGCGCCGACTCACTATCGATGTCGCCCAGCAGTGAAGCGATGTCCGGGCCGAACGAACTCTCCGCTGTCGCTAGACCACTTGCACCGAAACCAGCCAAACCTTGCTCGCTACTCAACTCACCTCTCCAGCAGACGTTACCGTCTAAATTGTTCAGACAAACGCGACGCCACAGCCTTCTCGGCCCGTGCCACAGCATTCCGAGCGTCCCCCGCGATGAAATCCGCTCCTACAGCGACCATGATCTCAGGATTACTCACAAGAATCGGCCCACCGAGCATTATCAATGCATCGGCATTTCGGGACGCTCGACGCAGCGCGGCAATCGCTTGTGTCAACGCGTCAAGCTTATGATCGCTCCCCACTGATAGCCCGATCAAATCGAAACATTCGCCACGCGCCTTAGCGGCAATATCTTCATAGTCGGATGGCAGCTCGCTCCACACATCCCAACCACCGCGACGAAAAAATTCAGAGACCATAAACAGCCCCATGGTGTGTTGCTCACCGGGAACCGTGGCCAGCAGCACCCGCCGAGGAGACTTGAGCGCGACGGTATCTTTTAAGAACGTCGGGCTCAACGCATGCAGCGCCTGCTGCAACTTCCACATGCCTATGGTGACCGAGCTGAAATCAGCGCGGTCGGACTCCCAATCGCATCCCATCTGCCGAGCGGCGGGCGCGAGCCACTCCAGATACGCGTCCTCAATAGGCACACCGCGGTCAACCAGAGCCTCAACATAAGCAACGACCGCAGAAAAATCCTCCCGTATCGCGAGATCGGCCAGTGCAGTCAGTGCATCAAGCGACGGTTTCTGCACCACGATCAACGCTTGTTCGCTTTTTCGCTCCAGCCCATGCGCGACCACCAGTCGCGGAATTACCTGCCTGCGGATGAATTGCGTTAACTGCGCTTCGTGCGACATGCTGTTAGCCGATGGATGAAACGGACTTGATTGCTGCAAACCATCGCCAGAAGCGTCTCGTGTGGCCGATGCAACGCCCCTTCTGTCTGTACCCCTTCCCGCCGTCCCGGAAACGCCCGATCCGATCAACTCGTTAGGCGTCGCGGACGACCTATCCCGTGGTTGTTGTTGCCCCGTTGCCATACGCTGCCTCCCCTTTTGGCCCCGACGTGACACTGCGACTGTCACACCAGTGAACGAGACAGCGCCAGTGTCCTCCTCGCGCTGAACCGTTCGCCGTTGCTGCCATGGCGCCACGAAAGGCAGCGCCGGATGACCGCTCATGAATCCATTTGACCAAGAGCTTCGACGAGTAGATGTCACTGCCTGAACCCTGTCAAGCGCATCGCTATTGGCAAATGAAGCTAGTTGGAACGTCACGGCGGCGCACACCTTTGAACACTGCTCACCACTTTCAAGTCACTAACTTGGCGAGCCCTGAACGAATTAGACGCCCTACGAAGCAATGTGTCAACTTTTATTTACGTCAATCTTACTTGACAGTTTTTCGTAACCGGTCTAAAACTCCAATCACAGCAGTAAACACGTTTTCGGGGCATCAGTGCAGCGTCCATCTCGCAGTCATCCACCACTTTATAGTCCCGCCGAAAGAATTCGTCGGGATCAGTCAAAGTGGACACTCGTGCAGGGCATCTTGGCTCCTATCCAGTTTCTGGTCTTTTTGATAAGCGCGGTGTTGGTCATTCGTTATCTCACCACCGGCGAAGGTCTTGCGGTCGCCACGGTCTCGGTGATTGCCAAAACACTTCTGCTCTACACCATCATGATCACTGGCTGCATCTGGGAAAAGGAGGTGTACGGCGTGTATCTGTTTGCACCCGCGTTCTTTTGGGAGGATGTGTTCAGCATGGTGGTGCTCGCGCTTCACACCGCCTATTTGTTTGCGCTCGCAGCCGACGCCATCTCAGCACAAAGCCAGATGTGGCTTGCCTTGGCAGCCTACGCGGCATACGCGATTAACGCCACTCAGTTCATCCTCAAGTTGCGTCGGGCGCGCTCGCAGAGCGCGGCCAATTTGGTGACTAATCAGAGCGCATCAGGATTGGCCGCATGAACGACGCCACTGTGTCGCCCGCAGCCCGCATGAGCCGCGTCGTGCCTATTCAACCCGCACAACCCATTCTGAAAGAGCGTGGTCAGCGCGAAGTTTTTTGCGGGCTCACCGGGATCATCTGGCTACACCGAAAAATTCAGGATGCATTCTTTTTAGTGGTGGGCTCGCGCACCTGTGCTCACTTGATTCAGTCCGCTGCCGGTGTAATGATTTTTGCTGAGCCAAGATTTGCCACCGCAATCATCGACGAGCGCGACCTCGCTGGCTTGGCAGACGCCAACACCGAGCTGGACAAGGTGGTCACGCGCCTTCTGGATCGTCGCCCCGACATTAAGCTTTTGTTCCTTGTCGGGTCGTGCCCATCGGAGGTCATCAAGCTTGATCTGTCGCGCGCAGCAGCACGTCTGTCGACCCGATTTAACCCCGACGTCCGCGTACTGAATTATTCGGGCAGTGGAATCGAGACGACGTTTACACAGGGCGAAGATGCGTGCCTCGCCTCGCTGGTGCCGTCGTTACCGACCGCAGCCGCTTCCTCAGCACCCTCGTTGCTGGTGATTGGTTCGCTCGCCGATGTGGTGGAAGATCAGTTCATGCGCACCTTCGCCAAGATGGGCTTGGGGCCGGTCAGCTTTTTCCCGCCGCGTCGATCTACAGCGCTCCCAGAAATTGGCCCCAACACACGCTATCTCTTGGCGCAGCCGTTTCTCGCCGACACTGCTCGGGCGTTGGAAGAGCGTGGTGCGCAACGAATCGCCGCCCCCTTCCCGCTCGGCGTCGAAGGCACCACGGCGTGGCTTCGCGCGGCAGCCGACACCTTCGGAATCGACAATCAAGCATTCGAATCAGCCACGCAATCTTCGCGTGAGCGCGCCATCGGTGCCGTTGCGAAATACCGCAATGAACTCGCTGGAAAGCGCATCTTTTTCTTTCCAGACTCGCAACTGGAAATCCCTATCGCACGGTTTCTGTCGCGCGAACTGGGCGTGGAACTCGTTGAGGTCGGCACCCCATTTCTGCATCGCCAGCATCTTGCGGAAGAGCTGGAGATGCTTCCAGCGACTGTTACGATTTCGGAAGGGCAGCACGTCGAAAATCAGTTGGATCGCTGTCGTGACGCGAAGCCAGACATCGTCGTCTGCGGCTTGGGCCTAGCCAATCCGTTGGAGGCCGAAGGAATAACCACAAAGTGGTCGATTGAACTCGTATTTACGCCCATCCACGGCTACGAACAGGCTGCTGATTTAGCTGAGCTGTTTGCCCGCCCACTGGTTCGCCGCCTTAAGCTCGCAGCATGAGGAACGCGTAATCATGCAGCTCACCGTTTGGACCTACGAAGGTCCACCGCATGTAGGTGCGATGCGCGTCGCAACCGCCATGAAGGATGTGCATTACGTGTTGCATGCGCCGCAGGGTGATACCTATGCTGACCTGCTATTCACAATGATTGAGCGGCGCTCGGCACGTCCGCCGGTGACTTACACGACCTTTCAGGCGCGTGACTTGGGTGGCGACACGGCAGAACTTTTCAAAACGTCAGCCCGGGAAGCCTACGAGCGCTTCAAGCCAAAGGCGATGTTAGTCGGCGCTTCATGCACGGCTGAGTTGATTCAAGACGATCCGGGCGGTCTCGCCAAAGCCCTGAATCTTCCGATTCCCGTCGTGCCGCTTGAGCTGCCGTCGTACCAGAAAAAGGAAAACTGGGGCGCAGCGGAAACCTTCTATCAAATCGTGCGTACATTGGCTAAGCCGCGCGCGACTGATAAGCCCGTTGGCAGCCGTCCCTTATGCAACATTCTTGGCCCTACCGCTCTCGGTTTCCGGCATCGCGATGATGTCCGCGAAATTTCCACTCTGCTGCGTGAACTGGGCGTGAATATCAACGTGGTCGCGCCGCTGGACGCGACGGTCGATGACATCTCTCGCCTCGGTGACGCTGATTTCAACGTTGTTCTCTATCCCGAAGTCGGCGGTCAAGCCGCGTCTTGGCTAACGCGCAACTTTAAGTTGCCTGCGACAAAGACCGTTCCGATTGGTGTCGGCGCGACGCGCGACTTCATCAACGAAGTCGCAGCGCTGGCGAACATTGACGCAAGCGAAGTGCTCGCCAACGCAAGCGGTTCACGTTCGACTTGGTACGCAAAATCGGTCGACTCGACGTACCTGACCGGCAAACGCGTGTTTATTTTCGGCGACGCGACACACGTTATCGCCGCCGCCCGCATTGCGCAGGACGAACTCGGTTTCAAGGTAGTGGGCCTCGGCACCTACAGCCGTGAATTCGCGCGCGAAGTTCGCGAAGCAGCGACCCGATATGGCGTGGAAGCGATCATCACCGACGACTACCTCGACGTAGAAGATCACGTCCAGACGCTGCAACCGGAGTTGGTCCTCGGCACGCAGATGGAGCGCCATATTTCAAAGCGCCTCGGCGTGCCGTGCGCCGTGATTTCGGCTCCGGTTCATGTGCAGGACTATCCCGCACGCTACTCGCCGCAAATGGGCTTTGAAGGTGCCAACGTGTTGTTTGACACGTGGGTGCATCCGTTGATGATGGGCCTAGAAGAGCACCTGCTTGGCATGTTCCGTGGCGACTTTGAGTTTCACGAGGACGCGGCGCCTTCGCATTTGGGCGGCGGTCGCAAGACTGGGGTTGACAGTGCTCAATCGGACGCAGCGAGCGAACCGAGCTTTGACGCCGTTATCGAAAACGTTACGCCCGAGCAAATTCAGGTGGCCGTAATCGCCGCCACGCATGCGAATAGCACCGCAGCCGCAGACACCATCTCCCCGTGGGGCGCGGATGCTGAAAAAGAGTTACGCAAAGTTCCTTTTTTTGTTCGTGGTAAGGCCCGCCGCAACACCGAACGCTACGCGCAGGAGCACGGCGTTTCCATTATCACCATCGAGACGCTATACGATGCTAAAGCTCACTTCAGTCGCTGAGGCGCAAGCCACTCCAGTCGCCGCGCTCGGCGCTCCAGTGGGCGCGGTCGCCGCACCGCTGTTGCGCGCCCAGCGAGCCTCGATGCGTGTGGTGCTGGTGACGATGGACAGTCACTTGGCGAGCGCCACGCAGCGTGCTGCACAAACGCTGGTCAAGTCGATGCCCGGTTTGCAAGTGCGTATTCATGCCGCCGCCGATTTCAGCGGCAATCCGGACGCGCTCGCTCGCTGCCAAGCCGACATTGCGGAGGGCGACCTTGTAATCGCCTCGATGTTGTTTCTTGAAGATCATTTTTTGCCATTGCTACCGGCTTTAAAGGCGCGACGTGATCACTGCGACGCGATGGTCTGCGCGATGTCAGCGGGGGAGGTGACCAAGCTCACCCGCATGGGCAAATTCGACATGCAGGCACCCGCCAGTGGTGCCATGGCGTTTCTGAAAAAGCTTCGCCCCAAGCCACCAACGCAGGGGGCAGCGCCTAGCTCAGGCACCGCAGGTGCCACGCAAATGAAGATGCTGCGCACGTTGCCGAAAATTTTGCGCTTTATCCCCGGCACCGCGCAAGACGTGCGCGCCTACTTTCTGACGCTGCAATACTTTCTGTCGGGCTCCGAGCAAAACATCGCCAACATGATCCAGTTTTTGGTGGATCGGTACGCCGATGGGACGCGCAAAACATTGCGTGGGCTGGCAAAAACTCAAGAGCCCGTGGTGTACCCCGAGGTCGGCCTTTATCACCCGAACATGAAATACGCGGCGTCCACCTTCCGCATGTCGGAAAAGTTAGACGCGCTCCCGCTCACAGCCTGCGCTGGCAATCGCGGCACGGTCGGCATACTTTTAATGCGGTCATACCTGCTTGCGGGCAATGCCGATCACTATCACGGCGTGATTGCTGCGATGGAGGCGCGCGGTCTTCGCGTGATTCCGGCGTTCGCTACTGGACTTGACGCGCGCCCTGCGATCAATGCTTACTTCCTAAAAGACGGTCGCTCAACCATCGATGCTCTGGTCTCGTTAACCGGATTCTCACTCGTGGGAGGCCCGGCCTACAACGATGCGAAAGCAGCTGAGGACATTCTCGCCAAACTCGATGTGCCCTATCTGGCGGTGACGCCGGTCGAATTTCAGACGCTCGACCAATGGGGCGGTTCGTCGCGTGGACTGCTGCCTGTAGAGTCGACCATGATGGTCGCGATTCCCGAGCTTGACGGTGCCGCAGGCTCATTGGTGTTTGGCGGCCGCGGTAGCTCAGAACAGATTGCATGCACAGGTTGCGCTCACAACTGCAAATTTACGAACGCGGCCGAGGCGCACGACATGCACCGCTGCATCGAACGCGCCGACATGCTGGCCGCACGCGCGGCCAAGCTAGTTGATTTACGTCGCTCCGAACGCGCCACCCGCAAGGTTGCCGCTGTGATCTTTAACTTCCCACCGAACGCTGGAAACACCGGAACCGCTGCGTTTTTATCCGTCTTTGAGTCGCTATTCAACACCCTTGTCGCCATGAAACGCGAAGGCTATGCGGTCGACTTACCGGAGAGCGTCGATGACCTGCGCAACTGCATCATCAATGGCAACGCCACCCGCTTTGGTGCAGCCGCCAACGTCCATACGCGCATCCCGGCGAATGACCATGTCAAGCGCGAGCGTCACCTGAAAGAGATCGAAACGCAGTGGGGCCCTGCACCCGGCAAGCACCAGAGCGACGGCAGCAGCATCTTTGTGCTGGGTGAGCGTTTTGGCAATGTGTTTGTCGGCATCCAGCCCGCGTTTGGTTATGAGGGCGATCCGATGCGCCTTTTGTTCGAAGGCGGGTTCGCGCCGACCCACGCTTTCTCGGCGTTCTATCGCTGGTTGCGTGAGGATTTCGGTGCGAATGCGGTACTGCATTTCGGCACCCACGGCGCGCTTGAATTTATGCCCGGTAAACAAAGCGGCATGTCCGCCATGTGCTGGCCTGACCGACTGATTGGTGACCTGCCAAACTTCTATCTCTACGCATCAAACAATCCATCCGAGGGCACGATTGCCAAGCGCCGCGCTGCCGCAACGCTCATCAGTTACCTCACGCCACCAGTAGCGCAAGCGGGGCTCTACAAAGGTCTGGTTGATCTGAAAGCGTTACTGGAACGCTATCGCAGTCTCGAGCCCGAGGCACAGCGCGAACGCGACGAATTGTCGGTCATGATTCAAGCGCAAGCATTAGAGCTTGACCTGACCAAACTCGAAGCAGCATGGGGCCGCCACTCAGAAGCACGTATTGCAAAGCTCAACGATGACTTGCTTGAAGTTGAGTACGCGTTGATTCCACACGGGCTGCATGTGGTCGGTCAGGCACCAACGCCCACAGAGCGCGTTGATCTCTTGCTTTCATGCGCCGAAGCATCGCACAACATGCGGCCTGACCGTGCGGTGATTGAAGCGTTAGTCGCCGGGAAATCACCTGAAGCGGCACTTGCGGTTGCGCCCACTCACTACCCCAATCCCGACGCGCTTGCCGAGACGCTGACTATGCTGCGCGAGCTAACCGTTGCTGACACATTGATGTCTGAAGATCACGAAATCGACGGCATCCTGCACGCGCTCGATGGCAAATTCCTGCGCCCTGCGCCCGGCGGTGACTTGCTGCGTACGCCATCGATTCTGCCGACCGGCCGTAACCTGCACGGCTTCGATCCCTTCCGCATTCCCAGCAACTACGCTGTGAAAGACGGTGCACGTCAGGCTGAGCGCGTGCTGCAACGACACATGCACGATGGCAACGCCTTCCCGGAATCCATCGCCATCGTGCTCTGGGGAACAGACAACCTGAAGAGCGAAGGCGGTCCGATTGCGCAGGCGCTAGCGCTCATGGGTGCTAAGCCCCGCTTTGATGGTTACGGTCGCTTGGCTGGTGCCGAATTGCTAACGCTCGAAGCTCTGGGCCGTCCTCGTGTCGACGCTGTTATCACGCTGTCAGGCATCTTCCGCGACCTGCTGCCGCTGCAAGTCAAACTGCTCGCTGAGGCCGCGTTCATGGCCGCTAGTGCCGATGAGCCCGTTGACCAGAACTTTATCCGCAAGCATGCGCTTGCCTACATTGCCGAGCATGGCGGCGACATGGAAACAGCCTCGTTGCGCGTCTTTGGAAATGCGGAGGGCACCTACGGTTCAAACATTAACAGCCTGGTGGACAACGGACGTTGGGAAGACGGCGATGAACTCGCCGAAACTTACAGCCGCCGCAAAGGTTTCGCGTACGGTCGCAGCGGTCGTCCGGTGCAGCAATCGAAGCTGCTTCAAAGCGTGCTCTCCAAAGTTGACTTGGCTTATCAAAATCTCGATTCGGTTGAGCTCGGTGTAACGACGATTGACACTTACTTTGACACGTTAGGCGGCGTTAGCCGCGCCATCAAACGCGCCAAAGGGCCTGATGCCAAGCCCGCCCCGGTCTATATCGGTGACCAGACGCGGGACAGTACCGGTGGCGGTTTGGTGCGCACGCTCTCCGAACAGGTTTCTCTCGAAACCCGTACCCGCATGCTGAACCCCAAATGGTATGAAGGCATGCTCAAACACGGCTACGAAGGTGTACGCCAGATTGAAGTGCATGTGACGAACACCATGGGCTGGTCTGCGACCACGGGCGAAGTTGAGCCTTGGGTGTACCAACAGCTTGCCCAAACTTTTGTGCTCGATGAAACGATGCGCAATCGCTTAGCCGAACTCAATCCCACCGCGTCCGCACGTGTGGCCAATCGATTACTAGAAGCGCAGCGCCGCAAGTACTGGACGCCTGATGCGGCCGTGCTTGCAGCACTTCGGGAAGCGGGCGACGAGCTCGAAGACCGCGTAGAAGGCATTTACTCCACCCCGCAGAAAGCAGTCGCATGAATGTAGCAACCGTTCCCTTGGCAGAGATCAAACGCGGCACTCTCGCTGCGGCTGCTGGCATTGCGAGGCGCGCTGATGGAGCGGGAAGCGTGCAAGTGCAGCTCGATCCTAATCTGAAAATCGGCAACGCGAAGGTGTTCGCTGTGTACGGCAAAGGTGGCATTGGCAAAAGCACCACCTCATCGAATTTGTCAGTCGCATTCAGCAAACTGGGAAAGCGTGTGTTGCAGATTGGCTGCGACCCCAAGCATGATTCCACGTTTACGTTGACCAAAAAATTGATGCCCACCGTGATCGACGTGCTCGAATCGGTGGACTTCCACTCAGAGGAATTGCGCGTTGAAGACTTCGTTTATGAAGGCTACAACGGCGTGATGTGCGTTGAAGCAGGGGGCCCTCCCGCCGGCACAGGCTGCGGCGGATATGTCGTCGGGCAAACGGTCAAGCTGCTCAAAGAACACCATCTCCTCGAAGACACCGACGTGGTGATTTTCGACGTGCTTGGCGACGTGGTGTGTGGCGGCTTTGCGGCACCGTTACAACATGCAGACCGCGCGCTGATTGTCACTGCCAACGACTTTGATTCCATTTTCGCAATGAACCGCATCGTTGCTGCGATTCAAGCGAAATCAAAGAACTACAACGTACGTTTGGGCGGCGTTATCGCCAATCGCAGCGCGGGCACAGATCAGATCGACAAGTACAACAACGTCATCGGACTTAAGACGATGGCGCGCTTTCCAGATCTCGACGTGATTCGCCGCAGCCGTCTGAAAAAAGCCACGCTGTTCGAGATGGAAGACTCGCCTGAGCTTCGCGCCGTACTTGAGGAATACATGCGTCTTGCAGCCAAGCTCTATGCGGGCACCGAACCGCTTGATGCATTACCGATGAAAGATCGCGACATCTTTGATTTGTTGGGGTTTGATTGATGAACCGAAGCCTGACCGCTGCTATGGACGACAGAACCTCATCAATCCACGCGCGTTACGAACATCGTCGCGGCGAGATCGAAACGTACTTTGATCGCACGGCTGCAGACGCTTGGGCGCGGCTCACATCAACCGCACCGGTCGGACACATCCGCGCCACCGTTCGTGCGGGTCGTGACCGCATGCGACAAACGCTGCTGGGCTGGTTGCCCGAAGATTTATCGGGTCTTCGCGTTCTTGACGCGGGCTGTGGCACCGGTGCGTTTGCCGTAGAAGTCGCGCGACGCGGCGCGACGGTGGTGGCCATTGATCTTTCACCCACTCTCGTGAATCTCGCTCGCGAACGGATGCCAGCCGAGCTGCGCGACCAGATTGAGTGGCGCTCAGGCGACATGCTTGATCCCGCCTTGGGTCAGTTTGACCACGTCGTGGGTATGGATTCGCTCATTCATTATCAGGCAGAGGATGCCGTGCGTGCGGTTTCAGCGCTGGCCGAACGCACCACGAAAAGCATTGCCTTCACCTTCGCGCCCGGCAATCCGATGCTGGTGACCATGCGTTTGGTCGGTCGGCTGTTTCCGCAGCGTAATCGCGCGCCATGGATCGTGCCCATCTATGAAGGCGACCTGCGTCAGCGGCTTGCGACAGCAGCCGCCCTAACAAATTGGAAGGTTGCGCAAACCCTGCGTATCAAGAGTGGGTTCTACACCTCGCAGGCCGTGGAGTTGACCCTGCAATGAACCGGATGGAAGCAGCTTTGGTGCGTCAATGGCAGCGCGTAGGTACCAACTTTCTGCCGTTCGCAGATGCGGCCTCTGCCGACTTGCCGCTTGCCCGCCTGTTTCGGCTGTCTCTGTTTCAAGTCAGCGTGGGCATGGCAACCGGTTTACTGGTTGGCACTTTGAACCGGGTCATGATTGTTGAGTTGAATGTATCCGCGTCACTGGTCGCCGTGATGATTGCGATGCCGCTGCTGTTCGCCCCCTTTCGTGCGTTGATTGGGTTCAAATCCGACATGCATCGCTCGGCGTTCGGCTGGCGGCGTGTGCCCTTCCTGTGGCTGGGCACCATGCTGCAATTTTGCGGATTTGCCATCATGCCGTTCGCGCTTATCTTGCTTTCCGGCGACCACACGTCTCCGATGTGGATCGGGCAAGCAGGCGGTGCGCTCGCCTTTTTGCTGGTCGGCGCGGGGATGCAAATCACGCAGACCGCTGGGCTTGCTCTGGCAACCGATCTGGCCCCAGAAGCGTCGCGGCCACGCGTGGTCGCGCTGATGTACGTCATGTTGTTGGTCGGCATGCTGGTGAGCAGTATGGTGTTCGGTGCGTTGCTGCAAGGCTTCACGCCGGTACGATTGATACAAGTGGTGCAAGGTGCCGGGTTCATTTCACTGGTGCTCAATTCAATTGCGCTTTGGAAGCAGGAAGCACGTCGCTCCCGTTCCGCGACCGATGCACAACCTGCGCGCCCCGCGTTTCGCACGTCATGGGCACGCTTCGCATCGTTCGGCAAAACGCGCCGTTTTTTATGCGTGGTTGCCTTGGGCACCGCAGCGTTCAGCATGCAGGACGTCATCCTCGAACCGTACGGTGGCGAGGTGCTGAAGCTCTCAGTAAGCGCCACGACACTGCTCACCGCGTTGATCGCGATTGGCGCGTTGATGGGTTTGGTGTGGGCTGCGCGAAGCCTGCAAGGCGGGCGTGACCCGTATCGAATTTGCGCGACCGGACTCATCGTGGGGGTGCTCGCTTTTTCGTCCATCATTTGCTCCGATCCGTTGGACGCACCGCTATTGTTCCGAATCGGTGCGACCTTGGTTGGATTCGGTGGCGGCGTGTTTGCGGTAGGAACGTTGATCGCCGCGATGAATCTTGATAGCCCGGCTGAGGCCGGACTTACGCTCGGCGCATGGGGTGCCGTTCAGGCAACCGCTGGTGGACTCGGCATCGCTGCGGGCGGCTTGCTGCGCGACGGCGTGGGCTACTTGGCCACATCTGGCGCGCTTGGTGAGACATTGAATTCACCTGCCACTGGATACAGCGCGGTGTATCACATCGAAATTGCGCTGCTGTTTTTGACCCTCATTGCGCTGGGGCCACTGGTGCGCCGCAATGCGACGCGAAGCACGACTTCACCCCCCCATTTCGGTCTCGCCGAATTTCCCAAATAGATCACTCGACAAGGAGAATGAAACCATGAAATCTGGAGCACTAGGAGGCTACATTGATATCGCGCAGGTGGTGCTGTACCTGTTCTGGATATTTTTTGCCGGATTGATTTATTACTTGCATCGCGAGAGTAAGCGCGAGGGCTACCCCATGGAGCACGACAACGGCAGCCGCAAAGTAGTACAAGGCTGGCCTGCTGTTCCGAAATCGAAAGTCTTTCTGTTGCGCGATGGCACCACGCGCAGCTCGCCCCCGACTGCAAGCGTCGAGCCGCCGCTTAATGCCACGCGCTCTAACCGCTCGCTCGGCACGCCGCTTGACCCGACCGGTGACCCGATGCTCGCCGCTGTTGGCCCAGGATCCTACGCCATGCGTGCCGATACGCCGGACATGACGTTTGACGGTCACCCAAAACTCGTGCCGCTGCGCGTCGCGAGCGACTTTCACCTCGAATCGGCTGATCCCGATCCGCGCGGCATGACCGTGTTCGGTGCCGATGGTGTGGCCGGTGCCACGGTTAAAGACGCCTGGGTTGACCGCGCCGAGTACATCCTGCGCTATCTCGAACTGGAGATCAGCATCCAAGGCGGCCATGAGCGCGTGTTGTTACCGATGACGATGGCGCGGATAAGCGGTGGACGGGTCACAGTGAATGCCATTCACGGGCATCAGTTTATCAATGTGCCGCGCACTAAACACGCTGAGACGATCACGCTGCTAGAGGAAGAAAAAGTGATGGCGTATTATGGTGCTGGCACGTTGTATGCTGACCCATCACGCATGGAGCCACTGGCATGATCTACGTTGCGCCCGAACACGAATTTGAAGCCGCACATGGCCTGCCCTCTGCGTTGCCCAAGGATGAACGCATCATTTGGCAGGGCTCGCCCGATGTGAAGTCGTTGGCCAAACATGCGTTTCATGTGCCAACGCTCGCAGCCTACTTTGTGCTGTTACTGGTGCTCCGAGGCGCGCTCGCCATGTCTGACGGCGTGGGTTTAGCCGAGGCGCTGCGATCAGTCGCACTGCTTGCACCGCTGGCCGTCATCGGTGTGGGCTTGGTCGCGTTGCTTGCATGGTTGGTGGCCCGCTCTGCGGTGTACACCCTGACCAATCGCCGCGTGGTGATGCGCATCGGCGTGGTGCTCAACATCACGTTCAATCTGCCATTGAAAACCATCGGCTCAGCCGGATTGAAATTGCACAGCGATGGCACTGGTGACATTCCGCTGACACTAACCACCGACGACAACATTGCATACCCACACCTGTGGCCGCATGCACGTCCGTGGCAATTGAAACGCACCCAGCCGATGTTGCGCTGCGTGCCGCATGCCGCGAACGTCGGTCAGCTGCTTGCCGAGGCTGCGGCCGTTGAAAACCTTGCGTTGTCACGCTCGGCGTCGACCACTCCCGTGCAACAGCCGATTCAGGACGACTGGGCGACTGCGGCATAATTTTGTGTCCATGACAAACTTGACTACCAACGCTGGCGAAGGCCTGACGCCAATCATCAAAGGCAATCGTTCCGTTTCGCTGGGATTGCCGTTGCTTGCCATCGGCGTCACACTCGTTGTGACGCTGGCACTGGTGTTCAGCAATCCGACGCGGGACGTAACCGTGAGCGCAGAGAAGGACCGTCTGCAGGCGCTGGCCACGCGCGACATTCGCTTCGAAGACCAAGTGGACGGCAGCATTCGCGTGATGGACGCCAAATTGCGTGAGCAGATCGGTCTGGTCGCGCCCGAGAGCAACGGTTTTTTGCGCGGCGCAGTGCGTGGTTTGGTGCGCGAAAGAAAGCTTCAAGGATTGGGCATAGAAGTGCCGTTCACGCTAGCCATCCTCGCCGATGGTCGTCTGGTGTTGCACGACGGTGCGACGGGGCACGAAATCGATCTCGCCTCATTTGGTTCGACTAACGCGGCCGTGTTTTCCAAACTTTTGGTACCTGGAGTAAAGCGCTAATGTCTATTTTTACCAGTCGCGCTCTGACGCGACACCACGTTAACGTGCTCTGCAACGTCGAGATTGCCAATACGGCTGAGGCACTGCATGCGCACGTCTTCCTCAACGGCCTAGAAGTTGAAGCGGGTGATTCGGTGCTGGTACACGATGCGCCGACCGATGTAGCGTTTGGCGAATCACTGACGTGCGATCGTCGAGCCACAGTGTCGCGAGCATCATGGCTAGACAAGCTGTGGGTTCGCGTATCGTCCCGATTTGAGCTAACCACACTCTTCGAAGTCAGCTTCTCACCCGACAGACTCACCGCATTATCCCGGAGTCGCAAGTAATGAATTCCACCGCCACCCTAGACGCGACGGCAGCGCCCACTTCCTCCAGTGAAGCCACCGAACGCGCGCTTGAAAACACGGTTCTGTCACCACGTTTCTACACCACTGATTTCGACGCGATGGATCGCCTTGACATTTCGTCGGTGCAGGTGGAGTGGGACAAACTGATGGCCGAGTTTGAGGCTGACCTAAACAACGGTCACTTCGTACGCCCCGCCGATATGGATCGCAATTTTTCTGAGTTACCGCCGGGGCTGTATCGCGAGTTCACCGACTTCATGATCAGCTCGGTTACGGCCGAATTTTCAGGCTGTGTGCTGTACGCCGAGATCAAACGTCGCGTGAAAAATCCCGAGATGAAGAAACTGTTCGGTTACATGGCACGCGACGAATCGCGGCATGCGGGCTTCATCAATCAGTGGCTCAAAGACTTCAATATTGGTGTGGACTTAGGCTTTTTGACCAAAGCAAAAAAGTACACGTTCTTCCGCCCCAAATTCATTTTCTACGCAACGTATCTGTCAGAAAAAATCGGCTACGCGCGCTACATCACCATCTATCGCCAGATTGAAAAGTATCCGGAACTGTGCTTCCATCCCATTTTCAAATGGTTTGAAAAATGGTGCAATGATGAGTTTCGTCATGGCGAAGGTTTTGCGCTGCTGATGCGCGCCAATCCGGCGCTGCTCAAGGGTGCCAACAAATACTGGATTCGCTTCTTTTTGCTGGCTGTGTTCGCCACGATGTATGTACGCGATCATGCCCGGGTGGAGTTTCACAAAGCGCTCAAGGTTGATCCGACGGAGTACGACTTCACCGTGTTCCGCATCACTTCAGAAATTTGCAAACAGGTCTTTACGGTCGGCCTCAATCTCGATGACCCGCGCTTTGCAGTGGGCTTAGAACGCATCCGCAAAATCGCCAACGCCATTGATGATGCGAAAGTGCAAGGCGGGCTGATCGGTGGCATTAAACGACTCGGTCTGGGCGTCGCTGCGGCATTCACGTTCGCGCGACTGTATTTTCTTCCCACCACGTCGCAACCGTTGCCTGAAAAAATGCGCCTTGCGCCTATTTGGTAGGCCACGATCCAACGAACGTGAACGTCATCGACATTGTCAGCGCTGCCGCTTACACCGTGTTCGTATGGTGGTTTTGTACCGGCGTGATTTTTTATCTGGACGGGCTTCCCAAGCGAACGTACTGGGTAAGCATAGGGGCCGCCACCTTCGTCGCGGCCTGCGCCTTCATCGGCATCGTCGCTTCGAGTCGCGCTGAAACGGCTACCAGCGCTTACGTGGCGTTCACCTGTGCGGTGCTGATTTGGGGCTGGCAGGAAATGTTGTTTTTGATGGGCGTGTTGGCGGGGCCATCAAAAGCACCGTTGCCGGATGGGGTGTCGGAGTCGATGCGATTCAAGCTGGCCACTCGCTCGGTGATTCATCACGAACTGGCCTTGCTCGGCGTGGGTCTTTTATTGTTATTGCTGACGTGGCGTTCGCCCAATCAAGTGGGCGGCGCGACCTACATGCTGCTATGGCTCATGCGACTGTCGGCGAAGCTCAATTTGTTTGTCGGTGTTCGCAATACCTACGCGCATTTGTTGCCTGCGCACATCGCCTATCTCGGCAGCTACTTCCGACAGCGCACCACCGTCTCAAAATTTTTCGTGGGCTCCACGACGCTTGCTGCGTTGTTGACCGTATCGCTGTGGCTGCTGGTCGCTTATGACTGGTCGCTGGTGTTGTCGCAAACCGGCGCTGCACTGGTCGCATCGCTCATGACCTTGGCGGTGATTGAGCACTTGTTTTTGGTGTTGCCCATTCCAATGGAGCGACTGTGGAGCGCGGCGCTGTCAAGCAGAAACAGCAGAAAGCAAGAGCGCAGATCGCCTCACGCAAGCGAATCAACAACGTCGATTGCTGCGGTAGATTTATCATCCATATCCAAATAGCAAATTTACGTTGTCGGCGAATACCACCGCTCCGCCAATCACGTTGACGGCAAGCATTTGCTAAGCCCGCTGTAATTCAGCCCCTTCACAAAATTAGGAGTGAATCATGATTATGAAAACACGTCGCCAATTTGTTCAAATTTTTCCGCTGGTCGGCCTCGGCCTGATTGCCGGTTGCGGGGATAAAAAGCCGGCCGCTGTTGCTGCTGCGCCAGCCACGCCTGCACCCGCACCCGCGCCACCACCCGCAGCGGCACCTGCGCCGATTGCAGCCCCTGCCCCCGCAACACCGGCCGCCAATCTACCGATGGTCGCAGCGGATGACGCGACCGCCGTTTCGCTGGGTTACGTCAGCGACGCAACCAAAGTTGACAAAGCTAAATACACGCAATACGTTGCTGGGACGAAATGCTCAAACTGCTCGCTGTATCAGGGCGCAGCGGGGACGGCTGCTGGCGGTTGTCCGCTGTTTCCTGCGAAGCAGGTCAGCGCCAACGGCTGGTGCAGCGCGTACGTTAAAAAAGCGGCGTAGTTCGCCACATCGGCCGCCGATCAGATCGGCGGTGTGACACTAGTGTCTCGCCTCGCAAATTTCGAGACACTAGCCCATTTCCACATCACCTAGCGAACTCCTTGCAGCCCTCCAACCGTATGACCCCGCTCGAGCGCCGCGCGAGCGGCTGGCTCGCGAGCATCGTCGCGCTACGCCTGTTTGGTCTCTTCCTCATCCTGCCTGTGTTCGCCATCTACGGTCGCGACCTGCCGGGGGGTGAAGAGGCTTATCTCATTGGTCTCGCCATCTCAGTCTACGGCCTGACGCAGGGGCTGTTTCAGCTGCCGTTTGGCGCGGCATCTGATCGCTTTGGGCGCAAGCCCGTGATCCTGCTAGGCCTCGCCATATTGGTCATTGGCAGCGTGGTGGCCGCGATGTCCACCACCATCTCCGGCGTCATCGTGGGCCGCGCCTTGCAGGGTGCAGGCGCGGTCAGCGCAGCGGTGTCCGCCTTTATCGCCGACTCGACCCGCGACGAAGTGCGCACCAAAGCGATGGCCATGGTCGGTGGCATGGTGGGCATCACCTTTGCAGTGTCGTTAATCGGCGCGCCGCCGCTGGTCGCCGTGGTTGGACTATCCGGCTTGTTCTGGATCACCGCTTTCTTAACGCTCTGCGGCATGGCGGTGGTAGCGTGGGTGGTTCCGGCGGCTCCGATCAAACCCGCGCCCGCTGAACCGCTCCGTCATGGCGACGTGTTGTTCAACCCGCAACTGCTGCGCCTAAACGTTGGCGTATTCGTCCTATTTATTTGCCAGACCGCGATTTTTGTCGTGGTGCCCACGTTGTTGGTTGAACGCGGAATGCTCCCATCGCCACAACATTGGATGGTCTACGCGCCGGTCTTGGTGTTGTCGTTTGCTGCGATGATTCCGCCAATGCTCGCCGCTGAGAAACGCGGCAAAACGAGAGAAGTTTTCCTCGGGGCGGTGGCCACTTTGTTCATAGCGATGCTGGTCGCGCCGTTTGCGATTGACGAAGCGCTCACCGGCATCGTCGTCTTTTTGCTGCTCTTTTTTATCGCGCTGAATCTGCTTGAAGCGCTGCAACCGTCACTCGTGTCACGCCTCGCACCGCCTCACCTCAAAGGCTTTGCAATGGGTGTCTACAACACCACGCAAGCATTCGGGCTTTTTTTCGGCGGTATCTTGGGTGGCGCGTTGGCGAAGCGATTTGGCGATAATGCGGTGTTTTATGTCTGCGCAGGTTTAACTGCGCTTTGGTTCGTGGCGGCTTGGAATATGAAACCTCCGGCGAAGGCGCGACTCGTCGCACCAAGCGGGGAGGCAAGCGAATCCGCCAGGTAAAAATTAGAGGAGAACAGCTATGGCTTCAGTAAATCGCATCACCTTATTGGGTAACGTCGGACAAGACCCGGAAATGCGCTACTTGCCCAGCGGCGAGGCGGTCGCAAAATTTTCAATTGCCACCACCGAGACGTGGAAAGACAAGGCTGGTGGCAAGCAGGAACGCACCGACTGGCACCGCGTTGAGTTCATCGGTCGCACCGCTGAAATCGTCGGCGAATACGTGAAGAAGGGTCGTCAGGTTTACGTTGAAGGCAGCGTGCGCTACGACAAATGGACCGACAAAGAAGGCGTAGAAAAGCTGCTCACCAAAATCAAGGGCGACAAGCTCACCTTGCTCGGCAGCCGTGACGGTGCTAGTGGTGGCGGTGGCGGCGACGCGTCCTTTGACGACAACGATCGCAGCAGCGAACGCGGCGGCTCGACACCGCGCTCAACCGGCCAGCCAATGGGTTCGGGCTCGTCATCAGGCGCAGCCGCGCCGAAGAAAGCCAAGCTCGACGATTTCGACGATGATATCCCGTTTTAAAAAATTGCGACGGAGCGCTTTTTGCGACGCTGCGAAATTCAAGGGGCGTATCAGCCTTTAGCTGATAGCGTTGATAAACTTGGGCTAGCGCTCGTAAACATCAATAGTCGATATAGCGCCAATAGCGGTGTTAGCCTTAGTGAAACGAGGCTTGCAGCATAAAGCTGTTACACGTTTTTAATTCTCGCTAACGCGTCAAACCGCTCCCACTGCAACGTCTCCACGCCACGTCCTGTCGTAGCTAGATTTAGCGCAATTGCCGCGCCGAGCGTCTCCACACGAACGCCGCGAAATTTGCGCATCGGCCCGATCAGCAGATTCGATAGCGTTGGCCATACCGCCAAGGTCAACGCCTGCGACAGGCCGTAACGATTGATCGGCGTCAAAATCATCGACGGCTGAAACAAACTCAAGCGCTCGAAGTTAAGCGTAATCAAGGCATCTCGCAGCTCGCCTTTCACCCGCAGATAAAACGAACGCGACTGCGCATTTGCCCCCACCGCGCCGAGCAGTTCAAAATGCTTCACGCCCGCTTGCTTGCAGATCGTCGCGAACGCAATCACCACGTCTTTGTCGATATGCATAAGCACCGCTTTGCTCACCTTGGACGACTCGCCCACGCCGAACGTACAAACCGCACAGTTGTGACCCGCGACGCGCTTCGCCCATGTGTCGCTCGCATCAATGTCGATCACATGTTGCGTGACGTCTTTGCCGTGCGCGGAAGACGGCAGTGTGATTTCGCGACGACCCAGCAAGGTCAGCCGCTTGAGTTGCGGCATCGCGAGCAAGGTGTTGACGACCTGCCCGCCCACGGCACCGCTGGCTCCCAACATTACGACCGCTAGATTGTTTGCCATCGCGCGTCCCAGCTGGTGAAAACGCGAAGCGTATCAGTGCTGAATCTATCGCAGTCACGACCGCGCGGTGGGCAGCAAGCGAAGCTCGGCGACGCCAGCAACACCAAGCTCGCAATCGGTACCCGCCGCGAAACTCGCGAACCAGATCAAGCCCGTCCCGCCGAGCCGCTCGATCTCGCTCGCCACCGTGCGGGGCAGGCTCACCGCATCGGCAATCGGTTCGCGACCCACGCAGGCCTACATCGCCAAGCGCGTCGATGCCGCGATGTCGTTGCGCGCCCGGCCCGATGCAGGGCGCATCAACAACACGTTGTCGCTGTCGGCAATCCATCGGTTAACGTGGGAGCGCTGCGCCTTCCGCCATTCGCCGTCGCAGCGGCGGGAGTAATGCCGCGACCGAGGACGTTGTGTTTGTGTTTGAGCGTGTGGGCTAAAACACAGGCATTGATGTTGGCGCATCGCTTGAATTGCGCAAACGTGTGGCGACATGGCTGACTGGCGAGCAACTCAATGGCGCGATCTGGCGGGCGGGCGCTCCGAAGTCGAGCAAGTCCATGAAGATTGCTGCATTAAATTATTTCGTCCCCCCTGTGCAGGCTGCTAGCGTCTTCCGTCGCCATGCAAAATTAGTCCGCCAACAAAAGTCACTGGGTTCCTGCCTTCGCAGGAACGACGAGAGAAGATTGGACCCGATATGACCGCCACAAAACCCCTCCCCCTCGCCGGCCTCCCAGACGAGAAAGGCGCACGCCTGCCGCTGGCAGGGTTGCGCGTGGTCGAATTCACTCATATGGTGATGGGCCCGACCTGCGGCATGGTACTCGCTGACATGGGGGCCGAGGTCATCAAAGTGGAGCCGATTGACGGTGACCGCACGCGTCGACTGCTAGGTGCGGGCTCCGGCTTTTTCCCGATGTTCAATCGCAATAAAAAGAGCATCGGTATTGATCTGCATAAGCCCGAAGGTGCGGCGCTTGCTCGCAAATTGGCTGGCACCGCTGACGTCGTTGCTGAGAACTTCAAACCTGACACGATGGCGAAGTACGGGCTTGATTATGCGAGCTTGAAGAAGACTAACGAGCGCTTGATTTACGTCACCTGCAAAGGCTTTTTGCCAGGCCCGTACGACCACCGCACCGCGTTGGATGAAGTGGTGCAAATGATGGGCGGCCTCGCCTACATGACCGGTCGCCCCGGCGATCCGCTACGTGCGGGCACCAGCGTGAACGACATCATGGGCGGCATGTTCGGCGCAATTGGTGCGCTCGGCGCGCTCGTGCAGCGCGGCATTACCGGTAAGGGTCAGGAGATTCAATCCGCCCTGTTTGAGAACAACGTGTTTCTCGTCGGCCAGCACATGCTGCAATTTGCAATGACGGGCAAAGCCGCAGCACCGATGCCCGCACGCGTAAGCCCGTGGGCGGTGTACGACGTGTTCACGGTGAAAGACGGCGAGCAGATCTTTCTCGCTGCGGTGAGCGATGCGCAGTGGGTCACGTTTTGCGATGCCTTAGGGTTCGACGATCTTAAAAAGGACGCGACGCTTGCCTCCAATAATCAACGCGTGACCATGCGTCCCACGTTGCTGCCCACGCTGCAAACGCGGCTCGCAAATCGCGCCGCGTCGGAGTTGTCCGCACTGTTCGAGAAAGTCGGGCTGCCGTTCGCGCCGATCCGAAAGCCGGAAGATTTGTACCAAGACCCGCATCTCATCGCCACCGGTGGCCTCGCTGATGTGCGCCTGCCCGATGGCCCGCGTGCGGGTGAACGCGTGAAGACCACGCTGTTTCCGTTCACCATGGACGGCGAGCGTTTGCAGGTGCGATTGCATCCACCGACACTCGGTGAACATTCGCGTCAGTTGTTGGCAGACATCGGTGTTGACGACGCCGAGGCGGATCGGTTGCTGGCCGAGGGTGTGGTGGCTTAGCGAACAATGTTGTCATTCTCACGAAGCTCGTGAAAAAGTCTGGTGTGATCTGGACTGGCATCGCCTTTTTGATGAATTCCTTGTAAAATATGGGCTTAGCGCCTAAAAGTGCCGCAAGTTGATAAATTGCTAAACTAGCCTTGAGCCCAATTAAAACAACGCTTTCAGCTCAAAGCTATATCGCAATCAAGCCTCCGAAATCACGATTTCTGTGCTGATTTTGGCGGTCATTCCGAGCATCGCTGTTGCAGAGCAATATTTTTCTTTTGAAAGCTTCACCGCGCGCTCAACCGCCGCCGGATCAAGGCCTTTGCCGACGATGTTGAAGGTCAATTTGATCGTAGTGAACACTTTGGGATCGACTTCCGCGCGTTCAGCGTCAGCATCGACATGCAAACGGGTGAATCTTTGCCGCGATTTATTCAGCATCAGCACTACGTCAAACGCCGTGCAGCTTGCCGCGCCAGCGAGCACTAACTCCATCGGGCGCGGCCCCGTGTTTCTGCCGCTGTATTCCGGCGCGCCGTCTATAACAAGCGCGTGGCCTGAGCCGGTTTCAGCCACAAACTGAACGTTGTCTACCCACTTAATTGTTGATTTCATAAGCGCTTTCATTGATTTGCAATTAACTAGAGTAACTGTCCTACGCGAAAACCAGTGAAAGCCTACAAAAGGCGGTTGACTTGTGCAGTGCAGCATGCTTAAATTTATACATCGCCTGCTTCCTCCTCCTTTGCGGGCGACTGATGTCTTTTCCTTCCTCCTCCTTTGGTAAGACATCATTAACGGCAGGCCTCCGGGCCTGCCGTTTTCTTTTGCGCTGGCGCTTTTACCCGTCCCTGGGATTTTTCCACGTTAAATCAGCACTTTACAGCTATACTCTACGGCTGACTGGTGATTTCCCGAGCCTTTTTGTGCAGAAAGCAGTAGTCAGAAAAACTCATAACGCCCTGGACGACAGAGTCAACGCATCGCAACCTACAGCGCTGCCACGACTCACCGCGCTTGGCAAAACACTAAACGAGTCTAAAGTAATGAAAACCTTTTCCGCCAAACCGTCCGACATCAAGCAGGACTGGTTGCTGGTAGACGGCACCGACAAAATCCTCGGTCGCCTCGCCAGCCAAATCGCCATCCGCCTGCGTGGCAAACACAAGCCAATCTTCACGCCGCACATGGATACGGGTGACTTCGTCATTGTGACCAACGTGGAAAAACTCCGCGTGACCGGCAAAAAAGCATTTCAAAAAACGTACTACAGCCACTCCGGCTATCCAGGGGGTGTGTCGTCCACCAACTTTGAAAAGCTGCAAGACAAATATCCTGACCGCGTGTTGAAACACGCCGTCAAAGGCATGCTGCCCAAGGGCCCGCTCGGCTATGCCATGCTCAAAAAGCTTAAGTGCTACGTCGGCGACGCGCATCCGCACGCTGCTCAACAACCCAAAGCGGTCACGCTTTAATCGCCCCCAAGCACCCAAGGAATCATCAAAATGATCGGTAATTTCCACTACGGTACGGGTCGTCGCAAAAGCGCTGTTGCTCGTGTATTTATCAAGGCTGGCACCGGCGCCATTGTCGTCAACGGCAAGCCCGTTGACGTGTTTTTCGCTCGTGAAACGGGCCGCATGATCGTGCGTCAACCGCTCGTCATCACCAACAATCTCGATAACCTCGATATCATGGTCAGCGTGCAGGGCGGCGGCGAATCGGGTCAGGCGGGAGCCGTGCGTCACGGCATCACCCGCGCGCTGATGGAATACGACATCAGCTACAAACCTGAGTTGAAAAAAGCCGGTTTGGTGACACGTGATGCGCGTGAAGTTGAGCGTAAAAAAGTCGGTCTGCGCAAGGCACGGCGTCGTAAGCAATTCTCGAAACGATAACGCGGACGTACACTCCCAATGGGAGGATCGCGCAAGCGATTCAAGCAAAGGCTGCGGGCAATCCCCGTGGCCTTTGTGCTTTATAGAATTCACTTTTTTGTTGCTACCAATAGACAAAAAACGGACAAAAAGAGTCATCCTTCCTGGGAGAGCGGCTGTGAACACGGACAAACAGATCAAAGTAGGCATCGTCGGCGGCACCGGATACACAGGCGTCGAACTGTTGCGCATGCTCACCTTGCACCCGAACGCGAAGGTGACGATGATTACCTCGCGCAAAGAAGCAGGCACGCGACTTGATGTGATGTTCCCCAGTTTGCGTGGTCGTTGTGATCTGGTGTTCAGCGATACGGCTAGTGCCGATTTGACGCGATGTGATGTGGTTTTCTACGCCACGCCACACGGCGTTGCGATGGCCGATGCGCCAAAAATGGTCGCTGCAGGCGTGAAGATTATCGATCTTGCTGCTGACTTCCGTTTCAAGGATTTGGCGGTGTTCGAGCAGTGGTACAAGATGCCGCACGCGTGTCCTGAACTGGCTGTTGAAGCCGCATACGGTTTGGTTGAACTCAATCGTGATGCGATTGAAAACGCGCGCATCGTCGGCAATCCTGGCTGCTATCCGACCACGATACAACTGGGCTTTCACCCGTTGCTGAAGGCAGGAATCATCGACGCGTCGAACCTGATCGCCGCCTGCGCTTCTGGCGTTTCGGGCGCAGGAAAAAAAGCGGAAGTGGACTATCTGTTTACTGAAGCAGGCGACAGCTTTAAGTCGTACGGCGTATCGGGCCATCGTCATCAGCCAGAGACAGAAGCGCGGTTGCAAACCATGACCAGCGACAAGGTGCGTTTGTTGTTCACGCCACATCTAGTTCCGATGATTCGCGGTATGCATTCGACCTTGTATTCGCGCTTGAATGCCAACGGATCGACGTTAAGCAACGAGCAACTGCAAGCGCTGTTCGTTGACGCGTACAAAAATGAGCCGTTCGTGGACGTGATGCCGTTCAGCTCGATGCCCGACACCCGCTCAACGCGCGGCAGCAACACCTTGCGCCTCGCCCTGCATCGCCCGCAAGGTGGCGACACGCTGGTGGTGCTTGTGGTGCAGGACAACTTGGTCAAAGGCGCCGCTGGCCAAGCCGTGCAGTGCATGAACCTGATGTTCGGCGTGCCGGAAACGGCGGGGTTGTTGACCCTGCCGCTCTCGCCGTAGTCGTCGCTAAACCGCTACATGGCCATCCTGCGTTCTGACCGCATCGTCTCCGAGCTGCGTCGCCGTTTTGGCATCTCAGCGCCGAAGCTCTCGGTGCGCACGCACTGGTCGTGGAAGGTCAAGGGTACCATCCTCGGTGTCACCGCGTTGGTGCTGGCCGGGCTGTTTTACGGCGGCTTCGACGCGGGGCGAATTTTTGCCGGTTTTAACGTCGGCAAAGTGCGCGAAGAGCAACTGCAACTGACCACCACCGTCACCACATTGCGCGCTGAAAACGAGCAGCTCAAACGCGACTCAATCGAGCTGACCAACAGCGCTCAGATGGCCACCGGCGCGAAGGATGTCCTGTCCAAGCAGATCATTTCGCTGCAACAAGAAAACACGCAGCTCAAAGAAGAAGCGGCGTTTTTCGAGAAGCTGATGGGCAACGCGAATAGCGCAAAAAATGGCCTCGCGGTGCAGCGCCTGCAAGCCGAGCGCGACACCGTGGGCACCTATCGTTTCCGCGCGCTCGTCGTGCAGGGCAACGCTGAATCACCGTTCAAGGGACGCATCACGCTGGTGGCCACCGTGGTGATGGACAAAGACAACAAGCGGGTGAACATTAATTTGCCGGAAGAACAGCCTGATCTGCTAGCCTCATTGGCACTCGATTTCAAGACCTACCAGCGCGTCGAGGGCATCTTCAAAGTGCCCGCCAATGCGCAGCTTAAAACGCTTCACATGCGTGTACTCCCCACCGGCAGCACGACGCCCAAAGCACAACAATCCATCCAACTCTAATTAAATTTCGTGTTTCAGGAGACCGCCATGTTCGGACGCAAAAAACAACACGTGCCGCAAAAGCAGATCGACAGCCTGATCGGCGCGTCGACCACCATCGAAGGCGACGTCGATTTTGTCGGCGGACTGCGCGTAGACGGTCGCGTCAAGGGCCACATTCGTTCGTCAAACGCGGGACCGTCAACACTGGTGATCAGCGAAAAAGCAACCGTCGACGGCGAAATTCGCGTGTCGCATGTCGTGGTGGACGGCTCGGTGAACGGCCCGATTTACGCCAGTGAATATCTCGAATTGCTGCCCAACGCCCGCGTCACTGGCGACGTGAGCTACCGCACGCTGGAGATGCAGGTCGGTGCCGTGGTGGACGGTCGCTTGCTGCACATGCATCAAGAAACCGCCGAGGTCGTTGAGTTGAAGCGCATCGGCTCGGGCGACTAAACGCGCAACACGACACCACGCAGAACCGCTGATCACTTGACCCTACACCGGAAACGGTTGAAAAGAAAACGTTGCGCCCCGATAATTAGAAAAGTGCCGCAACGCATCAGCTCATTTTTCTGAAGCCGTTTGATGTGAATTTCGCGCCTGGAGTGTTTTTATGAATGCAATGACTGAACTGCCCGCCCCGATCAACTTCACCGACGCTGCGGCGAATAAGGTGAAAGACTTGATCATCGACGAGCAAAACCCGAACCTTAAACTGCGCGTTTTTGTCACAGGCGGCGGCTGCTCGGGCTTTCAGTACGGCTTTACGTTTGACGAAGAAGTCAACGAAGACGACACCCAGATGCTCAAAAACGACGTCACGCTGCTGATCGACGCGATGAGCTACCAGTACCTCATCGGCGCTGAAATCGATTACAGCGATGGGCTTGAAGGCGCGCAATTCGTCATCAAAAACCCCAACGCGACATCAACGTGCGGATGTGGAAATTCGTTCAGCGCCTAGTCAATAGGGGCTGAACCCCAAAAAAACGGCACTTTTTGGTGCCGTTTTTTGTTGTGTATCGGCAAACAGCTTTTTTCTGAAACGCCCAGTTCATCTAGGCTACCTACCCAAAGCGATGTAAGTCAACTTGTGCACACTTCTTGCTCTAGTGCTGGTGAACTGGCAGTTCTGTGCAAAAGTAGTTAATTGATCGACGACCGGAATATGCTTAGTGGCCGCTGAGTTTCAGTGTGGGTATCAAAATCAAAAATCCGGGGAAAACGAATGATCAGAACATTATTGGCAACATTGCACGTCGTCGCGATGATGACGCTGGCAACCGTTTTGACACAGTCAGCGCCGACCGACGCCGCGCCGCTGAGGCTCGTGATCCACGAAGAAAGTGGCGCTGAGGGGGACGCCTTGCCGCCAGTCTCCAAATACAACGCTTTCAAACGCTCGCTCGAAGCGGCCATCGGGCGGTCCGTAGAGATTGCGCTGACCCGGGATCGTCAGCGCGTCTACGACTGGATGGAGCGCAATCAGGGGGACGTTTTCATGACCAACGCCGCCGACCTTGCGGCCAAAGCGCTCACTGGGCTCGGCTACAACTTCATCGCCTCCGGTCGACCCGACGTCACCGTGCTGTTCATCGGCAAGGGCGTGCCTGTCGAGAACCTCAAGTCCTTCAGCGGCAACGCCATCTCCATGCCGCGCGCCGAGAGTATGTACGGGCAAGTCTGCGCCTCCGAACTGCGCGACTTTATTGGCCGCCAATACACAGGCCGCTTCAATACCGAATACAGCGCCGTGGTGTACGCCGTGGAAAACGATTTGTCCGCGGTCGGCTGCATTCCGTCAATCGCCAAGGCGCGCGACACCTTGGCCGCCAAAGGTATTAAGGTGTTGTACGAGGGGCGCCCGCAGCCGGCAATGCCGGTGGTCGCAGGGCTCGGCCTGCCTGCGGCTGATCGCGCCATCATCGCCAAATTGCTCAGCTCATACGACGAAAGTCCTGCTGGCGAGAACATCCTGAAGTCACTTGGCGTGACTGGCTTTACCGAAGGCGGTGAGATTCGGGTGCGAGCACTCAATGCGTGGTTGAAGGCGAAGTAGCGGCGTTTTGCGTCAAGAAAATCACTGTCTCTTCCAAAACAGCGGCGGTATTGCTTCCGTCCCCCTTCGCTCTTTTTTTTCGTCACGCCGGCAAAGGCCGGGGCTCACGGCCCATGGGCTTGATTGCAACGCTCAAGCCGGATAAACAGCCCCCAAAATTCGCGGCCCTTTTGCCCCGGTCACCGCTGGCACGTTGCCCGGTTTATTCATAAAGCACTGTCGAGCCAGCCACGCAAAGGCAAGCGCCTCGACCTGCATCGGCGCAACGCCCAACACAATGGTGGACTGCGCCCCCAAAATCCCACGCAGCAACGCCCCATTGAACACCCCGCCGCCGCACACATAGCAACTCGCCACGCCATGCGCCACCAGCGCCGCGTTGATCGTATGTGCGGTGAGCGCCACCAGTGTGGCCTGCACATCCACTGCGGCCAAGGTGCGCCCCTCAGCAGCAAGCGCCGCATCTAACCACGCTACGTTGAACCGCTCCCGCCCGGTGCTTTTCGGTGCGGGCTGCGCGAAATACGGATCGGCCAACAATCGCGTCAGCAGCACAGCGTCGACGCGCCCCGTCGCCGCCCACGCCCCGCTCTCGTCAAACGGCTTGCGGGCATGCCGCTCGCACCAAGCATCCAGCAACGCGTTCCCCGGTCCGGTATCAAAGCCACGCACCGGCTCCGCTGACCCCGTCGCGGGCAACAACGTCACGTTCGCAATGCCGCCAATATTCACCACCGCCCGAGGCTTACTGCCCGAAAACACCGCCGCATGAAATGCTGGCACCAGCGGCGCACCCTGCCCGCCTGCGGCCACGTCACGCGACCGAAAATCCGCCACCACCACGATGCCTGTCAGCTCTGACAGGTGCGCTGGCGCATTAATCTGTGTCGTGAAGCCACGCTCAGGGCGGTGGCGTATGGTTTGGCCGTGTGCGCCAATGGCGGCAATATCCTTCCCCGCAAACTGGGTCTGAGCCAACAGCGCCGCCACCGCCTCCGCATACACCCCCACCAACGCCACAGCAGCATCACCAGCGCGTTCAATCTCGTCAGGGCCTGTCGCCATCAACGCCTGAAGCTGCGAACGCAAGGTGGGGCCAAAAGGCAGATTGACGTGGCCGAGCGACTTAACCTGTCCATCTGCAAAGTCAGCCAACACCCCGTCGACGCCGTCCACAGAGGTGCCAGACATGAGGCCGATGTAGTGGTTCTTTAGGAGCATGGTGGAATGTGTGAGGCGGTGGAGCGGGCAATGGTAGCGCTCAGGGTTGCAAGTCCCTCCCCCTTCAATGGGGACGTTAGAAGGGGATGGTTGTCGGCTCCCTACCCACGAACTTCGGGTTTTGCTCCCTCTCTTTGGGTGCGGACACTGAACCGGGTTTGGTGCATACGCGGGTGACCACGGCGGCTAACGCCTCAGATATTGCGAGTCTGGCCGAGTGCTTACGCACAGACGACGCCCCCGTCCATCTGGATGCGGGTTACGTGGGCGCACAGAAGCGTGAGGAGATCACGGAGCGTCAGGCGGACGGGCGGTTGAAGACCGACATCGACTGGCAGACTGCGAAGCGGCGCAAAGGGATACGCCAGATGCCCGAGAGGCTGATGAAGGACATGTTGATGGCCGCAGAGAATGCCAAGGCACAGGTCGGGGCGATTGTCGAGAACCCGTTTCACATCGTCAAGAACGTACTGAAGTACCGAGGTGCGCGTTATCGAGGCTTGGCCAAAAACACTGCGCAGCGCCACCTGTTGTTTGGATTGGCCAAGGTGATGATGGCAAAAAAGCGCTGATGTTGCGCGCAGGGGATCAGTCCGTCCTAAACGCGTAGCGACGCCAAAAAGGACGAGAAAACAGGCGAAAAGCACTCAACGAGCGCAAATCGCGATCAAACGATGAACGTCATGTGAAAACTAGACAGCGCAGCAACTTTAAAAAGATCGTGTCAATGCTTTTTTGCGGAAATGTGGCTTTGTCCAGCGTTTCCCTTAGGAAACACAGATTTAATCCTTGCAACGAGCGATGAATGTTTGCAGCGTCGAGGCATGCAAAAACACCAGTTGAGTTTCTCGCAAGCCGAGTACGCGAAGAAGAAAAAGACCACGCGCCGGGAAGTATTTCTGGAGAAGATGGAGCATGTGGTTCCGTGGTCACGACTCGTCGAGGTCATTGAACCGCACTATCCAAAGAGCGGCGCGCACGTGCGAGGCCGTCCTCCCATTGCGCTGGAGCGGATGTTGCGCATGTACTGGCTACAGCAGTGGTACGGCCTGGCCGACGAGGCGGTCGAGGACGCCGTGTACGACTCCCAGGCGCTCTCTGGTTTCATGGGGATTGATCGGTCGCCTGAGAGCGTGCCGGACGCCACCACGCTTATGGGGTTTCGTCACTTACTGGAAGAGAACGACAAGACCCAAGCGATGCTCGTTGAGGTCAACGCCATGCTCTTGGAGCGGGGGCTCTTGATGACGCAGGGCACCTTGGTGGACGCCACCCTGATGGCTGCGCCCAGTTCGACGAAGAACCGAGAGCACGCCCGGGACCCGGAGATGCATCAGACGAAAAAAGGCAATGAATGGCACTTTGGCATGAAGGCCCACATAGGCGTGGATCGGGACTCGGGACTGGTGCATACCGTGGTCTCCACAGCGGCCAACGTTCCGGTCCTATGATGTTGAGCGAGTGTTAGCGGCGTGCCGACACACGGTACAACGCCGCGCCCGCGCCGCGCGGCTAAGGTGCCACCACCATGCCGCACTGCGTGATCAGATAGTCACGAATTCGTGGCCACGTATTGCGCGGCGCCCCCGCGCCGACCGCGCCGCTGATGACCGCGTTGCCGGTCATTCCTGCCGCCACGCGCGCCAACAGCAAGCCATCGGTGGTCGGCAACACTTTGCCGTCGCCGTCAATATCCGAACTGCAATTGCGTCCCGGATTGCTGCGATTGTTGAGACGGATCACACGCGCTTGTGGATTCGGCTCGCCGAAGCTTTTTGTGTAACCCATCGCGATGACTTTGCCTGAGCGTTGCTGCGCCAATGCAAGACCGTTGGCAGACCCCGATGCATTGTCGGTTGCGGCATTGAAGTCGAACGCCGGTTGTTCCCAGTTCGCGTCGATACTGCCGTCTTCGTTGTAGCGGCGCACGCGAAAGCTGGAGTTCGAGGACCCGTCTTTGAGCAGCGCCAGCATTTTTCCATCGGGTTGAAGATAGGCGGCCACGATGCTGAAAGCGCCAGCGGTCGCAGGTTCGCGAAGGGTGTGCGAGCCCGTTGGCGAGGTCGCCCCGTTGTAGCTGGTGCCGGAGAAGAACTGTGTGCCGTCGGGCGCAGCGAGTCTCAGTGCACAGGGCACCAGCACCAGGGAACTCGGATTTTGGCAGTCGCCCGCAAAGATAAATTCACCGTTGGCTTGCACCACCATGTCGTAGATAGTCTCGCTGCTCGAACCATTGCCGATCGCAGTAAAGCTGAGCGGTGTATTGGCGACTGGAAGCAATCCGTTGTCGATTGAACCATCCGCATTGAGTCGTGCGACGCATGCGAGCCTGTAACCGTTGGATTGCCTGCAATCTCCACCCAAATATATTTGGCCATTCGGAGCCAGAGCGATTCGCTTTACACGATCAAACGCCGAGGCGTTGTTTACGCCGAGAAACACTCTAAGCGAGTTGGCAGCACCAAACGTTGCGTCGGGATTGCCATCGGGAAGCAGGCGCGCAGCACAAAACCTCGCGCCGGCTGAGTCATTGCATTGCCCTGCAACGACGATTTTTCCGTCGGGCTGAATCGCGATGGCATTGGCATAACTGTCGCCGTCGGTACTCGGTGATGGCGAGGTGTTTTGATAACCCGCCGCGAAACCCGTGTCCGACGTGAAATCGGCATTGAATCGTACGGCACAGAAGACAGACCCAGCGGTAGCCGAATACCTGCACGGTGCCGCAACCACGATTTTTCCGTCGCGTTGCGCAGCGATTGCGCCGCGTGGGCCGGTCCTCACGCGATTAACCGGGCTCGAATGTACATAGAGCTCCACGGCGAGGCCATTCAAACTCCAAACGGCCAGACAGAATCGATCGCCCGGCGTTGCCGTATTCGCCGGTACAGCCGTACAGGTGCCCCCGGCGACCACGCGATCATTTGGCAGCACGATGGCGTCATGCAGCGTAAAGAAGTGATTCGCAATTGGCGGAAACCGACCATAGGCGAGGTTCGGATAAGGACCAAAATCCACGATATCCAGCGTGCCGGGTTGCGCGAGGCTGGGTGGGCTCAACAGGGTGAGCGTCATGACAAACAATAGCGTCATCCCGATTTTTAGGCGGGTGAAAAGCGTCGTCAACTGCTGCCGCAGTGTCGGGAACAAGGTTGAATTCATGGCGCGTCATCTTTCAAAAAACAGAATCGTGATTTGGCTATTTATACAGACGGAAACGACGGACGTTGAGCGACATGGCGCGCAGTCATGCGATGGTCGCGAACGCGTGACGCTAGAAACTGACGCGTTTCTGGCGAGCAACTTTTAGCTGAAAGTGCTTTTTTATAAGCGATTTACGCCGAAAATACGTATTATTGACTTTATGGATTTATCGCTTTAAGCCCCAGTAAAGAGCCGGTTTGACAATAAAGCTGTTAAGCAGTATCGATGCCGCAATTCGGTGCTGGAAAAACAATGTGGAAAAACAATGGGGTCAGACCCTCATGTCACTCGGATAAGCCGCGCAACGCGAATTTGTTGGCGAGCGACGTCGCGGTGA
>ENA-OFCX01000146-OFCX01000146.1-metagenomes-genome-assembly--contig:-NODE-146-length-38999-cov-5.315376_pt1 | contig 38999 bp, 34 predicted proteins | sample MGYA00153384_OFCX01 | MGnify analysis MGYA00153384
CGATCAGATTCGCACCGTAGACCGGGAACGCTTGGGGAAACGGCTCGGCGTGCTGACGGCGCCGGTGGGCATCGCGACCACGCCGCTCACCCTCGGCGTCGCCGTCCTCGCCGCGGGCTTCCTGTGCGCGCCGGTGATCACCGCGACCGCCGAGGTGGTCACCGAGCTGGTGCCCGACGCGGTGCGCGGCGAGGCCGGCGGCCAGGCCGCTACCGAGGGATCTGCCGTAAATCACTTGCTTGCGGCCCGCATATTGCGGCGCCACCTGCTGCCAGGCCGCCATCACGTCGGCTTCGAGCTGGGCTTGGCTTTGAATGCGCCCGCTGCTCTTGCCAAAGCCGCGGTAATCGATCATGAACAGATCGAAGTTCGCTTGGCGGTAGAGGTCGGCTTTGAACCAGTTCTGCAGGTTGCCCGCGTTGCCGTGCAAAAAGAACACCACGCCGTCGGGGCTGGGCAGGCGAAGATGCAGCGCATGCAGGCGCGCGCCCGGCACGTCGACCCACGTTTCGTGCACGTCGGCCCCCAATGTGAAGCGATGCGACTGCGGCAGCGGCTGGGGGTGGAACAGCAGCCCTTCCTGGCCCCACCACAGGGCAAACAAGATGGCACCGTAAACAGCGGAAGCGGCCAGTGCCGCGTGGCCTGTGCGGCACAGCGCGTGCCACACGCCAATCAAACCCAGCCCGCCATGCCAGCCACCGCGCCACCCGCGATGGGCCAAAGAGGGCTGAGGCGCGTGCGCAGCATCAGCCACAGCGTGGCGGCCACCAGCACGGCGGTGGCCCACTGGCTTCGTGCGGGCTCCAGCAGTACCCAGGTAGTGGCCAGCAGCAGGCCAATGGTGACGGGCGCCAAACCCAACGTGAAGGCACGCAAGGCGCGCGACGCGCGGTTGCGGTCACGCCAGCGCGACGCGGCCAATGCCAGCGTGGTGGACGGTAGCAGCGTGCCCACCAGCGTGGCCAGCACACCGGCCAAGCCGGCCACGTTGAAGCCGATGACCGCCACGAACAACACGTTGGGCCCAGGAGCGGCCTGGGCCAGTGCCACCGACGCGGTGAATTGCGCGTCGCTCAGCCAACCTTGTTCGCGCACCACGAAGCGCTGCATGTCGGGCGCGGTGGTGATGGCGCCGCCCACGGCCAGCAGCGACAGCATCATGAAGTGCGTCAGCAAGTGCAGCAGTTCTGCCGCGCCCAGCAGGCCGGGGCCGAGCCACAGGCTGTTCACGGGCGCAGCCTGGACACTGCGCGTCGTCTCGCCGGGCGGGAGCATTCGTCCTTGGGGCGGCCTGGCGGGAAAATCTGCCAGCTCGCCGGGAAAAATGCCATCCCGGCTGTCGATCCAGCGTACGCTCACGGGCAGCGCAGACAGGACGTTTACCAGTGCATTGCCAACATGGCCACCGCCGAACAATGCCACTGGCGTCAGCTTTGGCGCCAATCGCACCGCCAGGGCAGCAGCATCTTTTGCAGTCACCATTTCGAAATGCAAGTGCATGACACCACCGCAGCATTGGCCCAACGCCGGGCCGAGCGCAAAGCGCCGGTTTGCTTCCAGTACAGCACTGGCGCGATTGGCCAAAAAATGCCGTGCATCGGCAATCGCCACGTATTCCAGGTGGCCGCCACCAACCGTGCCCACCAAAATATCTTCAAAAACGGCCATCCACGTGCCGGCGCCCCTCGGCACAGAGCCTTGGCTGCTGCGCACTTGCACCAGCACCGCAGGTTCAAACGCAAGCAGCTCTAAAAATTGGCTCAGCGCTGCACCAGCATGGCGAGAAAGTTTTGGCGACATAAGCTACACAGTCACAAAAATAAAAGTTGGGCAAAATAGTAAAAGATAGTTAAATTTCACACTCCACGTCACCATCAAAAAGCTAGCACACCATGAGACAAAAATCTTCAAGCCGGTCTGGCGATCCACTCGCTGCACCCGTTCAAGCATATGCTCCCCGCAGATTCTGGATGCTGTCGATGCTGACAGCCGCAGCTGCTGCAGTGGTGGCGGCCTGCAAATCTCCCCCGAAGCCGAAGCCAGAGCCTGCCGCGCCAGCCAGCGAGCCCTCATCCCCAGTGATCGGCCCAATTCCCAGCTCGCAAGGGTCGGCAAGAACTTCCGCGGCAACCACCCCCCGAGCCTACCGCTCAGACGGCGCAACCCATCTGTACGGCTTGAACGCAGAGCGTATTTTCAAAGGCAGGATGCCTCCACTGCTGTACGCAATAGGCGTATTGAATGTTGAAATTGACCGCGTCGGCCGCGTCACCAGGCTCGACTGGATGCGCGCACCCAACCACGCGCCGGAAGTCGTCAAGGAAATTGAACGCACGGTGCGCAGTGCAGCGCCCTTTCCTGCGCCGTCGCGCATGGGCAAAGTGGTCTACACCGACACCTGGCTGTGGCACAAAAGCGGCAAGTTTCAGCTGGATACTTTGACCGAAGGCCAGGACTGATTAGCGGCCACGCTCTTCACTGCGTGTAACACGCTGCCCCCCGAGGGAGCACATTTTCCCTGGGGCGGCCCGGCAGAAGAATGCGACCCCCACGCTCGCTCACTTCGTGTAGCTCCCTGCCCCCCGAGGGGGCGCATTTTTCTTTGGGGCGGCCCGGCAGAAAATTTAACTTCCGCGATACGTCGAGTAACTCCAGGGGCTGACCAGCAGCGGCACGTGGTAGTGCTCACTGGTGTTGGCTACACCGAAATCAATCGTTACGCGGTTCAAAAAATTCGGCTGTGGCAAAGCAACGCCTCGCGCCTTGAAATAGGCTGCCACGTCAAAAACCAGCCGGTAAGTGCCTACTTTTAACGAAGCGCTGTCAAAAAGCTGCCCGTCTGGACTGCGGCCATCGGCATTCAAGACAAACGACTTGACCAGCTGCGCTGCCTCGCCGTCGGTGGCCAACAACGACACCGCCATGCCGCTGGCAGGCTGGCCGTGCATGGTATCCAGTACATGTGTGCTCAATCCCATGGCGAAAATCCTTCAGTTCTTTGGTAGCAAAATCAGGGCCGCCCAAGCTTGATTAAAGGGCAATTGAAACTATGATAATTCTTCAGTTAAAACGCACCATTGCCGCAGCGATTTCAACCCATAACAGCTCATGCCAGATATCAACGCCTACCAAACTTACCCGCGCGACCTGGCAGGCTATGGGCGCAACCCACCGCATGCGCAGTGGCCGGGCAAGGCGCGCATCGCGGTGCAGTTTGTTTTGAATTACGAAGAAGGCGGTGAGAACTCGGTACTGCATGGAGATGCGGGCTCAGAGCAATTTTTATCTGAAATGTTTAACCCTCCTGCCTTTGCTGACCGGCATCTGAGCATGGAAAGTATTTACGAATACGGCTCACGCGCTGGCGTGTGGCGCATTTTGCGTGAGTTTGAAAAGCGCCAGGTGCCACTAACAGTTTTCGGCGTGGGCATGGCGCTGCAGCGGACTCCCGACGTGACAGCAGCGTTTGTTGAACTCGGCCACGAAATAGCCTGCCATGGCTGGCGCTGGATCAACTACCAGCAAGTGGGCATTGACACCGAGCGTGAACACATGCGCCTGGGCCTGGATGCAATTGAAAAACTCACTGGCAAGTGCCCGCAGGGCTGGTACACCGGCCGTGACAGCCCAAACACCCGCCGCCTGGTCGCAGACGATGGCAGAACCTTGTACGACAGCGATTATTACGGCGACGACCTGCCCTTTTGGACCCGCGTAACACGCTCTGACGGCACAGCGGTACCGCGCCTGGTGGTGCCGTACACCCTCGATGCCAACGACATGCGGTTTTCATCGGCGCAGGGCTTTGCACAAGCCGAGGACTTTTTTATTTACCTGCGTGACAGCTTTGATGCACTGTATGCAGAAGGTGACCCTGCCGGGCTGGACCGCCCGAAAATGATGAGCATTGGCATGCATTGCCGCCTGCTGGGCCGCCCCGGTCGGATTACCGCGCTGCAAAAGTTTTTGGACCACATCGCCGTGCGCGACCAGGTGTGGGTCTGCCGACGCGTTGACATCGCAAAGCACTGGCACTCTGCACATCCCGCAAAGACCTCCCCCACATGACCATTACCCTTGAACACCTGAATCACGCCAGCGCTGACGAAGCAGCAGCTTTGCTCGATGGCTTGTATGAACACTCACCCTGGATTGCTGAAAAAGCACTGTCTGCGCGTCCTTTTAAATCGCTGGCGCATTTGAAGGCTGCCCTGACGAATATCGTCAATGCCGCCGCCAAAAGCGAGCAACTCGCCCTGTTGCGCGCTCATCCCGAACTGGCTGGCAAGGCAATGCTTGATGAGAGCCTGACGGCTGAATCAGCCAGTGAGCAAGGCACCGTTGGCCTGACGAATTGCAGCCCCCAAGAGCTGAAGCTTCTGAGCCAATTCAACCATGCTTACAGCGAAAAATTTGGTTTTCCGTTCATCCTCGCGGTGCGCGGCACGAGGGGCCACGGCTTGAGTAAAAAGCAGATCATTGACACCTTCAACCGCAGGTTGCTCAGCCACCCCTCTTTTGAGCTGAGAGAGGCTTTGCGCAACGTGCACCGAGTCGTCGAATTGCGCATCAATGACAAATTTGGTCAGCACCCCGAGCTCGGTAATGACCTGTGGGACTGGCATGAAACTCTGGCGCAATACAGTGACCCTGGCTACAAAGAAAAGCAGCAGCTCACCGTCACCTACCTGACGGACGCGCACCGGTCCTGCGCTGCTTTTATAAAAAACAAGATGCACGAATGCGGCTTTGATTCTGTTGAAATTGATGCGGTTGGCAACGTCGTGGGGATGTACAAAGCTGCAAATTCCGACGGCAATGCTGACGCCAAAACATTGCTGACTGGCAGCCATTACGACACCGTGCGAAATGCTGGTAAGTACGACGGCCGATTAGGTATTTTTGCGCCCATGGCCTGTGTGCGAGAACTGCATCGGCAGTCCAGGCGCCTGCCATTCAACATCGAAGTAGTGGGTTTTGCCGAAGAAGAAGGCCAGCGCTACAAGGCTACTTTTCTTGGGGCCGGTGCATTAACTGGCAATTTCGAACTTGAGTGGCTGGACCAGAAAGACGCTGACGGAATCACCATGCGCGACGCCATGGAAAACGCCGGTTTGAACATCAAAAACATACCGCTCATCAAGCGCAACCCCGCTGCCTACCTTGGATTTGTGGAAATTCACATTGAGCAGGGGCCGGTACTGAACGCGCTGGACCTCGCGCTGGGAATCGTTACGTCTATCAATGGCAATGTGCGCTACCTGTGCGACCTCAACGGCATGGCCTGCCATGCTGGAACCACTCCCATGGAGAGTCGGCGCGACGCAGCTGCAGGCGCCGCCGAGCTGATCCTGTTCGTTGAAAAGCGGGCTGCGCAAGACGCTGACTCGGTCGGGACCGTGGGCATGCTTCAGGTACCCGGCGGCTCCATCAATGTGGTGCCGGGGCGTTGTGTGTTGTCGCTTGACATGCGCGCACCCAACGACGCGCAGCGCGATGCACTGGAGACCGATGTGCTGGCTGAGCTTGATGCTATTTGCAAGCGGCGCGGGCTTGATTACACACTCGAATTGGCGGTACGCGCTGCTGCTGCGCCCAGCGACCCCGTATGGCAGGCACGCTGGGAAAAAGCGGTGGAATCGCTGGGCCTGCAGCTGTACAAAATGCCCAGCGGGGCGGGCCATGACGCCATGAAAATACACACCATCATGCCGCAAGCGATGTTGTTTGTGCGCGGTCAAAACGCAGGCATCAGCCATAACCCGCTGGAGAGCACGACCAGTGACGACATCCAGCTGTGCGTTGACGCCTTCACCCATCTGCTCCATCAACTAGCCCACGACCCCACTTGACCATGACCGACTACCTGAAACTTGATGGCTGGATTGACGATCACTTTGACGAGCAGGTGGCCTTTTTGCAAGCGCTGATTCGCGTGCCGACCGACACGCCGCCGGGGAACAACGCACCGCATGCCGACCGCACTGCAGCGCTGCTGCACGCGATGGGCCTAGACGCCGAAAAGTACCCCGTTCCACCAGCTGAAGTGCGCGCTGTGGGGCTGGAGTCGATCACCAATCTGCTGGTGCGCCGAAGGTATGGAAGCAAACGAGGTGATGGCAAAACCATACTGCTCAACGCCCACGGCGACGTCGTTCCGCCCGGCGAAGGCTGGACCAAAGACCCTTACGGCGGCGAAATTGAAAACGGCACTATTTACGGCCGTGCAGCAGCCGTCAGCAAATGCGACTTTTCAACCTACGCTTTTGCGGTGCGGGCACTGGAGGCTGTGGTCAAACCCAGCAAAGGCAGTGTGGAGTTGCTGTTCACCTATGACGAAGAATTCGGCGGTGAAGTCGGCCCGGCATGGCTTTTGAAGCACCGCATCATCCGGCCTGATTTGATGATTGCTGCAGGCTTTAGCTACCAGGTCATTACCGCGCACAACGGCTGCCTGCAAATGGAAGTAACGGTGCACGGCAAGATGGCGCACGCGGCCATTCCCGATTCAGGCATTGACGCACTTCAAGCCGCAAACCGCATACTGACCGCGCTGTACGCGCAGAACGCGCTGTACAAACAAATCGCTTCAAAAGTTGAAGGCATCACGCACCCGTACCTGAACGTCGGACTGATTTCTGGCGGCACCAACACCAACGTGATTCCAGGGCGGGTCACCTTCAAGCTCGACCGCCGCATGATTCCGGAAGAGGACCCCGTTGAAGTTGAGGCAGCGCTGCGCCAAATCATCGATGCAGCAGCAGCGCAAACCGCCGGAGCGACGGTGGACATCAAACGCATTCTGCTGGCCAGAGCCATGCGGCCGCTGGCAGGCAACAAGCCATTGGTGGAAAGCCTTCAAAAGCACGGCCAAGCCGTGTTTGGTGAGGCGATTCCCGCACTAGGCACCCCGCTGTACACCGACGTGCGGCTGTTTTGCGAAGTGGGCATACCCGGCGTTATTTACGGTGCAGGGCCGCGCACGGTACTCGAATCACACGCCAAGCGGGCCGATGAGCGTTTGGCACTCGACGACTTGCGTAAAGCCACTAAAGTAATTGCACGGACGCTCAGCGATTTGCTCGCTTGATGCGTCCACCTTGCGCACCTTTTTGGGGTGCATCCGGGTATCCACGGGGCGAATTGATGTGTTTAAAACGTTTCGGCGCACCAATATGGAACGAAAATACGCGTTGAAACGCCCACTGCGATCAAATGGACGTTATTGCAGGCATTGAAGTTGCTTGCATGGGTACAAATTCAAACTTCTACTTTTCTTCCTTCTGGAGCCGACATGATCAAACGCGCATTTTTAAAAACAGCCGCCGCATTGGCATTCGCAGCCGCCCTCAGCACCGCTCAGGCGCAAACCACACCGATCAAATTTCAGCTTGACTGGCGCTTTGAAGGCCCGGCAGCGCTGTTTTTAACGCCGGTGGCCAAAGGCTACTTCAAAGACGCGAAGCTCGACGTCACCGTTGACGCTGGCAACGGCTCGGGCGGCGCGGTTACCCGTGTGGCTTCTGGCACGTACGACATGGGGTTTGCTGATCTGGCCGCGCTGATGGAGTTCCATGCCAACAATCCGGATGCACCCAACAAGCCTGTGGCCGTCATGGTCGTCTACAACAACACGCCCGCATCCGTGATGGCGCTCAAAAAATCAGGCATTAAAACCATCGCCGACTTGAGTGGAAAAAAACTTGGCGCCCCAGTTTTTGACGCTGGGCGCCGGGCTTTTCCGATCTTTTCAAAAGCTAACGGCGTGACTGGCGTGCAATGGACCGCCATGGACCCACCACTGCGCGAAACCATGTTGGCCCGCGGCGATGTGGACGCGATCACCGGTTTTACGTTCACCTCGCTGCTGAACCTGGAAGCACGTGGCGTAAAAGCTGAAGACGTGGTGGTGTTTCCGTACGCTGAAAACGGCGTCAAGCTATATGGCAACGTCATCATTGCCACCCCCAAGCTGATCAAGGAGAACCCCGCAGCGGTCAAAGCGTTTTTGCAAGCGTTTACCAAAGGCGCCAAAGACGTTATGGCCAATCCGGCAGCTGCAATCAACGACGTGAAAGCGCGTGACGGCATCATCAACGTAGCGCTGGAAACCCGCCGCCTGCAATTGGCGATCGACACCGTCATCAACAGCCCAGACGCGCGCGCTGAAGGTTTTGGACAGCTCAAAGGCCCACGCTTGTCATTGATGGCCTCGCAGGTGTCTGATGCGTTTGCTACCAAATCTCGCGTGAACGCTGACGCGGTATGGAACGGTTCTTTCTTGCCGACTGTTGCTGAACTGAACGTGTTGCCAAAAAAATAAGCGCAACCAGCTTCTTTGCCATTACTGGCAATACTGCTACTAGTACTATTATTTTTATAGCTGCTTGCGCCCGTATTGACTGCGCAGCAGCCATTTTTTATTAAATAATGACTCCATCTGACCCGAAAGACAACTTTGTAGACTTTTCAAATGTCTGGCTGGCTTACAACGAAGAGTTTCTGGCCAAAAAGCAGTTTGCGGTGGAGGCAATTGATCTGAAGGTCAAGCAGGGTGAGTTCATCGCCATTGTGGGTCCATCGGGCTGCGGCAAATCAACCTTCATGAAGCTGGCCACCGGCCTGAAAATGCCATCGGTCGGCAAAATTTTGATCGACGGCCAGAACGTAACCGGGCCATTGAAAATCTCCGGCATGGCTTTTCAGGCGCCGTCCTTGTTGCCGTGGCGCACCACGGTTGACAATGTTTTGCTTCCGCTTGAAATTGTGGAGCCGTACCGAAGCAGCTTTAAAGCCAAGCGCAAAGAGTACGAAGCGCGCGCCATCAAACTGCTGGACAGCGTCGGCTTGGCGGGCTACGCATACAAGTTTCCGTGGGAGCTGTCGGGCGGCATGCAGCAGCGCGCCAGCATTTGCCGGGCGCTGATTCATGAGCCAAAAATGCTGCTGCTCGATGAGCCGTTTGGAGCGCTGGACGCATTCACGCGTGAAGAATTGTGGTGCATTCTGCGCGACTTGTGGAGGGTTCAACGCTTTAACGTGATTCTGGTGACCCACGACCTGCGCGAATCGGTTTTTCTTGCCGATACCGTCTACGTGATGAGCAAAAGCCCGGGGCGCTTTGTAGTGAAAAAGGAAATTGAGCTGCCGCGCCCGCGCGATCTTGAAATCACTTACACCAAAGAGTTCACAGACATCGTGCACGAGCTGCGCAGCCATATTGGTGCCATCAGAAAAACCGGCGCGGTTGTCGCCTGATTGCGTGACCCCCATGCATAAAAAACAACTGGAAAGCTGGGCACCGTGGGTACTGCTCGTGCTGATCATTGCGCTGTGGCAGTTGATTTGCACGGTGTTTAACGTTTCTGAATTTATTTTCCCCAGCCCGCTGCGCATTGCAACGCAAACGTGGGAATACAAAGAAGTTATTTTGGGGCACGCGTGGCGCACGTATTGGGTGACCATGGCTGGCTTTGGCATTGCCATCGTGGTGGGTGTGCTGCTTGGGTTTGTGGTGGGGTCGTCCAGACTGGCCTACGCCGCGGTGTACCCGCTGATGACAGCATTCAACGCCCTGCCAAAAGCGGCGTTTGTTCCGATCTTGGTGGTGTGGTTTGGTATCGGAATTGGCCCGGCGATTTTGACGGCATTTTTGATCTCTTTTTTTCCGATCATGGTGAACATTGCGACCGGCCTGGCTACGCTGGAGCCAGAGCTGGAAGACGTGCTGCGCGTACTCGGTGCCAAGCGCTGGGACGTGCTGGTCAAGGTCGGCCTGCCCCGCTCCATGCCCTACTTTTATGGCTCGCTGAAAGTGGCCATCACACTGGCGTTTGTCGGCACAACGGTCAGCGAAATGACTGCTGCTAATGAAGGTATCGGTTACCTGTTGATCTCAGCAGGATCTGCTATGCAAATGGGCCTGGCCTTCAGCGGTCTGATGGTCGTGGGCGCGATGGCTATGGCCATGTATGAGCTGTTTAGCTATATTGAAAAGCACACCACGGGCTGGGCGCACCGCAGCACCAACAACGAATAACGCGAAAAGATCAGGCAACACGGCCAGCCATTGCTAAGCGGCGGCCATTGCGCAGTTGAATTAATGCTTGCATGATTGTTGAAGCAAAATAAAAAGTCGCCAGTTGGCGACTTTTTATTTCGCGGTGATTGCCAGAATGACCAGCAAACAACTGCGTTATCTATTTACTTTTCGAAATAAGGTAGTCGTCTTTTGAACGGCCAGCGGCAAGGTGCTTGGCGAGCCATGCGGGAGGTCGTCCACGCCCCGTCCATTTATTTCCGCTGGCAGGGTCAACATATTTAGGCGCAACGGGTACGCCTTTGTCTGCTCTGGCTGGTCTTTTTGCTGATTTGGTCTTTTTATTACTTAAACCCAAGTCTTCTGCCACCAGGTCGTGAAGCCTTATCAGCTCTTTGACGGAGGTAATCGCCTGGCTGCGCTCGTTGCTTTTTTGCTGCTTTAGTTTTTCACGCAACTCAGCAACTTTAGCTTCTGCTTGCAGGATTTCTTGTTGTAACGCTTGCATGGTGTGCCCATTTAAAGGTTGATGTAAAACATGAATATACACCGCGTCGGGATTGATGATTGAAGTTGTTTGCTGATCCTGCCATGTATACCTCCACTGCGCGAGTTCCCTCAGACTGCTTTACCTAATACATCTAATAGAAATTCGCAACGTGCCCCATTTGAATATTGAGCAATTTTTTATAAAAATATAATAAAAGCCCAATAAATACGGGTGTAAATAGCTATTATATTCATAGCGATCTGCGTATCTTCAGAATCTCACCCAACTCCTGACGACCGCATTTTTAATGCGCTTAAACTCCTGCTATGCCCTGGCACGCCAAACTTGATCTGGATTACTGCGTAGAAAGCGACAGAACGGTGGCCCGGCACACCCACATTGGGCCGCTGCGTATATTGCAAAGCCTGTACCCGGAGGGCAATGCGGTTTGCCACAACGTGTTGGTGCACCCGCCGGGCGGGCTGGTAGGCGGCGATGCGCTGGACTTGAACATTCATGTTTCAGCCGGAGCCCACGGGCTGGTTACCACACCGGGCGCAACACGCTTTTACCGGTCAGATGGCGAATTGGCAGTGCAGCGCACGCAGATCGCTTTGGCTGAAAATGCGCGATTTGAGTGGCTTCCGATGGAAGCGATTTGCTACAGCGGCTGTCTGGCGGAAAACCGCCTGAGTATGTCACTGGCAAACGAAGCTGAATTATTGGGATGGGACATAACCGCGCTGGGGTTACCTGCCGCTGACAAGCCGTTTGACAAGGGCTGCTTTAGCCAACACATCGAAGTACCCGGCGTTTGGCTCGAGCGTGCGCGCATCAAGGCCGCAGATGCGCTGCTGATGAACAGCCCGCTCGGGTTGGGCGGCAACTGCTGCCTGGCCACGCTGTTTTTCGCATCGGGCAGTGGGCTCAAACGCAGCCAGATTCAAAGCGCACTCGATGTGGCCCGGGCCGTGATTGACGGGCATCCGTTGTGCGCAAGCGCTGGCGCCACCAGTCCCGACAGACAAGTGATTGTGGTACGGGCGCTGGCGCCAATCGTTGAGCCCGCTACCAATTTACTGCGGCAGGTACGCGCCGCATGGCGCCAGCATTTTTGGGCAATCGGCCCAAGTGCACCGCGCGTTTGGTCAACCTGAAGGCCAAGCCGCAGCTTTATGATGAAGTCGCAAGATGCCGCCAGCCAATACGGAAACATACCGAAAGAGACCATGTCAGCAGCCCAGCAACACGCCAGCAAGCGCATGTCAGCACATGATGCCGTCAAGCTCGTTCACAACGGTGACTACATCGTGGTGCCAAGCGGAGTGGGCGAGCCACCCGCGCTGCTGACGGCGCTGTCTGAGCAGCGGCATGACTTCACCGACGTCAAGGTGTCGCAAATTTTGGCGATGCGCAAATACGCGTATCTAGACCCGCACACCGTGGCCAATGTGCGCAACGTGGCCTATTTTTTAGGCTCCGCCACACGCTCTGGCGGTAAAGAAGGCTGGGTTGATTTTGTGCCAAGTTATTTTTCTGAAATGCCCAGCCAGATCGAACGCGGGCAAATCCCGGCAGACGTGGTGTTTTCAATGGCGTCCCCCATGGACGCGCACGGTTACTTTTCGCTCAGCCTGGGCGCTGACTACACGATGGCAGCAGTCGCCAAGGCGCGCGCAGTGGTGCTGGAAGTCAATCCCAACGTGCCGTTTGCGTATGGAAATTGCCACGTACACATTTCGCAGGTGACCGCCCTTGTAGAAAGTACAGAGCCGGTGATGGAAGTCGGCCTGCCAAAGATTGGCCCTGTGCAAATTGCGATTGGCAAGTACGTTGCTGACATGATTGACGACGGTTCCACCCTGCAAATTGGCTACGGCGGCATACCTGACGCGGTGGTGATGCAGCTCACTGGCAAACACGACCTGGGCATTCACACCGAGATGATTGGCGACGGCATCATGACGCTGATTGAAAGCGGCGCAGTCACCAACCGGCGTAAAAACTATATGCCTGGAAAATGCATTGCAACCTTTGCGCTCGGCTCAGCCAAACTCTACCGCTACCTGGACCGCAACCCGGGAGTTGAGATTCACCCTGTCGATTTCACCAACGACCCTTATTTGGCCAGCCGCAACGACAATCTGCACGCCATCAACGCTACGCTGCAAATTGATTTACTGGGCCAGTGCGGCTCAGAAAGTCTGGGACAAACGCCGTATTCAGGCACCGGCGGCCAAGCCGATTTCGTGCGGGCGGCCAACCGCTCGCGCGGCGGTAAAGCCTTTATTGTTTTGCCGTCCACTGCCAAAGACGACACCATCTCACGCATCGTGCCGGTGCTCAGCCCCGGAACCCATGTGACAACCAGCAAGAACGACATCAATTACGTCATAACCGAATTTGGCGTGGCGCAACTGCGGGGCAAATCAGCCGGCCAGCGGGCGCGAGAGTTGATTGGCATTGCGCACCCCAACTTCAGGGCGGAGCTGGCCGCTGCACTTGCCAGGCTGGGCCTCTAAAAACCATAATTTTAAGCTTTTTAGGCCTATAGCCCATTAAAATACGGCGCAAACAGCTATATTTATAATAGCGTGTTTTGCTTGGGTTTACGTTGCATCCGTCGTAGACCCGGCAAGCTCCTACACCGGTACGAGCCGAGAGAACTGCCTTGCGCGCGCTATTGCCCTGCACAAACGTTGTAAAACTCTTTCTAAGCTAAGTGTATGCATAGGTAGCAGTGCTGACCCATGCAAACCTGAACAACCCTGAATTTGGGAGAGTACACATGAATAACACTACCGCAGTCGAACCTATTGGCAAGCACTCCAATAGAGACCGCACCATCGCAAGGTCTGCGGCGGTATTTTTCGCAACGGCAGCACTTGCTGTGTCGGCCATTGCGCAAATAGCGTCTGGCACCACCGGCATCGACGCCACTGGCAATGCCGCCAGCGAAATGGCCGCGTGCAAAAACGGATCCACCCAGCAAAGCCGCGAAACCTGCATGACAGAAGTACGCAATGCGAATGTTGCAAAACGCGCTGGCAAACTGGACAACGCGGGCGGTGAATTTAAAGCCAACGCGATGATGCGGTGCAACACCTTCAAGGGCGAAGACAAACTGGCTTGCGAGTCCCGTGTAACAGGGCTGGGCACCGCCCAAGGAAGCGTAGCAGGCGGTGGGGTGATTACCGAGGTGGAAACAGTTGTGTTGCCCGCAACGCCACAAAACACCAACGTTCAGCCCCAAACCAAATCTGACACGATTATTTTGATTCCAGCAACCAAGTAAGCCGCTTAGAATCTCACCATCCATTTATCGAAAGAAACCCCGTGAACACCATTATTTATATCGTCGGCCTGGTTGTAGTTATCGGGATTGTTCTGAGCTTTTTCGGCCTCCGCTGATCAACCCGCTTCAAGCTCCCCAGCCCCCTATCAACGTGTCTACTTGATCGCCATGCAATTGGCGTAATAAGTAGTCGTAGCTGGCCAGTCTGAAAAAATCCCGATGATGCCTACGTCTTTGGCCAACACGTCCAGCACCTGCATGGTGTCGCCTTCACGTTTTATCAATGGCGCCACGGTTTGGTAATACCAGCCAGGGTTGCCATTGGCAAGTACTCCTGACCGTTCCAGACTCCAGGCAATGATTCCCAAGCCGGCCGCTTTGGCATTTTTCGCGTAGCTGGAAGCAACCAGTTTTCCGTCTTTCGCGTCAAGCAGCGCAAAAATCGGCGGCGCAACAATCTGGATACCGTCCTTTTTATAGGATTGCAGCGTCTCCAGATTGGGCAGATCCGCAGCTTTTTCAGCGCTGTCCAAAAACACCGCCTGCTTGCCAAAGGCCGGTTCAGTCCTTATCCAGTACAGCACGTCGTTTTTGTTGAAGGATTGCGCAAATACGTCCGCCGCCGGCACGTTGGCAGCCTTGTATTCGTCGATCATCTTTTGGGCGTAGTCCTGCTGGCTGAAGCCGTCAAAAGGCATAGCAACGGTGGCAGACTTTAACTCGGGTGTCATTTTTACCCGCAGTTGCTTGAAAAGTGCAATGCTCTCTGCATGCGTCATCAAGGTGCCACTGGTGGGGCCGCTGTACAAGTCGGTGCGCCAGCTGGCGGTGCCCGCCATGTACTCTGCAACCGTTTTAGCCTTGCTGTTGGCGGCATCCATCTTGCCGCGCAGCGTTTTAAATTCCGCCAGTGTGATGTCGCTGGTGCGGCATTCAGCAGACGCAGGCGTGTTGGCTATTGGGTCGTGCGGGGTAAATCCTTTGGTGCATTTGGCGGCCAGTGGAGTGGCCAAAATGTTGGTGGTGGTGTGCAAGTCGTTTTGCGCGTGGCGGCACACCAGCGCTTTGTCTTTGGTAAACGTCACGTCGCATTCCACAATGCCTGCGCCCATGCGCGCTGCAGCTTCATACGATTCTTTCGTGTGCTCAGGGAACTGCATGGGAGCGCCGCGGTGTCCAATTGAAAAGCTGGTTTTGATGAACGGACCGTTCCCGCAGCTTTGCAGTTTGTCTTTCAAAGGGCTGGGTGCCATGTCGTTCACCAGAAAGAACGGGCGCTGACCTACCTGGACTGTGATGATTTGTGCGGTGCTGGTCGCTGGTGTGGTTTGCGCCATTCCAGAAGCCGATAGCGCCACGATGCACCCGGCGGCAGCCAGCTTGAGCGCCTTGGCTAAAAAGGGTGTGTGCAGACATAACTGGGCCATAGCTGGATCCTCAACAGGTAAAAAAATCTTGGGAAGCTCAAACAGTAATCACTGGGCATGACAGTTGCGTGACGCAGTCTGGGTTCGATGGCAAAGCCAGGAAGGTTTCCAATGTGTAAAAGAGTGAAAAGACTTGAAAGGCTGATAGTAAATTTCGTCGCCACAGAGTGGAATAAGCAGATACCTTAATTTCCATCCTTTTTACTGGTGACTATTTATGGCGCACGCACCCCGCACCACGTCAAGGCATCCAACACAGAGACGCAGCTCAAGGGCGCTGCCGTACTACTTTTATGTGCTCGGAGTTTTGGCGGCGCTGGCTGCAGCTGCGCTGCTTGTTTCGGCCGAGGCGCAAGGCCGAACTCCCGCTGCCCTTGGTGTTGCCGACGTGGCTTTGGTGACTTTGGTGACGTTGTCAGAGCAGGGTTAGCGCCGTTGTTAATGGCCGTTACGCAACCGCCCTGCTTCGCAAAGTGTTAATCCACCGTTAAAGTCATTCCCGCGAGTCGAAGCCGCTTCAAGAGAACATTCGCCAGCCCAGTTGCCGGAGTCAGCACACCCCCATAACTGGCACCGCCCGGAAGCTGGTCGAAATCAAGCGCCAAAGACAGCGCCGCTTCACACAGCATTTTGGTGGTGGCCCGGTTGCCGGGGTCGCCCTGATCGGCAACGCGGCCGCGCAGGAGTTTTCCAGACGCACTTTGCGCCACCAGCTCGCAGCGAAAAGAGCCTCCATCCATGCTCGCAACGGATGGGCCTGACCCCGCACGGGGCATCAGTGCTGCTGCTAATTTGCGCACCGGCGATGCTTTCATCGCGAACTGCGAAAAAGCCATGCTGCTGCTCAGTGCGGCAGCCGCAGCGCCCGCAACCACCGTGCTGCCTACTCTTAAATACTCCTGGTAATGAAAGTCAGGCGCATACCCTTGTGTGGCACCGAGCAACGCCGCGCTGCGCCTGACAACGCGGGTGTTGATAGGGCCCATAAAAAATGGGCCAAGCCACGCGTTGAATTGCGTATCGCGCACTGGCGCTACTGGGTCAGCGTGGGCACTTGTATCGGTCGGTACAGAGTTAGCGGGATTCAGCAAAAACGGATCGGCCAACGCCGCGGCCTGCCCGCTCTCCATGATGTTGAAAAGCGATGCCAGCGTGCCGCCGTTGACCCCACCTTTGAGGCTGAACGCGGCCTTCACATCAGCGCACGCTTGACCGTGGCGCTGCTGCATCGCCTGAACCATCATGTAGGTCCCCAGGTCAGACGGCACCGAATCAAATCCGCAAAAGGGAATGATGCGCGTACCTTCGCTGGCCGCTTGCTGATGGTGCTGCGCAATCATGCTGGCCACCCACGGGGTCTCCCCCGTGATGTCAACGTAGTGCGTACCGTGCTTGACACAAGCCGCCACCAGAGCACTGCCATACAGTGCAAATGGCCCGGCGGTAGACAAAACTACCCGCGCGCTCTTTGCAAGAGCATCCAGAGCGGCCGCATCGTCGGCAGCTGCCACCACAATGCCAGCGTCGTCAGCGCCTGGCGTAGTGCTGCGCACCTGCTTCAGCTTGTCCTGGTTGCGCCCGCCCAAAGCCCAACGCAAGCCGCTGGCTTTGACTTGCGCATGGGCTGCAAAGTAAGCCACCGTCTGGCGTCCTACAAAACCGGTTGCGCCAAACAGCACCACATCAAAAGGCCGGTCAGGTTTTGCGCGGGGAGAAATCGAGTTACGCATGGCTAGCAGTTTCCCAAAAAAAGAATTTCACACGCCATGGAATCGACTTGGGCGTGTTTGACGATCACAAAAGCTTTTTACAAAGTCCAATTAGAAGGTCTCACCATGTTACTTTGCAACTTCAATGTCAATGACCTGTTTGCGCGCTACAAGTTTGGCAAAACATTCCCCGACGACATGAGCCAGAAAAGTGTGTGACCGAACCGAACGCAGGCAACCTGCCGATGTAGCAAAAGGGAGCGTTCGAGATTTTCAACCCAGAGCAGCCGGCTCTGGCAGCGCTGGCAGTAACCCGCGGTGGTGAAGTGTCTCCTGACGTGCTCTGCCTGCAAAAGGTTGACAGCCTGATTGCGCTGCGTGAATTCAACGAGCGGTTTTTGGACAACGCCTACCGCTATGCGGTGGTGCTGGACTCCCGCGGCCTGTGACAAATTGATGTGGGGTGGTGTCAAAATTTCCTGTCGACAGCATCACCACGCACGTTGATGACCAAACAGAAGGCAAATACATTTTCAACCGCGACTGCCTGGAAGTGCGCATCATGGTAAAGAAAAACACCGCGCTGACGGTGTTCGTCAACCAGTTCAAGTCCAGGCTGGCGTTGGGTAAAACGCAAGAGGCCAAAGTCCTTAAAAAAAAGCGCGCTGATGACAGTCGTCTTCCGTCGCCAAGCTGGTCAAAGCGCGCTTTACAGGTAGCGCAGTTAGCAAGGAATACTTTGCAGTGCTTTGCGATTTGAACGACTCGCCCACCGCAAAGACGCTAGCGGCGCTGGTTAAAAATTCGGGCAGGGTGGACGCCTTGACCCGCGTGGCGCCCGAGCAGACGCTGGACGCACTACTGGAAGGCCAAAAACAAAGTTTCGCAGCTGGATCACTTGCTTTTGTCACCCGCCCTTGCCGATCAGCTGCGGCCCAACGGTGTCAGCCTGGAGCGGCGCGGCATTGGGTACCGTGCCGACTCTCAAACCAACCTGGGCCAGCTGCTGCCGAAACAAGTCAAGTTCGAAGCAATGGACGATGACCCCCAGCCGATGGCGATTGATTTTCAGTTCGAGCGATTTGACGACGTTTTCAACGAGAACGCAGCATCCGACCACTGCCCGGTGTTTTGCGATTTCAAACTGTAAGCGCTCTGCAAAGTTAGAATAAGCCGCTTGTTGCAGCTACGGCAAGGCTCCAGAAGCAGCCTAATTTATGCTATATCTTTAATAGCTGCTTGCGCCCGCATTTATTGCGCTAAACACCTAAAACACTTGAAATACACGGTATCTGTTCGCGCGCTGTGCGAATTCACGGCCAAGCACGGCGACCTCGACCTGCGCTTTACCCCTTCGCCATCTGCGCAAGAAGGCATTGCTGGCCACAGCATCGTTACGTCGCGGCGCGGGCCAGACTACCTGCCTGAGCTGAGCCTTCAGGGCGACTACAAGTTGCTGCAAGTGCGTGGCCGCGCCGATGGATACGACTCCATTAACAACCAGCTGGAAGAAATTAAAACTTTTCGGGGTGACTTGCACGCCATGCCTGAGAACCGCCGCAACCTGCATTGGGCGCAAGTCAAAATTTACGGCTGGCTGCTGTGCTGTGAGCGCCAGCTGGACAGCATCAACCTGGCTCTGGTGTACTTTGACGTGGCCAGCCTGGAAGAAACGCCGATGGTGGAAAGCTTCACAAAGTCCAACCTGAAAACATATTTTGAGGCGCAGTGCGAACTCTTTTTGACCTGGGCTGAAGGTGAGCTTGCGCACCGCACCGCGCGCGATGTGGCCTTGAGCACGCTGGCGTTTGTGCATCCCAGCTTCAGGCCAGGCCAGCATGCGCTGGCGGCGGCGGTGTACAAAACCGCTTGCGCTGGCAGGTGCCTGATGGCGCAAGCCACCACCGGCATTGGCAAGACCATCGGCACAGTGTTTCCGTTGCTCAAGGCGATGCCCGGCCAGCGTTTGGACAAGTTGTTTTATCTGGCAGCCAAAACTCCAGGACGCAAATTGGCGCTGAATGCTTTTGACCTGGTGCGAAGCGGCGATGGCAGCACCGCCCACGTGCCACCGCCGCTTCGCGTTCTGGAACTGGTGGCCAGAGACAAAGCGTGCGAGCACCTGGACAAAGCCTGCCACGGCGACTCCTGCCCACTGGCGAAGGGGTTTTATGACCGGCTGCCCGACGCCCGCTTAGCCGCAAGACAATACGCAAGTACCCACACGCTGGACAAAGCAGCAGTCAGGGAACTTGCGCTTGGCTATCAAATTTGCCCCTACTACCTCAGCCAGGAACTCACCGCCTGGTCAGATGTGGTGGTCGGCGACTACAACTACTACTTTGACACCAGCGCACTGCTTTACGCAGCAACCACCACGCACCAATGGCGGGTCAGCGTGCTGGTCGATGAGGCGCACAACATGATTGAGCGGGCGCGCAGCATGTATTCGGCGCAATTGGACCAAGGGCAATTGCAAGCCGTGCATGCTGCGGCACCCAGGGCGGTACGCAGTGTTCTGGAAAAACTGAATCGTGCGTTCTCAGACGTCGTCAAAACGCAAACTGATGAATACCTTGTCGTTGAAGACTTGCCAGTTGAATTTTTAAAAGTGCTGCACCAAGCCATCACCACCATCACGGATTTTCTGGTGGCCAACCCAACCCGCGTTGACGGAGACCTGCAGGCGTTTTATTTTGAGGCGCTGCACTTCGCGCGCATGGCCGACAGCTTTGCGGCGCACTCGATGTTTGACATTTCCATCTTTGAGCCTGACCGCCCAGGGCCCGGCTTGCTGCAGCGTGACGAAGCTTTCGCGACGCTTAATATTCGCAACATCGTACCGGCGCCGTTTTTGAGTCCACGTATTACGTCTGCGCATTCAGTGGCACTGTTTTCTGCCACGCTGAGCCCGCCGCAGTTTTATAAAGAAACGCTGGGCTTGCCTGACAACACGGCGTGGATAGATGTTGCGTCACCTTTTTCACACGAGCAGCTTTATGTCGCCGCAGTTGGAAGCATTTCTACCCGCTACAACGACCGGGCGCAGTCCCTCGGCCGCATCGTTTCGCTGATGGCGCAGCAGTACGAAAAATCGCCTGGCAACTATTTGGCCTTCACCAGCAGCTATGAATACTTGTTGCAACTAGAGCAACTGTTCCGGCAGCGCCATCCCCACATTGACGCGTGGACGCAAACCCGGCAGATGAGTGAAACGGGACGAGACGAGTTTTTAGCGCGCTTTAATGTAAGCTCCAGCGGCATCGGCTTTGCGGTGTTGGGAGGGGCTTTTGCCGAGGGCATTGACCTCCCCGGCGACAGACTCATCGGTGCGTTTGTTGCTACGCTGGGTTTGCCGCAAACCAACGCCGTGAACAACGAATTCAAGAAACGCATGGCATGTTACTTCAGCGGCAAAACGCACGACGCCGACGAGAAGGCTTACAACTACACCTATCTGTACCCAGGCTTGCAAAAAGTGGTGCAGGCCGCTGGGCGGGTAATTCGCACCCAGAAAGACGTGGGCGTGATTTTTTTAATGGACGACCGATTTAATCAGCCACACGTACAGGCGTTGCTGCCAGCATGGTGGCGCGTGCACAGCGTTTGAGCGATGCGCGCCACTTAGTGCAGCGGCGATTTATCAGTAGCGGCTCTGCAATATTCGATCAACTCTTCCAGCTCATTGGACTTGTCAAACACCGCGTCAGAGCCCAAGGCGGCGCAGCGCTTGCGAATGTCTGCCGTGGCATAGTTGGTGAGCACCACGACTTTTTGGTCTGGCGCGCGGCTCTGGCAGCGCAGCAACACGCCCAAGCCGCTGCCTTCTTTTAAAAACAAATCGACAATCGCCAGCTTCCAGTCGCCGTTGTGGCTCAAAAGCCAACTTCCGGCTTCTTCTTCAGTCTCAGCAAACCCCACTACTTTGACAGTCGCGAGTTCCTCAAGTGTTGAAATCAAATTTTCCCGTATGGTGGCACTGTCTTCAACAATGTAGGTGATGAGTGACATGGTGTTTTTGTTGTTGGCGCAAAATACGGAGCGCGAGTTGGATGGCGAGAACAGCATCGTCTAAAGTAACATGCGGCCCAGAAATCAGCGTAGCTATAGGGCGGCGCGGTTTGTAGGAAGATGCCGTGCGTGGCTTGAAACCGCCAGCAACTTAGGCAAAATCCGCAGTTGTCGATTTAACTGAACCAACCAAGGATACCCATGCGCCTTTATTCAATCCCAGCTGCCCTGACCTGCGCTTTTGCGCTGATCGCCAGCACGTCCGTTTTTGCGCAAGCTGATGCAGCTATCGCCGCTGCCACCAAAGAAGCAGGAGCACAAGTCACGAAAAGTGGCCTGGTGTATCTGGCAATGAAAGAAGGTACCGGCGCCAGCCCGAAAGCCACTGACAAGGTGAAAGTGCACTACAAGGGAACCTTCCCCGATGGCAAGGAATTTGACAGTTCTTACAAGCGCAATGAGCCGACCGAGTTCCCATTGAACGGCGTGATCCCCTGCTGGACCGAAGGCGTGCAGCTGATGAAAACCGGCGGCAAAGCCAAGCTGACCTGCCCTTCAGCAATTGCCTACGGCCAACGTGGCGCAGGCGGCGTGATACCGCCGAATGCAACGCTGGTGTTTGAGATTGAGCTGCTGGCGATTAACGGAAAATAACGCTGAAAAAGGCGAAAATTTGACACTAAATAGGCCTGTAGCCCAATAGATACGGGCGCAAGCAGCTATTTATTTATTAGTACTTTCGATGACCGTGTTGCCCTGCCAGCCACCGCCCAGTGACTGAATCAACGCCACTGCGGTGGCTTGCCGGTCACTGGTCGCCTGCACCAAAGCGCGCCTGGCGCTGAGGGCTGATGTTTGCGCTGTAATCACTTCGAGGTAGCTGGCCCGACCGGCGGTGTACCGGTTCAGCGCCTGTTGCTCGACCAGGTCAGCTGCAATAGATGCCTGCCCGCGCAGAAGCTGCTGGGCTTGCAATGCTTTGGCACTGGCAAGCTGGTCTTCAACATTTTGAAAAGCGGCAAGGACCACTTGCCGGTAGCGCGCCACGGCCTGCGCGTGGGCAGCAGTTGCGCCGTCCACCCTTGCATCAATCGCACCGCCCTTAAAAAGGACCTGCGCGGCTGACAAGCCAATCGCCCACAATGCGGTGGGCGCGCTGAACAAATCCGCCACGCGGCTTGCACCTGTTCCTGCAGACGCATTCAAATTAAAACTGGGGTAGTAAGCACTTTTGGCGATGCCAATTTGTTCGTTGGCACTGGCCACGCGTCGTTCTGCCGCAGCAATGTCGGGCCTGCGCTGCAGCAAAGTGGATGGCACACCAATCGGTACATCGGGCACAACGGGAGTCCATTGCGAGCTGGCCGCCAGGGCGAAATTGCCAGGCGCCTGGCCCACCAGCACGGCTATCGCGTGCTCAAGCTGCGCGCGGCTGCGAGTCACCCCGACCTGGTCAGCCTGGGCGTTGGCCAATTGTGTCTGCGCTTGCAGCACATCGGTACGGGCAACAATGCCAGCGGTGTAACGGTTTTGCGTGATCTCCAGCGCCCTGGCGAAGCTTGTGAGCGTATTGGTGAGTAAAGCCATCTGCGCGTCTTGCTGGCGCAGTGTCAAATAATTGATGGCCAGCTCGCCTTGTGCGGACAATTTGGCGGTCGCCAAGTCTGCCGCGCTGGCAGCAGCTGTTGCGTCAGCACTTGACGCAACGCGCTGCAAGCGGCCCCACACGTCGGGCTCCCACGCGGCGCCCAGGCTGACTGAAAAGTTGTTGTTGGACCCGCCGCCAGCATTGTTCGCGCCGCCACCGTTTGCAGACCGATTCGCGCCACCGCTTAAAGTCACCGATGGCCACAACCCAGCGCGCTGCTCAGCAACCAATGCGCGCGCCTGCGCGTACGCGGCCACTGCGGCAGCCACATTTTGATTAGACATTTCGACCTGCGCCGCAAGGCTGTTGAGCACCGGGTCGTTGAACAGCTCCCACCATGGGCCGCGGTCCACCGCATCGCTGGGTGCAGCGGCAATCCAGTCGCCGGCTTCTTTGAAGACCACAACATTTTCTGTAGCTGGACGCTCGTAATTCGGGCCCACCGCGCAACCTGCGGCAAGCACAGTAAAAACCGCAGCGGCGCTTAACGTGCGAAGGTGCATCCGTCTTACATCCCGTGAATTCAAAATCGTCATGTGACACCCCTGGCCAAATTTGTCTCAAATTTGCCGCGCTTGCGCAGCTTGTCCATCAACACATAAACCACAGGCGTGGTGAGCAATGTCAGCAACTGGCTCGCCACCAAGCCACCAATAATGGCAATGCCCAGCGGGCGACGCAGCTCCGCGCCTTCGCCAAAACCAATGGCCAGCGGCAGCGCACCGAGTATTGCGGCCAGTGTGGTCATCAAAATTGGGCGAAAACGCAGCAGACACGCTTCACGCACCGCTTCAAGCGCAGTAAGGCCGCGCGAGCGCTCGGCATCGATGGCGAAGTCAATGATCAAAATGGCATTCTTTTTGACGATGCCAATCAAAAGAAACACCCCGATGAGCGCAATGATTGAAAAATCAAGCCTGAAAAGCATCAGCGCCAACACCGCGCCCACGCCTGCTGACGGCAGGGTTGACAGCACCGTGATGGGGTGGATCAGGCTTTCGTACAGCACACCCAACACGATGTAAATGACCACCAGCGCGGCAAGGATCAGCAGCGGCTGCTGGCCTTGTGACTGCTGTGCGGTGCGGGCTGCACCCTGAAAGCTGCCGCGCACGTTGGTGGGCAGCGCGATGTCGGCTTCTGCCTGCTTGACGGCTGCTTGCGCCTGGTCAAGCGTGGCCCCGTCGGCCAGGTTGTATGAAATGGTGGTGGCAAGCTCGCCGTCCTGGTGGTTGACGCTGGACGACTTCGCATTTTCTGAAAATCGCGCAATCGCCGCCAGCGGCACCATCACGGCTTCGGATGTGCTGAGCGCTTGACCCGTGGACTGGTCGCGCAGAGCGGGATTCGCGCCTACCGCACCCGCTGTTGGCCGCGCCGCCACATAAATGTCTTTGAGCGCTTCAGGGCTCTGCCTGAAGCGGGGCGCAACTTCCATGATGACTTTGTACTGGTTCAGGTCGCCGTAAATGGTGGCAACCTGCCGCTGGCCAAAGCCGTTGTAAAGCGCGTTGTCCACATCGCGTGATGTGATGCCCAGACGCGATGCGGCGTCTTTGTCCACCGTGACCATCATCTCTACGCCGTTTTCTTGCTGGTCGGTGTCGATGTCGGCCAACGCGTCTTGCAGCTTCATTTGGTCGGCCAGCAGCAGCGCCCATTTGCGCAGGTCAGCCACATTGTCACTTTTTAAGGTGTACTGGTAGGTTGAATTGCTGGCGCGCCCGCCGCCGCGCAGGTCTTGCACGGTGTTTAAAAACAAGTTGACGCCCGTGACCCGCGCCAGTTGCGGCCGCAGCCGTGCAATCACGGCCTGGCCGCCCACGTTGCCCGGCCTTTGCGCAAGCGGCTTCAGATTGACGAACATGAACCCGCCGCCTGCCCTGCCGCCTCCAGTAAAGCCGACCACCGTGTCAACCGCCGGATCAGCGCGGATGATGTCGACCAGCTCTTTGAGTTTGCCCTGCATGGCCTGAAAGGAAATACTCTGGTCAGCGCGAATGCCGCCGTTGATTTGCCCACTGTCTTGCTGCGGAAAAAACCCTTTGGGTATGTTGATGAACAAATACACATTCAGGCCCACCACCAGCACCAGCACCAGCATCACCAGCCAGCGCATCTGCAGCGACCAGTCAAGGCACACCGCATACATGCGCAGCGTGCGCTTGAAACCGTTGTCAAACCAGCGTGGAATGAACGCAAAACGGCCAGGTTTTGCGGCAACAGCCGATGGCGGCTGGAGCAGCCATGCGCACATCATCGGCGTGGTGGTGAGGGAAATCACCAGTGAAATCATCACCGCCACCGACAGCGTCACCGCAAACTCCCTAAACAACCTGCCCTGCTGACCATCCATCAGCAGCAGCGGAATAAACACGGCCACCAGCGACAAGCTGATCGACAACACCGTGAAGCCGACCTCACGCGCGCCCAGCAGCGCCGCGCTGAAGCGGTCCATACCGGCTTCAATATGGCGGCTTGTGTTTTCCAGCACCACAATCGCGTCGTCCACCACAAAGCCCGTGGCGACCGTCAATGCCATCAAGCTCAGGTTGTTCAGGCTAAAGCCCAGCAAATACATCACGCTGAACGTGCCCAGCAGCGAAACAATGGTCGCCACCGCCGGAATCAACGTGGCGCGAACGCTGCGCAAAAACGCGCTGACCACCAGCACCACCAGCAAAATGGAGATCAGCAGCGTGACTTCAATTTCGCGCAGCGACGCCCGAATAGAGTTGGTACTGTCAGACGCCACAGACAACTTCACGTCTTTGGGCAATTGCGCCTGCAGCTCCGGCAGCAGCGCGCGCACGCTGTCAACCGTTTCAATCACGTTCGCTCCGGGCTGCCGGGTGATCAGCACGATTACGGCGGCTTCACCATTAAAAAGCCCCAGCGTGTTGGTGTTTTCCGCGCCATCGCGGACCTCGGCCACATCCCCAAGCCGCACGGCTGCGCCATTGCGCCAGGCCACCACCAGGCCCACGTAGTCAGCGGCCTTGCGGCCACCTGTGGCGGTGTTGCCTTGAGAATAAATTTGCAGGCGCAGGCCTTTGCCATCTGCGTCGTTTTCAATTGCACCTTTGGGCCGGTTTGCGTTGGACGCTTGCAGTGCCGCGCGAACGTCTTCGCTGCTGATGCCGTAGCGGCTCAGCGCAAACGGAATCAACTCCACCCGCACCGCAGGCAGGGAGCCGCCGCCCAGCTCCACATCGCCCACGCCTGGCACTTGCGCAATTTTTTGCTGCAGCAAGCTGGACACTTCATCGTAGATTTGCCCCGGCGCGCGGGTTTTGGAGGTAAGCGCCAGGATGATGACGGGCGACGCCGCTGGGTTGGCTTTGCGGTACGTCGGGTTGCTGCGCAGCGCGGCGGGCAAGTCCACGCGGCTGGCGTTGATCGCACCCTGCACTTCTCGCGCAGCGGCGTCAATTTTGCGGTTCAAGTCAAACTGCAAATTAATGCGCGTCTGGCCACTGCTGCTCGACGACGTCATTTCATTGACGCCAGATATCACACCCAAACGCCGCTCCAGCGGCGTCGCCACGCTCGACGCCATGGTGTCTGGGCTGGCGCCAGGCACATTCGCGCTGACAGTGATGACGGGGAAGTCTATTTGCGGCAAAGGCGAGACTGGCAACACGAAGAATGCGCCTATGCCCGACAGAGCCAGGCCGATGGTGAGCAGCACGGTGGCTACCGGGCGGCGGACGAAGGGTTCTGAGAGGTTCATTTATTTCTCAGATCGCACTCTTGGTTGCGTGGCTCTGCCTTGCGGGAAGTGCCAAGGGTCGCCCGGCAAACCACACAAGGCTTAATACGCTATTAATAAATGAGCTGCTTGCGCCCGTATTACTTGGTCTAGGTTCCAAAATCATATAAATTCAGGCAATGCGACCGATCCGCCGTCCCAACCGGTCAAACGCCAGATAAATCACCGGCGTCGTGAACAACGTCAACACCTGACTGACAACCAGGCCACCAAAAATAGCCAAGCCCAACGGCCTGCGCAGCTCAGCACCTTCACCCCAACCCAGCATCAACGGCACTGCAGCAAACAGCGCTGCCAATGTTGTCATCAAAATGGGGCGAAAGCGCAACAGCGCGGCCTGGTGAATCGCCTCACGTGCCGACTTGCCTTGGTTGCGCTCTGCATCAATTGCAAAGTCAATCATCATGATGGCGTTTTTCTTGACGATACCGATCAGCAAAATAATGCCGATGATGCCAATCACGCCCAAGTCGGATCCACTGACCATCAGCGCCAGCAACGCGCCCACGCCGGCCGACGGCAGTGTGGACAAAATCGTTAGCGGATGAACGTAGCTTTCGTACAGCACGCCCAGCACGATGTAGACGCAAACCAACGCCGCCAATATCAACCACAACTGGCTGGAAAGTGAGCTTTCATACGCGCCTGCAGCACCCAAAAAAGTCATGCTGACGCTGGGAGGCAATCCAATGTCAGTCGCGGCTTGCTTGATGTCGCTGACGGCTTTGCCCAGCGATGTGCCAGCAGCGGTATCAAAGCCAAGCGTGGTGGCTGGAAACTGGTCAACCCGCGTGACTTGCAAGGGCGCGGCGCGCTCACTGATGGTGGCGATGCTGGCGAGCGGTGTTGAAACTCCTCCGCTGGTTTTTAGCTGCAAATTACCCAGTGACGCCGTAGAAGTGATCTGCCCGGGCAAGGCTTCCAGAATCACGCGGTACTGGTTGGTTTCGGTAAAAATAGTGGAGACAATGCGCTGGCCAAAAGAGCTGTAAAGCGCGTCGTCAATGCTGCTGGCAGATATGCCCAAACGAGATGCGGTGTCGCGGTCAATCGTGATAAACGCCGATGCGCCGCTGGCCCCGGCACTGCTGGCAACATTGCGAATGCTGGCCAGCGTTGCCATGCGCTGCGCCAACTTTTGCGCCCACTGCGTTACCAGCTGGTTGTCCGAACCTTCAAGCGACAAACGGAACTGCGTTGGCCCGGTCTCGGCATCAATCGTCAAGTCTTGCGTGGGCTGAATGTAGAGCGTTGCACCCGCAACTTTGGCGGCCCGCTCGCGCAGGCGATTCATGGTTTGCTGCTGGCTGCCGGTGCGTGATTTTTTGAGGTCTATCAACATGCGGCTGGTATGCAGCATGGTGTTGTTGGCCCCATCAACACCGACAAACGCACTAAGGCTTTGCACGTCAGGGTCTTCAAGCAGCGCGGTGGCTACTTGCTGCTGCAGCTCAGCCATGCGGGCGTAAGACACGGTGGGCGTGGTTTCAACCCGCGCCTGCAATTGGCCGGTGTCTTGTGTAGGAAATAGACCCTTGGGAATCAGCACATACAGCAGCACCGTCACGAGCAGCGCGGCCAGTGCCACGAATAGCGTCAGGCCTTGGCGCTTGAACACCCAGACAAGCGCCTGGTCGTAGCGGTGCATCACGTTATCAAAGAAGTTTTGGAGCGCGCCCGTTTGTTGGGTGGCTGGAATCTTCTTTAGCCACCTTGCAGACATCATCGGCACAAGAGTCAAAGATACAACCGCTGAAATCAAAATGGTGATGGCCAGCGTGACTGCAAACTCACGAAACAAACGCCCCACCACATCGCCCATAAATAGCAGCGGAATCAGCACCGCAATCAACGACACCGTGAGGGAAATAATCGTGAACCCGATTTGCGCTGCGCCCGTAATGGCGGCCTCGAGTGGCTCCAGCCCTTCTTCGATATAGCGCGAAATATTTTCAATCATCACAATCGCGTCATCGACCACAAAGCCAGTCGCAATCGTCAGCGCCATCAGGCTCAGGTTGTTCAGGCTGTAGCCCAGTAAATACATGGCACCGCAAGTGCCAATCAGTGAAATCGGCACGGCAACGCTGGCAATCACAGTCGCCCGCAGGTTGCGCAGAAACGCGAAGATTACCAACACCACCAGCAGCACTGCCACCAGCAACTCAATTTGCACATGCAGCACTGAAGCGCGTATGCCGGTAGTTCGGTCGCTCAAAATATCGACATCCAACGCTGCGGGCAGGCCAGCTTGCAACTCAGGCAGCCGCGCCTTGATAGCATCGACAGTGGCAATCACATTGGCGCCTGGCTGGCGCTGTACGTTCAAAATTATTGCGGGCTTGAGCTGGCGTTGGTCGGCCGACTGGCAGCTGCTTTTTTCATCTTTCGTCTTCCCGGCGTTAATCGAAATGCAGTCTTTTCCACTCCACGCACCAAGCTTTACGTTCTCTGCACTGTTCACCACCTGTGCCACGTCAGCCAAACGAATCGCCGCACCGTTGCGAAACGCAATGATCAAATTTTTGTAGTCTGCCACTGCAACCAATTGGTCGTTGGCATTGATGGTGGTGGCTCGGGTGGGCCCGTCAATGCTGCCTTTGGCTGCATTGGCGTTTGCGGCAGATATGGCCGTACGCAGTGAATCCAGACCCAAGCCATAAAAGGCCAGCGCTTGCGTATCGGCCTGTATGCGCACCGCTGGGCGTTGCCCACCACTCAGATTAACCAGCCCCACACCACTTACCTGACTGATCTTGAGCGCCAGGCGCGTGTTGACCAGGTTTTGCACCTCGGTCAGGGGCAAGCTGTCAGACGTTATCGCCAGCGTTAGCACGGGTGCATCTGCGGGGTTGACCTTGGCATACACGGGCGGCGCGGGCAAGTCGGCCGGCAGCAGAGAGCCGCCAGCGTTAATCGCTGCTTGCACCTGCTGCTCGGCAATGTCCAGCGCCAGCCCCAAGCCAAACTGCAGTGTGACGATGGACACGCCAGCGGCGCTGGTCGAGCTCATGCGCTGCAGCCCAGCCATCTGCCCAAACTGCCGCTCTAACGGGCTGGAAACGGTTTGCGCCATCACCTCTGGGCTGGCACCCGGGTACAGCGTTTGCACCTGAATGGTGGGGTAGTCAACCTGCGGCAAGGCCGACAGCGGCAAAAACCTCAGTCCTATTAGCCCCGCCAGCACGATGGCCGACATCAGCAGCGACGTGGCTACTGGTCTGAAAATAAAGGGGCGTGAGGGGCTCATGTGGCGCTACACCGGCTGAGGGTCATTGGGCCGGTCGCTCAGCGCCGCCCGCGCCACCTTGCCTGCGCCGATCGGCCATCGCCTGCCAGCGCTGCAGTGCTTCAGCGTCACCACTGTCGAGCTTTTCAAAAAACTTTTTGCGCCTCTCGAATGCAACTGGGTCGTCTTTGACCTGGTCCAGCATGCGCTGGCGTTGCTCTGGCGAAGGCAGTGGAGTTGCTGCAGCAGCTGGCTTGTTTTCAGCTGCGGGAGCGATGGCGGCTGCAGCCACAGCGGGCCGTGCTGCCAAGGCTGGCGGTGCAGATGTTTTGACCGAAGGCGATGGCGATTGCGTTAGTGCAGCGGCTGCAGCACCCGGTGCGTCAGTTGCAGCAGGTAAAGCAGCGCCGCTGGCACCGCCTGCGGGCGCGCTGGCGCCGGGCCGCCTCCCGGCACTGCGCGGTGCATCGCCTGCAAGGCTTACCCGCGAGCCGTCTTTTAGCCTGTCGGCTCCTTCGGTAATCACTTGCTCACCCGCTTTGAGGCCAGAAGCAATCACCACCTTTTCAAGCGTCGCCTGCCCCCGCGTGACGGGCCGAATCGTGACTGTGCGCTCCGCAGCGTTCAGTACATAAACAAATTCGCCACTGCCGCCTAAACGCACCGCTGACACAGGCACTATTACGGCGTTGTCAATCGATTTGATTTGCAGTTGGATGTTGACGAACTGGCTGGGGAACAGCGCCTGGTCGGCATTGGCAAACCGCGCCTTGGCTCTTACTGTGCCGGTGGTGGTGTCAACCTGGTTGTCGAGCGATGCGAAGGTTCCGGTGCCCAGCGCGCTGGAGCGCGTACGGTCAAACGCAGTGACCTGCCTGGCTGCGCTGGACGACTGCATCACGTCGGCAATGCGGTCTTGCGGTACCGAAAAAACCACATCAATCGGCGTGACCTGGGTAATGACTGCCAGGCCATTGGAATCGCTTGGGCTGACAGCATTGCCAACGTCTACGGTACGCAAACCCACACGTCCACTGATCGGCGCCATTACACGGGCGTAATTGAGGTTGAGCTGCGCTGCGCCAACGGTGGACTGGTTGACCATCATCGTGCCTTCAAGCTGCTTGACGAGTGCGGCCTGGGAATCCACTTCTTGCCGCGCAATGGAGTCCTGCGCCAGCAGCGTTCGAAAGCGCTCCAGCGTGACTTTGGCGCTTTCAAGCTGAGCGGCGTCACGCTGGCGTTGGCCCGTTGCCTGCTGTACCGCCAGCTCATACTGGCGCGAATCAATCACAGCCAGAAGATCGCCCTTTTTAACCATTTGGCCTTCAGTGAACAGCACCTTTTCAAGCACTCCCGCAACCTGGGGGCGCACTTTGACGGTGGCCAGCGGCGTGACCGTTCCCAACGCTTCAAGGGTGACGGGCACACTGGCTTTTTCGGCGGTGGCCACACCTACAGTGGTGGCTCCCCGGCCACTTCCGCCAAAGCCGCCCGGGCCACCCGAACCCGCTGGAGCGCCGGACCCTCCGGCCGCGCCGGGCCCAACGCCTGCTGGCGCAGCAGTAGCTGCTGGCCGGGTTGTGAGGTACCACGCCAAGCCCCCCAGACTCACCAGCAGCAGCAGCACAACACCAGCGCCAATGGCCTTGCCGCGACGGCTGAAGGGTCTAGGGGTGAGCGCATCGGCCTTTTGGGGCGGTGCCGGGTCTTGCGGATTCATCGAAAGTCCTTCAGGGCAAGTTTTGCCGATTTTTATAGTGCCGAGGGGGAAAAATGATTATGACTTCGCGCCTGTAGCTGCTTGTCGAGCAGTCTGCATACCGGGGTAAATGTGCGGTAAAGACACCGGGGCAATAAAAAAGGCCCTGAAAAGGGCCTTTTTGCGAGGGGTATGCGCTGCTTAACGCGCGCCACGTTGCGGTGCGCCTGAACCCGGGCCAGCACCGGGGCCTGGTCCACGACCAGCGATGTGCCTGAAAGTGATTCGCCCCTTGCTCAGGTCATAGGGCGACAGCTCTAACGAGACCTGGTCGCCCGCCAAAATACGGATGTGATTCTTGCGCATCTTGCCAGACGTGTAAGCAACCAGTTTGTGCCCGTTGTCCAGCGTGACGCGAAAACGTGAGTCGGGCAACACCTCATCGACCAGCCCGTGCATTTCAATCAGTTCTTCTTTAGCCATGTATATATTGTCTCTGAAAATTGACCAATTTTTTAATTTAGCCGCGCCCGACGCCTTATCGGCTGCAAAGCGGCGCAGATCGCTCTGCGATCCAGCTGTGGGCGTGCTGGGTAGCGTAGTGCACGGCAGCCGCTGCGGACTCGAAAAGGTCCGTAAAACGCATCACGCGGTCATGCGTGGCGCTGCCTTTGCCTGAGCGAATGGACACCGAAGCGGCGTAAAGGCCAGCGCCTTGGGGCTTGGCCAGCGGGGAGACAAGGTACTTGCCAACCGCAATGTTGTTTGGGGAAATCGTCATAAAAATCAAACCTGAAAATCCCTGTCAGACGAATAAAAGTCTGGTTTAGGGGGTCGCGTTCATTACAAACACAAAAAATAAACGGCTCATGTAGCCAGAACCGGCGGGTTCATCAACGGGGATGGTGTTTCAATTCAACAGCTGGCGAAAAGCCAAGCCGGGTGAACCACAAGTGTGCGCATCGATTGGGGCGATGCGGGCAAGACAGAGTGGTTATTGTTTGTAGGCTTTGTGGCTGTGTGGGCCAAAAAAGCAGGAAACTTTGATTTAAAACGCTGTTGCGTGTCAGAGCCTCTATTGTAGCGGTTGATGCGAAGCGACATGCTGCAGCCGTTAAAAGACCAATTCCTACGGTGTTGACAGCGGCCGGTACAGGCGTAAAAATTAAGCGAGAAAAGTCTTTTTAGACAATAATTCCGGGCGCAAGCAGCTATTTATTAAATAGCAACCAGTTGCCGGACGCCATTCGCCTGCATGTCTTTGCCCAAACCGCGGGCAATGACTTCGCCGCGCTCCATCACCAGGTACGCATCGGCCAGCTCCTGGGCAAAGTCGTAATACTGCTCTACCAGCACGATGGCCATGTCTCCGCGATCTGCCAGCATGCGAATAACGCGGCCAATGTCTTTGATGATGCTGGGCTGAATTCCCTCGGTTGGCTCGTCGAGGATCAGGAGTTTTGGTTTCGCGGCCAATGCGCGCGCTATCGCAAGCTGCTGTTGCTGCCCACCCGACAAGTCGCCGCCGCGGCGTTTCAGCATTTGCTTAAGCACCGGAAACAGCTCGTACAGCTCAGGGGGAACGGGCGTACCGCTGCTTTTGGTCGCCAAACCCATCGCCAGGTTTTCTTCAACCGTGAGTCGGGCAAAAATCTCACGCCCTTGCGGCACAAATCCCATGCCTGCTCTCGCCCGGTTGTACGACGCGGCGTTTTCAATGGAGTTGCCGTCAAACGCAATGCTGCCGCTTTTTATGGGCACCAGCCCCATCAAAGACTTGAGCAACGTGGTCTTGCCAACTCCGTTGCGGCCCAGCACCACCGTCACTTTTCCGAGGTGAGCCTCGAGGCTGACGTCGCGCAGAATGTGCGAGCCGCCGTAGTATTGGTTAATGTTTTTGACTTCCAGCATCGCGCGTTGGAGTTTGTTGACAGAATCAGCGCCCAAGGTACACCTCGATCACCCGTTCATCTTGCTGCACTTGGTCAAGCGTTCCCTGCGCCAGCACCGCGCCATCGCAAAGCACAGTGACGATTTCCGAGATCGCTTTGACAAACCCCATGTCATGCTCCACCACCAGCAAGCTGTGCCTGCCTTTCAGTGTCAAGAACAGCTCAGCTGTGCAAGCGGTCTCTTCGTCGGTCATGCCAGCAACCGGCTCGTCGAGCAACAGCAGCTTGGGGTCTTGCATAAGCAGCATACCGATCTCCAGCCATTGCTTTTGGCCGTGGCTTAAATTGCCCGCCATGCGGTTTACGCTGGCAGCCAGATGGATCGTGTGCAAAATTTCGGCAACACGGTCGCTTTGCAGCGAGTCCAGTTTAAAAAACATCGACGGCTTGACGTTTTTATCGGTTTTAAGAGCCAGCTCCAGGTTTTCAAACACCGTGAGTTGCTCAAACACAGTGGGCTTTTAAAACTTTCGGCCAATACCCATTTGTGCAATTTGCGCTTCGTTGTAGCGCAGCAAGTCAATTGTCGAGCCAAAAAACACCGTGCCACTCTGTGGCCGTGTTTTACCGATGATGATGTCCATCATGGTGGTTTTGCCAGCGCCGTTTGGCCCGATGATGCAGCGCAATTCTCCCGGAGCGATGTCCAGCGACAAGTTGTTGATGGCTTTAAAGCCATCAAAGCTGACGCACACGTCTTCCAAATACAAGATGCGGCCGTGGGTGGTATCAACCTCCCCTGTCGTGGCCAGCCGCGAATAGCCCGCATCGCGCCCGCCAGACTCCGTGTTTGCACCAGCAACTTGCGCCTTGGCCTTGGCTCCAGCGCGTGCTGCGCCGTCTTCCAATAAGTCAGGGGTCATTGCCTGGCCCCATCTGCGTCAAAACGGAACAGGCGCACTGATTCTGAGCATCGAAATTTTTAAAGGGTCCGTGGCCGCAGTTTTTAGCACCAAGACAAAGCAGCGCACCAAAAGCAGGCGCAAGCCAGCACGTCAGCAGCCGGGCGACTTAGGCACAATCGTTGCTGATTGACCCATCACACAATGCAGCCGCTCTGAACCCACTACAAACCGCACAACAAGTTAACGACATGGAACTCACCCCGCGCGAAAAAGACAAGCTGCTGATTTTTACCGCCAGCCTGCTGGCTGAACGCCGCATGGCGCGGGGTTTAAAGCTCAACTACCCAGAAGCGATGGCGCTGATCAGCGCGGCAGTGATGGAGGGCGCGCGTGACGGAAAAACCGTAGCAGAGCTGATGAGCTATGGCCGCAGCGTGTTGACGCGCGCTGACGTGATGGACGGAATCGCAGACATGATTCCAGACATCCAGGTGGAAGCCACGTTTCCCGACGGCACCAAGCTGGTGACTGTGCACCAACCGATTGTTTAAACCGGGCATCGTATGAAACCCTCGATTACTACTAAATTAATAGCTGCTTGCGCCCTAATAATGGGCGCTAGAACCTCTTTTTCTCATGAAAATCATGGTTTGGAGGGGGCGCATTGGCACGCCACTGATACGTTGGGCTTTGTGGTGGTGGCTGCCCTGGCGGCAGCGGCCATCTGGCTTTCACGCAAGTAAGGAGCTGCCATGACACCAGGCGAGCTGATCATCGATGGCCCTGACCACCTCTTAAACACGGGGAGGCGAACGACACAAGTGGTGGTGCAGAACACTTCTGACAGGCCCATTCAGGTGGGCTCGCACTACCACTTTGCTGAAACCAACGCAGCATTAGGCTTTGAGCGCGATGCAGCGCGGGGTATGCGGCTGAACATCGCATCAGGCACAGCGGTGCGCTTTGAGCCGGGCCAGCAGCGCACGGTGGAGCTGGTGGACTTTGCAGGTGAACGCAAGATTTATGGCTTTCGTGGCCTTGAAAACGGACCAATCGACAAGCGTGTCGAGGGGGCAATTTAATGGCGACGATTGGAAGACGCGCTTACGCTGAAATGTTTGGCCCAACAGTCGGTGATCGCCTGCGGTTAGCCGACACAGACCTGGTAATTGAAGTAGAAGCTGACTACACCCTGCGTGCGGGAAGTTACGGAGAAGAAGTCAAGTTCGGCGGCGGAAAAACCATACGCGACGGCATGGCGCAATCGCAGCGCACCAATGCTGAGGGGGCTGTTGATACGGTGATGACCAACGCCCTCATCATTGACCATTGGGGCATCGTCAAGGCCGACATTGGTTTGAAGGGTGGGCGCATCGCGGCGATTGGCAAAGCCGGCAACCCCGATGTGCAACCCGGCGTTGACATCATCATTGGCCCGGGCACTGAAGTCATCAGCTGCGAGGGCATGATTGTTACTGCTGGCGGCATTGACTCACACATTCACTTTATTTGCCCACAACAAATTGAAGAAGCTCTGGCCAGTGGCATCACCACCATGATGGGTGGCGGCACAGGCCCTGCCACTGGCACATTTGCCACCACCTGCACGCCCGGCCCGTGGAACATCGAGCGAATGCTGCAAGCAGCCGATGGCTTCCCCATGAACCTGGGCTTTTTTGGCAAAGGCAATGCCAGCTTGCCCGCTGCGCTGCATGAGCAAATCAACGCGGGCGTGATTGGTTTGAAGTTGCATGAAGACTGGGGTACCACGCCTGCAGCGATAAGCAATTGTCTAGATGTTGCGGAGCTTACTGACGTTCAGGTGGCGATTCACAGCGACACGCTCAATGAATCCGGCTTTGTCGAAAACACGATTGCAGCAACCAAAGGCCGCGGCCTGTGCGCCTTTCACACCGAAGGCGCTGGCGGCGGGCATGCACCGGACATTTTGAAGGTGGTGGGCGAAGCAAACTTTTTACCCAGCTCCACCAACCCGACCATGCCCTATACCGTCAACACGCTTGACGAGCACGTCGACATGCTGATGGTGTGCCACCACCTGGACGCAGGTATTGCTGAAGATTTGGCCTTTGCCGAGAGCCGCATCCGCAAAGAAACGATAGCCGCCGAAGACGTGCTGCATGACCTGGGCGCCATCAGCATGATGAGCAGCGACAGCCAGGCCATGGGTCGCGTCGGTGAGGTCATCATTCGCACCTGGCAGGCGGCACACAAGATGAAGCAGCAGCGCGGCAAGCTGGATGCAGACACCGACCGCCATGACAACTTTCGCGTCAAACGCTACATCAGCAAATACACTGTCAACCCCGCTATTTCCCACGGCATCTCGCACGAAGTCGGCTCGATTGAAGTGGGCAAGTGGGCGGATTTGGTAGTGTGGAAATCCGCTTTCTTCGGTGTCAAACCCTCCATCATTTTAAAAGGCGGCTTTATTGCCATGGCGGCAATGGGCGACCCCAATGCATCGATTCCTACCCCGCAACCGGTGCACTACCGCCCGATGTTTGGTGCGTTTGGCGGCGCGATTGCCAAAGGCTCACTCACCTTTGTATCGCAAGCTGGCCTTAGCGCAGACATCAAAGACAAGTTCGGCCTGGCAAAAGGTTTGAGCGCAGTGAAAAACATACGCGGCGTGCGCAAGCAGCATATGGTGCACAACAGCTACCTGCCAACGATGGAGATTGACGCGCAGACCTATGCGGTGCGGGCAGACGGACAGTTGCTAACGTGCGAGCCTGCGACCAGCCTGCCAATGGCTCAGCGGTATTTTTTGTTTTAAACGAATCGCCAAAAGTCAATGCGCATCAAATTTAATATAATTTGATGCAGAAAAGGGATTTTTTGATGCGAACCACACTAACTATTGATGATGCTGTAATTTCCCAAGTGCTGCAAACCACTGGGCGCAGTAGCCCACTGGACGCTATTCGCGACGCGTTGCAAAGCTATCTGCAGCAGGAAAAGCTCAAGCAAGTTATCGCAATGCGCGGCAAGCTTGACCTGCAAGATAACTGGCGCGAGCTGCGCAAGTTGGACACGCTTGAAACCACCAAGCGCAAATGAAGTCACCCATTTCGCCTCTTTTAATTGACACTTCGGCGTGGATTGATTTCTTCCGCGGTAAGCAAACCGCTGTCACTGACACGGTTCAATTAGCGCTGCAACTGGGGCTGGCACGGCTGTGCGGCCCAATAAAAGCCGAGTTGCTTCAAGGTGTAAAAAACAAGAAAGAAAAGCAGCAACTTGGCGTCGTTTTTGACGCAGTCGAGAATCTGCCCACGCATGAACTTGACTGGGAGGTCGCTGGCAACTCACTGCAAGCGTTGCGCGAAAACGGAATCACGCTGCCACTGACCGATGCATTGATTGCAACCATTGCCAACCGGCACAAGGTACACGTACTGACGCTAGACCACCACTTTTCTCACTTGAAAGTTGAGCTTGCATGATCTCGATTTCTAAAATCATCTCCCAAGGCACAGGCCTGGCACCCGTACTCGTCAAACGCGGCTCTACTATTGAACTTGACTGGGACACGCGCCAAAAAAGCCGCTTCGACGGCACCGACTCACTGGGCAGGCAGCTAGGCGTTTTTTTACCGCGTGGCACGCTGGTACGGGGCGGGGATGTGCTGGTCGCCGAAGACGGCAGCATGGTGAAAGTGATCGCTTCACCACAAGCTGTGCTGCGCATCACGGCTTGCACTGCGCACGGCTCGCCGTTTGATCTGACCCGCGCAGCCTACCACTTGGGCAACCGCCATGTACCGATTGAACTCAAACCGGATCACCTGAAAATCGAGCCCGATCATGTGCTGGCTGATCTGCTCAAGTCGATGCATTTGATCGTCAATGAAGTCAGCGAAGCGTTTGAGCCTGAAGGCGGCGCGTACAGTGCTACCGGCCATTCACATGCACAAGTCGTCATTCCCATCGTTGCAAAACCGCATGTGCATGGGCCAGACTGCAACCATGGTCATGACCATTGAACAAGAAAAATTTGAACAAGGAGATCAATGAGATGAAGGAGGAAGAAAAACTTTAAGCGGATTTTTCTCCTTGACCTCCTTGACCTCCTTGTGAAATATCCCGCATGCTAGAGACCGCACTACCTCCAGCCAGCCTGCTGCAATTGATCTGGCTGGCATCCCCGGCGCTTCCTGTGGGCGGGTTTTCATACTCAGAAGGTCTTGAAGCAGCCATCATGCGGGCGCAAGCAGCTCCTGAAAATATAGCAAATAACGTACCAAACGAATGGCTTGTCAGTTGGCTCAGCGACCAGCTTCACCTGACACTGGCGCGTGGCGACTTGGCAGTGATAGCGCAAGCCATACCCGCGTGGCGCAGTGGCCAGTCAAGCAGAATCACGCAGCTCAATGACTGGCTGCTGCAAACCCGCGAAACCAGCGAGCTGCGTGCACAAACCGAGCAAATGGGACGCTCGCTTTGCACCTGGCTACGCAACCACGATGGCATGCACACCGCACTGCTTGCTCATTGCGAGCAATTGCCACCCACTTACCCGGTAGCGTTTGCATTAGCCGCCGCGCAGACCGAAGCATCGACGCGCGACTGCTTGCTCACCTACGCTTTTGGCTGGGCTGAAAACATGGTGCAAGCGGCTATCAAATCAGTGCCGCTGGGGCAAACTGCCGGCCAGCGCATCCTTGCGCGGCTGAGCCAGGAAATACCTGCGGCTGTTCAAGCCGCAATGGATTTGCCGGATGATGAGCGCCAGGCTTTTTCACCCATGCTGGCGATACTGTCGTCACAACACGAAACCCAATATTCACGACTGTTCAGATCATGACCACTTCAAAATTGCACCACATCGCAAACCGCACCAAAAAACTCCCG
>ENA-OFCX01000147-OFCX01000147.1-metagenomes-genome-assembly--contig:-NODE-147-length-38821-cov-4.422509_pt1 | contig 38821 bp, 35 predicted proteins | sample MGYA00153384_OFCX01 | MGnify analysis MGYA00153384
GCAACGGCATTCTGCTGGATCCCGCTCGTATGCACCAGCCGCACAGCCGACCGCGATCCAGGCCACACCGACTCGCGTCATGCCCAGCACGCGGGCGACGTCCTTGAAGGAATTGGCGCGCTGCAGGCGATTCGCCTCGGTCACGCGCACACGATCCAGCGTGATGTGGCCATTCTGCAGCGTTCGCTGCGCGATCTTGCCATCCATCTTGCGGACGGAATATCCGGGCAGCGTGGTCTCGACAATGAAGCCCTTGACCTGCTGATCGGCGAGATCGCGCGCCCAGACCACCACGAAGTCACCGAACGTCGAGTTACCGATCCAGCGCTTCTCGCCATTCAATATCCAGGTGTCACCATCGCGCCTGCATGTCGTCGTTATTCCGCCAGCTACGCCGGAACCGACATCTGGCTCTGTCAGACCGAAGGCACCCAGCACCTCCCATTTCCGCATCCGCGGCAGCCACTCGTCCTGTTGCGCCTGCGAGCCGCAGAGCAGGATGGATCCGAAGGCCAACCCGCCGTGCACGCCGAGGAAGGTCGCGAATGAGCAATCCACCCGAGCCAGCTCCATCGTCAGGATGCCTTCCGCCACCGAATCGTGCGAGACCGTGCCGTCGGCCGCCACAGGAAAGATCGACGACAGCAGGTCGAGCGAGGCGAATTCCGGAATCAGGTGATACGGGAATTCCGCCCGTTCCCAATAATCGTTGGCGATCGGCTCCACTTCCCGGTCCATGAATTCGCGGGCTCGCAAGCGCGCTGACTCCACCGATGGCGGCAGATCGCGCAGCAGGTGAAGAAAGTCCACGTCGATGAGCGGTGCGGCGGGCGGTGCGACCTTCGCCTTCGCGATCGACCGCCGGGCTCTGGCCAGTGCCGGCCCGTCCATCTTCAGCAGCTGTTCCACGATGCCCGCGAGCTCCGGGCGGTCGTTCAGCTGTTCAACGACCGCGGCGATGCGCGGGTCCAGCACGTCGGACTGGGACAGGATGTCAGTGGCCATGGTCTGCACGCCTGACGTTCTGCGCAGGCGAATCTGATGAAGGTGGAGAACAGCGCGCATGAAATATCGCGCTGATGGCAGGAGACGCCCGCACCTGCGGCCCGTCACGCCACGGCCCAAGCTACCGCTCGGCCGTGATGCAGTTACAACCACGACGGACGGTTGCAGTTCCACGCGACCGGCACAGGCTGCAGCGGCAAGAGTCACCATCCGCTCGTCGGCACAAGTTGCCGCATGCGCCGGTCCTGCCGAGCGGGAGGGCTGATGCAGTGTCGCGTCGCCTGCGGTGGTGAGGAGCGTACAAAGCGTTGTCGCACAGAGACTTGCGCCGTTCAGACGGCGACCCCGTCTATCCCTGTCACACGTGGCACCCGCCGTGCTTTCCCATGATCCCGACGCGTGTCCCCTCACCCCGGAACCGGATCATGGCGCTCTTCAACTTCATCAATCGTGTCTCGTCGGCCGGCTCCATCAGGAGCGCCATGGACCAGAGCGTGATCAGGCATCGCCAGATCGCCGACCGGGTCGCCAACGCCTCGTTGGTGAACAAGGACGGCTTTGCGATGCCGTCGGCCGGTACGGCGGCAGGCGCCGTCTCCGGCCAGCGCGGCCCGGTGGACACGGAACAGGAAATGGCTGCTCTGGCCAATGAGCAGATGTACTTCGAGACGGCGGCAACGCGGCTCAAGAGCACGTATGACGGCATCCGCCGCGCGCTGCAGGATCGCTGAACATGCCGAAGCTCCCCGGACTGCTGCCCTTCGTGGGCGGCCCCGCCGTTCGCCCGATGTTCCGTGCGCTGGGCATCGCCGCCAGCGGCATGTCGGCGCAGCGGACGCGCATCGAGGTCGCGGCCAGCAACCTGGCCAATGCCGACGTGACGCGCGGTGCTGACGGCAAGGCATACAACCGGCGCATCGTGAACCTGCGCACCGCCACGAAGGACGAGCAGGAAGCGAGCTTCCGCTTCCCGAACCAGCTGCCGTTCAAGACAGAGCCGTTCGGCACGCCACAGTTCGATGTCCCCGCTGGCGCGGCCAGTTCGCTGCCCGCGCAGGTCGATGATCCGAACTACGGCGTGACCGTGGACAGCATCCAGGAAGACACCACGCCCGGCGCCCGCGTGCACATGCCCGGCCATCCTGATGCGGATGCCAGTGGGTACGTGACGCTCTCGAACGTGGACCGCACCAACGAGCTGGTGGACCTGCTCGATGCGCGCCGCGTGTTCGAGGCCAATGCCACCGTGTTCCAGTCGGTGAAGCAGCTCCTCCGCAAGTCGCTGGAGCTCTGAGCCATGTCTCTTTCGTCACTCACCGCGCAGCTCCCCCAGCTGCCCGGCACCATGCCCGACCTCTTCCGCCGCGGCGACTCGATCGCGATTCGCGGCGAGGAGTCGAAGCCGGCCGACACCGCGCCCGACGCCTCGAGCGGCGACCAGCGCGCCTTGTTGTTGGCCCGCGGTTCCGATGATGTGGCCCTGCTGCTGGCGCGCCGCGCCGCGCTGGGCCCCCTGACGTATGGCCGGCGCAGCATCCCGGCCAATGCACCGCCTGCCGCACCGAGCGGCATGCGCGGTGTCCATCTCGATGTCCGAGGCTGACCCATGACGATCGATCGATTCAGTGCCTTTGCACAACGCGTGGCCGACTTCGGCCTTCCCGGCGAGGGCGGCAAGTCGGTGCCGGTCATGCCGGAGCCGGGTCCCGGTGGCGGCTTCGGTGATGTGCTGACGCGTGCCGTGAACGAGGTGAGCGCCGCCGCGGACCTGAGCGGCGAGACCACGCGCCGATTCCTGAATGGCGAGCAGGTGGAGCTGCACCAGGTCATGGCGACGGCGGCCGAGGCAGGCATTGCACTGGACGCCATGATCGAGATCCGCAACAAGGTCGTTGAGGCCTACCGGACCGTCATCGCGATGCAGAGCTGACCGCGATGCCTCCCGCGATCGAGCTGCTGTTCGAGAAGGTTGGTGGTCCGCGCCGCATGGCCATGATCGGCGTGGGCGTGATAGCGCTGCTGGCCATCCTCGGCGTGTCGCGCTGGGCGACGAAGCCGGAGATGGTGCCGGCATTCAGCGGCGTGCCGCTGGAGAGCGTGGGCAAGATGACCGACGCACTCGATGCCGCAGGCGTGGCGTACCAGCTGGAGCGTGGCGGCACCGACATTCTGGTGGCGACCACCGATCTGGCGCGTGCCCGCGTGGTGCTGGCTTCGTCGGGCATGCCGGCTCAGGGTCGGCCGGGCATGGAGCTGTTCGACCAGCCCAGCTGGGGCATGACCGACTTCGCACAGAAGATCAACTATCGTCGCGCGCTGGAAGGAGAACTCGAGCGCACGATCAGCACCATGAAGGGCATCGAGCGTGCGCAGGTGCACCTCGCGATCAAGGAGACGCAGGCGTTCCGTCGGGCCAGCGACACACCGGCCGAGGCGAGCGTGGTGGTGAAGCTGCGCAATGGGCAGCGTCCGGAAGCGGATGTCGTGCGCGGCATCAGCCAGCTCGTCGCCAGCAGCATCGACAACCTGGAGGCGCAGCGCGTAGCTGTGCTGGATGATGGCGGACGCCTGCTCTCGCGCATGCTCGACGCCAGTGATCCGGCCTCGCTGAGCAGTGCACAGCTGGAGCAGCAGCGCGCGGTCGAGGATCATCTCTCGGAAAAGGCTGCGCAGATCGTGTCGCAGATCGTGGGCAACGGCAACGCGACGGTGTCCGTCGCTGCGGACCTGAGCTTCGACCAGGTCGAGCGCATGTCGCAGGTCGTCGATCCGGAGAAGCAGGCACTGAGCACGGAGCAGAAGGCGGAAATCACGCCCGGCACCGATGGCGGCGCGGGTTCCACGAACGTCGCCAGCAGCTTCGACAACTCGCGCACCGTGGAAACGATCAAGTCCGCGACGGGCGTGGTGAAGCGGCTCACCGTCTCGGTGCTGGTCAACGACCGTCGTGACGCGAAGGGTGTGAGCAGCACGCGTCCGCAGGCAGAGCTGGAACAGATCGAGGCGCTGGTGCGCAACGCGGTGGGCTACGACTCGACCCGCGGCGACATGGTGAAGGTGGTGAGCACGGCGTTCGAGGGGCTGACTGCCGTACCGGCCGAGACGTCGGGCGAGAAGATGCTGCGCACGCTGCAGCAGGTGCAGCGTCCCGCGCTTGGCGCGATCGGGCTGGCGCTCGCCGTGTTGATCGCGCTGATGCTGATGAAGACACTCAAGGCGCAGTCGGCCGACGCACGCGCCGTGGCACTGGGCGCACAGCGTCAGGTGCAGCTCAATGCCGCGGTACACGGCCAGCTCGCGCAGGGCGAGAGCGCCGAGCCTGAAACGTATGCCGCCCTCACGATGCCGGTCAATCCACTGAAGGAACGCGTGGTCGCGACGGCCGAGGCCTATCCCGACGTGTCCGCGAAAATTCTCCGCAACTGGATGCGCAGTGTCTAACATCGCCCGCATGCCACGCGAAATCACGTTCGAGTCGCTGAACGGTCGCCAGAAGGCGGCGCTGCTCTGCCTGGCCCTTGGCACCGACGCGGCGGCCAAGGTCACGCAGAAGCTGTCCACCGATGAAGTGGACATGCTGTCGTTTGAAATCGCCCGCATGGACGACGTTGCCGGCGAGGTGATCGACAAGGTGCTCGAGGAGTGGATCGAATCCGCCATCGGCATCGGGTCGCTGAGCAATGGCGGCGTGGAGTACGCAAAGGAGGTGCTGGAGAAGGCGTTCGGAGCCGGCAAGGCAGCCAGCATCCTGCGTCGCGTGCAGGGTCAGCTGGCCGATACCGCGGGCCTCACGCGCCTGCGTCGCGCCGATCCGCAGCAGCTGGGCAACACGCTGCGCAACGAACATCCGCAGACGATCGCCCTGGTGCTCGCGCACCTGGATCCACAGCAGACGGCGAACATCCTGAAGGAGATTCCGTCGTCCAAGGGCGGCGAGGTGGTCTATCGCATGGCGGGCATGGAGAAGGTGCAGCCCGAGATGCTGATGCTGATCGAGAAGCACATCGGATCCGACGCGAGCTCGATCATGGCGGAAGGCACGGTGTCCGGTGGTCCGAAGGCAGTGGCCGAGGTCATGAACTTCATCAGCGGCGCACTGGAGAAGGAGCTGCTGGAAGGTGTCGAGGAGCGCGACCCCGAGCTCTGCGAAGTCATCAAGAATCTCATGTTCGTGTTCGAGGACCTGATCTCGCTCGACGACAAGGCGATCCAGCGCGTGCTGCGCGAAGTGGAGGCGAAGAGCCTGGCCCTGGCCCTCAAGGCTGCGAGCCCGGAGCTCAAGGCGAAGATCCTGGGTTGCATGTCGCAGCGCGCCGTGTCGGCACTGCAGGAAGAGATGGAGATGATGGGTCCGGCGCGCATGAAGGACGTCGAGGCAGCACAGACGGCGTTCGTTTCGCAGGTGCGTCGACTGGAGGAGATGGGCGAGATCGTGATCGGTGGCAAGGGTGGCGAGGATGTCCTTGTTTGAGCCCCTCTTCGGCCCGACGGGCCGCACGCGAATGACGCCGCGTGACACGATCGCGCATGTCGTGCCCGCGACGTGGATGCCGACGCAGGTCGCCGGCATCTTCGAGGGCCCGAGCACACCGATGCTCTTCCCGTCGTTCTCGGACGACGAGCCGGACACCGACATGCATGCCGCCGCTGACGAAAGCGCCGCACGTGCCGCGGCTGACGCTGCCGCTGCCCGTGCCGCAGAGCATCAGGACGCGCTCGACGCGGCTTACCTGCGCGGCATGGACGAAGGCCGCGAACAGGGCGAGCTGGCTGAGCGTGCCCGCCTTCGCGGGGCGATGATGGCCGCCGAAAGCGCGCTGGATGACCTGCGCGCCGGTGAGACGCGCTGGCTGTCGAACATCGAGGAGAACATCGCGGCGATCTCGATCGGCGTTGCGCAGCAGATCGTGGTGCGCGAAGTCACGGCGACGCCGGAGATCGTGCTCGCACTCGTGTCGCGCGCCGTGCAGGAATTCGGGCTGAATCAGCCATTGTCGATTCGCGTCAATCCGGGCGACCTGGCATCGCTGCAATCGGCGGAGCGCGAGCTGGACGATGCGCTGACGGCAAGTGCGATGGCAACGAGTGCATCGGGACGCGACGTGCGCTGGGTGCACGATGCGCGCATCGAGCCGGGCGGCTGCGTGGTGGAAGGCCGCGAGCGCATCGTGGATGCACGCGTGGACACGGGCCTCGAGCGCCTCTACCGCCGCATGACGTACACCAATGCCTGAGACCACACTCGTCGCACGCGAGATGTCGCGTCGCATTGCCGACGTGCCGCGCCTGCACACGTTCGGCCGCGTCGCGCGGATCGTGGGGCTGGCGATCGAAGTCAGCGGCCTGGAGATGGGACTTGGCGAACTGGCACGCATCACCAACACCAACGATGCGCGCTCGGTGCTGGCGGAAGTCGTCGGCTTTCACCAGAACGGCTGCCTGCTGATGCCGCTGGGTGAACTGGACGGCATCGCACCGGGCGCGAGTGTCGTGGCACTGGGTCGCTCCTTCGGCGTGGATGTCGGTCCGGGTCTGCTGGGCCGTGTGCTCAACGGTCTGGGACATCCGATCGACGACAAGGGCAAGATGGATGTGGAGGAACGCGCGCCGCTGCAGGCCGAGCCGCCGAATCCGCTGCATCGCCAGGTGATCGACAGCACGATGCCGACCGGTGTGCGCGCAATCGACGGGCTGCTCACGATCGGCAAGGGACAGCGCATCGGCATCTTCGCCGGCAGCGGCGTGGGAAAGAGCACGCTGCTGGGTATGATCGCACGCGAGGCGCAGGCTGACGTGAACGTGATCGCGCTGCTCGGCGAGCGTGGCCGCGAGGTGCGCGAGTTCATCGAGAATTCGCTCGGCGAGGAAGGATTGAAGCGGAGCGTGATCATCGTGGCCACGGGCGACCAGGCAGCGCTGGTGCGCGCCCGCGGCGCGCTGGTTGCCACGGCCATCGCCGAGTACTTCCGCGACCAGGGCAAGCAGGTGCTGCTGATGGTGGACTCCATCACGCGCGTGGCCATGGCATGGCGCGAGATCGGCCTCGCCGTCGGCGAGCCGCCGACCACGAAAGGCTATCCGCCGTCAGTGTTCGCCGCGTTGCCGCGACTGCTGGAGCGTGCCGGCAATGCACGCGTCGGCGGCATCACGGGTGTGTATTCGGTGCTGGTGGATGGCGATGACTTCAACGAGCCGATCGCCGACGCTGCACGCTCCATCCTGGATGGCCACATCGTGCTGACGCGCAAGCTGGCCAGTGCCGGACACTTCCCGGCGATCGACGTGCTCGAGTCGAAGAGTCGTGTGCGCGACCTGCTGATCAGCGATGCGCATCGCAACGCCGCGAACCTGCTGCTGCAGCTGGACGCCGCCTGGCGCGAGAAGGAGGACCTGATCCTCGTCGGTGCCTACCAGAAGGGCAGCGATCCGCTGGTCGATGCGGCGATCACGCTGCGTGACGGCATCCTGGCCTTCCTGCGTCAGCCGCCGAGCGAGAGCACCGACATCGACGACTCGGTGAATCGCCTCCGCCAGCTGCAGATGCGCTACGAGCACCTGCAGCAGCAGCGGGTGCAGTCATGAGCCGCTTCAAGTTCCGCCTGCAACGCGTGCTGGAGCTGCGCGAGGACGCGGAGAAGGCACGCGCGATCGCACTGGTCAGCGCGAAGGGACAGGCCGCGGCCGCCCGCGACACACGCGATGCGATTGCGCAGGTGCGCGCGATCAATCACGAAACATTGACCACGGCCAGCAACACCGGCTGCACCGTGGGTGAGCTGCAGCAGCTGCAGTACGTGCTGGGGGCGCTGGATGTGCGGCTGCAATTCGCCGACAGCAGCCTGATGACCGCCGACAGCATGGTGCGCCATGCGCAGGATGAGCTGCGGACGGCGTTCCAGGCGCGACATGCACTGGACACGCTGAAGGACAAGCAGGCGAAGGCGCATCACACCGCAGCGCAGGATGCCGATCGCGTCATGATGGACGAGATCGCGCTGACGAGGTTCCACAACACCGACACCACTCCAACAGACCCGGAGCGCACCACCCATGGGTAAACTCATCGTGCCACTCGTGATCGGCCTCCTGATGGGCATCAGTGGAGGCGGGTTCTTCACGGTGTTCAAGGCCTCGGCGGCACATGCCACGGCCATTGCCGATGCCCGGAAGCATGGCATCAAGCCAACCGCCGACTCGACGCATGCGGAAGGCGACAGCACCGCGGCGACCGGCTCGGCCGCGGCTGGAGTCGTCGCGCACGACTCTGCCGTCGCAGGCTCGCACGACGTAGCGCCCGCCGCCGCCGCGCCCGTGGCCGACGCACAGCATGCACCGGACATGCACGCGGCTCCAACGACGAAGGCGAACGTCACACCGGTACGCGGTACTTCCGCACCGGCGACCACCGTTGCCGTCGCACCCGCCGCACCCGCTGCAACGGATGCAGAAACGGAGCAGCACCAGAAGCGCCTGGCGAAGATTTTCTCGACGATGAGTGCGAAGGATGCGTCGAAGGTGCTGACGCAGATGTCCGACGCCGACGTCGGCGTGATCCTGAACCAGCTGGGCGAGCGCCAGGCAGCCGCGATCCTGACCAACCTGCCGCCGCAGCGTGCGGCGCTCCTGAGCCAGATGCCGACACGTCGTCGTGGTGGTGGCGAATGAGCAGCCTGCTGCCGGTTCCCACGCCTGCACCGCGCACACGCGACCTGATGGCCGCGTCCACGTTGGACCGTCGCGTGGATGCGGGTGCAAAGGCGTTCGCATCGTCACTGGCGATGGCGCGCGCTGGTGATGCTCGCGTCGATCGTGCGGACAGCGCTGCGGCCCGAAGCCGCGCCGAGTCGCCGCCGCAGCGCGCCCAGGTGCAGTCCCTGATGCTGAGCGGTGCCATGAAGTACGCCGCAACGCGCGCCACACCGAAGAACACCGCCTCGGGCACCGATGCATCGGACGCCACAAACGCATCACGTGCGAACGACGCAGCCACCGAGTCGTCTGGTACCACTGCGCCTGATGCTGCCGACGGCACACGCGCCGAGACACCGGCGAGCACCGATGCAACGGCTGCGATGAACCCGCGCGATGCGCTGCGTGCACAGCTGCGCGACGCCATGCAGGTCGCGTCACTGCCGGAGGTCGTGCCGGCTCCTGCACTCACGACTGACGTCGTGGACGCGGCGAACATGCCCGCTGCCGTGCTCACCGACCTGTCCGGCACCGCGGCAGCGACCGCCGCCGCGCTGCAGCTGCTCGCGACGCTGCCGTTGATACCGAAGGGCATCGTGGTGACGAATGAGCCGACGCCAGTTACCGACGACGCGCAGACCTCCGACGCACACCACGGCATGATGCAGCTGGACGACTCGACGTCGCCGCACGATGATGCGAAGTCGCCAGTGCTGGTCGAGGATCACTTTGACGCGCCGGCAGCTGCATTCGACACCACCGCAGCAAACACCACTGCCAGCGTCACGTACGCGCCGGTCGCAACTGCCGCGCTGAACATGACGCGCAGTGCCACAGCACCTGTCGCCGAGACGGGCGACACTGCGTCCGGCGCCGCATCGCAGCGCGCTGCGACGTCAGCCACGATCGCGCGCGCCGACGCGCATGCCGTGGAGAAGGCATTGACGCAGCTAGCGCCGGAATTCCGCGACCGGCTGCAGCGCGTGATGGACCGCATGAAGTCGGAGTACGGGCACAGCGTGAGCGTGCTGGAAACCCTTCGTTCGCAGGCACGCCAGGATGCGCTGTTCGCGCAGGGTCGCACCACCGATGGCCCGGTCGTGACCTGGACCACCAACTCGAAGCATGTGAAGGGCCTTGCCGCCGACGTGAAGGTGGACGGCATGTGGGACAACCCGGCCGGTTATGCGCACCTCGCGACTATCGCGAAGCAGGAAGGGTTGCGCACGCTGGGCGCGCGCGATCCGGGCCATGTGGAACTCACCGGTGACGGCGCCGTTGGCGCAGACACGCTGGACACGCTGCTTGGTGACCTGCGTGGCGACCTTGGCGACACCGCGCGACAGCTGCGCGCCGATGTGCACAGCGAAGGCCGCGGCGACGCGCAGGCGTCCATGATGGCGCGTGTGGCAAATGTTGCGCAGGTGGCGCGTGTGGCAAGTGTGGCGCAGGTCGCACGGGTCGCGCCCGTCGCTTCGCCGGGTGCATCGTCACCTGGCGGTGGCAGCAGCAACGCCGACGCGCTCTCGCCGCTCGCCGTGAGCGCCCCGTCACCGATGATGACCACCGATGCCTCGACGGCGTCGCGTGTGCTTGCCCCGACGGCGTCAGTCAACATGGCCGATCGGATCAGCCAGCTGATGGACATTCAGGCTACGCAGAGTGCGAAGCCGTTGAGCAGTGTGCTGCTGCGGATGGAGAACGCGAACGGCATGGAGGACCAGATCCGCATCGACACGCGCGGCACGGCAGTGGATGCGCGGCTTGGTGTGGGCAATGCCCAGCAGGCCGCCGCGATCACCGACCGGCTTGGCGAATTGCGCGAAGCACTCGAGCGGCGCGGGTTGAGCGCCGAGGGTGTGCGTGTGCAGGCCGCACCGCGTGCGACGGACAGCGTGAACTTCTCGCGCGCCACCGCGCCGGGCATCGACCTCGCCGGGCTGCGCGCCGCATCGGACAGTCAGGCACAGGGCAACACGCGCGACCAGTCGTCGCGCGACCAACAGCAGCGCGAGGCCTTCGGCCGCGCGCAGGACCGTCACAACTCGCGCTCGTCAGCCGACGATTCGCGCCACCGCTCGCGTCGCGAGCAGCCGGAGGATCGTCGATGAGCACAATCACGTCACCCATCAGCGTTGGACCCGCAGTGCGCGAACCCGGCACGCCGGGCGCCGCACCCGCACGCAAGGCGCAGGGCGCAATGGGCAAGGATGACTTCCTCAAGCTGCTGGTCGCACAGCTGAAGAACCAGGATCCGCAGAGCCCCGCCAATGCCGACCAGATGGCCGCGCAGCTGGCGCAGTTCTCGAGTGTCGAGCAGCTCACCAACATCTCGAAGACGCTGGAGCTGCAGGGTGCCTCGCAGACGTCGCTGCTGAACGAAGTCGCGGCCGGCACGGCCGTGAACAACATCGGGCGCCGCATCTCGGCGACCAGCGACCTGCTGGAGATCGACGGCAGCGGCAACGAGACGCTGATGGTGACGAGCACCGGTGGTCCCGCCACGATGAACGTCTACAACGCGATCACCGGTGCACTCGTCTCCACGAAGGACATGGGATCGCTGGGAGCCGGCACGCAGGAGATCGTGGTGGGTCGGGCCCTGGGCGACCTCAAGCCGGGTGTCTACCGCGTGAAGGTCACCGCTACCGACGAGAACAATCCCGCAGTCTTCACCACCGGCGTGCGGGGCGTGGTGACCGGCCTCGAAGCCGGTGCCACTGGCCTGATGTACACCATGGGTCGCCTGCGCATTCCGCTCAGCGCCGTGACCTCGATCACCACCAAGTAGCCACGACACACCGACGGCCGGTGTCCGTCATCGCGTCACAGCGTCTGCATGCACGCTGCCCGTCCGACCATTCGAAGGCCGCAGTCCAACCTCTCAGCCCCAACCGCACATGCTTCGCTCTCTCTTTGCCGGCGTCTCTGGTCTCCGGAACCACCAGTTCCGCATGGACGTGATCGGCAACAACATCGCCAACGTGAACACCGTCGGATTCAAGAGCGGCCGCGTGGCCTTCAAGGAGGGTTTCGCACAGCTGCTGCAGGGTGCCAGCCGTCCGCCGGGCGACCAGGGTGGTGTGAACCCGGTGCAGATCGGGCTTGGCTCGCTGATCGGCTCCGTGGACCAGCTTTTCACGCAGGGTAACGTGGAGACCACCGGCGTGAGCACCGACATCGCGATGCAGGGCGACGCCTTCTTCGTGGTGCGCAAGGGCACCGAGACCTACTACACGCGCTCGGGCAACTTCCAGCTCGATGCCGAAGGCCGCATGGTCTCGCCGACCAACGGCTTCATCGTGCAGGGCCGCATGGCGCTGGACGGCATCCTGAACGACAACATCACCGACATCACGCTGCCGTTCGGCCAGAAGGTCGCGGCACGCGCCACGTCGAAAGTCACCGTGGCCGGCAACCTGAACTCGTCAGCCGGCGTGTTCAACATCGCGGACCCTGACGGCGGCGGTCCGCTGCTGGGCGGCTTCGGCCCCGACACGCGTGGGGTGACGGCCAACTCCGGCACGTTCACCAACGGCACCATCGGCATGTTCGACGCACTGGGCAACAAGGTCGACGTGAAGATGTGGATGTGGAAGACGGCCAGCAATCAGTGGGATTGGCAGATCGACTCGACCAGCCTGCCCGCCGGCTACACGCTGGGCCTGGACACACCTGGTGCACCGATCGGGGGCGGTGGCGCGGTCACGGGCCGTTTCACCTTCGATCCGTCCACCGCGCTGCTCATTCAATCGTCAATCACCGGCGGCCCGAGCGCCGGCACTGGCATCTCCAGCCCGACGCTGACCATCAATGGACCTGGTGGCTCACAGATGTCCATCACCATGAGCCTGGGCGCGCAGACCAGCGGCGGCGCGGTCTCCGGCACGCTCGGCGGCATCACGCAGTTCGCCGGCAACGGCACCGCCGTGCTCCGCGACCAGGACGGCTACACCAGTGGCCAGCTGCAGAACTTCAGCATCGACCGCATCGGCATCATCAGCGGCGCATTCACCAACGGCGTGAACCAGACGCTGGGCCAGATCGTGCTGGCCGACTTCAACAACCCGGCCGGCCTGCTGCGCACGGGCGACAACATGTACGCGCTGAGCGGCAACTCCGGCGGCGCGGTGCTTGGGTATGCGCTGGAAGGCAGCCAGAGCTTCATGACGAGCGGCGCGCTGGAAATGTCGAACGTGGACCTGGCGCAGGAATTCACGAACCTGATCGTCGCCCAGCGCGGCTTCCAGGCCAACAGCCGCATGATCACGACCAGCGACTCGATGCTCGAGGAGCTGGTGAACCTGAAGCGATAGGCGTTGACCCTGGCGGTGTCGGTCGGCAGGCAGCCGGCCGACACACGTCGGCGACCGCGGCGCACGCTGGTGGTCGCATCACTCGCACCCGCACTCGTCGGAGTCGGGCGGTCGCGTCCCGGCGCGCGCCGCCGGATGGCGCGATTCGTCGGCGTTGTGGGCCCGGGGTCAGAGATCTCTGACCCCATCGTTGATCCCGATGGTTGGAGAAAGCAAGACCTCTGACCCCATGATCAAGACCCCGTGGTTCAACCCCATGGCAGCGCACCGCCCGCACGCACTCCCGCTCACGTCCGTTTGCCGAACACCCGCCACCCGGCAGAATCGGGCGGTCGAGTCCCGGCATGAGTTGCCGCATTGCGCATTCCGTCGGCGCGATCGCCCAAGCTGCGAACACCGCAACCTGTTGTCGCGCAGGCACTTCGCTCTTCTCAAGCGCTGCTGACTCGTGTGGCATGGCCACTGCTTTGAACAGGGACAGACGAAGCCCGTCACCCACGTTCATCAGGATCGCGCCATGGCCGAAGACGAAACCCCAGCAGAAGACGCTGCACCGAAAGCAAAGAAGAGCCTCCCGCCCTTCGTCATGCCGCTGGTCATGGTGCTCGCCGGTCTGGGTGGCGGTGGCTTCGTGGGCGCCAAGGTGGTCGGCCCCAAGCTCACGGCCGGCTTCTCCGGCGGTCTGACCGCGGTTGACCTGGGAGCCCACGGATTGAAGAAATCGGGCGCGGAAGGCGACAGCACGAGCGACAAATCAGCAGACGATGAGGCGCATGCGGAGGGCGGTGACGCGACGAGCGGGGGCGAACATGGCGCCGCAACGGCGCAGCTCTACACCATCGCCGACCTCGTACTGAATCCTGCCGGCTCGGGCGGCACGCGGTTCCTGATGCTCTCGGTCGCGTTCGACGTGAAGGACTCCGCCGCCGTCGAGACACTCAAGCTGCGCGACGCCGAGATCAAGGATGCCGTGTTGGCGCTGGTCGGCGCAAAGACGGTCGAACAGCTCGCCGAAGTCGCCGCGCGCGAACCGCTCAAGGTCGAGATCAAGGACCTCGTGCAGAAAATCATGAAGCAGAAGCTCATCAAGCGCGTCAGCTTTCCGCAGTTCGTCATCCAGTGACCGGTTGATGGCAAACGATACCCTCAACCAGAGCGAGATCGACCGGCTGCTCGGTGGCGGCGGCGGCAGTTCGCTGGACATGGCCGTCAGCGGCCGCCGTCAGCCCACGCCGCAGCACGAGGTGCAGCGCTACGACTTCCGTCGGCCCCATCGCATCTCGAAGGAGCGCCTGCGCACCATCGAGGCAATGTACGAGCGCATGGTGAAGAACCTCGAGAGCTACCTGATGTCGCGCGTGCGCGGTCAGATCGAGGTGCGGCTGCAAAGCGTGGAGCAGTTCAGTTTCGGCGAGTTCACGCTGTCGCTGCCAACGCCGTGCTGCAGCTACATCACGGACATCAACGGCAAGAACGGCTTGCAGGGCGTGATCGATTTCGGATCGGACTTCGCGTTCTTCCTGGTGGACCGGCTTTTCGGCGGCGGCAGTGCGCCGACCATGATGGATCGCCCGCTCACGGCACTGGAGCAGGACGCCGTGCGCCTCGTGGCCGACCGCGCCGCCTCCATCGTGCGTGACGTATGGGCTGAAGTGATGCCGATCGAGCTGGCAATCAGCGGATTCGAGGCGTCGCCGGAGATCCTGCAGGTGTGCGCACGCGAGGATCCGGTGCTGGTGGCGAACGTCGAGATCTCCGCCACCAACATCTCGTCGCTGCTGATGATCTGCCTGCCCTTCGCCTCGCTCGAGGAGTACTTCACCACCGCCGACACACGGCGCGTCTCGAGCACGGCACGCAGCGTGGAGGAACTTCGCACGCAGCGCCGCCAGACCGAGAAGTCCGTTCGCAGCACCACGGTGGCAGTGGCGGCACGACTGCCCGATTTTCGCCTCACCATGAAGGATCTCGGCTCGCTTGCCGTCGGCTCCATGATCAACACCGGCCTCAGTGCGCAGTCGCTGCTCTCGCTGACCGTGGCCGGACAGCCGCGCCTCGTGGCGCGCGCCGGACGCAGCGGCGGCAAACTCGCGGCCTGTGTCACCGACGGGCGCATCTCCGACAATCGCATCATCGGCAGCATCAACAACGCGGACGTGGAGCCTACATGAACCAGGACGAGATTGCGGCGCTGATTGCCGCCAAGAATGCCGGCCTTCCGCTGCAGGACGCGGATACAGCGATATCGCCGAACGACGACTACGGCTCCGACTACTCGGAACTCGACAACGCCATTGGTGCCAACGGCGAAGTGCCGATGAGCATGCTGATGGATCTCACGCTGCCGGTCGCGATCGAACTGGGTCGCACCACGATGTCGGTGCAGGAGATCCTGCAGCTCGGCCGCGGTTCGGTGGTGCAGCTCGAGCGACTGGCCGGCGAGCCGATCGACATCTACGTCGGTGAGCGACGATTTGCCGAGGGCGAGGTGGTGGTGCTCGGCGAGAACTTCGGCGTGCGTGTCACGCGTATCATCAGCCGCGCCAGCGGACCGGAGCTGCTCGGATGAGTGCAGGTGGCTACATCGGCATGCTGGCAACGCTGGCCTTCGTGCTCGGCCTCGTGATGCTCGTCGCGCGACTGGCGAAGCGGTTCCTGCCTGGCGCCGTGAGTGCTACCGGCACCGGTACATTCGCCGTCGTGCAGCGCATTCCGCTTGGCCAGCGGCAGGGCATCGCGATCGTGCAACGCGGCGACCTGCTGATCGGGGTCAGCGTGGGCGAAGGTGGCGTGCGCACGCTGTTCACGATGCCGGTCGGGATGCCGGGTGACGTGGATTCATCTGTGGATGTGCATGACGACGAGATCACCGTGCCGGTGACCATGAGCGCGCATGAACTGGCAAGCGGCTCCATGATGCGCATGCATCGCCAGCAGGCGACGGCAGGCGTGCACGAGCACATGCACGAGGCGTACGACGTGGCTGCGCCGCCGACATTTCGCAAGGCACTCGGCATCGCGATCCGCAATCGCGTGCTGCGCGCGTTGATCCTGACTGTCGGCGCACTGGGTGTGCACACGCTGCAGGCGCAGGGAGCACCCGCGCAGCCGGCGCCACGCGTCACGCAACCGATCACGCAACCGATCACGCAACCGCTTACGCGTCCCGCCACACGTCCGGCTGCCGCAGGCACGACGCAGCAGCCCGGGCTGCGCACGCTGCCGATTCCCGCGGCACAGCCAGGCCCACGCGATCTGCCGAAGCGCGTGGATCCGCAGGTGCCGTCGCCACGCCCCGCAAAACCCGCTGTCACGGGTTCGCGCACCGGCGGCGAAGCAACCATCGCCCCGCTGCTGCCGGCGCCGCAGGCGCGCGACATCGCCGCATTGCAGGCACGCGCCACAGGCAACGGCGCGCTCACCACGCCCGAGGCGCAGCGCATCGCCGGTCGTGCCGACAGCATGCTGTCGAAGATTGCGCCGCAGATGGAACTCAAGCTCAACCAGAACGCGCAGGGCGAAGGACTGAAGTTGAGCGGCAGCGTGGGCGTCGTGCTTCTCATGGGGCTGCTCTCGATGCTGCCCATGCTGCTGCTCATGATGACCGGCTTCACCCGTATCCTGGTGACACTGCACTTCTTGAAGCAGGCGCTCGGCACACAATCGGCCCCACCCGGTCAGCTGCTCGCGGCCATGGCGCTGCTGCTGAGCGGCTTCGTGATGGGTCCGACGTTGAAGGAAGTGAATACCACCGCGCTCGAGCCGTGGATGGCGGGACAGATCGAGCAGGTTGAGATGATGTCCCGCGCGGTGGTACCCTTCAAGGCATTCATGCTGCGACAGGTGCGCGATCAGGACCTGCAGACTTTCGTGGACCTGGCCGAGATCAAGCAGCCCGAATCACGCGAGGCCGTGCCGCTCACGATCCTGATGAGCGCATTCGTGACCAGTGAATTGCGCACCGCATTCCAGATCGGTTTCGCGCTCTTCCTGCCGTTCATCGTGATCGACGTGGTGGTGGGATCGGTGCTCATGAGCATGGGCATGGTGATGCTGCCACCGGCGATGATCTCCATGCCGTTCAAGCTGCTGCTGTTCGTGCTGGTGGATGGGTGGGGACTGGTCGTCACGGGACTCGTGCAGAGTTTCCGGTGATTGGCGCGGGCGCGGCGGCCATGCCGGAGCTGCTCACCGCTGCGGGAGCGGCAACGTTCATCCTGCTGGTCGCGCGCATCGGTGGGCTGGTGCTGATTGCGCCGATCTTCGCGGCCAAGGCGGTCCCGATGAAGCTGCGCACCGCGTTGCTGGTGATCTTCTCGCTGGTGCTGCTGCCGGTGGCGCGCGCGCATGCCGAGGTTGCACCCGTGCTGACGCCGCTCACGATGCTGAGCGAGACGATCATCGGCTTCGGGCTGGGGCTTGGCAGCGCGATCGTGATTGCCGGTGCATCGGCGGCCGGCGACATGATGTCGGTGCAGATGGGCCTCGCCGGTGCCAGCGTGCTCGATCCGATGACGAACATCCAGGTGCCCGTGATGGGCCAGTTCATGACGGCGTTCGCGACACTGCTGCTCTTCGCGAGCGGCGGACATCTCGTGATGCTCAGTGGCCTTGGTGATTCGCTTGACGTACTGCCCATTGGCTCCGTGCCCGACCTCGGCGCCGGCCTGCTCGCGATGTCGAAGCTGGGCGGACAGGTGCTCATGTTCGGCGTGATGTTCTCCGCACCCGTGATGGCAGCGACGATGCTCACCAACGTCGCGCTTGCGATCCTCACGCGTGCCGCGCCGCAGCTGCAGATCATCACCGTCGCGTTTCCGCTGCAGATCATGGCGGGCCTCTTCACGATGGCGGCGGCGCTGAGCCTCATCTCGGTCTGGTTCACGGGCTGGGCCACCTATCACGACGGCATGCTGCAACGGATCCTGGGCCCGATGCTCGCGTCGGTGCGCTAGCAGGACGCGATGGCCGACGATGGCGACAAGACAGAAGACGCGACGGGCAAACGCGTCGAGGACGAGCGAGCCAAGGGCAACATTCCGCGCAGCTCCGAGCTCACGACGGCGGCCATGCTGTTCGGGTCTGCCGTCATCCTTGCGCGCGTGGCTCCCACCATGGGCTCGTACCTCGTCGAGGTGATGAGCACGAGCCTCTACAACGCCGGCGCGAACCAGCGCGCGCCACAGGATCTGCTGTTTGATGTGATCGGGCTTGGCTGGCGTACGCTGGGCCAGCTCTCCGTGCTGCTCGGTTCATTCGCGGGGCTCGCATTCGCCGTCAGTGCGTTGCAGGCGCGTGGTTTGCTGAGCTTCAAGACGCTCGAGCCGTCGTTCAGCAAGCTCAATCCGCTGAACAATTTGAAGCGCGTGTTCGGCATGCAGGGCCTGGCCGACCTGTTCAAGAGCCTCGTGAAGCTGGTGATCATCGGCAGCGTGGTGTACAGCGCCGTGGATGACATGTGGCGCGACGTGCTGGGCCTGGCGCAGGGTGGCCCCATGGGTGCGGCGGTCATGTTCCAGCGTCACGGCGTCGCGCTGCTGCGTCACGCCGGCATCGCCTTCATCGGACTCGGTGTCGCCGACTACGGGTTTCAATGGTGGCGGTGGCACAAGGGCATGATGATGAGCAAGCAGGAAGTGAAGGACGAGTCCAAGAATGCCGACGGCGATCCGATGATCAAGTCGCGCATCCGCTCCGCCCAGCGCGCGCTGCTTCGCAAGCGCATGCTCGCGAGCGTGGCCACAGCCGACGTGGTGATCGTGAACCCGATTCACATTGCAGTTGCGATCAAGTACGACCCATCAATGGCGCCGGCGCCGATCATCGTGGCCATCGGCCAGCGCATGGTGGCGGAGAAGATCAAGAAGCTGGCCTTCGAGCATGGGGTGCCGGTGGTGGAGAACATTCCCGTGGCGCGCGCGCTGCTGGCCAGCAAGGCGCAGCCCGGGACGCAGATCCCGATCGAGATGTACGTGGCCGTCGCCGAAGTGCTGGCGTTCGTGATGCGGCAGAAGGCGAAGTTCGGTCGCAGCTGGATGGGCACGCACACCATCGACGACTGACGGTCGGTCGCGCCCACGTCGGCATTAAAACTCTGCGCATACGAAGCCACGAACTGCAACTCCTGTCACGCGGAGTGGCGAAGTCACGGAGCAGTGCAACTCCTTTCACGCAGAGACCGCAGAGCAACGAAGCACTGCAACTCTTTTCACGCAGAGACTGCAGAGCAACGAAGAAAGATTGAGAAGGCTTTGGGAACTGCGTCTCGCGAGCGCAGTTCCCAAAGCCGTTTTGCCGTTATGCCGTTATGCCGTTCTCCGTGGCTCCGCGTCTCTGCGTGAAAAGAGTTGCAGTTGCAGTTGCCGTTGCCGTTGCTGCCGCAGTTGCCGTTGCCGTTGCCGTTGCCGTTGCCGTTGCTGCCGCAGTTGCAGTTGCCGTTGCCGTTGCCGTTCACCCGCGCAACAAACCCGGCAAACAGATGACATGTCACGAATGCACCAGCGGCAATCTGCGCCGCCCGGCTGCTAGGCAAAGGCTGCCGCGTATGGTGAAAACGGTCGTCGGAGCGCCTCAGCCTTGAACGTCGCAAGTCGTTGCGAGACAACAGTTTGACATCTCGCTGAACGCGCCTCGAGCGATGGCACCTGCCGTGCTTCTGGATGGGATTGTCCCGAACCCACACGGCTCAATGTCACACGCTCAGATCGTCGACCTCGCGAGAAACGCAATCCTCCTGGCGCTGCTCGTCTCCGCGCCAATGCTGGCCGTCTCGCTCGGTATCGGCCTCGCCGTCTCGATCTTCCAGAGCGTCACGCAGATCCAGGAACAGACCCTCGCCTTCCTGCCGAAGCTCGTCGGCGTGTCGGCGATCTTCCTGGTCGCGCTGCCGTGGATGGTGCAGCTCCTGGTGAAGTTCACGACCGAGCTGTTCCGCGGTTTGCCCACGTTCGCGGCCTGAGGACCAGACCCATGGCCTCTTCGTCCCGCACCCTGCTCCGCCCCGGTTTCGGCAGCACGCCGACCGACGGTTGCACCCGCCGCTGCGACGCGCCGGCGCTGCCTGACACCCGCTACGACGCGCCGGCGAGCATCGGCTCGCACCGCATCGAGCTGCCGGCGGCCCAGACGACCCGTTTCCGCGCCGCGACGCGTATCGGCACGATCACTGACGCCGGCCGCTCGGAGATCAGGGCGTGAGTGCAGCGGCCGCCGCCCTGCCCGCTGGTCAGGTGAAGCCCGCGCGGACCGCGGAAATCGCGCTCGCCATCGGCGTGGTCGCGATCATCTCGCTGCTCGTCGTGCCACTGCCCGCCTTCATCCTCGACCTGCTGCTGGCCGCAAGCATCGCCAGCGCACTGGTCGTACTGCTGGTGGCGCTGTCGGCAAAGGATCCGCTGGAGTTCTCGTCGTTCCCCGCCGTGCTGTTCATTCTCACGCTGTTCCGCCTGGGCCTGAACGTCAGCTCCACGCGCCTGATCCTGGGCGAAGGGCATGCCGGCGCCATCATCCAGGCGTTCGGCACCTTCATCCTGCGCGGCAACTACGTCGTCGGCATCGTGGTCTTCCTGATCCTGCTGGCGATCAACTTCGTGGTCATCACCAAGGGCGCGGGCCGCGTGGCGGAAGTGGCCGCACGCTTCACGCTCGATGCCATGCCGGGCAAGCAGATGGCGATCGACGCCGACCTCGCCGCCGGCATGATCGACGAAGCCGCAGCACGAGTCCGCCGCGAACGGGTGTCGCAGCAGGCCGACTTCTTCGGCAGCATGGACGGCGCGTCGAAGTTCGTGAAGGGTGACGCAGTCGCCGCGCTGCTGATCACGTTCATCAACATCATCGGTGGCATCATCATCGGTGTCATGCAGAAGGGGCTGCCCCTGGCGGCGGCCGCGAACAAGTACGTGATGCTCACGGTCGGTGAAGGCCTGGTGAGCCAGGTGCCCGCCCTGATCATCTCCGTCGCCGCCGGCCTGATGGTCACCAACTCGGCCAACAACGGGCAGGGCATGGGTGAGGTCATCACCGGCCAGCTCGCACGCCAGCCGCGCGCCATGTGGATCGCCGCCGGCGTGATGGGCAGCTTCGCGCTGATGCCGGGCCTGCCCGCACTGCCGTTCCTGGCACTCGCCGGCACCATGGCCTTCGTGGCGCGCGGCGCCGCAGTGATCGAGGAGCGCACCGAAGCTGCCGCACTGATCGCCGATGCACCCAAGCCGCAGCTGCCCGCCGTGACGGACCCCATGCAGGACCTGCTGCAGCTGGATCCCATCGAGCTGGAAGTGGGCTACGCCGTGATCCCGCTGATCGACGAGAAGCAGGGCGGCGACCTGCTCGAGCGCATCTCGCTGCTGCGCAAGCAGGGCGCGCAGGAGCTGGGCATCCTGGTGCCGGCCATTCGCATCCGCGACGACATCCGCCTGCCCGCCAACGAATACATCGTGAAGATCCGCGGCGCCGAAGTCACGCGCGCCGAAGTGATGCCGCGCTTCCTGCTGGCCCTGAACACCGGTGGCGTGATGCAGGAAATCGACGGCATGGACACCGTCGATCCCAGCTTCGGCATGCCGGCGAAATGGATCACCGTCGCCGCGCGCATCGAGGCCGAGGCCGCAGGATGGGTCGTCGTGGAGCCGAGCACCGTGATCGCCACGCACCTGATGGAGACGCTCAAGGCGCACGCCGCCGACCTGCTCGGCCGACAGGATGTGCAGGAAATGGTGGATGCGCTGAAGAAGAGCCATCCCGCACTGGTGGACGAGATCATTCCGGCACGCATCACGCTCGGCACGCTGCATCGTGTGCTGCAGCGCCTCCTGCGCGAACGCGTGCCGATCCGCGACCTCGTCTCGATTCTGGAAGCGCTTGGCGATGCGGCCGACCAGACCAAGGATCCGGAGCAGCTCACGGAAGTCGTGCGTCGCTCGTTGGCGAACCCCATCAGCCGCCTGTTCCTGGACATGACGGGCAGTGTGCGCGGCGTCACGATCGGTCCGCGCCTGGAAGCGTCGCTGATGGGGCTCTTCAGCCCGCGCGGCACGCAGCAGGGCATGTCGCTGCTGAATCCCGACACGCTGGCCACGCTGCTGCGCGAACTGAACGCCCTCGCCACGATGCACGCGGTGGAAGGCCGACCGCTGCCGCTCATCACCCCGCCCACGCTGCGCGTCGGCGTGCGTCGCCTCATCGAACCGGTGCTGCCCAACGTGCCGGTCATCAGCCTCGCCGAATTGCCGGCGTCGGTGAACCTCACCTCAGTAGCCACCTGGGAGTTGCCACATGCGTCTTGAGACCTTTCGTGCGCGTGACCTGAGCTCGGTCGCCCGCAATGCTGAAGCATTCTTCGGCGACGACGCGGTGGTGCTGCAGACGCGCTCCGTGCGCGAAAACGGCGAGATGGTGGTGGAGGTCGTCGCCGCATCCGCATCCGAAGTCGATGCCTTTCGCGCGCGGCTCACACCGACGCACCTGCCCACGCCGGGCACGCGACGCGGCAACCGTCCCTACGTGATCGCACTGGTCGGCCCCACCGGTGCCGGCAAGACGACGACGATCGCGAAGCTCGCCGCCAACGTGCATGCCTTCGGCACGTGGAGCGTCGGCATGATCACGCTCGACACCTTCCGCGTCGCCGGTCTGGAACAGATCGCGACGTATGCCGAGATCACCGGCTGCTCGCTGGAAGTCGCGTATGACGCGGCTGATGCGGCGCGCGCGATGGGCCAGCTCAATTCGCTCGACGTGGTGCTGGTGGACACGCCCGGTCGCAGCCCGAAGACTGGTGCACGCGACGAGGAATGGTGGCCGATCCTGCGCGCGCTGCGTCCCGACGAGATCCACCTCGTGATGCCGGCCGGCCTGCGCGCCGATGTGGCGATGAACGCGCTCACCACGCACGACGCAATGCGCCCCACGCACACCCTCCTCACGAAGCTCGACGATGTCCCCAATGACACCGGAATCGCCGACCTCGCATCGATGTTGGCCCTGCCGTCTCGCTGGCTCACCGACGGCATTGCAGTCCCCGCAGATCTCAAGCCCGCGCCCCAGCGCATTCTCGCTTCACTCGGCCTCGTGGCCGCACAGGTGTCCGCATGACGAGCTCCGCCCGCACCCGTAGCCCACACGCCGCTGCACCGCAGCTGGCGTATGAAGCCGCCGCCAACGCCGTGATTCCGATGATGACGCAGCCCAAGACCAAAAGCACCGTGCGCTCGGCGCGTGCGACCCTGACGACCACTACGCGCAGCAGTGCTGCGCCATCACCCACGCGCAGGGAGCCCTCCATGGATCCGCAGATTTCGCTCTGGCGTGCGATGTCCTCCGGCGATCCGGCGGCGCGCGAACAGCTGCTGAAGGAGCACTTGGGCCTCGTGCATCATGTGGCGCGACAGATGTCGAAGACGCTGGCCGTGAAGGCCGACTTCGATGAGCTGGTGAGCTCCGGGTCCATCGGCCTGATGTCGGCGCTCGAGGCGTTCGATGTCGATCGCGGGCTGGCATTCAGCACGTTCGCTGCGCCACGCATCCGCGGCGCCATCCTGGACGAGCTCCGTCGCCAGGATCACGTACCCCGCTCCATCCGCCGCAAGACGCGCGAGATCAGCCAGGCGCGCGAAACGCTGGGTCGCGTGCTGGGTCGCAGCCCGAACGATCGTGAAGTGGCCGACCATCTGGGCGTGGACCTGCAGACGCTGTGGAAGTGGCGCTCCGATGTGGAAGGCGCGCACCATGTGCCGCTGGATCGCAGCCCGAGCGAGACCGAGACGCTGGCCCCGACGCCCATCGAGGTGCTGGCCGACGAGGCCAACGATTCGGTGGAAGACGTGATCAACCGCGAGCAGGAAGTGCATCACCTGCGCGACGCGATCCTCCGCCTCAAGGAGCAGGAGCGCACGGTGTTGAGCCTGTACTACTTCGAGGAGCTCAAGCTTCACGAGATCGCCGACATCCTGCAGCTCACCGAGAGCCGCGTGTCGCAGATCCGCAGCAAGGCGCTGCAGCGGCTTCGCATCGAGCTGAGCCCGATGCGCGAGGACGTCGCCTGATGATTCCGACTTCGTTCAGCGACCTTCAGGTGCAGGCCATTGCGGCACTGCACGGCATCGGCAACCTCAGTTCGACGGAGACTGCCGTCGTCGGCGGGCTGCTCAGCGCCACCATCGTGCTCTCGCTCGCGTCGATCTGGCGTGACCGCACGCTGCGCGCACCCCGCCTGGCGAGCACCGGCACCAGTACCGACACACCATCGATTGCGAGCGGCTTCACGCGCTGGCTGACGCCCATGGGCATGAAGTCCATTCCATCCGCGCAGGCCGCGGTGGCACGCGTGTCACGCAGCGGGTCGCACAAGTCGATGAAGGTGTCCACGCCCGTGTGCAAGGTGTCCGAGCGCTCGCTCAAGAGCGTCGGCGCGAACGAGCTGGACATCGCACGCCGGAGCGGGCTGTCGCGCGATGCCGTGGCGATGATGATGGCGAATGCCGGCGCACGTGTCAGCGCACGTCGTCCGTCGGCGTCGAGCGTGAAGGCCGCGAGCACGTCACCGACACGCACCATCTCCACCGTGCGTGCGATGTTGGCGCCGGGGGCACGGGGCAGCGCCGGCCGCACGCTGGGCACGCAGTTCACGGCACGTCTGGGGTAAGCGATCTCGGTGCATTACGGTGGTGAATTACGGTGGCAGTGTACTGTCACCGTAATTCTGTTGTTGTCACCATCATTCTGTTTTTGTGATCCCCCGTAATTCGTCGAAAACAGTGCACTGTCACCGTAATTCGTCGTCACCGTAATTCGTCAGGAAATTGTCCTGCCACCAAAACTGCGTCGAATGCGTGGGTGCGCACCTCTGAGCAGAAGCCGGGCGGCACGATCCGCCGACGTCGGCACAAATTTCCGCTGACACGCGCGGTCCAGAGAATTCGAGAATCATCGCAAGTCGTTCACATATAACGACTTGCACGCCAGCTCCATCTGGCCCCGGGCTTGCACATGGACACCGGCAGACACCTGCCCCCAAGTCCATGCCCCCGATTCTCAAGAACACCGGTCTGACCTCCGCCGCCGCCGCCCTGCACTTCTACGAGCGGCGACAGCAGGCGATCGCGAACAACCTCGCCAACGTCAACACGACCGGCTTCAAGAAGGAGCGCGTGTTCGGACGCATGGTGGACGACGCCGTCGCCGCTGCCGACTCGATGACCGACCGCTCACAGGGCGACATCACGCCCACGGGCAACTCGCTCGACGTCGCGATGACGGGCGATGCGTTCCTCGTGGTGCAGACGCCCGACGGTGAGCGCCTCACGCGCGGCGGTTCGCTGCGCCTCGACGACCAGCGCCGACTGGTCACCTCGCAGGGCCACCTGGTGCTGGGCGAGCTGGGGCCGATCACGCTGCCGCAGGGCGACATCGGCATCGGTCGCGATGGCATCATCACCGTGCAGCCGCCGGCCACCGGCGAGGCTGCGGACCGGGGCAACCCGCTGCGTGGCCGCCTGAACGCCGCGGTGCTTCGCATCGAGAGCGTACCGGCGAACGCCGTGCTGCAGCACGCCGGCGGCGGGCTGTTCCTGCCCGATGCCGGTCGCAAGGCCGCCGCGGTCGCCGATCGACAGGTGATGCAGGGTGCGCTCGAGGCCAGCAACGTGAACTCCATCGAATCGCTGACCGAAATGATCGACACCGTGCGCGCCTACGCCGACGTGCAGAAGTCCATCACCGTCATGGACGACATCCGCGGCATCGCCGCCAACCAGATCGGGAAGCCGGTCTGATCATGCCCATCCTGTCCAGGAGCCTCTGATGGATCCAGCACTCCGCGCCGCAGCCAGTGGCATGCGCGCACAGCAGACACGCCAGGAAGTGATCGCCAACAACCTGGCCAACGTGAACACCACCGGCTACAAGCGCAGCCGCGCGAGCTTCGAAGACCTGCTTTACCAGACGGTCACGGGTCCGCAGGTCATCGGCGGCCCCGCGGCGAACACCCTGCCCGCCGTGCAGATCGGACGTGGCGTGGCACTCAGCGCGGTGCAGAAGGATCATGCGCAGGGCTCCATCGAGACCACGCAGAACCCGCTCGACATGGCCATCGAGGGCGAGGGCTTTTTCCAGGTGCAACTGCCCAGCGGCCAGATCGCCTACACCCGCGACGGCAAGCTGCAGCTCAGCGACCAGGGCGTGCTCGTGACATCGGAAGGCAACCCGGTGCTGCCCAACATCCGCGTACCGGCGCAGTCGTCGGCGCTCAGCATCGGACCCTCCGGCATCGTGAGCGTGATGCGCGCAGGCAACGCGGCGCCCGAGGAGCTGGGGCGCATCGAACTGGCGCGCTTCAGCAACCCCGCCGGCCTGCTGTCCATGGGCCAGAACATGTACACGGCCACACCGGCCAGCGGCGATGCGATGGTCGGCTTCCCGCAGGATGAAGGCACCGGCCGCCTGATGCAGGGCGCGCTGGAAATGTCGAACGTGGAAGTGGTCACCGAAATGGTGGACATGATCACCACGATGCGCGCCTACGAACTCACGTCGAAGTCCATCAAGACGAGCGACGACATGCTGCAGATCGCGAACGGCCTGGTACGCTGATGTCCGCCCTGGTGCTGCTCCTGGTGCTCGCCATCACACCGCCGGCGCGCGCACCATCGCGCCCGGTGGTGGACTCCATCGTGGCGCGCATCACGCAACGCTGGGGCACACCTCCACGCGGTGCATGGCTGGCCGAGTGGAACGTGGTGCGTGGCGACAGCAGTGCGCTGACGGCCGCGGGTGCGGATGTCAGCGGCAGCGATCGCACCGGCATCTACACCGTGACCATGCGTCGCGAACGCTTCGCGGCTCCGGTGCTCGTCGCCCGCCTGCGCGTGGGCCATGCGCGCGAGGACGTGGTGACGTCGCATGTGGTGGCACGCGGCACCGTGCTGCGCGCCGACGACCTGCTGCTGCGCCACACGGTGACGTGGGGCGCGCCCGACGGCGATGCCGCCACGTCACTCGACGACATCATCGGCACGGCGGCGCGGCGTGTGCTGCGCGACGGCGAGCGGATTCGCCCGACCGACATCGCGCCGGCACCGGTGGTCTTTGCCGGTGACACGGTGCGAGCAGAATTCATCCGTGACGGCGTGCGCCTCGCACTGGTCGGCACGGCGTTGTCCAACGCGTCGCTCGGCGCACGCGTCGCCATTCGCCTCGACCGGGGCCGGCGCTTCGCCGGCATCGCGATCGGGCGCAACACTGTGAGGCTGGACTGATGACGATCACGACTCGTGACATGACGCGCGCCGCGGCGCTGCTCGGGCTCACCCTGTTCGTTGCACAGCAGGTGCATGCACAGGCGCGTCGCGACAGTGTGGTGGTCTCGCCGGCCGCACCGGCCTCGGCGCTCAATGCGCGCCCCACGCGCCTGAACTGGACCAGCGACCGCCGCTCGTTCGTGATTGGTGACCTGGTCATCGTGCACATCGACGAATACACGCTCGCGTCGGCCAACATGACCGACAACGCCACGCAGCGACGGAAGCGGAACGCGCGCGTCGAACTCATCACACCCGGTGCGATACCGGGAGCCGCGCCGGGTGCCGCGTTCCAGACCAGCAACAACGGGGAAAGCACGCAGCGTGGCGACCGTTCGCGGCAGCTGCGCCTCGATGGCGAGATCACCGCACGCGTCATGACCATCGATCCGGTCACCGGCGTGCTCACGATCAAGGGCACCAAGACGATCGGCGTGGACAAGGAACAGCAGCTGATCAGCTTCGCGGGCGCAGTCCGACCGCAGGACCTGAGCGGCAGCAACAGCATCGCATCGTCACGTGTGGCCGACGCGAAGCTGGACATCACGAACAAGGGAAGTCTGGGCAAGGCGAAGCAGGGCATCATCGGCAAGATCCTCAGCGGCCTGTGGCCATGATCGGCGCGCGCATCGCGCCACGCCCCGCCGATCGCCGCGCCTCGTGCATTGCACTGGGCTGCGCGCTGCTGTCGCTGCTGCTGATGGTCACCGCGTCACAGCTCGGCGGACAGTCGCGCATTCGCGACCTGGTGCTGGCCGATGGGGCAGCACCGGTGCGCGTGGTGGGCTACGGACTGGTGGCAGGCCTCGATGGCACGGGTGATCGCGGCATGGGTGGATCGCAGGGTGGGCAGACGGTGCAGAGCATCGTGAACCTGCTGCGCCGCTTCGACATCACCGTGCCACCCAACGTGCTGCGCAGCCGCAACGTGGCGGCGGTACTGGTGACGGCTGAAGTCTCCGCATACCTGCGCCCCGGTGGCCGCTTCGACGTGCAGATTGCCAGCATCGGTGATGCACCGTCACTGCGCGGCGGTGTGCTGTACATGACGCCCCTGATCTCCGAAGTCGGCGGCTCGCCGTTGGCGACGGCGCAAGGCGGCGTGGTGCTCTCGGAAGGTGCCGATCGCGGCACCCGCAGTTACGGCACACGCGTGGAGACCAGTGCACGGGTGCCGGCAGGTGGCGTGGTGGACGTGGCGCTGCCGCGCGAGGACTACACGAAGGCCGTCGCGGCACTGCTGCTGCGCGAACCCGACATCGCCGTCGCCAGTCGTATCGCGGCAGTGATCGACAGTGTGCTGGGTGCCGGCACCGCGCGCGTTGACGACCCTGGCTCCGTGACGCTGACGCTCAAGGATTCCGCCGGCTCCGCACGCAGTGCCGCGATCACGAAGCTGCGCGAGCTGCCCATCAGGGTCAGTCGTGGTGCACGCGTGGTGATCGATGGTCGCGACGGCACCGTGGTCGCGGGTGGTGACGTCACGGTGGGTGAGGCGGTCGTCACACATGGCCAGCTCACGCTGTCGATTGGTGGTGGTGCAGACAGTACCGCCGTCGCGCCCGGCGAAGTGCGCCTGCAGCCCGGCATTTCGGTGCAGCGCATTGCCAGCGCTTTGCATGGCGTGCGCTCGTCGCCGCAGGAAATCGCGGCCATCTTCAGCGCGCTCCGCGAGGTCGGCGCGATATCGGCCGAGGTAGTCATCCGATGAACGTGCCATCCGTTTCCGGCGCCGCTGGCGCACCCGTCGATCCGCGCGAGGCCGGCATGCGAAAAGCTGCCGCCGACATGCAGGGACTCTTCGTGCAGCAGCTGTACAAATCGATGCGCGAGAGCGTGCCGGCCGACGGCGGCATCGTCGAGAAGAGTCAGGGTGAGGACATTTTCGCCGGGCTCATGGACGAGCGACTCGCCGCCGATACTGGTACTCGGTGGCATCGCGGTCTGGGTGATGCGATCTACAGAGCGTTGCGGCAGAAGGCCGGGATGGACCCTGAACCGGCTGCAAGTCGTGCCGCAGTGCCGATATCGATGCAGACGGCTGCGCCGAGCAGCCACGAGACCTCCGCCGTGCCACTCGCGTCACCCGCCCGGTTCCCCAGAGACTGATCATGCTGCCGACCTACGCCCCACAGCAGACGTACCCGTCACCACGTCGCGAGACCGCGATCGAGGTGCTGTCGGATGTGCTGGGCACCGAGCAACGGCTCCTGGAGGAGCTGATGCTCGTGATGCAGCGGCAACGCGCCGCTGTCGCGACTGACGACCTCGAGGCGCTCGACGACAGCGTCTTCGCCACCTACCGCGTGCTGGCGACGCTGGGTGAGGCACGCCGTCGTCGCAAGACCGTGAACCGCCTGCTGGGTGGCGCCGAAGACATGAACGTCAACGATCTCGAGGAGATCCTTGGCAATCGCGCCACGCCCGCCGTGATCGTCGCACGCAATGCCCTGCAGGATGCCGCCGTGCTGCTCAGCCGCGAGGTGGACATCAACAAGCAGGTGCTGCGTACGGCGATGGACAACGGCAACGACTACGTGCAGAAACTCTTCGGCACGCAGCAGGTGCCGGCGCCCACCTACGTGGCGCCGCAGCCACCGGCGGCGATGCGCACTGGCGCGCCGCAGACGCCGGCGATGGTGCCGACGGTGGCGCGATTCCTCGATCGATCGGTCTGAGGTGATGCAATGAATATCGGTGGCCTTCTCAACATCGCACGATCGGGCATGGCGGCCAGCCAGGCCCAGATTGCAGCGACCGCGCAGAACGTGACCAACGCACAGACACCTGGCTACTCGCGGCAGCGCGTCACGCTCACGGCCGGCATCCCGCTGAAACTGCCGCAGGGCAGCTTCGGCACAGGCGTGCTGGTGTACAGCGTGGATCGCATGCGCAACGAGATGATGGACACCGGCTATCGTCGCGACACGAGCGCTGCCGCGTTCAGCGAAGAGCGCCGCGATGCGCTTGGCGCAGTGGAAGGCGTGCTGGGTGAACCATCCGACACGGGCCTCGCCTCGAGCCTCGAGCAGCTCTGGTCCGCCTTCAGCGATCTGTCCACGAACCCGACATCCAGTGCCGCACGCGGCGTGGTGCGTCAGCGTGCAGCACAGGTCAGCGCGCAGCTGAACCAGTTCGGCAACCAGATCGCCGATGCGCAGGTCGTCGCGCGCACCCGGCTGCTGGAGAGTGCCGGTCGCGTGAACACGCTCGCTTCGCAGGTCGCGGAGATCAACGCACGCATCGTCGCGGCGGAGGCCGAGGGCAAGCAGGCACCTGACATGCGTGACCAGCGCGACAGCAAGATCGACGAGCTCGCCTCGCTCATCGGCGCCACGTCGTATCCGCAGGCCGACGGCTCGGTGAACGTGAACATCGGTGGTGACTCGCTGGTGGACGGCGCGAACTTCAAGAAGGTGCGCATTCAGGCCACACTCAACGACCCGACGAAGCTTGGCGTGGCCATTGGCGAAAACGCGGGCGGTGGCGCGCCGGTGGAAACCATGTACCAGCTCGGTGGCCAGATGGCCGGCACGCTGGATTCGTACAACACCATTCTTCCGTCGTCGCTCACGACGCTGGACGGTGTGGCCGCAGCCCTCGTCAGTGCCACGAACACCGCCCATGCCAACGGCTTCGTCGGCACCACGCCGGCCGGCAACTTCTTCGATCCGGCACGCATCACCGCACGCACGATCCGGCTCGACGCCAGCATCGTGGCCAACGTCGCGAACATCGCGGCGTCGGGCATCTCGGGTGAGCCCGGCGACAACTCCGTCGCCATCGCCATGTCGCGATTGCGCGAGACGCCGGTGGCGATCAATGGTCAGATGGCGTCGATCAGCGAAGGCTATCGCACCGTGGTGGCGAGCATCGCGACGAGCGTCAACGGCGCCCAGGGCACCGCGACCGCCGCGCGCACGCTGGCGACGCAGAGCGACACGCGCCGCGAGAGCATCAAGGGCGTCTCGATCGACGAGGAGATGGTGAACCTGATGAAGTTCCAGCAGTCGTATGCCGCCGCCGCGCGGCTGGTATCGGTGGTGGACGAGATTTCGAACACGCTCATCAACCTTGGTCGATGATGCGCTGAGGCGGTACGGCATTAACGTGGTGACAGGCGGCGCGGAGTCGGCGCCTGGCGGGACTCACAGTGAGCGTATGGGGAAGCACGGATGCTGATCCTGAGCAGGAAGGCCGGTGACGCGATCGTCATCGATGGTGGAATCCGGATCGTGGTGGTGCAGTGCGAGCGGGGTACCGTGCGCATTGGCATCGAGGCGCCGGCGGAGGTCACGATTCTGCGGGCCGAGCTGCTGGAGCAGGTGGCGGCGCAGAACCGGCGGGCGAGTGTGAGCAGCGACGTACCGGCGGCGCTGGTGGCGAGCGGCGGTGCACTGGCGCCGCGCCGCATCGCCGCCGCGACGGACTGACGGCCCCCGTCGTGCCTGCGCGCGGCGCGCGGCTGATCGCGAATTCCGGCGCCACACCCGTCGCACGCCTGCACTCATCACTAATCACCACCTGCAGCGTGTAGCCAGGCAGCGTCGCGAGCACCTGCGTAACGCTCAGGTGCTGGAACGGCGCATGGGCGCGGCGCACGGCATCGTAGCTGGCGGCGCGGAGCCCGTGGAGCGTGCGGGAATCACGGCGCCTGCTGCCAGGCAACGCCACACGTCGTCGAGGTAAGTGCGCTCCTCGTCGTCTCCACGCCGGCGAACCGCGGACGCACGCCGCCGTGCATCGGCAAGAGCTGCCGTAACGGAACATCCTGCGTGCAATCCTTGCCGCCACGATTCCGGCATCCTTACCGCAAGTCGTTGCCATTGAACGAGATACGTTCGGCACGGATACTGCTTTCCGGGTGGTCGAGCGCACCAGCGCATCGTCGATCCCTCTCCGATCCGTCTGATCATCATGGCACCGTCCACGACTGTCGTCGATACCGAACCACACGCAGCGTCGGCCGCCCTCCGCGGCACGGTCAGCCTGATCATGCCGACGTTCCGCCGTATCCACTGCATCGGCGAGACGGTGCGGCAGTTGCTCGACGCGCAGACGCGCGCCCCGCTCGAGCTGATCGTCGTCAACAACGATCCGGCGCCTGATGCGGAAGCGGCACTCCGCTCCGCGCTTCCCAGCGACGCGCGTATCCGGATCACCACCTGCACCGAGGGACGGCAGGGACCCTGTCGCAATCACGGCCTCCTATTGGCGACCGGTGACTACGTCGCCTTCGTCGACGATGACGATGACTACTCGCCTGATTTCATCGCCCGCCTCGCCGGTGCGCTCGACATGGGCGTGCGATCGGTGCGCTGTCAGATGCAGACGTGCGGATGTGCCGGTCCTGATTGCACGGGAAGGCCGACGCGCGCGCATCACGCACTGACGCAGAACACGATGGCGCGACGCAGCGTGCTGACCCCCACGTGGAACGATCCACCGAACGAGGACCGCGACTACTGGTTCCGCCATCCGGTCGAAGGGGCGATCGACGATTGCCTCGTCACCAACTGCTACGGCCATGGCCAGCATTCACCGCGCAACGCGGCCGAAGGCGGGAGCTGGCGGGTGCGCTTCGTGATCACGATGCTCGTCGAGAGTCGGGATACGCGCTGCATCAAGGCCGGCATCGCGGCCCTGCAGTCACAGACGTACAAGCACTTCTCGTGCATCATGCTCGACCAGTCCGGTGACGCAGGCACCGCCGCGGCGCTTTCGCGAGTCGCCTCGGCAGACGCACGCTTCTCGGTCCTGCAACCGGCAGCGCCATGTGCGGATGCGCTCCGGCGAGCCACCGCGAACGGAGCACACCAGCTCAATGCCGACGATGTCCTGATGGTGCTGCATGCCAACGAGCGACTCGCGCATTCCGGAGTGCTCAACCGGCTGGCACATGTCTACGCCGAACAGGACGAGGTGTGGATGACGTACGGCGGCTGCGTGACGGAACCGTTCACGCCCGCATGGCCGCAGGCATCGTTCCCGCCGGGATACTGGGAGACACGGCGCTTCCGCAATGTGCCGACATTGATTGGCGAGTACGCGCCGCTGACACTCCGCGCCAGCTTCGTCCATACCCTGCACGACGTCCTGGCCGTCACCGATACCGCGCCCCCCGCCGGCAGCTCCATCGATGCCGACGAGAAAGACCTTTCGCTGTTCCTCGCGGCGATCGAGGCGTCCGGCGCCGCGCACGCGTACCCGATGGCTGAAGTGCAAGTCATCAAGAATCTGGAAAAAAAGCAGTATCGCGATGCCGAGCGCCGTCGTGTTGCGCAGGCGCAGCAGTTCGAGATCCGCGCGCGCCCGGCGATCTCGCCGATCACAAAGTTGCGCGAAGTCACGGCAATTTCGCAGACGACTCCGGCGCCGATCGCATGGTTTGGTTCCGTTTACGATCCCAGTGGCTACGCCAACGAGCTCCGCGGATTCGTGTTGTCGCTCGACGACCGTGCGACACCGATGGCATTGCGTGCAGGTGGCCACCATTCAGAGAAGTTCCGGGCCGCCGTCGGCGCAGACGCCCGCGAACGCCTCGATGCGCTCCTTGCCCGCCCGATCGCACGAGGCTTCATCGGCGTGATCCACCTGCCGCCCAGCTTCCTGCAGCGTATCGCGGGCGCGGGATACATGATTGGTCGCACCATGTTCGAAACGGACGGCCTGCCTCCTGACTTCGTCGACCGCTGCAACCTGATGGACGAGGTATGGGTCCCGTCGGCATTCAATGAAGCCACCTTCAAGGCCGCCGGCGTGCGTTCGCGCATCGTGCGCGTTCCGGGCGCGGTGGACACCGAGCGCTTTCGTCCGGGATACGACCCGCTGCCAATCAACGGTGCACGTGGGACGGTCTTCCTGTCCACGATCGAATGGAAGACACGGAAAGGCTGGCAGACACTCGTGCTGGCCTGGGCAGACGCGTTCGCGCCGACCGATGATGTGACGCTCGTGTTTCGTTCGTCGATCCCTGATCGCACGGAAGCTGATTGCGCGCCGGAGATCCTGCGACAGATCGATGCACTACTCGCCGCGCACGGGCGGACGCGCGCGCAGCTGGCGCCGATCGTCGTGATGGGTCGCCAGGTGGCCGACGAAGACGTGCCACGCCTGTATGCGGCAGCCGATGTCTACGTCGCACCATCCAGCGGCGAAGGGTGGGGGTATCCGTACATGGAGGCGATGGCGTCCGGAATACTCACGATCGCGACGCGATGGAGTGGCAATCTCGAGTTCATGAACGACGACAACAGCCTGCTGTGCGAAATCGACGGGCTGATTCCGGCGATCGACGAACACATCGCGCCGATGCCGGGCCAGCTATGGGCGAAGCCCTCCGCGTCACACCTTTCCGCGCTACTGCGGGTTGTCGTCGATGACCCGGCGCGCGCGGCGCGCCTCGCGGCGCGTGGCCGTGAAGACGTGCGCAGTCTGTGGACGTGGGAGCGATCGGCGGAAATCGTGGCTCAACGTCTGGTGGCAATTGCACACGAACACGCGCCCGTCGCGGTCAACTGGGAAGGTCCTGTCTTCACGCACTCGAGCCTGGGATTGGTCAATCGCGAGTTGGGAGCGGCGCTCATCACCCGCGGTGTCGATCTCGCCCTGTTGCCGTCTGAGGCCGACGACTTCCAGCCCTCGCCGGCGGGCGCATATGCTGACGTCGCGCGCCGCGTGACGCACTCGCCTCGACGCCCAGCCGCTGTCCATGTCGCGCACCGCTGGCCGCCGCGCCTGGTGGCACCCGACGTCGGCGCATGGGTGCTGATGCAGCCGTGGGAATACGGCGGATTGCCCGGGGAATGGATCCCGATCATCCGCGACCAAGTCGATGAATTCTGGGTCTACTGCAACTGGCAGCGTGAGTGTGCGATCGAAAGCGGAATTCCAGCCGAGAAAGTCGTCGTCGTGCCGATCGGTGTCGACCCCGCGCGCCACCGGCCCGACGGCCATCGCTTTCCGCTGAAGACGAAGAAGCGGACGAAGCTGCTCGCCGTGGGAGGCATCATACCGCGCAAGGGCATGGACCTGCTGGTCGAGACGTATCTCCGCACGTTCACCGCAGCCGACGACGTCTGCCTGGTCATCAAGGGACTGAGCGCACGCTGGGCATACAACGGCAACCCGGCGCAGCATGACTTCGCACAGCTGCCTGCCTTGTCGCGCGCCAAGGGTGGTGCGGAGATCGAGTTCATCGGCGATACACTCGACGACGACAGCGTCGCGTCCCTGTATCGCGCCTGCGATGCGCTGGTCGCACCGTTCCGCGGCGAAGGATTCGGCCTGCCGATCGCCGAGGCGATGGCGACCGGACTGCCCGTGATCGTGACGGAGGCGGGGCCGGTATTCGACATCTGCGATGAACAGTCGGCGTTTCTCATCCCGGCGGGCCAGTCGACACCCGATCCACGGATTACCGCACTGGAACCTGGTCGCCTTGGCTACTGGTGGGCTGATCCCGACGTGAAGGAGCTCGCGCGCTGGATGCGGCACGTGGTGCAGCATCCCGACGCCGCGAAACTGATTGGCGCGCGCGGACGCGAGCGCGTCCTGCAGCGCTTCACGTATGCGCATGGGGCTGACATCGCCGTGGCACGCCTGCGTGAGCTCGCGATGCGCAGACCGGTGCGCGAGACGGCAGCGGCAGCATTCACCACGGCTGCGCCGGTGTTCCCGCTCGATCAACCGCGGCAGGTCGTCTTTCTGCACCAGCCGTCGTGGCGCTCCGAGAGCTGGAAGGATGTCGTGCGAGGCTTCATGCGCGGGTTTCGGCAGGAGCATGATGTCTCGCTGGTGCTCACGCTCGATCCCGTGCAGGGCTTCAGCAGCGAACGCGTGGCAGAAGCGCTAATGGCACTGCGCGCCGAGGTCTCATGCGCCGATGAAGACGCACCGGACATCCTGCTCGTGACCGAGGATCTGGACGACGTCACGCTCGCGTCACTTGTTCAGGCGGCGGGGGGTGTTGTCGTCACCTCGGCGGACGTCGCAGGCCGATCGAGGGCGATGGCCGTCGGAAAGCCAGTGATCAGCGATTGCTCCGTCGCGGCCTGGCACGCCGCAGCCCATAGGATTGCCGGTGATGCGTGGCAGGTTTCGGAAGTGTTGTCGAGCGCGTGATCTGGTCGCTTCAGCAAACGACACCACAATTCGCATTTCCGTGGCGTCGTAAAATCGGGTGAAGAATGTGAGACTTTCGCCTGACGCCAGGAATGCATGACGTTGATCCGGCACGACTTGGCTTCGTCCTAGCGAACACCCCGAACGCCGATCCGGTGACTTGGCTACGGTTCGCGCACCGCAGATGCCATTGCGTTGACTTGACGGCCCTTCGTTTCACGAAGCCGGCGGCTGCTGCTTTCGCACGGCCGCGTTAATCGGCACGATCGAATCGCAGGACTCATGCACGCACAGTTGTCGGGTCCCAACTTCAGATGCTCCCAAATCCTGCGCCAACGCGAAGGCACTTCATGAAAACTAGTTCGATTTTTGGCGCACTGGTTTGTAGGCAAATCTCCCCAGAGCGCATCGGAAGAGTCGACGAGGTCATTGAACACCAACGCCATTTCGACTGCAACATTGGTACGACATTGGCCAAATTCCACCAAGTTTCAAGCGCGGTGTGATCGCCTTCCACAGTCACAAGATCGAACATGCGTGGCGATACCTCTCCGGTGCGTAACAGTAGCTCTGTTTCCGGTTCGATGGTAACAATAGCCACATCCTGAAGTAGGATAAGCAAAGTGTCGTGGTCGTTAGCCGAGCGAGAGTGCTAGTCGTCGCGACGATGTGCTACCACCCGACGCTTCTTCTCTCGAACAAACTCCGGACCAGGATTATTGACACCGCCGTACTTCTCCATCCACGAGTCGAATTATACGCTTTGACATCCGAAAACTGCGCCAGCCGCTAGCCGAGGCGCGTGCCGATCTCGAGGTAGCTGCGCGGTTGTGTCGCGTGGGCAATCGCACGCAATGCCAAATGAATCTCGAAGCAGCCTTACTTGCGCGCAACACTGTCGCGTGATCACTTGATCAGGGACGACGAGTTCTCGTCATCAGCCGCCAACCGTTCATGTGTGTCAGCCGCCGCAATATTGAGCTCCGGTGACCCGATCGCGGCGCGAACTGCGTCAAGTTTTGTCAGGCCCGAGCGGAACAGGCGCTGTCGTATAAGAGGTCACATCGCTCGTAAACATCAAAATACTCGGGAAGAAAACAAAGGCCGGTGCGGTCGAACGTACCGCATCAGATTCCAGCTTCTGACGCGATGACCGTGACATCGGAGTACTTCTGTTCCGAAAGCTGGACATACCTTGTAAGCGTCGATTGCCGAGCACCGATTGCCGCCAGCTGCATGACAACCGCGCCGGCGTCCTCGCTGGCTTCAACGATGTTCGCGACTCGGTCGACGATGCCATCTTGTCTCGGGCACGATGTGCAGGCTCTGCTCGACAAACTTGCAAACGCTACGCTCGCGAGCACGGCAATCGTCGGTGCAAAGATGGCTTCGAGGACGCAGCGTGACGTTGATGATCTCGGTATGCGAAGACTACCCGCCACCGGCACCCATGACCTGCGAGCCGGGCTTGCGCCCCGCGTCACGCGAGCCACTGCGCCAACACACCGGAACTTGTTGCCGTGAGGGTGACGATTATTGCCGCGCGGCGGAATCTGCAGCACGCAGACGGTATCATAAAGCGTTATTTCACAACGATTTAGATATGGCACGCTGAGTGCAATAGCAAGGACACATGTCCAGCTTCCCAGCGCCAGTAGTACTGAATTATGCGCCGCACGTGCAGCCTGCGGAGAAGCTCGTGCCTCCTGCACTCCGACGCTCGAGCGCAAACAAGGCCTCGGCTCTCGACACGGTGGCCTGTCGCGACAGCGCAGCGCTTGATCGGCAGCCCGCGGGTGGCGCTGCGCGACTGCGAGATGCCATGCACCGTAGCGCGTCGCCTATTCTGCTGATTTCATGAGCCAGCCGACCACATTCCGCGTTGCCATCTGCGCGCTGTTCCGCAATAGCGCTGCATACGTGGACTATTTTCGGGCAATCGTCACGTCGCAGGCGCGTCCTCACATAGAACTGATTTTCTCCTTCGTGGAAGGAGATTCGACTGACGACACGCATGCGAAACTCCAGGCATGGGCCAACGAGGACTCCCGCGTGCGCCTGTCCAAAGTGGACGTCGAACCGGTGCTGGACTTTGAAGACCGAGTCACGAAGTGGGCGGCACTGGGCAATATCGCCGTTCAGCAGGCACTCGAGTCCAGCTGTGATCGGCTGCTGTGGTGCGAAAGCGACCTCGTACTGCCAAACGATCTGCTTGAGCAGTTACTCACGGAAGACTGCGGCATCGTTGCGCCGGCAATCTTTCTGGGAAGCATGTTCTATGACACCTGGGGATTCCGCGGTCTTGATGGCGAACGATTCTTAAACTTTGCACCATATCACCAAGAGTTTCGCCATCACGCGCTGGTCCCACTGTCGAGCGTCGGTAGCCGC
>ENA-OFCX01000148-OFCX01000148.1-metagenomes-genome-assembly--contig:-NODE-148-length-38693-cov-5.379342_pt1 | contig 38693 bp, 34 predicted proteins | sample MGYA00153384_OFCX01 | MGnify analysis MGYA00153384
CTGGCCTCTCCTTCCTCACGAGGGAGGGGTTGAGAGTGGGGGCCCCTTAGATGCACACAAAGGGACCCCCTCCTCGATCCCTCCCCTCAAGGGCGAGGGAGGCGAAGCGGATGGTTGAAAGACATTAGATCAGCCCCAAAGCCGTCACGGCCATGTCCACCAGCTTGATGCCGATGAAGGGGGCGATGAGGCCACCAAGGCCGTAGACGAGCAGGTTGCGGCTGAGCAGCGCCCCTGCCCCGACGGCGCGGTATTTCACTCCGCGCAGCGACAGCGGGATGAGCGCCACGATGATGAGGGCGTTGAAGATGATGGCCGAGAGGATGGCGCTCTCGGGGCTCGCCAGCCCCATGATGTTGAGCGCGCCCAGTTGCGGATAGAACGCCAGGAACATCGCCGGGATGATGGCGAAGTACTTGGCGACGTCGTTGGCGATCGAGAACGTCGTCAGCGCCCCGCGGGTCATCAGCAACTGCTTGCCGATCTCGACGATCTCGATGAGCTTCGTCGGGTTCGAGTCGAGGTCGACGAGGTTGGCGGCTTCCTTGGCGGCCTGCGTGCCACTGTTCATTGCCACGCCAACATCAGCCTGGGCTAGAGTGCACCCATTTTCCATATCAAAAAAATTTACTTCCTATAACCATTCCTACAAATGTGCTGCCTAAGCAAAGTACTACACTCCCAAATATATTGATAACAGCAGCATAATAATTTCCTGATTGACCGCACCAAAACCCGCTGGGGGCAGTGTCGCCCGTACCTGCTATTTGCCTCGCCACTGCTCGCGGTGTGTGTGGTGGCCACGTTCACCGTGCCCAACGGATCAGACTCGTTTAAGTTGGCGTATGCCTATATCACCTACACCCTGTTGATGTGTCCGTATAGCTTGGTCAACATTCCGTATATCGCCATGCCCGCGCTAATGACTGACGACCCACGTGACAGAACGCGACTGTCAGCGGTGCGCATGTTTTGCGCCATTTTGGGCTCGATGGTGGTTGGCGTGTTGACGCTTAAGCTGGTGCAAGTGCTCGGCGGCGACAACAAGCAAGCGGGCTACCAATACACCGTGTCGCTGATGGCAGGTATCGGCGTGCTGCTGTTTTGGGTATCGTTCGCGTTCACCAAAGAACGGGTGCCACCGGTCAAGCAGGAGGTCATGCTGAAGGCCGATTTCGCGACCCTCGTAAACGGGAGGGCTTGGTGGATGATGGCGTTGATTGGATTGTGCGTTTACACCGCACTTTCCATCACGGGTGGCACGGTGCTTTACTACTTTAAGTATGTGGTCGGTGACCAGTCCAAGGCCTCACTTTATTTATTCGTCGTCGGTCTCGGCGTGCTCTGCGGCATCCTGATTGCGGTGGCGCTGACCAAGCGGTTTTGCAAACGCAAAGTCATGATGATGTCGGCCACCGTGTCGGGGCTGCTCTACGCATCGTTCTACTTTCTCGATCCAAAAAATGTGAACACGGTGTATGCCTTGGGCTTTACCATTCAGCTGTTTAACGGCATCAGTGTGCCGATCCTCTGGTCGATGGTGGCTGATACGGCCGACGACGCCGAGCTGCGATCGGGTCGGCGCATGGTGGGCCTAGCAACCAGTTCCATTGCCTTTTCGTACAAGTTTGGACTGGGCTTAGGCGGTGCGATTGCGGGCTTCTTGCTCGCGGCGATTGGCTATCAGGCCAACGTGGTGCAAACGCCTGAGGCCATTCACGGATTGGTGCTCATCATGAGCGTGATCCCAGCGCTGAGTAAGCTCGGTGTAGTTACCATTTTGTATTTTTATCCGCTCGATCAAGCACGGCTTGACGATATGCAACCGCGCCTGAAAGCGATGCGTGAGCAGGCAGCTTTGAATGCTGTTGCTGCATAGCGCCCTTATTCCGAAAGCCCCGCCATGGACACACTTGACACGCTCAAACTCGCGCCGTTTAACTTAAACGATGCTGACATCGCGTGGGTTAAAAAAACGCGCGATAGCCTCAGCGCATGCGACAAAGTGCGCCAGATTTACTGCCCGATGGGGGTCTACGACGACCCAGAGAATGCGAAGGTGTTGGCCAAGCTCAAACCGGGCGGATTGTTCCGCCTGATCGGCCCCGATTTGGAGGCGGCGTGGAACGCCACTCGCATCGCCATTGAATCAAGCGACGTGCCGATGTTGATTGCCGGTGACTTGGAGGGCGGCGCGTATTGCTTGCCCTACAACACGGCTGCCTTGAATCAAATTGGCGTGGCAGCATGTAACGATGCCGCACTCAGTGAAGCCATAGCCACCGTGATTGCGGAGGAGGGCGCGTTGATGGGCTACAACTGGTCGTTCACGCCCGTTCTGGACATCAATGCCAAATTTCGCAGCGCGATTGTCGGCACTCGCTCTTACGGCAGCAACGTCGACACCATTGTGCGCGAGGCCGTCATTCACATCAAGACCATGCAAAAGCACGGCATTGCCACCACCGCCAAACACTGGCCAGGCGAGGGCTATGATGATCGCGATCAGCATCTGGTGACCACCGTCAATCCGTTGTCGTATGACCAATGGGAGGCGAGTTTTGGCAAGATTTATCGACACATGATTAACCACGGCGTGATGTCGGTGATGTCCGCACACATCGCGCTTCCGTCATGGGTCAAAAAGCGCTATCCGAATGCAGGACGCGAGGCGTTTCGGCCCGGCTCAGTCAGCCGCGTGCTGAATGTTGAGCTGCTGAGGGACGAGCTTAAATTTAATGGTCTCGTGGTGTCGGACGCAACCCCGATGGCCGGGCTGTCATCTTGGGCGGAAAAGGAAGAGTACGTGCCCGACGTGGTGCAAAACGGCTGCGATATGTATTTGTTTGGCTACCCTAACGAGGTCGATATCGCTCTCTTGTTCAAAGGTCTGTCGACCGGGCGACTGACCGAAGAGCGTTTAGAGGAGGCCGTCACCCGCGTTCTCGGGCTCAAGGCCGCACTCGGGTTGCACAAAAAAACACCCGATCAAATGCTGCCGCCACTGGCAAACGTTCGCGAGAAATTGCGCACAACGAAAAGCCTCGCGGTGTCAGCGCAGTCGGTCAAGCAGTCGATCACGCTGGTCAAAGACGTGCAGGCCACGCTGCCCCTTACGGTGGCCAAACACAGGCGAGCGCTCATCATCACCGAGGGTGTATTGCGTGTCACGCCCAGTCCGCAAGCGCGCGATCTGGAAGCGCTTGAAAACGACCTGCGCAGCCGAGGTTTCGAGCTGCGTCACGTTGTGCCCGCACTGCCCATGATCCCCGCCGTGATGCCGACGACAGAGAACACCGATCTGGTGCTGTATCTGCTCGCGCAAGAATCGGAATACACCGTGGGCACAGTATCGCCATTGACTGGAAGAAGCTGCACGGCGGCATTTTGCAAGGCATGACCCGCTACTGGAACCACATCCCCACCGTGATGATTTCGTTCGGGCATATGTATTACCTGTACGACGCGCCCGCCTGCCCGACCTACATCAACGCCTACACCTGGTTGCCCGAGGTGCAGCTGGCCGTAGTGCGCAAGCTCATGGGCGAAGAGGCGTTTGAGGGCGTGAGCCCGGTCGATGCGTTTTGTGGGCAGGAGGCTGCGCGATACTGAGCGCAGATCGTTGCTACCTACCCATACCCATCAAGCCTCGAATCGTTGCTGTGCCTTGTGTCAGACCGAGCGTCTCGTTGCGAAACCGGGGCAGTATGACGGGCACGTCGAGTCGACCTTCAGCATCGATTGAGGCGGTCTTGAGGCGCATGGTGCCTTGAATTAATGGCGAAGCGCCACGTGTGATGGAGAAGTCACGCACGCCATTGTTAAATTGCTTGGCAACCACTCGTCTAGTCGTCGTGAACGTACCTTGTGTCGTGTCACGCCAAAAATGACGTCTCTCACTTGCCCTCACTGCGCACTGCGTCGTTGCAAAATTTGCACATGCCCCGGCATGAGCTGCATTTTGCGCCTAGCCGTGCACACCGATGGCGGCGCGATATACCATCATTTTTAACGCGACACGACACTAGTCTTTTGTGGGAACGGCGAAAGCCGCGATTCTCAGCTCACGCGTTCGCGGCTCTCTCCGCGCCTACGCGCGCCCTACGGGTAACAGCGACTACCGCGACGAAGCCTTCTGCAAAGTGAACGTGTCGTAGCCCACCTCTTTCACGCGACCCTCCGCGTTGTACGTCACATCGAAGTATTGATCCTCGTTGTTGACGTTGAACTTGTACTTGTGCGTCAGCTCGTTCGGCGTCATGCCAAAGCGCTGCTCTTTGCTATTACGACCAAGAATGCGCCGCACCTCGGTGATGGTCATGCCCGGTTGAATGCGCTTGAAGTTCGCGTCCACCAGCACCTGATCGATCTTCTCAAGCCCACCTTGCGCATTCACCGTCATCATGTAGGTGCGCACGCCTTCGGGGCCGAGGGGATATTCCCAAACTTCTTTATCGCCTTCTCGATATACGTTGGAAGGGTCGCCCATTTTGAGCTTCATGTCGGCCACCGTGGACTGCCCAACTTGCAACTCACCCGTGGCGACGCGATCACAACCGGCCATCCCCAACAGCGTTGAAAAAAATGCCATCGCAATGGCCCCTTTGGTTGAGGTGTGTGGCATTACCGTCCTCATTGTCTAAAGAATTTTTCGCATGTCGCGATGTGCAATGTTGCAGTCAAGATACTCGCCGCCTTCCACTACAAAGCCGAACTTTTCATAGAAGCCGATCGCATGCGTTTGCGCCGATAAAACGACCTCACGGTCACCGCGTTGACGCGCACGCTCCATCAAGTGCTGCAATACGAGTGCTCCTACCCCAAACCCGCGAAACGGTTTGAGCACCGCCATGCGTCCGATATGCCCATCCGGCAGCAATCGGCCGCAAGCCGCAGCCTTGCCGTTTGACCAAGCGATGGCATGAATCGACAACGGATCGTACGCATCAATCTCTTCTTCGGCGGGCACTTTTTGTTCTTCAACAAACACTTCAAAACGAATCGCTTTGAGCGTCGCCATGTCATCAGGCCACGTGGCCGTTTTTACTTTGAATGCGGGTTTCATCATTGCAGGCAATTCACGTCTTCCGGCAAAAAAAGATTTCAATCGAAGCGCTGATTCATCAGCTAACAGGCCACCGACCACAGTGTGCGCATGGTGGTTCAGACGCGGCTCGGCAAACAGATCAATCACGCTGCCCGCTGCACCAAATTTCGAGTCAGGCGCGCCCCACACCACGCGACTCAAGCGCGCGTGGATGATCGCGCCGGCGCACATTGCACAGGGCTCCACCGTCGTGTAAATCGTTGCGCCCGGCACCCGATAATTGTTGATGGCGCGAAAGGTGTCGCGCAACGCTTTGATCTCGGCATGCGCGGTAGTGTCACCCTCGCGAATGACGCAATTCATACCGCGACCCACAATTTGCCCGGCCACAACGACGACCGCGCCGATAGGCACCTCGCCCGCCGCGCCCGCCTCGTCGGCGAGCAGCAGCGCTTCGCGCATATAGCATTGGTCGTCAGCCGACATGGATTCTGTCCTTTGTAGGAGCGACCCCGGTCGCGCTCCCAACGTCGCCTCCGCAGCCTGCTTCGCGCCCAGGGGCGCTCCTACACGACTGGTAGTCATTCACAGCCCGAGCCGCTCCATCCACGTGCCCAGCGCCTGCTCATCAGGGCCACCCGCCGCATAAATCGCTTTCATTGATGCATGCGCTTCGGTGCGATGCTGATTGATTTTGAACTTGCTTTGCAAGCTCGTCACACGCAACTGAAATGCCGAAATCGCACTCATCATCGTTGTCTGATACTTTGTGTCCAACGCTCGCCATTGATCGGCATAAACCGGTTCATGAATTCCAATTAGGAACTTCAAAAAATCGTCTTTTGCCGCGACGCCACGCACTTCAGTCAGCTCGCCATACGCATGCACCGCGATGTAATTCCAAGTCGGCACGCGCCTCAAATCAGGATATACACGCGGTGACATGTAAGCCTGCGGCCCCGAAAACGCAATCATCGTACGCGCATTGGCGGACAAGAGCGCTCCATGCGGATTGGCTCGTGCCACATGAAAATGCAGTGTCGTCTCTTCACCGGAATCGGTCACCGCAACGGGCAGCGGTGTGGCCATCGGCGAGCCCTCCGCGTCAGTCGAAATCAGCATGGCAAACGGATGGTCGCGCATCACCTCAAGCGTGGATGCGCGATCAGGGGCTTCAAAATGTTTGGGGATGTACATGAGCGCTCGTCTCAGTTAGGCAGGGTTTGCGGAGCGCCGTCCGATGGCAATCAAAACAACCGTCAGCAACGCCACCGCAAACATCGCGGGTTCAATCGATTCGTTTAGGAGCAACGCTGCGAACGCAAGGGTGAAGAATAGCTGGATCAGTTGCACTTGGCTCACCCGCGCGATGCCGCCGATGGCGAGGCCTTTGTACCAGAAAAAAAATCCGATCCACTGGCTCATCAGGCCCAGATACACAAATGCCAACCAGACCGATGCAGACGCCGCTGCGGGCTGCGTTGGCGCACTCCACAGGGCAATGGCCAGCGTGCCCGGCAGGCCAAGAATCAACGACCACGAAATCGCCTGCGGCCCCGTCAAAGAGCGCGTCGCAATCGCACCGCTTGCATAGCCCAAACCGCCGAGCGCAATGCCCAGCAGCATCAATCCATCGGCCGCATGCAGTTCACCGTGCGCGCGCTGCCATGCGTAGCCACACACCAGCAAGGTGCCTGCCACCGCACACCCCCAAAATCGGCGCGACAGCGATTCGCGATTCAACCATGCGCCGATCACCGCCGTTGCCATCGGCAAGATGCCATTGACCACGGCGGCGTGACTGGTCGACACGCTTTGCAACGCAAGCGTGTTGAGCAACGGCCAGCCGAAAACGATGCCCAGCGTCGCGCCCGCCAACGGCAACCAGGCGGCGCGCGAGGGCATCGGCGCGCGCGTAACTAGGAGGTAGACAAGGCCCGCAACGGCTGCCAACACGGCCCGTCCCGCCCATACAAACCACGGCGACAACACGTCCCCCACCATCGCAATTTTGGTCATCGGCATGGTGAGACTGAAGATGATGACGCCGAGGGTGCCCAGGATCAGACCAGAGGATTGCGCATTCATGAGGTAGTAACAGTGTTCGATATATCGAACGCAATTATAGTTTTAGTTTTGTTAGATGGGCAGCCTCTGCCTACCAAGGCGTCGCTTTGCCGCCTGGGTTGTTTTGCTGAGGCTGGGTGGGCACGGGGTGCCTACCCTACGAAAAAATTTACGCGTAGGTGCAGGATGCACGATGCAAAGCTTGAGCGGAGGGGCGCTAGCGCTTAATCATCCTCGGTAGCGAATGAATCACCAGCAACCACTCCGCCTTTTTAGCGCCCGCGTTGCGCACTGAATGCTCGCTGTCAGCGGCGAACTGCGCCGCGTCCCCCGCCTCCAGCACGAACACGCGTTTGCCCACAGCCACTTCAATCTTGCCCGCTTGCACCACGATGTGCTCGTGCGTACCGAGCGCGTGGGCGGGAAACTTGCCAGTAGCTTTGCGGGCGGGCAAACTATTGTGAACGATCTCTACGGTGGCGTCCGGGCTGACCGGCGACAGCGTGCGTCGAATCAACCCCGTTTTTGGGTCGGTATAAATCGGCTGCTCCACCGCGAGCTGAATATGCACTGGCGGCCCGTTTTCGCCCCGCAGCAACGTCGACAGCGACACTGTCATGCCTTCCGCCAACTTCGCCAGCATCACCGCCGTTGGGCTGGTGAGGCCCGCCTCAATGCGGCTCACCACGGACTTCGAAACGCCTGCGCGCTTCGCCAAATCAGACAGCGTGATCTGCTGCACCTCGCGTGTGGCGCGGATCGTGGTGCCGATGGATTGAGCGACCTTCAACGCGTTACTTGCATTGCTCGCAAGGTTGGTCGCCGAACGCACAACGGCCAGCGCCGTACCCAGTGCGGTGACGCCCTTGGTTTTGGGAGCAGTTTTTGTTGCCATGCCAACGCCTCTTAGTTAACCACCATGCACCGCATTGTAGGAGCGGTGAGAGCCGCGATGGCGTTCGCATGTGCTCTCTCAGCTTGCGCCGCTCCTATAGTTTGATCGTAGTCAGCGTGTAGCCTTCTTTGCCATCCTTCATCGACCAGCCCATCGCTGTGAGCTCGCCGCGCAAGCGGTCAGCTCCAGCCCAGTCCTTGGTGTTGCGCGCAACCCATCGCGCCTCAGCCACCGCACGAACATTGGCCGGCACGTCTTCAACTTTAGGCACCCACGACGCCAAGCCAAAACCAAACGCTTCATCAAATTTAAGCAACGTCGCTTTTTTGACACCGGCTGCAAGCTCCGATTTGAGCACCTCGAACGCCAGCGCCAACGCCTGCGGAAAATTTAAATCGTCGTTGAGTTTGTCCATGAATCGTTCAACGAATCCACCGTCCGCCGTCGCCCCTGCGCCCAACGAAAATACCGTGTTGCGAAGTCGATTCAGCCCAGTTTGTGCAGCATCCAGCGCCTCCCAACTGAACGTGAGCTGCGTGCGATAGTGTGCGGTCAAGCACAGGTAGCGATACGCAATCGGATCAAAGCCTTTGTCGATCAACAGCTGCAAGCGCAAAAATTCGCCCGATGATTTGCTCATCTTGGCGTCGTTGGTAATCAGAAAATAACCGTGCATCCAAAAGTTCGCGAGCCGCGTTCCGTACGCTGCTTCGGTCTGCGAAATTTCATTCGGGTGGTGGACGGTGATGTGGTCTTCGCCACCACAATGAATGTCGAAATACTCGCCCAAATAAAGGTGTGCCATCGCCGAGCACTCAATATGCCAGCCCGGAAAACCGCGTCCCCATGGCGAGTCCCATTCCATCTGACGATGATCTTCAGGCGCTGAAAACTTCCACAACGCGTAGTCGGTCACGTGCTTTTTTTCACCCAAATCAACCCGCGAACCGGCCTGCAATCCTGCGATATCTAGCCGCCCCAAATAGCCGTAGCCCGCCTGCTTTGACGTGTCGAAATAAATGCCGTCGCTGGTGCGATAGGTGTAGCCCTTTTTCTCAATGGCTTCGATGAAACTGACTTGCTCAGGGATACTGTCGGTGGCCTTGCACAGCGTGGTCGGGAACTCAATGCCTAATGCCTTCAAGTCGCTCACAAACGATTCCGTGTACAAAGCAGCCATATCCCAAGCGCTTTTTCCGGTGCGCCGCGAGCCCTTTTCCATCTTATCTTCGCCGTCGTCGCCATCGGACACCAGATGCCCCACATCGGTGATGTTCATCACGTGGTTGACGCGATAGCCGCTTAACTTCAGAACGCGCTTCAACCCGTCCTCAAAAAGAAAGGTGCGGTAATTGCCAATGTGCTGATAGTCATACACCGTCGGCCCGCAGGTATACAGGCCCACCTCGCCCGGTTTCAGTGGCGTGAATTCGCGCTGTAGACGCGTCCAAGTGTCATAGAGTTGCAGGGACATAACTGAGCCGATTGATCGAGACTGGGGGATACAAAAAAGGCTGCACGAAGCAGCCTTTGAATATTTTGCGAAGCGCTACGCAGTGTCGCTAAAGGCATGCAAGCGACCCGTCATTGACACAACAACGGCAACGACAGCATGGGCAACTTGCGTAACGATTTCGCACGAAAAAATTCTTCATTGATCAAGAAGTTTAGCGCAGCGAATGCAAGTGCTGCCAATGCCCTACGGCATCGCGCAGAACGCAATTCGCCGCATCTCCCATCCCGCATCCAGCATTCGGGCAATCTCCAGCGGGTCCTGCAGGGTGCGGGTGTTGTACCCAATGACGTCCGTGGTCAACACTTCGAACACAGGCACGCTGCCAATCGAGCAGATCGAGCTGGGCAGTGCGGCGGCGAACGCCATGCCGTCGACGACGTAGCCCACATCCTTTGCGTATGCCGCGCACTCATCGACGTTGGCGCTGTAGAAGAACGCACCGCCCACCGCTAGCCTCGCTCGACACACGGGTTGAGGCAACGACAGCGCGTTGGACTGCGCCGTAAAACTAAAGGTGTCAATGTTGAAACCCGTCCGCTGCCAAAGACCGCCGCGATGACCATCGAGGTATTGCCACATCTCGACTGGATCGGCCGTGAGCATGTAGCGCCCCGAATGGGCGTCGCGCAATTCGATCAAGCGCTCACGTTCTCGTGACCGGCTCACCTCATCCGGAAAGCGGTTTTGCGTGACTGCCGCCACAGCGTTTTCCGCATCCAGCAGGCCGGTGCCGCAGAGCCCCGGCAGCGCGGCGCAGTCGGATCCGGGCACGAAGGTGCGAGACGCGCTTTGTATGCGATTGATCACCTGACCGGGCGTGAGCGACGGATCTCGCGTCAACATCAGCGCCACCACACCAGCCACATGAGGGGCCGCCATGCTGGTGCCGCTGTAGGTTGCATAACTCGGCACTGCGGGTTGCGTGATGCCACCGTTGAGCGTCGAAATGACACCGGGCAAATCACCAAAATCGCCCCCAGGTGCCGTAATGGAAACGGCTGCCCCAAAGTTGCTGTAACTCGATAAATCGCCCAACAGATTTCCTGCCGCCACCGCAATCACGCCCTTGCAATTAGCGGGTGAATGATCGTCAACTTTTGCCGCCGAATTGCCGGCAGACACCACAACCACCGCACCGCGGTTAATCGCGCCGTCCACAGCCGATTGCATATCTTTGCTGCACGGCCCGCCACCGCCCAGACTCAAATTGATGATCTTCACCGGATTGGCATTGGGTGACACACCCGCCACCGGCACGCCTGCCGCCCAACGAATTGAATCGGCCACATCTTCATCGATGCCGCCGCAACGGCCGAGCGCCCGAATGGGGATGATGCGCGCGTTCGGTGCCACGCCAGCCATTCCCACACCGTTGTTGCTGCTGGCCGCGATGATGCCTGCGACCTGCGTGCCGTGCCACGAGCTCATGAAATCGTAGTTTAACGAGCAATCGAGGCCATCGTCGTAATCGCCCGAGTCGGTCGCATCAGGGTCGTGCCCGTCACCATTGCTCGCGATGAATTCGTTTTTAATCATGTCGTAGCCCGACATGCGTTTACCGTCAAGCTCGGGATGCGCGCGAATGCCGGTATCGATCACGGCCACGGCAACCGTGCCTGACGGCGTCAAATCCCACGCTCGTGCCGCGCGAATGCCGCCTACCCCCGCGCCCAACGCCCATTGCTGCGACCAGATGGTGTCGTTTGGAATCCATTGGTGGCGCATGACCCGCACGCGCTCAGCGTTGAGCACCGATCCATCAGCCACCGCAGCCACCGAGACCGCAGCGAGCGATGCAGCGGTCGTGCCGACCGGCAGCACCACCAGTGCCCGATTGCCATTGCTGACGCGTCTTAACGCGAGCGCCTGACCGGTGCGCTGCGACAACGCGGTGACCATCATGCCTGCGTTGGCCCCGGATCGGAGCGTGATTGCCAGCATCCGCCGGTGATACTCGATGTCGACAGGCTTAGCGGTGGTTGTCGCATCCGCGAGCCGCGGCTGCGCCCAGAGCACACTGCCACGCTCGCGCAATCCGACCGCAAAACGCTTGGCCGACGCGTCATCACTCGCGGTGACCGAAAACGTGGCGCTGCCGAGCGTTGTAGGCGACGCCATGCCGAGCGACTGCGCCAACTGCGTCGCTACCTGAAACTCGCGGCCTTTAAGATCCGACTTGAGCTTAAATTCAACCGTCGCTGCCGACGCAGAAAAGGCCGTTACCGCCACCGTCAAAGTCAGCATCGACTTAATCGCCGCTGCAATGAAGTGGTTGCCAACAGGTGCGACCGCCAGCGGTTTGTCTACGTTTACGTTAATTTTTGCCATCGCGCTCTCCAGATCAAGCGTGTCTCGTTAAAACGGACAATGCGGACTGCGTCAAGTTGTACCAGCTGCTAGGAGAGTGTATGCCAAGCGCATGACTAAACAAAGCAGTTTGACCATGATGAGAGCAGTGCCTACTTCGCCCCTTGCCCCGACAACAACCGACGATGCAACCTTCGTATCGACCACCACACAGTAAACGCGACCATCGGAATCGCGGCAGCTGCGGTGCTATCTGGGCCGAACGGCCAGCCGATTGACTGTGCGCCTTTAGCCAAAAAATTGACTAGACCGATGATGTAATAGGTGATGGCTGCGACCGATAAACCTTCTACCGTGGACTGCATTTTGAGTTGCAAATCCTGACGGGTGTTCATTGCCGCCAGCAACGCTTCGCTGTTTTGTTGCTGCTGGATTTCTACGCGGGTGCGCAGCAGGTTACTCATGCGTGAGACACGCTGCGACAGACCGTCCTGACGGCGCACCACCCATTCGCAGGTGTTCCTTGCGGGGCTCAATCGGCGGTCCATAAATTCGCGGAATGATTGCAGTCCGCCGATACGTGCTTCGCGCAAATCATCAATGCGGTTATCGACCAGCGCAAAGTACGCGGAGCTGGCCGAAAAACGCGAATGTCGCGCGGCGTACTGACTCTCGATTTGCCCCGCCATTTTGGTCAAGCGATCCAGCAACTGCGGTTCGTCATGCGGGGCCACGGTCGGGATCGCGGTGGCGAGCTCAGCCAGCTCTCGCTCAGCGAGTGCCAGCTCGCTGGAGGCTTTGTGCGCTACCGGAAAGCCGAGCAATGCGGCCATGCGATACGTTTCAATCTCAAGCAGCTGCTGAATCAAGCGCCCCAAGCCGCGCGGCGTGGCGTTGCCCACGAACAGCAGCAGCCGCGAAAAACCATCAGGATGAATTGCAAAATCGGTGTACGCGTCGCAGCGCCCTTCGGCCACGGCCGAGCCGACCAACGTGTCGTCATGCAGCAAATCTTTAATCAACCGCTCACTGCCCTCGCCAAGGCTTGACGCCTGCGACAATGCCCACAAATTGACTGCCACCAAGCGCTCACCGGGCAGGCCGTCGAGCCATGCCTGTGGCAGCGCAGCAGCCGCGGTGATCGGGGCTTGACTGAACTGCCCCAACGCCGCAGCGGGCGCATCTGCATCGAGGGGTCGCATGAACGTCCAGCTGACAAATTCGGTATGTTGCTCCCAGCGAACGCGCACCCCGCCTAGCGTGTGTCGCGAGTGCGTGGTTTTGTCGTCAAGCGCGGGCAAATGATGATCGCGCAACAGCGCCGAGAGATGGTCGCGACTTTTGTTTCGGTCAGTCGGATCGGCCAACATCACCACATGCGAAATCGCCAAGGGCGGCGTCATCGGCTCGGGAGGACGCGCATGGATTTCGTTGTGGAGCGCAGCGCGTTGTGGGTGGTCAATCACGATTTGGCACGGTTATATTTTGAGGGCAGTGAAACTTAAAAATTCGGTGACAGCTTTAGCCGTACAACGCCAGTATACGTGGGCATAGTAGTTTATTTTTCATTTATCGACTTTAAGCAAAATATGGCCCACACCCATATTAAATAAGGGTTTTAGCAAAAAGTCATTAGCTTAGATGATGCCAAGGCACGCCTGAAATTTGCCTCTGTAGGAGCGGCCCTGGCCGCGATCCCCACCCTCGCTGCGTGCCAGAACCCGCTTCGCGCCTACACACTAGCACCATCACTTTGCGCTACGTTTTACCCAATCGTTAATGCGCTGCACACCTTTCACGATGTTCTCGTTTTGGGTGGCGTAGCTGAAGCGAATGTGCTGGCCGTCGCCCGGTACGCGGTGGCCGAAATGAATGTCTGCCAACACCGCCACGCCTGCTTCATACAGCAGGCGTTTGCGCAACTCTTCACTGTCCGCGAGGCCGGTCATCCTACACAATTCGGTCACATTCGGCCATGCGTAAAACGCGCCGCCACTGGCTTGGCATTTGATGCCCGGAACCGCATTGAGCAATCCAACAATCAGGTTGCGCCGCTCCAAAAACGACAACCGCATCGCCTCGGCCTCATGCTGCGGCCCGCTCACGGCGGCCACCGCCGCCCATTGCGAAATGTGGCTTGCGCAACTGTCGGTGTTGGTCACCCACTTAGTGAACGCGGGGGCGAGCAATCGGTTCGCAGTGAAACCAATGCGCCAGCCGGTCATCGCCCACGTCTTCGATGCGCCGTCCGAAATGATGCAGCGCGCTTGCATCTCGGGCAAACTTGCCAACGAGTGAAAGCTGCCTTCAAACGTGAGCCGACCGTAAATTTCGTCGCAAAACACCCAGATGTGTGGATGTTTGCGGAGTATTGCGGCGATGGCTTCGAGATCGGTTTGGGTGAGAATGCCGCCGGTCGGATTCTGCGGACTGTTGAGAATCAACAGTTTCGTCTTCGGCGTGATTTTTGATTCCAGCTCTGCCGGGTCGAATGCAAAATTGCGACTTTCGCGCAGATACAGCGGCACCGGCACCGCGCCATGGATGGTGATCTGCGACTCGTAAATCGGAAAGCCCGGCACCGGATAAATCACCTCGTCACCTGCAGCGTAATCGGTGGTCGACAAAATTGTGTACGCGATGAATGGCTTGGCGCCCGCGCCAATCACAACATCCTCCGGCTCGATGGTGATGCCGCGCATGTCGCCCATGTAGGTGGCGACCGCCGCGCGCAACTCGGGAATGCCAGCGCTCGGCGTGTAGCCGTGCTTGCCCAGACGGATTGCCTCGTGGCCCGCCTCCTGAACATGGGTGGCTGCTGGAAAGTCCGGCTGCCCGATGCAAAAGCTCGTGATGTCGTAGCCCTCGGCAATGAGCTTGTTAACCTCGGCCAACACGACAAACGCGTTTTCAGTACCGAGAGATTGCGCGCGACGGGAGAGTTCGAGTGGCATGGGCATGGTTGCGTGAAGGCGACGCGTTAATGCTAACCGCGATCAATGCGATGCGGCGCGCCGTCAAGGCGCGGCGCACATCACCACGCCTTCGTTAATCCAGCCGCGTGCCACCACTTGCGCAATCGCGTTGGGGTCCGTGCTGAAGCGATGATTGCCGTCTTTGCCGAGCGCGAAACCATCGTTGTAGGCGCGGTAAACCGGGACCGTACCGGCAGCACAACTGCCTGCGGCCGCAGGCGTTGTCAAAAAATCGAGGCTCTCAAAATTCAGCCGTTGTTGCGTGGCGGGTGTGCTCGCTTGCAGCGATTTCAACAAGTCGCATTCGGCTTGCACTGCGGTGTAGAAATGCGAGTTGGGGCCGGGCGATACGCTTCCGTAAAAGCGACACACCGCTGTGCTGCCGCCCTGATTGAACCACTGCCCGGTACGCGCCCAACCGACGGCAACACCGCTATCGAGCAGCGCTTTGTCGCTGACGTTGGCGGTGATGAAATATTGATCGAGCGGGGCGAAGTAATACTCGACCACTGCGTTGGCGGGTGCCGCGCCGCTGCCCACCGCGACACGCTTGCCGTCACCGGGCGGCAGACATGTGAACGTGAGCGGTTGGCTCACCGTTGCCAGCGCACGCAACGCCGAGTCGGCCAATAACGCACCGCTACGCATTTGCCATGCGCCGCTTTTCTGCAACAAGCCGGTATGTGCGGTTCCCTCAATGTTGCCTCGCACCACGAGGTCGCAGGCCGCGCGTGGCATCGTAATTTGTGCTTGTTGTTTGAGCAGACTCAAGCGCGATTCGGCCGCCTCAGACGCCCCGGGTCGCCACGTTACTTGTTGACCCACAACAGGCAATAAATCCGTATCCATCGCGAGCACAAAGGCAATCACTTGATCGCGTGTCGTCGCCACAGGGGCGGGGAAGTTAAACACCGGATCGCTAAAAAAGTTGATCAAAGTGTCTATGCCGCCATCGTTTGAAAAACCAAAGCCACGAATTTGCGGCCCCGTGGCCACGCCGATCCCGCCACTAAAGCCAAACATGCCCACTTTTTGATACATGTTGCGCAAGTGCGGCACCTTGAAATTCTCGCTAATGCGAAAGCCTTCAAACGACATGAGTCCGCCCGTACCGAACTGGCCCGCTGCCGGGTTGAGGCTATGGCAGTGATTGCAGCTACCTAATCCTGTGATGTTGTTGACGTTAAAGTACGTATTGCTGCCCGCCTGCTCGGCGGCGGAGAGCGAATTGTCCAGGGCGCGCACCGGGTTGGGCGGCATCTTGAGCGCCATCGCAAAATCGGTGAAGGCCTGCATATCAGCATCATTGAGCGGCGCTTGGCGACCGAGCAAGCCCACGAAAGCGGGGTTAAATTCTTTGAATGATGCCTCTTCCAACGATTCAACGCTGCCGCGCACCGTTGCCCTAACGCCGCCCGTACGATCACCACGCCAGTGCGTGGGGCCATTTTTCGCCATGCCGCGCAGCGTCTGCGTGGTCATCGGTCCTTTCATGGGGTGGAATTTGGGCGTGGTGCGCGGGCTGTTGCTCACGTACCTGTTGGTGTTAGTTTTTTGCGCGTCGTCGGGGTTGCCCAAGTCCCACGCTAAGTGGTCAAGATCAGCAAACGTATGGCAAGACGCACATGAGCCGGTGCCGTTGCTTGAGCTGAAATTGGCGTCATAGAGAATGCGGCGACCGCTCTTGACCCGCTGGCTGTCGGGCATGAACATCGGCGTGGTCTTAAGCACGGCCAAACTCGTGGTGTCGACCACGCTCACGCTGTGTGCCACATGTGAATACACAAACAGGCGCGTGCCCGCTGCGTTCAACGCGAGCCCTGCTGGGCCATCCGGCACGTTGATGTGCTGCGCGTTGTTGGGCGCGAACTGGTTGGTGGAAATCGAAGCGGTGGGCAGTGCGGCCACCTTGTTGGAACCCAGCGCTGCAACATACAACGTTTCGCCTCCGGGGCTGAACACCATTGACGTGGGCTGCGCAAGGCTGCGCGCCTTGTCGGCTGCGCTGATCGCCTGACCTTCGGGCAAAGCGAAGTTCACATGCGAATTGAGATGCACCGCATTGACCGACTGCGCGCCAACATCCACCACGCTGATGCGGCTCTCGGCAAGCCGACCACGCACCGTCGTGGCTGACGTGCCGGGGCCTTCAAAGCGAATTTCATTTTTGGCCTCGGTGTTGCTCACGTAAACCTTGCCGCTTTGCGGATGCACGGCCATGTTGAATAACGTCGTGCCGACACCGCTGACACGACTCTTCATGGTGGGAACGGGCGCGTTCGCATCGATAACGAACACGTCGTAGTCCGGCAATGAAAATTTGACCGATGACGACCAATCGGTGTTGGCCTCATCGCGCCACGCCGTTCCATCAAATTTGACGATCAGGCCAGTGTCGGGTGCAGGCAAGCCGTCGCTGCTGGCGCGTGGCTGCGGCTTGCGAAACAGCACCGCATCGCGGTGCAACGTCGTCGTGCCGTTGCCCGAAAATAGCGGCGCAGCGTACACCGTCTGGCCGTCTGCGCTGACCGCCAATGCGCGCGGCGTGTCTGCAAACAAAGTGACAATGGTGAGCGGATTGCCGGTCAAACTTTCATCGAGATTAGCCGCATCAAACACCCAGACGTCCGCTCGCCCCTGTCCGCGAGTGGTCAAGCTGTTGGTGCTCATGTTGGGACGATTTTGCCCGCGAAACGCGGCGGTGATGAAGGCACGGTCACGGTTTGCACCGGCAAACACGATGTCACGTGGCTCGTCACCCACTTGCAATGTGCGCAGCACCCGAGGCGTGCCGTCAAGTCGCACGACACTGACCGAGTCCGAAAGGTGATTAACCACCCATACTTCGTTCGCGTTGCGCTCCGCCACGGCCACAGGCTCCAGCCCCACCGCGACGGCGCTCACCAAACGAAGCGTGTCGACCTCGACGGCATAAATCTCAAGGCAATGCGCAGGTCGGTTAGTGACGAACAGGCGCTTGCCATCCGCCGACAACGCAATGGGTCGCACTGGCCCGCTCTCGAAAACGGTCACGCTGCCCGCAAGGCTGTCGTCCGTGACGCTATCGCTGCCTGTGCCGCATTGAAAAACCGGCTTCAGCAACGTTGCGCCCAACGACTGCTCGATCATTGCATTGGTCGCGCTGACCTTGCTCCGCTCGCCACCAAATCCCACCAATAGAAGCAGTACGACCACGATGCAGACGACGCGAAAAATAGTGGCAACCATGGTTCTTCCCACGCGATTTGTCCACGCATTGTAAGGATGTAATCTTGCTTGAGGTAAGCCAGATGTAACGAAGTGTTGCCACCGCGACCCGCGTCAAGGCGCGATGTCCTACGCGGCATAGGGTGGACATCCGGCAACCGCGCTCAGCACCGCTCGTTAGGATCAGTGCATAGATTTGACACGCACTTTCAAGCGATGCAAATCACTTTATTCTTACTGGAGAGAACTATGAATGCATTACTGAAATCAACGTTAGTGGTGGCTGGACTTGCCATTGCAGCACAGGCTTCGGCGCAGATTACGTTTTATGAAAACGACGGTTACAGCGGACGATCGTTCTCGACGTCCCGGCAAATTGGCAACTTCGAGCGCTACGGCTTTAATGACAGCGTCTCGTCTATTGTGGTCTTAAGCGAGCGCTGGGAAGTGTGCGAAAACGCGCGCTTTGAAGGTCGCTGCGTAATACTTCGCCCGGGTCGCTATGCGTCGCTCTCTGCCATGGGATTAAATGACCGCGTTTCGTCGGCGCGATCCATTAGCATGAACGCTCGTGTCGACGACAACCGTTTCGCGCCCGTAGCCGAGCCCGTCTACGACAATCGTCGGCGCAACAATGAGCGACTGTTTGAGGCTAATGTCACGTCAGTCCGTGCCGTCGTGGGTCGGGCAGAGCAACGATGCTGGATTGAACGTGAGCAGGTCGGTCAAAGGGGCGACGCAAACGTCGGCGGTGCCATTCTTGGCGCGGTGATCGGCGGCGTGCTGGGCCACCAAGTGGGCGGCGGTCGAGGACAGGACATCGCAACCGCGGGCGGTGCAGTTGCCGGCGCTGCCTTAGGCGCGAACTCTGGCGGTGGGTACAGCAGCGGCTACGGTCAAAATGTGCAACGCTGTGCTGAGGTGCCAAACAGCGCTCAACCGACCTACTGGGACGTGACCTACAACTTCCGCGGTCAAGATCACCGCATGCAAATGTCGTACGCCCCAGGACGCACCATTACGGTCAACCGTGACGGCGAGCCACGTTCGTAACCTACTTTAACGAGCAAAGTGCAACGGCCCTTCCGGGCCGTTTTTTATTGCTTCAATTGTCGTCATCCTTATGATGAAGATTGGGCTGTCGGCACCGCATCCACATACTGCCAACGCGCATCGACACGAACGAATCGGCTCAACTCTTCAAGCCGTTGCGCAGGCCCGCCGCCGGGTGCTTTACTGCGAGCAACGAATTCAACGAAGCCTTCATCGGGTGACGTCGTCCAAGCACGCTCGACCGTGAGGCCCAGCCACTTCACGCCAGATTCAAAACGTGCCATGTGCTCAGGCGTGGTTGATTCGTGCCACGTATCAAGCACGTAGTCACCCAGCCTCAATGCGTACGCGCTGTAGCGCGAACGCATGAGTGCTTCGGGCGTCGGGGATTGCAAATGCAACGCACCCGCGTGGTAGCGCCCACAGCACTGCGTGTACTCGCGGGCAAGCCCGCACGGACATTGCGCCATGGCGCTTTAAGCGCCGCGCAGCTTGGTCTTTAGCAGCACGCCAATATCGGGGCGCTCGGCAAACGGATCTGTCGGGTTGCGCATTTCGGTAATGTCGGTCATGCGAGTGGCGACGTTGCCGAGCGCATGCGGATGACTGAAGATGTAGAACTGGCCGGTGTCAATCGCGTGAAACACCTTCTCCGCAATCATTGCGGGCGTGATCTTGCCGGAGCTGACCGCCTTGCTGCTTTGCGCCTGTGCGACGAGTTGCGACAGCGTGGGGCCGCTGTCATTCTTCATGTCGTGGGGACGATTGCGATGCGAGTTGGCGATGCCGGTCGCGACGAAATACGGGCAGAGCACGGCGGCGGTCACCTGATCGGTTACCAAATTCAAATCCTGATAAAGCGTTTCGGACAGCGTGACAACCGCGTGTTTAGAGACGTTGTAAACGCCCATCGTAGGCGCGCTCAGCATGCCCGCCATCGACGCCGTATTGCAGATACAGCCGCGATAGTCTGGCTCGGCCTTTGCGCGCTCCAGCATCATCGGTGTGAACGCCTTTACGCCGTAGACGACGCCCATCACGTTGACGCTCATCACCCATTCCCAATCCCTGAGGGTGTTTTCCCAAATCAGGCCACCAGAGCCGACGCCCGCGTTGTTGAACACCCAGTGCGGCGCGCCGAAACGCGCGTACGTTGCGGCGGCGAGTGCTTCCACTTGCTCGTTTTTCGACACATCAACCCGCTGCGCCAGTATCTGCGCACCAGTGGCCGCAATTTCAGCAGCAGCAACATCAAGTGCACCTTGCTCCACATCAGCCATCACGATGTTGTAGCCGCGCGTTGCACCGAGGCGTGCAAATTCAAGTCCGAAGCCGGATGCAGCGCCCGTGATGACCAGCGTTTTTACCGCGCCACTCATATGAGCTTCACCACTTGCTTTCCGAAGTTTTTGCCCTTGAGCAAATCAAAAAATGCTTGCGGTGCGCTGACCAAACCCTGCGCAACTGACTCGCGAAACTTGAGCTTGCCGGTGGCAATCAGCCCGCCCAATTCGCCCAATCCTTCCGGCCAAAGCTGCATGTGCTCAGACACGATGAAGCCCTGAATCTTCAACCGCGATTGCAGAATCAGTTGCGGTGCCGCCATCGGAATCGGCACGCCGTTGTAACCAGAAATCATGCCGCACAAGGCAATGCGACCAAACGCGTTCATGCGCAGCAACACCGCATCCATAATGCTGCCGCCGACGTTTTCAAAGTGGCAATCAATGCCGTTCGGTGTCACGGCTTTTAGCGCCGCGTAAAAGTCTTTCGGCTCGGGAAGCGCCTTGTAATCAATGCACGCATCAAAGCCCAAGTCGTTGACGACGTAGGCGCACTTGTCCGGCCCGCCGGCGATGCCCACAACGTGGCAGCCTTTGAGCTTTGCCAGTTGTCCGACCACCGAGCCGACCGCGCCCGAGGCCGCGTCAACGCACACCGTTTCACCCCCCTTGGGCTCACAAATTTTCATCAGACCGTACCAAGCCGTCATGCCGGGCATACCGGCCGCGCCCAGATAGGCTGAGAGCGGAATGTGCGTGGTGTCAACCTTATTCACGTCGCCCTTGCCAGTGGCTGTGGAATACAACTGCCAGCCGCCAAAACCCACGACCTTGTCGCCCACGGCGTACTTGGCGTTGCGCGATTCGACCACTTCACCGGCGGTGCCGCCGATCATGGTTTCGTTGAGCGGTTGTGGCTGCGCGTAGCTCTTCGCGTCGTTCATACGACCCCGCATGTACGGGTCAAGCGACATGTAATGATGCTGCACACGAAGCTGACCGTCTTCGAGTGGCGCAAGCGGCGCGTCTTCAAGACGGAAATTGGCGGCGGTGGGTTCACCGACGGGGCGGGAGGCGAGGACGATGCGTTGGTTATTCATAGTTATCTCAATAATTTAATCCCCCTCCTCCGGAGAGAGAGGGCTAGAGTCGGCTCCGGCGAAGGCCGGGGGAGAGCGGAGGCGAACGCGGCGCTGACCGCCCGCCACAATAGACACCCCGCCGTCCACCGCCAACGTCTGCCCGGTAATGTGCTTGCCCGCGTTGGACGCGAACAGCAGTGCTGCGCCTTTCAAATCTTCGTCGTCGCCAATGCGTTGCAGCGGCGCGTGGCTCGCGAGCACTTCAGCACCGCCTGCTTGCGACAACAATCCTTTAGTCATTTTGCTCGGAAAAAATCCGGGCGCGAGCGCGTTGACGCGAATGCCGTATTGGCCCCATTCGGCAGCCAACGTTTTGGTGAAATTAATCACTGCACCCTTCGAGGTGTTGTACGCAATGGTTTTCATGAACGGCGGATTGCCGCCCAAACCCGCGATGGAGGCGATGTTGATAATGCTTCCGGATTTGCGCGGGATCATGCTCGCTTTGCCGATGGCCTGCGTGAGCACGAAGATGCCGCGCACATTCAGGTTCATCACTTTGTCCCACGCCTCAATCGGGTGTTCTTCAGCCGCTGCACCCCACGATGCTCCAGCGTTGTTGACCAGAATATCTACCTCACCCAACGCCTTGATGGCGTGCGCCGCCAACGCCTGCGCGCCTTCGGTGTTACCGCTATCGGCGGCGAAGGCGTGCGCAGTTATGCCCGCTGCGGTCAGCTCAGCCACGGCGACGTCCAGCTCATCCTGCTTCCTCGCGGAGAGCATGACGGTGGCTCCTGCCTCGCCCAGCGCATGCGCAATCTGCAAACCGAGGCCGCGTGAGCCGCCGGTGATGAGGGCTTTTTTGCCGGTTAAATCGAACAGGGTTTTGATGTTGCGTGGGGTCATGGTGTTCTCCTTGAGTACGTTATTTATTTGTCGCGATTTTGTAGCCAGACCACCAGCAGCATCAGTGCGCAGCCGCCAATGGCAGTTACCCAGCCCCAGTTATTGCTCTGCGAGCCCACCTAGTGTGGTGTTGCGTTCTTGATGCGACTTAAAAACGTGTCTTTACCGCCGACTCGTCGTTGCAAATGCTCGCAATAGCCAGCTATTGCTGTGCTTTACGCCTAGATTAGACGAAAAATCCATCGTTTTTATTAGTCGCATCAGTTTCGCAACACTACACTAGGTGCCCGCAAACATCCGGGCGGCACCGATAAAGCGGCGTATGTCGTTTCGGTTCATCAGAAAGCCTCTATTGAGAGATTAGCGCAGGTCATGTCGCGTGCCGAAACCGGTGCGAGCCATGCGTCAATTTTGGGTAATTCATAGTTAAAAAAGTAGCGCATCGCGGCGTGTTTGCCCGCAAGGAATGCGTCGTGGCGATTTGTAGCAGCGGCCGTGACCGCAATCCCATCATCGCGCACGGAAAAGGTTTTCGCGCCCAGGGGCGCTCCTACCGCGGCGGGCTCCTCATGGCTGCCGCACGTCAGCACCACATCCAACCAAATCCAGGCCAACACCGTATGCCCAAAGGCCTGCAAATACGGCGTAGCGTTGGCGAGTGCTTCGGTCGGGTTGCCGGTAGACCACGCTGACTTCGTGGCGGCACCCACCCGTTGCAACGCCCGGGCTAGCGCCTGCGCGTGGTCTGCTAACGTCGGCACGTGCATCGCGCGCATGATCGTGTCGTTGATGCGCGTCGCCAGCAGCGTAAGGCCCTTGCCGCCGTCCATCACCACCTTACGCCCAAGCAGATCAAGGGCTTGAATGCCGTGGGTGCCTTCGTGAATCATATTGAGGCGATTGTCGCGCCAATATTGCTCCACCGGAAAATCGCGGGTGTAGCCGTATCCACCGTGAATTTGAATGGCGAGCGAATTGGCCTCAAGACACCATTCGCTAGGCCAGCTTTTAGCAATTGGGGTGAGCACTTCGAGCAGCAGTTTTGCCTCCGCCAAAGCATCGCCCCCGCCGGTGTGCGTTTCGTCCACCAGCCGGGCGCAATAAAGCTCCAGCGCCAGCGCGCCTTCGCAATACGCCTTCTGCGCGAGCAGCATGCGCTTGATGTCGGCGTGCTCGATGATCGGGATCGGCTTTTGTTCGACAGCCTTGCCGCCCGTGGTGATTGGTCGGCCCTGTGCGCGCTGCTTGGCGTAATCAAGGGAGGCCTCGTAGCCCGCCATGCCGAGCATCGTCGCCGCGAGGCCAACACCGATGCGCGCCTCGTTCATCATGTGGAACATGCAGCGCAAACCATCACCCGGTCTGCCGACGAGATAACCAATCGCACCGGCCTTGCCGCCCGGTTTGAACTTGCCTTCCCCGAAGTTGAGCAGCGCATTCGTGGTGCCGCGCCAGCCGCATTTGTGATTAAGACCTGCGAGGGCTACGTCGTTCCTTTCGCCCAGTTCTGCCCCCTCTCCCCGCGCGGGAGAGGGTTGGAGTGAGGGGGTGGGTAGCGTGACCAGAAACTTCGGCACGATAAACAGTGAAATCCCGCGCGTGCCCGGCACCAGATTGCCGTCCGCATCCGGAATCTTCGCCAGCACCAGATGCACAATGTTCTCGGTGATTTCATGCTCGCCGCCCGAGATCCACATCTTGTTGCCGGTCAGCCGATAGCGCGGCCCGAGCGGGTCGTGTTCATCGTCGATTTCAGCCCGTGTGGCGACGTCCGAGAGCGAGGAGCCTGCCTGCGGCTCAGACAAGCACATCGTGCCCATCCAGCGGCCTGCAAACTCGTTTTTGGCGAACACCTCTTTCTGCATGTCGGTGCCATGCACCATGATCAGATTCGCGTTGCTCACCGTCAACATTGCCCAACTGATGCTCACCGACGCCATGCTGAAAATGGCGTTCGCCGACGCCTCCACGGTGTACGGCAACTGCATGCCGCCGATCTCGTAATCCTGCGCTGCCGCCAGCATGCCCGAGCCCGCGTACGCCGCCCACGCGTCATGCGTCGCCTGCGGCAGGATCACCTTCTCGCCATCAAAATGCGGCTCTTGCGAGTCGACGAGGCGATTGAATGGCGCGTACTTGTCCTTCGCGATTTTTTCAGCCGTGTCGAGCACCGCGCCGAACGTCCCCGTGCTGTGGTCAGCAAAGCGCGGACGCACACAAAGCTCGCCTACCTTGAGCCAGTCATTAAGCAAAAAATCCAGCGTTGCACGCACTCTCAATCTCCGTTCCGCGTAGTTGGGTTTATTCAAGGTCAGATGCGGGGATTTATGGACAGGCGACGGTCAACCCGTCAATGCCCTCGTAATCTCGACCGTTGCAGGTCAGCACATCAACCCCATGTTGGACGGCGCTGGCTGCGATCCACAAGTCGTTCTGACGCCAGCGTGTCGCGCCGCGACGCTTCAACGCCACTGTCATTCGCGCGTGAATGAGGGCCGTCTCATGATCTACGGCGAGGCTTGACAGGCTAGCGGCCCAGTCGAAAGTGGCGCGCCGCGCGAGCGCTAACGGTGCGGTCGCGGCAAGTTCAACGCCGAGCATCAGCTCCGACAACACCATTGGATTTAAATACAAAGCGTCGTAGCCTTTGAGTGCTGCGTTGCACCACGCCGCTGAGGGTTCCTTTTTTTCAACAGCAACGAAGACCGAGGTGTCGACTAACGCTCCCATGGATCAACAAACTCTTCCAGTAGGTTCCCTGACTTGCAGTCTTCAAGCCAAGTCGGGTCGTTGAGGCGAGGAATACTGCGAAGCCGCGCCAAAAGCTCTGGCCCTGAAAGCGTCTTCTTCACGGGCGAGACCTGCGCCACAGGTTGACCATGGCGCGTAACCGAAAACGTCTCGCCGTTCGCAGCCACACGATCAAATACATCGCGCGGGTTGCGGGCGAACTCAGTGCTGGTGATAGTTTTCATGTCAGCTCCTAAATTCGAGAAATACATAATTTATGTATTTTACGCATTTTCTGCACGATCAGAAACTGGCTGTCCTACCCGACTAAGTCTCCGTTCCGCGTAGTTGGGTTTGTTCATCAGCTTTTGGCTGGAAGCCTTATTTCATTTGGGCTAGGAGTGAATTTATGCGTAAAGTTAAGAATTGCCATTATTGCGCGCTAGCCCCAATCCCGTCCGCGTTTTATTGAAAAGCTGTAAGCCGGGCAAAAAGCTACTCACCTTAAGTTTTTTCTTCCGTCGCGTAAGTAGCGCCTAATGCACTGATTTTGGGATTCGCGAGCATTCGTTCGATCCAACTAGGCAGATGCTGTGCGATGAAGCTACCAATCCACTCGACATCTTCGACGACTAAGTACCTCAGCCACGTGTCCGCCCCTGGATTAATCAGCTCGTCCTTAGGTCCGTACGTCTTCGCGTACAGCCCCGGATTGTTTGCTTCCCACATTCGCCAGCTCAGCGTATCTTCATTGGGAAGCCAGTTTCTTGAAGCAACGACATTGTTGGCTAGTCTGACCGCCTCAAGTTCGTCGAATGAAAGAAGGTTCCCGAGGCGACACCATCGGGACGGAACGGTCGCGCCTTGCCCAATCACAACTGAAGCGGCAGTGGCTTGTGCAGACACGCTGAAGTTGAACGCCACACTTGACCCGGTTTCTTGGTTCCACCCCCACTTGTCAAGCTGGGGCCAAAACATCACTTGTGAGTCGTCTTGCGGCCTTTGCCAGCCTTGCGCGTTCGCTTTGGATCGCTTGAATCCAAGCTCGATAAACACGGGCTTGGTGCGCTCGCTAAAAATGCGATGGAAGTCTTTGGCGAGTACCTTCTTGCCAAGCAACTACGCCACCTCAAATATCCCAGCCGCTCCCATCCCGCCACCAATACACATCGTGGCGCAAACCAATTTCGCGCCGCGGCGTTTGCCTTCGATTAGCGCGTGGCCGACGAGGCGCTGGCCGCTCATACCGTAAGGATGGCCTACGGCAATTGCCCCGCCATTCACGTTCAATTTTTCAAGCGGGATGCCCAGCGTGTCGGCGCAGTAAAGCACTTGCACAGCGAAGGCCTCATTCAATTCCCACAGGTCGATGTCCTGCACGGTGAGACCTAGGCGTTTGAGCAATTTGGGCACGGCGAACACCGGGCCGATGCCCATTTCGTCCGGGTTGCAGCCTGCCACTGCGAAGCCACGGAAGATGCCCAGTGGCTTGATGCCGCGCTGTTCAGCGAGCTTGGCGTTCATCACCACGCAGGCACCTGCGCCGTCGCTGAATTGCGAAGCGTTACCTGCGCTGACCGATCCGCCTGGCAGAACAGTGCGTATACCGGAAACGGCCTCGTAAGTCGTGCCATCGCGCAGGCCTTCGTCTTTGCTCACGGTGACCTGTTTGGTGGTCATGCCGGTCTGCGGATCAGCCACGCCTGCGGTCACCGTGATAGGCACGATTTCGGCGTCAAACTTGCCCGCGTCGCGCGCGGCGCAAGCCTTTTGCTGGCTCTCTGCGCCGAAGTGATCCATGCGCTCTTTGCTCATGTTGTAGCGCTTAGCCACGGTCTCAGCCGTTTGCATCATGTTCCAGTAAATGGTCGGCTTGTTCTTATCAAGCCATGAATCTTTGAACATATGCAGGTTCATTTCCTGCTGCACGCAGGAGATGGATTCCACGCCACCCGCCACAAAAATATCGCCTTCGTTGGCGATGATTCGCTGCGCGGCCATTGCGATGGTTTGCAGGCCGGATGAGCAGAAGCGGTTCACGGTCACGCCCGCCACGCTATCCGGCATACCCGCACGCAACAGCGCCTGACGCGCAATGTTCCAACCGGTTGCGCCCTCGGGATTGGCGCAGCCCATGATGACATCGTTCACTTCGGCAGCGTCAATGCCTGCGCGCTTGACGGCATGTTCGATAGCGTGACCGCCGAGCGTTGCGCCGTGGGTCATATTGAATGCGCCTTTCCAGCTTTTGGCAAGCGGAGTGCGGGCGGTGGAGACGATTACGGCGTCGGTCATGATGGGGCTCTCTTTCAAAGTAAAAAACTAAGACTAATTTTCTGTTCGCCCTGAGGCGGTCGTTGAACCGGTGCGACCGGGCGCCGAGGGTGCTTCGGCGGGCTCAGCGCGAACGGCGCTAGGGTGGCGCAGCCGCATTCACATTACGCAGCAGCTGATAATAAAACTGGATCATTTCGGTGTAGTTGGCGATCAAAATTCGCTCGTTGGTGCCATGAAAACGGGGTAGATCTTCGGCCTTGGCGCGCACCGGTGAAAAACGATAAACATTGTCGGCCACATCGTCAAAGTGGCGAGAGTCCGTAGCACCGAGCATCAGGGCTGGGGCGACGATGACGTCGGCGTGCAATTGCCGAATGGTTTTGTTGATCGCCCGATAGCCCGGAGCATCCATGCGCGCAACCTTAGATGGTTCGGAAAAACTGGCTTTCTTTTCAACGGTGATCGGCGACTCACCCACCGCGAGCAAGGTATGCCTCACCACGTCGTCAGAGGTGTCACCCGGCAGGACGCGAAAGTTGACCGACGCGTTGGCGCGCCCCGGCAGCACATTGTCACGCTCCCCGGCGTTCACCACCGTCAAAGCAGTCGTGGTGCGCAGCAGTGCCGCGGTGCTCGAGCCCTTGGCCAGCTGCCATTCCACCAGCGGCTTGGTGAGCCATAAATTGGACAGCATGACGCGGTTAAGCAGCGTCATCTCCGGGGCCAAAGTGTCAAACATATCCGCCGCGATGCCGCGAATTTGCACCGGAAACTGTTTGTCTTCTAACCGCGAAAGGGCAGCGCTCATCATGCCGATCGCAGTCTGCTTTGCCGTGGGTGGCGGCATCGATGAATGCCCAGGCGTGGCCGTAGCCGCGAGTAACACGGTGAGGAAGCCCTTTTCCGCCATGCCCACCAACGCGGCGGGTTTATCGAGCCCTTTCAAAATACCTTCGACGATCAAGGTGCCCTCGTCCAAGATGAAATCAAGCTTGATGTTGTCCGCTTTGAAGCGCGTAGCCAGCGCCTTGGCACCGCGCTGCCCTGACACCTCTTCGTCTTGGCCGAAAAACAGATAAATCGTTTGATTGGGCGTGTGGCCCGCGGCCACCAACATTTCGACCGCTTCAAGCTGCGAGAACAGGTTGCTCTTGTTATCCCACGCGCCACGGCCCCACACAAAGCCATCGGCAATCACGCCGCCGAATGGCGGCTGCTGCCAGTCCTTTTCGGTGCCCGGAGCGACCGGTACGATGTCTTGATGGGCGAGCAGCGCAATGGGCTTGGCGCGAGCGTCGCTGCCTGGCCAGGTGTAAAGCAAGCCATAACCGCCGACCAGCTCGCGCTTAAGCGCGGCATGCAGTTTCGGAAAGCTCGATTGAATCTGCGCATGCAGGGCCCTGAAGGCGTCGGCACTGGCCTCTGCATCGGTGGCGGAGGAGATGGTTTGCAGCTTGACAGCGGCGGCTAGCCGCGCTGAGACTGCGGCCGAATCGACGGCGACTGGTTTTTCTGGCGCTACTTGCAGTTGCTTTGAGGGGGTGAACAGCGTCTTCGCTGCCAAGATCAGAATGAGTGCGGCGACGAGTCCGAACACACCAAGTAAAGCTTTACCAATCATGAAACGAAACTCCTCCAAGTTTTCTGCGCCCTCTCCCGCTCGCGGGAGAGGGCACCTGCAGCGCCCTGCCGTCAACGGCGCAGACGAGGTTGAACCTGCGTCAAACGAACGACTTACCCTCGGCCACCAGCCGTTTAATCAACGGCGCAGGTTCCCAAAACGCAGCGTCGTCGAGCGGGTTCTGCTGGAACTTCTTCATCATCTGGACGACGTTGAACAGGCCGACTTGATTTGCGTAGTTCATAGGGCCGCCGCGTTGCGGCGGGAAGCCGTAGCCGAAGATGTAGACGATATCGATGTCGCTTGCCTTGTTGGCGATGCCTTCTTCGAGGATGTGTGCCGCTTCGTTTACGAGAGAGAACACGAGGCGATGCACAATTTCATCATCCGCTATTTTGCGCGCGGTGATGCCCAGCGTTTCACGGTGCTTAACCACCATTGCTTCGACTTCAGCATTCGGAATTGCGTCGCGTTTGCCGGGCAAATAGTCGTACCAGCCCTTGCCAACCTTCTGTCCGAAGCGGCCCATTTCGCAGAGGAGATCCGCCGTTTTGCTGTAACGCAAATTTGGCTTTTCAAGGTAACGACGTTTGCGGATGGCCCAGCCAATGTCGTTGCCGGCAAGGTCGCCCATACGGAACGGGCCCATCGCAAAACCAAATTTTTCGACCGCTTTGTCGACCTGTTGCGGGGTACAACCCTCTTCCAGCAAAAAGCCGCCTTGACGACCGTATTGCTCGATCATGCGGTTGCCGATGAAGCCGTCGCACACGCCTGAAACAACCGCTGTCTTCTTGATTTTTTTGGAGATGGACATCACGGTGGCCAGCACGTCTTTGGCCGTTTTTTCGCCGCGCACCACTTCAAGCAGCTTCATCACGTTAGCAGGTGAGAAGAAGTGCATGCCAACTACGTCTTGGGGACGTTTGGTGAAATTGGCGATCGCGTTCACGTCGAGCGTGGAGGTGTTTGACGCGAGGATCGCACCCGGCTTCGCCACCGCATCAATTGCGTTAAAGACCTTTTCTTTGACGCCGATTTCTTCAAACACGGCCTCGATAATCAGATCGCAATTCGAGAGCGCCGCGTAATCAAGCGTGCTGGTGAGCATGCCCATGCGCTCGTCGAGTTTTTCCTGCTTGAGTTTTTTCTTCGAAACTTGCGCTTCGTAATTTTTGCGAATGACGCCGAAGCCTTTGTCGATGGCTTCCTGCTTCATTTCAAGAATGATCACCGGAATGCCGGCGTTCAGGAAATTCATGGCGATACCGCCGCCCATCGTGCCGGCACCGATGATGCCAACGAGCTTCACGTCGCGCAGCTTGGTATCTGCAGGCACATCCGGAATTTTTGAAGCGGCGCGCTCGGCAATGAATAGATGGCGCAACGCTACGGATTCCGGCGTGGACATGAGGCCGGCGAAAATTTCGCGCTCGGCCCTCATGCCGTCGTCAAACTTCATCCTGGTCGCGTTCTGCACCGCCTCGACGCACTTGGCAGGCGCGGGGAAATTCTTCGCCATCGCGGTGACGGTGTTGAGCGCGAATTTGAAATAACCATCCGCCTCGGCATGCCCGACGCGCAGGTCGCGCACCAGTGGCAGCGGACGCACATCCGCCTTTTCAAGTGCGAAGGCCACCGCACCCGCCATGAGGTCACCGTCGATCACTGTGTCGAACAGTTTTTGTCCGGGAAAGCTCGCGATAAATTCACTCTTTACGGGCTCGCCAGACACGATCATGTTGAGCGCAGCTTCAACACCGATCACGCGAGGCAAGCGCTGCGTGCCGCCTGCGCCGGGGATCAGGCCGAGCTTGACTTCGGGCAGCGCAATGCTCGCTCCGGGGGACGTCACGCGGTAATGGCAACCGAGCGCAAGCTCTAGGCCACCGCCCATTGCCACTGAATGAACCGCAGCCACGATCGGCTTCGAGGACAGTTCGCAAGCGCGAATCAGCGACAGCAAATTCGGCTCTGCGCCTGCTTTCGGTGAACCGAACTCCTTGATGTCAGCGCCGCCCGAAAAGGCTTTGCCAGCGCCGGTGACGACGATGGCTTTGACCGATGCGTCGGCGTTGGCCTTCTCGAGACCTTCAGCGAACGCGACGCGCAACGCGTAGGAAAGTCCGTTGACCGGAGGATTGTCGAGCGTGAGAATGGCGACGCCATCGCGAACATCAAAGCGGGTAGTCATGAGCGAATAATCCTCCTGTGATTGATACGTTTCGATGTTGTGGTGCGGCAAACATCGGATCAGCGTATGAGTTTACGACGGTTGCGCCGCATGTCATGTACATGAGTGAGCTTTGGAGTGAGCGCACCAAACGTTGCGCGGCGGCGACGCCTGTAGGAGCGACCCTTGGCGCGATCCACTGCGGGTCGCCGCCTTTTATATCGTCGGGTGATTCGCGCTCCATGCGCTATTGTTTAGTCCCATGAAAACCATGTTCAAAGTTCAGATTCAGTTTGGCGATTGCGATCCTGCGGGCATCGTGTTCTTTCCCAACTTCTCAAAATGGATGGATGCGGCGGCGCTGCATTTTTTTATGAGCCAAGGCGTGCCGCCGTGGCGTGAGTTAGTCAAAACCACCGGCATCATCGGCATACCGTTGCTAGAAATCAACACCCGCTTCATGAAGCCCGCGACCTACGGCGAAGCCATCGAGATTCAATCCGAAATCACCGAATGGCGGCCTAAAGTGTTCATCATGCAGCACATCATTACCCGCGATGAAACGCTGATTTGCGAAGGCACCGAGATTCGGGCGTTTTGTATTCGCGACGGCGATCGGATGAAGGCGATTGAAGTGCCCGCTGACATCAAAGCGAAGTGCAGCTAGTGTTTTGCGTTCGTTCTTCCAACCGAACGAGTTAGCAGCTTTTTACAGCAAGCCCCGTTGCATAGCGACTTACGGCAAATTAATGCAATTATCGACTTTCGACGATATTGGTGCTTAGCCCCCGTGTGGTGAGCGTTTCATTTAAAAGCTACTGACCAAGGGCGTATTGATTCACGCCGCCTAATCGTCGCTCCTGCGACGATTAGGCGTGGCGCTAACAAACAATCTCGAACAAATTGATCGGCTTCACTTCGCCCGCGCAGGCATCGGTGGCACGGATGGCGCGGCTATTGGCTCACGCTTCAACTTGTCCTGCAAAAAGCTAATCGCGGCGTCGAGCTGCGCGTCACCGCCGTTGAACGTGGCGACGGGCAAGTTGTCGACGGTGATATCCGGCGTTACGCCCACACCTTCGATGATCCAGCGATTTTCGGTGGGCGTTGACACGAACACGCCTGATTCCGCCACCCTAGCGATGCCGTTGTCGCGCAGCCGATTGCGATCCGACAGCCAGATACCTGCACCCGCCGTTCGAGTGCCGATCACCGTGCCAATGCCCAGCCGCTTCAGTCCCTCTGCCATGGTTTCATCGTCGGAATAAGTGCCGCCGTCAATCAGGGCCACCACATGGCCTCGAAAGCTGTCCCGCTGATTGCTGTACACCGCGTCGCTACGGCGAGTCTTCCAGAACTGCCATGCCTTGCGCTGCAGTCGGTCAATCACCCAGCTGCTAATGCTGCCACCGCCGTTGCCGCGCGAATCAATGATCAGTCCGTCGCGATTAATGACGGGAAAAAACTCGCGCACGAAACGTGCAATGTCCTGCGGCCCCATCCCCTGCAAGTGCACATAGGCGAGCTTGCCTTGCCCCGACGTTTCGACGACCGCCGCGCGGCTCTGCTCCCACTCAAGATAGCGCAGCTCGGCGTCGCGCTGCGCGGTGATAGGTGTTACCACCACATCGCGCGTGACCGTTGCACCAGTGGTGCCATCGATTGGCAGCACGCGCAGCAGCGTCTGCACGCCCGCCTGCTGACGCAACGCGAGCGCTAGTGCAATGGGTGAATCCATGCGCACGCCGTTCACCTGTGTGATGACGTCGCCCACCGCCATATTCACCTCTGCGCGGGCGAGCGGCGAGCGCTCCTCGATCAGCTCAGGGTCACCGCTGAAAATCTTGTCGATACGAAAGCCGTTGGCCTGCAAGCTATAGGACGCCGCTGCGCCCAGCGCGGCGATGCCGATGTCGTCGGCACCGCGCCGCAGATCCTGAGTGCCGACCTGACTGTGCAGCGCCACGGCCTCGGAGATCATTTGCGCGATCAAATCGTTCAACTCAGATCGATCCGTAACGCGGCTCAACAATGGCTCATATTTTCGGCGCACGGCGGGCCACTCTGCACCGTGCATATTGGCGTCCCAGAACATGTCGCACTACCCGCTCTACCCGCGCTTGGATCAAACGACCACAGCGATTGAGCGCCACCACCCTTGTAGCGCTTTACGTTGTCAGAAATCGGCGAGCGCCGCGTGAAAATGAACTGGCCACCGAGATAACAACCCTCGGCCGCGTCAGCCAGTGGCAGTGTGCTGCGCGCAAGGCTCTGTGGATCAATCATTACGCGCTGTGGGCCCGGCTTCCCCGACAGGCGCGTGGTGGAGAACAGCACTTTTCCGTCAGTCGACCAGCCTTGCACTCGCGCATTGCCACCGCCGTCATAGGTCAAACGCGTCGGTGCGCCACCCGTCAACGGCATCACATAAATCTCCATCGGGCCCTCGTAGCGGGCGCTGAACGCAACCCGCTTGCCGTCCGGCGAAATCGCAGGATAAAACTCCTCCGCCGGATGGGTGGTCAGGCGCTGTGCGCTGCCGCCGGCGCTGCTGGCGCGCCAAAGATCGCCTTCCGCCACGAACGCCAGCGTGTCGCCAGAGAGCGAAGGCGCCCGAAAATAGCCTGTCCGCACCGGCTCATTGGCGGTCGCTGCGGTAGCGGACGACATAAGCAATAACGGCAGCAAAAAAACTGCGGGGATCATCGCCCCTCGGGCCGTTGAATGCGATCGAGACATCAATTTTTTTCCTATTACCTGAGTTGCTGGTCGTTGAAAACGCTCGACCGCAACGGCCGTTTTTCTTCTCGTCATTTCACACAATTCAAAAACATTCATTTGCGCTATTTTCAATCGTCGCCCCTGCAAAGCATGTCCTGAGCCTGCCGAAGGGGCAGGGGCCCAGTATCTTTCGGGCAAGCGAGAACCAGAGCCAAAGCCGCGAAGTCGCTGGGTTCCTGCCTTCGCAGCAACGACGAAAGCAGGATAGTCCCAAATGGATAATATCGGATAATCACACCGACAACTTCTTGCTGTGTCCGTTCATATACGTGGGCTAATCGATCATTTACCGCCATATCGACTTTTGCTAATTTCTGCCCTCAGCCCATTTTAAATATTCGTTTCAGCAAAAAGCTGACTAAATTCGCAAGAAGGAAATCAAGCCGCACGCATCACCTCAACCAGAACTTTCACGCCCTGGCGAATCTTGTCCGGCGGCACGTTGACGAAGCTCAAACGCAGCGTATTCGGCACTGATTCATTGGCGTAAAACGGCTCGCCCGGAACAAATGCAACGTTTTTCGCAACCGCCGCGTCGAGCATCGTCATGCTGTCGTAGCCCTTGTCCGCTGGCAGCGTGAGCGACAGGAACATGCCGCCTTCGGGCGTCGTCCACGTTACGCCATCCGGCATGTGTGCTTCAAGCGCGGCAAGCATCGCGTCGCATTGATCACAATACAGCACGCAGATTTTCGGCACGTGGGTGTCGAGAAAACCATCCTTGATGAGCTCGTACACCGCCATTTGGGTGAGCGTCGCGGTGTGCAGATCGGTCGCCTGCTTGGCCTGAATAAGTGTGCTGATGAGTGCCGTCGGCGCGGCGATGTAGCCGAGGCGCAAGTCCGGTGCCAGCGTCTTCGCAAAAACTGCCTATGCGCTCCACGTTTTCGCAACCGGCCTGTGTGGCCAGCGACAAGAGCGACGGCTGCGCTTCACCGCGATAACGCAAATCACCGTAGGGATCGTCCTCGATCACCAGCTGATTCAATGCATTGGCGCGGTCAAGCAGCGCGCGGCGACGACCTTCATGCGGTGTGCGACCGGTTGGGTTTTGAAATTCAGCACAAACGCCCACTCACTGAAAGCAAACTGCGGTGAGTGGTGTCTTATCATGATGGTCTGCGCAGGGCGACTGGAACACGACCGAATTGAATCGTTTCGCGAGCAGTCAAGTGAACCGCAGTGCAGCCATTGGGTCAGCGCGCCAAGAATGCGTAAGTCCACGCGCCGACTGCGCTCGGCAAATTAAGCACGCTTGATGAATTTCCCCTCACTCCTAACCTCCAGCGAGCGTCGTCGTTTGAAGCGGCACGACACCCGTTTCGTGGCGCACTTATAGATGGGCAACGACTCCTTCGTAGTGAACATTGCGAGCTATTTGGCATCGGGGCTGCTCCCAACGTTCGACCAACGCGCTCACGGTGTGCAACTGAGCGACTGGGTGGGCATGACCGCCTGCATCGATGCCTCGCCATCAGCGCTCGCCGAAGTCAGGGGCGGCCTTGATCACGACGAGCATTTCGGTATCCTTGATTCGATTAAGGCGCGGGTCGTTCATGTGACACCGCTCGGGTTGGGCATTCGGGTCGAGACATTTCCGTATGGCTGGATTGCTGCGCTCGATTGCGCCGCACGGCGTCCGGTCACCGACGTGCGCGACACCGATCCAGCGTACGACCCGTTGCTCAAGCGCTGCGTCAGTGTGTACGCGAGTTTTTCACGAAAACTCGCGAGCGAAGTGTTAGCGCGCACCGCCGACAAGCTCGGCGCGCTGGAAGGCAGCGATCCTTTCGCCGCGTCGCGCTATCACTTTGAGGCCGCGCGCGTAGCACTTGCCGAGCGCAGCGCGCGCATCATCGAGCGCTTCGTTGCCGATAGCAACCAGCGCGTCACCGCCGAGCCGGGTGACGACGACTTTCGCGCTGCGGCGTCCGATGTTGAGCTGTCGCCACAGAGCGCGCGCATGCTGTGCGCTCAAATGGGGGCCGTGGTGCTGGCCAAATTTCCGTCCCTGCTTTAGGACTTAAATCAAATGTTATTGGCCGTCGCGCCGTCGGGGCGTGCGCTTCCGACAGCCACCAAAACGCGGTTGCGCAGCGTTAAATCGATCCCCGAGCACATGTTGCCGGAGGCGGCGATTCCCGACGCGTCAACACGAGACCTGCTGTCGATCCTGCGTGGCAAATATGGCGCCGGTAAAAACGTGCCGCGTCGCCTGTTGGGCATCAACAAAACCCTGGCCACCGCTGCCCAACAGAATGCCGCATCGAAGAAAAAAATCGTTCCATCGCTGCTGCCGGTCAACGACGGCGACCCGAAAGATGCCGAGACGTTGCCGGAGTTGCTGGCAGCAATTGATCGCTTGCCAATGTCAGCCGGTGGCGCGTTTGAGCAGGCCACCTCGCGCGAGGAATTGGTGCAGTTCATGCGTCCCGGCGAGGCCATTGAAAACGCGCAGCGACGACTTAATGCGGCGTTCGTGAGCGTGCTCGATACCAGCGCCCGATTGTTCCAGCGCGCAAGTCGGGACTTAGTGGCGCAGAGCGACGTTGCGCTACTGATCACACGGCTGGAACGCACGTTGTTAAAACTCGCGCTACGTGACGGCTAATTCCCCGCCTCACCAAGTCATCCGGCGCGGCGCGTGGTCGGTCTGATCGAACAATACAACTTTGCGTCCAACGACGACGGTCGTCTGAACGACACTAAATTTCGCGCCAATCTGGATGGGTTGGTAACGCGTATTTGCGATCAGGTGGACACCGATTCGAGTGTGTTTGACGTTGTGCAGCACAGTGTGGAGCAGGACCTTGATGGCCAACGACGCGAGCGGCGGATGGGCATTGATCGCATCAGCGAAGCGCTGAAATGCCGCGACCGCGTGCGCGTGTCGCGTCAGCAGGAAGATGTTGCACTCGGTCGGCGTTTGTCGGAGCGGCGCATGCCATGGGTGGTGATTCGCCTGCTCGATGAGGTGTGGCGACAACACTCGGTATTGATCGGGCTGCGCCACGGCAGTGAGTCGAACGCGTGGCGTGAAAATTTGTTGCTGGTTGAGCGTACGCTCGCCGTGTCGGCGTCGGGCATCGACGATCCGGCAACGCTACCGTTGCGCAAAGAACTTTATCGCGAGCTGTCGTCGGTCATGATGCAGGTGGTGAGCGATCAATCATTGCGCACGCGGCTGCTGACCGAGCTTGAGGCGATGCTGGTGAATGGTGTCGCCGATTTGATGGCCGACGTGATGAGTGCGCCGCGCTTTGAGGAGCCGGATGATGCAATCGCAGCAAAAGCAAAAAGCGCCGCTAAAAATGAAGAAAAAGGCGAGCCCGTTATGCCAATGCAATCGCGCGTGGGCGATTGGTGGCGCATGAAGATTAATCGCAAATGGGTTCCGGTGCAATTGGTCTGAACTAGCCAGTTGACGGGACATTTCGGCTTCGTCAATCGATCAGCGAGTAACCGCATGGAGGTCACTGAGTCGGACTTTCAAAATCAACTCACCAACGGCACCGCGAGGACGCGTGACAGCTTGGATATTCCGCTGCTTGACCGTACCGAATCAGGTTTGTTGAATGAGATTTATGCAGCGACGAGGCAGCGTGCGGATCGCGATCCGATCACCGGTTTGCTCACCCGCAAAGGCTTTCAGAAACGCCTGACTGACTTCGATGCGCGCGCCGACGATGGTCCTCACCACAGGGTAGCGCTAATTGAGTGCGACCAGTTCCGCACTATCTCGTCGCCGTGCGGCATTGACGCGCTGGAACCGCTCACCAAAACGCCGGGCGACCGATTACTTAAGAGCCTGCCTAAGGACTGTGCCGCTGCAATGTTTCGCGAGGATACGTTTGCCATTGTGATCCCGAACTACTTGCGTCCAGCGGGCTTGCGCACCGTGTCTGAACGGGTTACCAGCATTGCGGATTTTCGCTTTAAGTTTGCGCAGCACAGTTACAGTATCGGCGTATCAGCAGGCATCGTCCTCTTCGGTACTCGGCAATGCACTGCCGGAGAAGTGCTGCGCCGCGCGGACGCAGTTTGCCTTGCTGCGACAGCGCTGGGAAGTAACCGCGTGCAGGAATATGAACCGGATAACGCCCAACTGCGCAGCGAAAAGGCGCTGCTGGCGTGGGCGGGTCGCGCGGACGCGCTGCTGATGAGCGAGGATCTGTTCTTACGCGCGCAGATAGTGATGCCGATTGGGCCGGACGCAGAAGCGCTGCCGTATTACGAAATTTTGCTCGGCATTGAGCCGCGCAGCGGACAGGCCTCCGGGCCGCATGATTTCGTGGTGGCGATGGAGCGCATGGGCCGGTCGCACGAGCTGGATTTGTGGGTGCTCAGGCAGGCGTTTTTGTGGATAACCGAGAACCGGACGGTGATGGACCTCATTGGCGGTGTGTCGATCAATCTGTAGGTGCCGTCGCTGCGACATCCGGATGTATTGCGCTTCTTGCGGCAAGAGCTCACGCGCGGCAACTTCCCGGCGCACAAAATTGTGTTCGAAATCACCGAGAGTGCAGCGATCCAGAATTTCGATGCGGCTGAACAATTCATCCGCGACATTCATCGCTACGGTTGCCGCTTCTCGGTAGACGATTTCGGCAGCGGTTTCACGTCGTATGCGCATCTGAAAAGGCTGTCGACCGACACATTGAAGATCTTGATTAGTTACCTGCCTCAGACAGGCAGAGCACACGTCGAGGCAGTGTCGCGGTTTGGATGGCGGCGCGGATGAGCCGCGGCACCATCGCAGGCAGATCGTAT